>JAAUXY010062637.1_pt1 | contig 15288 bp, 11 predicted proteins | sample 7278121 | NCBI WGS metagenome assembly JAAUXY01 (sample SAMN14350117, study PRJNA611818) | marine sediment metagenome | isolation source: surface marine sediment (1.8m) | place: French Polynesia: Moorea | collected 2018-08 | reverse complement strand
TGGTTTTGGAACGCGAAAAATTTGCCAAAGCCCTGCAGCAATTCCCAGACATCATGCCGCGTATCTTCAAGGCCGTGGCCAAGAATATCGATGCTTGGGAGGAGCGGTTTTTGTCCGGGCGCGGTGATATGTGCGGCGAATGCATGGTCAATCTGGGGGTCAGCCTGATTTAATCTGCGAAAAAACTGTTTTCAAGATCGGTTTTTTTGCGCTACAATGGGCACGATCTTAGATTCAGGATATAATGCCTAAAAGGTAAACCTTCATGGGCAAGAATAAAATTACTTTTAAACTTAAGAATAAGCTGTCCGAGCTAGATACCCTGTGCCAGAAATTAGAGGGCTTCGGGGAGTCTATCGGACTGTCTCCCAAGTTTATTTTTGAAACCAACTTGGCCCTTGATGAGCTGTTTACCAATATCATATCTTACGGTTATAATGATAAAAAAGTACATCTTATTAGCGTGTCGATCTCTCTTAATGATGACGAACTTCTCTTTAGCATCGAAGATGACGGCGTTCCATTTAACCCCACTGAGGTTGATGAGCCGGATTTAGGATGCACCATTGAAGAATGCAAAATCGGCGGATTGGGGATTCATCTGGCCAAAAACCTGATGGATGAGGTTTGTTATCAGCGCTGTAAAGATAAAAATATTTTAACACTTAAAAAAAACATTGCCGAGCCTCAGCCCGCAAAGAAAAGGGTGAAAGGATAACGGCGACTTAAAAAGAGGCTTTCAAGTTTTAAGTATCGGTCAGATTCAAGTGTTCAGGCATTTCATCAAATAAAGATTTAAAATTTGAACCGCTCATTTTAGGCTAATTTGCATGGAGGACAGTATATGGAAATCATCGAAGAAAACCACGGCGGGATTAACATTTTTAAGCTAAACGGACGCCTTGATTCGAATACATCCCAGGGATTTGAGAAGAAGATATTTCAGGCCATCGATGACGGTTCAAAAAATATGATTATTGATTTCAAAGATCTTGATTACATTTCCAGCGCCGGTTTGCGCGTTATTCTTAAAGCCACAAAGGCATTGAAACGTGAAGAAGGCAAGATGATGCTGTGTGACATGCAGGATTATGTTAAGGAGGTTTTTGAAATTGCCGGATTTGATTCTTTCCTGCCGATCGTTGGCTCTATGGATGATGCCCTGCAAGGGTTTTAAGCATCTTGCGGCCAGATGCCTTCGCCGCGTCCGTTTAGCGCATACCAATTAAACCACGTCGCCCAAGCTCCCTTAAGAATTGGGTGACCGCAACCTCTGCCTCCCGAGGCTCCAGTTGATGGGTCGTGGCAAACGAATTGATCAGCTGCCGCACCGAAGCGTCTCCGTCAATCAAAGCCCAGACCGAAGTTCCCAATGCATCCAGTTGAAGCTTTTTTGTCTGTATTTGCGCCTCAGATCCGCCAAAACGCTTGACCAGGCCCGCAAAAAAAGGCCGTATCGTTACCGGATAATGAATAACCACCTCGCCGCTGTCCAGTTGCTCTTCACGGATCTGAAGATTTTTAGACGGAATTCGACTCATCGCTTCCGCCCGGCTGATGGATGGGCCTTTCGGTTTTTTCTTAAATAATCTCATAATGACTGCAAATTTGATCCAAGACCGACGTATCCAGAGGCTTTTTGCCTTCAGCGCGCACACCCAGGATACGATTTTTGGCTTCCAGATGCCAGAGCCCTAGCCAGTGGTAAGAGGATGTGCGTTTGAAACGGCTAATCCGTCGTTGCCAATCGGCAACCGGTGATGTGCTCCACTCAACCATGTCATGTCCGTCAATGGTACCGGCAACCGGTTCGGTCCGGCTGAAGCTGGCAATGGTTTTGGCAAACTGTACCAGATCTTGTTTTTCCAATAAGACCGAAGCCATAGACCAACGATAGAGGATCACATGTTGGTTGCTTTCTGCAAAATCGAGCTCATATTGACCGGCTTCAAAACGATAGCTTTTTAACTCGTAGCTCTTGGGGATAAGTGCGCGAATATCGTAAGCCGCCCACAGATTCTGACCGTCTGTGCGATGGTCACGAATGGATTTTAAAATGTCGTTTGAAACGGTTTGATTCTGATGTGGGTCTTTGAAGAAAAATTGAACCAGAACAGCATTGCGGCAGGTCGGGCAGTACAACAACACACCCCGGCCACGAGTTGAATGGGAATACCAGGAAAATTCGCTGGCTCTAAAATCGGACAAGGCTTGGGCCCATTCAGCGGAAAGCGGCTCGGGCTTGATCGATTTTCTGAGCTGTCTGTTTTGCAGAGCGGTTAATCGTTTGAGGTGGGTCGAGTGGGAAAATTGGCCTTTAACCAGGGCCCATTTCATTTCCATTACCGGACCGAATTCATCTTCAATGGCCAGATAGCGAATACCGATCTGGCTGAGCTGCCAGTTGGCGGGGATTTTAAAGCGCATGCCGTACCAGGCAATCTCTTTCCATTGATTCGGCAAAGCCCCTCCCCTAACGCGGTACAAAAAGCTCCCATCCGCTATCTTCCGGCTTGACAGCTTTCCATTCGCGCTGTCGTAGTCTTTCCCGGTAGTCGAGTTGCTTGCGTTTATAACACAGAAGGTCCTCTTTAATCAGGGTGTTATTGGTGAGCTTGACCGCATTGCCTTTTTTTTCCTCCTCATCCTTTGTGTTGTGTTGCAGGATCAGGCTGATGCTCTGGTTTTGCTGATTGCTAAAAGACCATTTCCAGGCATCCACAATTTTAAAGGGGTCCCCCCGGTACTCATCGGGCTCACCGAATCGCTGCTTAAATCGTTTGAGCAATTTGGTGTAGAATTTCTTGCTGGAATCAGCGTATTTTAATTTGATCCTGACGATATGACCCGGTCGCTCACAGGTGCCGAAAGTAATCAGCCCGCTCTTAAACCCCTGGGTAAATTTGATCTCGACCTCTTGTAAATTTTCCGCATAGCGCACCGGCAGGGCTGTATCCATAATCACCCGGTCTTCAAATTTTTTAATATCCTGATTCAGCACGAAACCGCCCACCTGATTGGGCGCATCCGCTTGGGCCATGCCGGTCAGGCCAATAAAGCATACCGTCAGAACGACAACCCGAAATTTAATCATGGGCTCCTCTTTATCTGTTGAAAGGTTCAGCATCTGTTTATCAATATTCGGTTTTTATTTGGTTTTCAACTTTTTTTCTGCATTATCCTTTGGAGGGTCTGAATTTTACCCCAAAAAATAGCTTTGACGTTCAGGCGGGCTAATGTTAATCGGGCGCTAAATCCATCGCTGAATACGGCCTGTCGCACAGCGGCATCTTTGGCACGGCCGCAGACCATCAACCAGATAATATTATGCATCATTTGTTTTTTGTTCAATGGTAACAACCGCGGGACAAAAGCCCAATTGCGTGCCATTTTCTGATTTAGATAGTCCAAACTGGCTTCCTGCTCACTAATGTGACCGTCCTGAATCGCCTGGCGGGTTAACGGATATTCCGGAAAATACTGCAGCGAATAAAGATTAAACCGTAACGGTTTCGGCAATTTCAGCAATAGATCAATGGTTTCTTTTAACGTTTGCTCGGTATCATAAGGGTTATCAATAATCAGATCATACCTGATTTTAACATCATATTGTGAAATCTGATGCGCCAGTTTCAATATTTCGGTATTTTTCCCCGGCCTTTTGAAAATCTGATTTCGAATAGTATCGGCCCCGGACTCAATGCCAAATTTGATACGATGAAGGCCGCATCGTTTTAACCTGGCGATCAGGTCCGATTTGATCAGCTTGGGATTATACTGCACTTTAAACGGCAGACCGATCTGTTTGGGGTAGAGCGCTTCAAAATCGTTCAGCCAGGATTCATCTGTTCCGAAATTCTCATCATGGAATTCGACCAGCTCTTTTTTATTTCCGGGTATCGCTAAAATTGCCTGCATTTCAGCAATCACGTTGGCAGCCGATCGCCGCCGATTATAAGGGCCCAGACCCCGGTAGAGGGGTCGCAACAGACTATTAACGCAAAAAGAACAGGAAAAGGGACAGCCCCGGGCAGGCATGGTTGCCAAAATGGGATCGACAATCGCCGGATCTTGGCGGGTTATTTTATTGGATCCGATAAAATAAAAGGAATTCCGTGCATATGCCGGAAAAGGTACAGAATCCAAATTTTGGATCAAGGGCCGCAGGGGATTTTTTTGCCGCATACCGTTTTGTCGGACCCATAAATTGTTGATCGCGTGATAATCTTTGCCGTCCCTTAAGCATACAACCAGATCTTCCAGGGCACCTTCACCTTCACCGATACACACGATGTCAGATTGTTCGAGGCAATTTTCAGGCGAGAGGGTCGCGTGAATACCACCCCACATCACCAGCGCCGAGGAATTTTCTTTGACAAGGGCGGTTAATTTTCGGGCGATCTGAACATACGGCGAATAGACACTGAAACCAACCATTTTGGGCTGAAGTTCAGCTATTTTCTCCTTGAACAACGTTTGCTCTTTGATACTTGGCGGTGTGACCGCATTGGTGTAATTATTTTTAAAAAAAATGGTATGGGGTTCAATGCCTTCAATATTTTCAAGGAGGGCATGCAGGATTCGAATTGGAAAATTCTGGTACCGATACAACGCGACCAGAAGTATCGCTATGGGTTCTGAAGAAGAATTCATTCAATTCTAATAGGCCAGCCGGCCTAAAGATTTAAGGATCAGGGTAACCCCCATGGCAAACATACCGGTCAATCCCATCCCGCAGGAAAATCCGGCCAACAGAACCGGCGCGTACTGACGCCACATAGCCCCGTAACGCTTTAGGAAAAAAAAGCGTCCCAGCAAGGCCCCGGCCACCTCAAGGAACATGGCATGCGGCAGGGTCTGTCCCAGTCCGCGCACCATACCATAGACCAGCATTATCGGCAGGCCAAAAAGGGTCAAAATCGCATAGGTAATCACCCCTAGCCCCAATCCGGCAATTACGTAAACAATATTGAGGGCTTGGTAGAACGCGGCATTACCTTCCAGAGTGGAGCTTTGCATCAACAAAGTGTTCAAGGCCTGCAGATGCCATATTTCTTGGGCAAAGGGATAAGCGCTGGAAGGTATGGGGGCTAAACGCCAGATGAATTGTGAAAACAGCAGGCTGGCCGTCATGACGATCGGAAAGACCACAATTTCCGACTTAATAATACCGCGAATGCTGGTGCCGGTCAGCTCGATTTGCCGAAAATTTACAGTGGCCTCGCCGTAATTGTGAATCGGAATCGGCGCATACCAGATCTCGATACCTTGATAGCCGAAATATTTGGCACCGGCAATAAAGCTGATTTCTCGAACCAGCGGCAAGCTTACGAACTGACCGGCAATCCCTTCCATCCGGGCTGTTATGTAAGAGACCACCGGGGTGTATATAAATCCGTAAGCGAGAAAAAAAGGCCAGGGAAAATTGGGAACCAACCACAGGCAGAGCAATACATAAGAAATGGTGGAAAAAACATAGATGCCGATGGAAATCCAAAAATTGAAATCCCCGCGACCCGGCGGGGGACGAAAAAGATCCCGCATCCGGCCTTTGGTGCCTTCGTGCTTGCCAAAAGAGCGCAACACATGCCAGATCCCCACAAAGGCAATCGCCAGACCCAAACCGATACTGAAGCTCATGTAAAAATCGAAATTATTGGCAAACATGGTATCGACGGTTTCCATACCCGGGTGCCAGCGGGTCAGGATCCCGTTTTTATACAGAATCGGATTGGCCACAATCGTAATGACGATTCCCACCAGTCCGCCGATAACCGCCCAGAAGGGCAACACCATACCGATAAAAACCAATCCCAGGTCCAGTTGAATCCCAGTGGCCACTGCCGGCAGCACCCCTTCGGTATGACCGGTCAGCTCAACCCAGGGAATGGGAATCAGTCGGATCGGCTCCATAAGGATGAGACCCGATACAGTGGGCAGCAACACATAAATCGCACCGAAAGCCAAGCCCATAACGCCGCCGATGGAAAAGACCCGCCATTTCCAGCTTTTTTTCTTGTCCTCGGTGGATTCAGCCAGGGCCATGGTTCCCAGGGCCGCCACCGGCGCCATCGGAAAAGGCAGCTTTTCGACATCGGAAGTAATCCGAAAAAGCGCATATCCCAACCCGAACTGATCAATACGTTGAATGATCTGAGTGCCGACCAACAACAAAATCGGAATCAGCCAGTCGCGGTGGAAAAAGGTACGTTCCACCAATGAAGACGATTCCGGAGCCGGCGCCACCCAATTGGGAATAAACTCGGTAACACCCAACATCCGCGCCGCATCGGATTGCACCAGATATTGATTCCACAACAGGCCTTGAAAAGGCGTGGATAAAGCCGCACCGGCCATATAATACAACAGAAAAATTTCCTGCTGTTTGAGTTCGCTGTAAGATCGTTTGGCCAGTTCGGCAAAAAGTATGATGGTCACCCAACGCGCCGCCGGCCCGATACCGGTGCCAATGACCAGCTGCAAATACATACTACCGGGCATCATCAGAAAGCCGATAAAAATCGCACCGACCACGGTCTTCCAATCGAAACCCTCCTCAAATTCAGTCGGGGCTTCCAGCAGATCTCGATACTCTTGCAGTTCTTTATCTTCGTACATATCTCCGGTTCCGGGTTCCGCATTTCGCGTTACGGGTTACGAGTTCATGATACCAGTGAACCATTAAGATTGATTGATCAGCTTTTCTCAAATTGCGACTCTACACTAAATTCTTTTTCAACGCGTAACGCGATACACGCAACGCGCAACTTAGTCAGGTAACACCAGATAGCTGGAATAGCTAAAAAGTCCGATGATAGCCCAGGAGCCGGCCATAAAAAAATCGCCGATAATTAGTCCGATAAAAAAGTTGCGTAGTTTTTTAAACAGGCGTACCCCCCCATAGCGCATGCACAGGGCATTGCAAGCCCAACCAAGAAAAAAACTAAACCACAGAATGCGCATGGCCGAACTGTAGGCGGTCAGGTAACCGATGGGATGGATCGGCCACCAGTAAAAACGATGATAACAGACGACCAAAACCAGCATAACCACTGCGCCGGTAATTGAGAAAATCATCACCCAGTCTCCCGGTTTTACCGGAGATTCAACCAGGCTGTATATGTTATCATAGAGCGCAACCGTCGTGCGGGTGGCCCAGTCCAGCTGCAATTCCCGCATGCCGAATTTGTAACTCAGCGCCAACATGGCCAAAAATGAGATCAGCACCCCGGCAACCAGTGTGATGGCAATGCCAAAAAATATCAAACGATTGTTGCGACTCTTATCGGTTATTTTGCGGGCGTGCAGCAATGAGGGCATCAGCGATTCCCGCAAATCAACAAACAACACCTTCTGAATGACGGCGGCAACCAGGATGCCCACACTGGTGAAAAATTTGGGTCCAAAAAAGGCCATCAATCCGTCCATGGGCGCGGCGGTCAGGGTAAAATAGGCAATCCCCCCCTGGCAAATGACCCGCATGGCCACCAAAGTAAACATAAAAAAAGCAAACACCACCAGGAAGGAAAATAACAATGGAATGCCAAAATAATGACACCAGACCACAATGGCTAAGCTTCCCAAAACAAATCCCCAGAAAGCAAAGCGCGTGGACAGCCATTCGGCCTCCGGGTGGGCATCTTTTTTTAATCCGATGCCATAACGGATGATATTGATAAAATGAAAGCGCGCCAGCCAAGCTAAAAACAGAAAAAAAACGATATAGGCGCCAATCATCTGGGTTTCTTCGGGTCGCGAGATGGTAGGACCGAAGGTGACACCCAAGGCGGCTGCCGGGATATTTAAACCCAATACACTGAGCAACCCAAACAATAAGATCCCCACAATGAAAAAAAACCAGAACGAAAACGAAATCTGTTTGGAAGTTAAAAAGGCAAACCCGATAAAGGCCGGATAAATGTATATTTTTAATTTGAAAAAGCCGGAGAGAAGCCCAAATTTGGGAAAATATTTGCCAGCCAAAATCAGCGTCGGAATCTGCGGAATTGACGGATTATAAAAGGCCAAACCATTGAGCATATGCAGGCAAACCGGCACCAATAGACCGGCAATCAGAAAACGATTGGTAAAAAACTTCCCCATGCGGTTGCTATCCAGTGCCTCCTGCATAACCAGCGGAACCCGCAGCAGCGGAAAGTTCATACGTTCATTGTATAGCGGTTGTTTGCTTAAGAGGTTTACAATGCACACCATCACAAAATAGCACAGCAAAACAAATATCGTCCAGGTCAGCAGAGGGGTTAACCAGGCGTCCCACGGAATCTGTTTGAGAACATCGAACCACCCCAGCTGCCGCCCCCCCACTATACCGTTGTAGAGGCCGGCGATCGCATCATTGCTCCGGGGAAACCAGCTTTGTGGTAAAATCGGATGAAGCACTTCCGACCAACGATTTTCGACGGTGGCAAAATGAAAGGGTGCGGTGAGATTGATGAAAAAAGTGCGCGCCAATCCGGTCCAGGCAACTCCGGATAACAGCATCATCAGGGCCCAGGATACTAACAGCTCTTTGCCGGTAATCAGTTTTCGGCCTTTAAAGACGAAGTGCACAACAGCCGTCAGGACCATCAACCATACCAGAATATAAAACGGCGCCAATGGGAAATGCCCGCCGCCCAGAGGGGTTGCCTGGCGAAACGCATTGTTAAAGGGCGTAATCAGACAGATCAGCAACGCAAAAACCGAACCCAGCACGATGGCCCGCAAACGGATTTTTTCTGCGATTTTTTCCTCCTTAACCGTTGTCAGGCTGTCTTGATTTGATGCGGCTTGCTGATTTTCGGTCATCTTTTCTGATCCCAGACTAGAATTTCATATCCAAAGCGTGCAATAAAGGATTGTTTATTTTACTATCGGCGATGCTATTTACCACGAAGTACACAAGGATGCACGAAGATGAAAAAACTTAGTTTTTCGCTTCGTGATCTTTGTGATAAAAAATGGAGATAACCCGATAGGCCGCTGTTTAGCTTGACTCGATTCCCATTTCCTTTTCGGCTTCGGCCAGTAAGCGCTCATAGTGTTCTTTGGTTTCCAACTCAAAAGACCGCCACAGTAACAGTTGTTTACGAACGTTGTGCAAAAAGCCTTTATTGATCCGGTGCCAGGCATTGGCTTCACCAGACTCGCGCGTCAGGCGAACCTTGATCTCCAAAAACCCGGGCTCATCCGCGGCTGGGCAAAATTGAAATTCGACTTTCTGATTGATTCCGAAATCAAATGGCGCCAACCAAACACTGGTCCACATTTGCAGACAGGCATCATATTCGCAGGCTTCCTCTGGACAGTCCTCGGCATCTCCAACTAGTCCGGGCGCTGTCTGGCAGCTGAAACCAAATTCAATTTCACCGGTGGAAAACAATCCATGCGAAACGTCCTGATGCCCCTGAAAATATTCGATCAGAAACCCGCCAATGCTGCGATGCTCCGCATAGCTCATGTAAAACGGTAATGTGACTTCAATGACGTTGCCGCGGGCCTCGGGAAGCGTCCAGGCCCGGTTGACATCGGGGATCGCAATTTCACCGGCCACCTTTGACGGGTACAACACAGAGACCAGCACGACAATGATCACCAGCACCATCGCTGCTACACCGGCCCAAGAGGAATAGTTGACAGTGATGCCCGACCACAGCGCCGTCTCGGCAAACAGCTTGGCTGAGGTCTGGGCCAATAGATACCCTAAAACCACACTGATAACGGCCAAAGCCATGGCCTCGGCAATAAATAAGAACGATACGTGTGAGGGCGCCAGACCCACCGACGTGTAAATACCGATTTCACGCTTGCGTTCATAAACGCTGCCGATCATAGTATTTAAGACAATAAACACGGAAATAATGATGGGAATGATAATGTTGGGCACTCCGCTGTAACGCATGGTATCACTGGCATGATACAGGTACGTTCCGTCCGCCTCGCCGCTGAAAAGCGAAAGCCCGAAGCGGTCCACCAAATTTTGCGCTTCTTCTTGAATCGAAATGTTGGCCAGCGGAACGATGGCCACCGCTTTGAGATGTCCGCCGGCTGCCAGCAGGCTGCGATAGGGAATGATCATGGTCAAATCGCCAGGGGTGTGCTGGTAGCGACTCTGAAATTCGCGCACATCGTCACCGGAATCCATGGCTTCCATCTCTTCTTCCGTCATAAATGCAGAAACTTCTCGCGGAAAAGTAGCCGGCGTCAGCGGCTCTCCGTCCAGATCCGTTCTCTGTTGCAGCTTTTTGCCCGAAAAAACCCCCACCACCTCAAAGGGCATACCCCACAGAGTGACCACGGCGCCTTGCGGTTGTTGGGGATCAATTCCCAAGCTTTGGGCCATGCGTTCGGGCAGCAAAATCGTATTCAACTCATTTTCTGCCAGCCAGCGCCCGCCGATCAGGATCTCATCAAGTCCTGACACGCGGGGTTCCAGATGAGAAAGCCCGACCAGACCCTGGGCTTCAAATGCCTGGCCGTCGCGATAGACCGGAATCCGCGTGGTACGCGTTTTGTCTTCATCCTCCAACCAGACGCGTGGGACACTGATGCCTTTTTGAGCAAAATTGTTAGTGATAAATCCCAAGGCTTGGTGTGGCAAATCGCGCCAATTGACATTCTTTAAGAGAAAGCCGTTATAAGGCGCTGTGGGTTCATACAACAGCCTGGCATGATGCCGCATGGACTTGACGGCCGTAAAGCTCATGATCGTAAAGGTCAAAATGATTAGAGTGGCGCAGGTTAGCGCGGTTCGCAGACGCCGGCGCCTAAGGTTGCTGACACCCAGCATGAAGGCTGCCACAAATGCTTTCCAACGCCCCATTTCTTCGGCCTGGACAAGTTTTGCGCGTGTTTGCAGCTGGGTCATTTCGCCTTCAAAGCGGAAAAAGATGATGAGGGTCACCATCAGCGAAAGTCCCATAATGAAAAACGCCAAAATGACCACCATAGGGCTGTAGGCCAGCCGAAAGGCCGGATGCACATAGTAAATTAAAGCAATCAGCAAAACCAGAATAGCGATGAAGGCGATAATGCGTTTGTAAATATTGGCATAGCAGAACAAAAGCCGCTCCATACAAAAAGCAAAGGGAACAAAAAGGGCAATGTAAAATAACACCCCGTACAACACGTCTTTTTGGGTTTTTTCGACATCATCATATACCCGGGAGGCCAGGGCCCATGATCGCATACTGGCTTCTGAGGCCTGGTCGTACAATTTGTCCTCATAGGTTGATTGGGCAGTCCTTAAAGCTTCCAGGCCTTCTTCCTGTAATGAACGGATGCGCTCGTTAAATATCCCGCGCTTTTCTAAATTCGAAATGCGGGGTTCCAGCAGATTCCACATATCTTGGGCCACACGGTAGGCGGTGCGATACAAAAAGGGCGTATGGCCCACGATGTAACCGACACCAGTGGATTTATCTTTGCTGGCATTGGTCAGAACCAGTTTATTGCGCAAGACGGTATCTGAAAGGGTTAATTTTAAAGGAGTGCCCGGCTCTAAAAATGTGGTCGATATGATCGATGCATTGGAATATTCGGAAATCCACGTATCCAGCCGGCTCATAAACCAGCGTAGTGGATCGGATTCTCGCCGCCCATCAATAATCTTAACTTTGTGCATGTGGCGGAATGTCCGTGGCTCCAGCAGATTGAAGAAGGTGATCCCACTGCTGGCAAACATCACCAGATCGGTTTCCATTAAGCGCCGTTACATTTTGACACGATAGGCGACTTTGCCGGTTTTCTTCTTATCGATTGTCCAGACAATGTTGCCGCTGTCGGGATCGAATTTATAGCCCTCGAAAATGATTTTATGATAACTGTGCTTTTTATCCGCTAATCCTCTGAGGTAAAAGTTACCCAGATGATCGACCATCACATAAAAGCGGGCGGGTCCCTGGTAACTCAGCAAGACGGTTCCGGGTGCCGGTTGGTCGGCAAAAAGCTCACCGTGCCGTAAGAATTTGGCCCTTCCATTAATCGCAGAATATCCAAAGCGGGGGAAAATATCATCATGCAGCCGGGGGGCTTGGGCCACATGTTCGATCAGGCGGCAGACCATCTCACTTTGTTTGAGCGCAAAAGCAGTATCCACATGTTCCGGGGTATCATAGGGAGTTCCCCAGCGGGCTCTGGCATCATGGGTGGTCACAAAGGTCAGTCCATGAATGCCGCCCAATGCCGTAAGTTCTCCTCCCAGCGGCGGCTTGTCGAGAAAATAGCTTTGCCAGGAACGTTTGCGACTTGGGCGCAAGCTATCTTTAAACATGCCGACAGTGCCCAGCTCATTTTCGATTTGCGTCGCCCCCTGTCGTAAAACTTCATCGATGGTGCTGTAAATTGTCGTACGCTTGATCCGCGGTCTGAACGGAAACGCCCACCCATAATTAAATGCACCAAAACCATCTCCGTGGCTAGACAAATGCAGCGAGATGGCCGCATCTAGATCATAGGCTCTAACCTGTCTTCTGAAAGAGCGCGCATCGTCGATCTCCCTGGCGTGTCGGCGGACATCTGAAAGGATGGCCTTTTGATCGCTAATGGCCTTGGGTAAGAGTTCTGCAAGCGCCTGACGGTCGTCTGTCGTCAAGTCTGAAAAATCGGTACTCCACATAAGGCGTTTGAGTACCAGTCTTTCGTTGGCCAGTTTTTGAATCTGTTTGGTATTGGCGGCCGTCTGCTGTTCCAACCGCAGCTGCATCAGGCGGCGAGACACCCTGTCCGCCTCAGTCTTTAGACGTTGGTCAATTGCCGTTTTCAGTATCTTGTTTGTCTCCTCATCGAGCGCTTCATCCTGGGTGGACGAATTGCCAGAGATACTTTTTAACAATTTAATCGTCTTGCGCTTTTCTTTAACGAGGGCTTTAAAGGATTTTTGCATTTTTCGCATATCTTTAGATCTGGCTGAAATGCTCCAGATCATTTCGCGAAAACCGGCCAGGGTTTGGGCATGTCCGCTGCTGGCAACGAGCAGCACCGATCGTTTGGGTGGCTGTTCCTTTAAATAGCGGGCCAATTCCAGCAGGGTGGCAATACCGACGGCTTCATCGGCACCCGGTGATAGTTTTGCCACGGTGGCAGTACTGTCGTAAAAGGCTTCCACCATGATCAATCTTTCCTTAAGCTCCGGATCTGTGCCGTCGATAAAACAGTAGATATTTTCAGAACTGACCCGCTGCCAGCGGGTTTCGGAAAGCAATCGTGCCTCAGGATCGATCAAGCCGTCAGGCGCCTTTTCAAAATCGCCGAATACGTCTTGTGCTTGCGACAGTGATATCCAGAACCGCGGAAACTGGAGGGGTGAAAGTTCAAATTTTTCCTCAAATAACGATTTGGTTGAATTGCCGCGATCAATGTAAATAAGCGCCCGGGCTCCCAGATTGGCTGCGTGCAGCCAATTTTTGCCCGAATCCAGCTCCATTAAAAGAATCGAATCTTTGACTTGCTTGCCATTTAATTCGGCCAGCTCACCCCGGCCGGCATAAATCAGCGGTCCGATAAATCCGGGCGGCGCTTCGGTTTGTGGGGTTACGGCATTGCCGATAATAGGGTGCAGCTCTATGGGGCGGTTGCGGTTTGGCAGGGTTAAGCTGCTTTGGGCATGTTGAATGACCGGTACTGAAAATCGGTATGATCCCACGTTTTCATAGCCCAGCTTTTCCAATTTATCCTTGAGATATAGCGCGGCCGCCGCATTGCCGTCGGTTCCGGTACTGCGATCTTTCAGAGATGAAAATTTAGCGATGACGTCGTTAAATGTGTCCGGCAGATCTGTTTCAGTCATTGCCGTAACATGAGATACGCCCAACAAACAGCTCAACAATACCACCAGACACACAAACCCGATGCAATTAGCTACTGGCTTCTGGCAGCTCGCTTCGGGCCACCGGCACCTGAAGCCTTCTTCGAATTTAATAATTGAGAAACTCAAAATTTTCATTTGTTGTTCAGCCTCAGTTCTGAAAATTGAGTTCAATCGTAGGCAATTATAGCATTTATGGTATTTTGCCACTTACTTTAAATTCAATTGAAATTTATCGGATACAAATTGTAAGCAGTTAACATTCATATTTATGAAAAGCTGTCTTAAAAATAGCAGATCATGTCCAAGGGCAAGGCGCAAACCGATTCAAAAGTGGAGCATACACGATAGTATTCGAGCATTTTGAATCGGTTTGTAACACAGCCCTTGGGCATTAGATGCATTTTTAAGAAAGCTTTTAGTGACGGGTATCGATTTTCCCGATCGATATCGACAACTCTTCGCGATCTTCGATTTTGTCAACCGTTCCATCACGTATCCAGACCACCTGGTCGGAAACATTAAGCATTTTGAAATCATGGGTGGCGGATATCACCGTCACATTGCGTTCCTGGCTCAAGCGTTTCAGCAGGGCGATAATCTCTTCGCCGGTGGTCAGATCGAGGTTTCCAGTGGGTTCGTCCGCTAGGATAATGGCAGGATCATTGGCCAGAGCTCTGGCAATGGCCACACGCTGCTGTTGGCCACCGGAAAGCTCAAACGGTTTATGGCTGTAACGATCGCCCAATCCCACGAGTTCTAATAGCTGCAGTCCCTTTTCGACAGCCGTGTCGTTGTTCATTCCGGCAAACACCATTGGTAGGGTGATATTCTCCAAGGCCGTCATGACCTGAATGATATTAAAGGTTTGAAAAATATAACCGATCTTGCGGCAGCGCAGCCAGGCCAGTTCATATGCATCCAGTTGCGCGATATCGACTTCATCGATAAATACCTTGCCGGAAGTGGGCTTATCCAGACCACCGATCATATTAAAAAGGGTGCTTTTACCAGATCCGGAAGGCCCCATAATGGAAATGTAATTACCCCGGGCGATCTCAAGGTTGACCCCCTGTAAGGCCTCAACTTCTACCTTTCCAAGTTGAAAGGTTTTATAGACATCGGTAACACGCACTATATTGGTCGATTCTGCCATAATAAACTACCTCTTCGCTTCGCTCGTTCCTAAGCCGAGCGTTTTAAATTAAAAAATTGGACATATTTTGATATTTGTGAATGAATTCTATCGTTTTTAATTTAAAACCCTTCGGGATTGCCGATCTTACCGCATCTACTGTGTTAGATGCCGTTCCGCATAGTATACTATAGCGGAACGACATCTGCCGTGTAGCTGCGGCAACCTCGACAATCGCTCGACTTAGGTAGGTAATGCCTATTGCTCCACCCGCATGGCCTCAACCGGCTGCATTCTGGCAGCCACAAACGCCGGATAGAGGACACCGACTAAGCTCAAGACGCACCCC
>JAAUXY010140098.1_pt1 | contig 15298 bp, 14 predicted proteins | sample 7278121 | NCBI WGS metagenome assembly JAAUXY01 (sample SAMN14350117, study PRJNA611818) | marine sediment metagenome | isolation source: surface marine sediment (1.8m) | place: French Polynesia: Moorea | collected 2018-08 | reverse complement strand
CGGGCTCTCGAAACCCTCCGAAGCGCTTTGCTATTGAGCGCCAGGCCAAATCGACCAACCGACGAAGAAATCGTCCAGATTAGGATGGCTCTGTGCCAGGCTCGAAGCTGCCTCTACAAATTCTCAGGGGCACGGCTGCTTCCGAAGCAGACGCGTTTCGTCGAGCACTTCAACGCGGCATATCGCCTCAAGGTTGTTCCACTAGGAGTATTCATCGAGGGTACCTGATCAAGCTCTCTGACCCAAGTGCGCCAGCCTCTGTGGCTGCCGAAGAGGGGGTCGTCTGCAAGAATCCCGCAACGAAGGCCCCACAATGCCCGTGCCCGGCGGAGGAAGGCTATGCGGTTATTTCCGAGGTTGCGATGGAGCTTCGAGCCCAGGCCGAGGCAAGGACCGAGCCGAATCCGCGACCGACAACCGCGCGCAAGCTGGCAGCGTCGCCGGTGGCGAACAACCATCGATTTGAGTCGGCGCCGGACTGCTATAGCCGCGACTCGATCAAGCTGCGGGAACGGACCATCTACGGCGACGGTCATTACATCGAGCAGATCTATGAGAAGCCGGACGGGGCGGGCAATTTCGACACCGTCACCACCCGTTCCGACAACCGGACTGAGTCGGGGCGGCGCTACGAGACGGTCACCCACTACACGGTGACCGGTCAGGATCTGACGATTTCCAATGGCTACGTCCAGGTCGGGAATCCGAGCAGCTACCTGCCACAAGCGAACAAACCCTGGCTGCTGTCGCTCTACGACGAGAAGACCACCACCGTTCACGGCCAGTCGAACTATGTCAAGGAGTTCGAGTTCGATCCCACGACCGGCCTGATGAGCTGCGAGCGAAGCTGGAAGAATCCCGGCGCCCGTTCCCCAGGACATCGTGGTCTCTCTGGTGCGGGGCAGCAACACGAGCAATCTTGGGTTGCCCGTCACCGAGATCGTCAGCGGCGGCGACCAGGCGAATCTTGGCACCGCGGAGATCTGCCGCGTCGACAACGACGGTCCCGCCGGGGTTCGCTACGACATCCACCACGAGTACTAGCACTTGCAGCTGAGTCGGACGCACCTGGCGAACTTTCCGAACTGGTATAAGGCGGTGATCGACCGCAACACCGGTTACCCGTCTTCGACCACTAACGTCTCCGATCAGCCGACGTCCTATGAATACGACGTCTTGGGTCGTTTGATCCGGATCGAGCCGTCGGAAACGCTTCAGGAGGTGAGGACGGAAATCGTCTACGATAATCCCGCAAATAGAGACCCTACGATGACCGAGACCCAGTTGATGGGACAGACGCAACTCTACAAGAAGGTCACGACTTACGACCACCACGGTCGACTCAAGCAAGAGAAGGTTCGGCGTCCGACCGGTGGTACGACGCACCAGGCGACGATCAAGACCTACGAATACGACGGTCCAGGCCACCTGGTCAAGGAGTCGACCTGGCGGGATAGCGAATCTTTCGGTTCCAGCCATACGGTCTACAGTGATTTCGACATTCTGGGGCGTCCGAAGCGGATCACCCGGCCGGACGGCAAAGTGATCGAGCGCGACTACGGTGCCGGCAAGAAGCGTCTGTGGGAGACGATCAAGGAGGTGCGAACCTCCGAAGACGAGTTTTCCTCGGCGCAGACGAGGACCTCCTTCGACGGCCTGGGCCGGCCGTATCTAATCGCGAAGATCGACGCGCCGAACAATCTCTACGAGGTGGAGAACGAGTACGATGCCTATGGCCAGCTGATCGAGACCCAGCGCAAAGCGTCGGGTTTCACCACCCAGATGCGCCAATACAAACACGACGGCCGCGGCTTTCTGTTCGAGGAGTGCCATCCCGAGCTCGGTGCCGGCGGCGGTGGCTGTGTCAAGTTCAGATACGATGCCTTCGGGCAGTTGCGGGAGCGATCCGACGATCAGAGGACTCTGATCTACGGTTACGACAACGGGGCTCGTCCGGTGAATATCTTGGAGCGCCTGGGCCCGGATAACCACCGGCCCTGGAAAGAGTGGACCTGGGGGCAAACAAACGGCACAGAGAACTATCGCCGGGGACGGATCGAAACCGCGGTGCGCCACAACTACCCCATCGTCAGCGGTCAGCCGGTCGGTGACTATTCCGTCCACGAAACCTACGTCTACGGCGGCAGCATGGCGAACGTCAGCCGTCGCGAGACCCTCCTGCGGCTCGCCGGGACCGACGAGGAGACCTTCTCGACCGAGTTCACCTGGACACCCCTGGGCAAGCTCGAGAGCGTCACCTATCCCAGGTGTGTAACCGACGCCTTCTAGCCCTCCCCGGCGAATCTGAATGCATAGGCGCACACCGCCGTCGGCGTCAGGCCGAGCGCGAGCAAGAAAATGATTTGGATCGGCGGCGATAAGTGATCGAAACCGGCAGTGGTGCCGGCGTGAATCGTCGCGACCCCGAGGCCGATGACGGCGAGTTCCAGTCGGCGTCTGAGCACGTCGCCTTCGGCCAGCCGATGCCAGACGATGGCTAGAGCCAGACCCTGCACCGGCAACGCGACGATCAAGGTGTGATTCCAGACCAGGGGTGTCGCCAGGCTGATCGTGGCGACGCAGAAGCACAGCAGTTGAGCCGAGCTCATCGTCCAGCGGCGGGCGAGGAGGGTTGCCAGGGTGATGGCGGCGAGGGTGAGCGCCACCCGCGGTAGGTCGATGCCGAAGAGGGCGAAGAGGCGCTGGAGGGAGAAACTGCGGGCATAGGCCAAGGGCACCATCTCCTGGCTCAACATCTCACGTAGGCCCGAGATCGGCAACAGCAAGGCGCCCGTGACGGCTGCCGCTATGGCCGCGGTCAGCAGGTGCCGGCGGCCGGCCGGACGCTGTGGCCGGTGCACCGCCAGGATCGGGATGGCGGCCGCCGCGATCGGCTTGAGGGCGATGCTGACGCCGAGCAAGAGGCCGGCGAGGAGCGGTCGACGGGGCCAGGCGAAAAGGCCGGCGAGCGCCAGGCCGACTATGAAGAATGAAATGTTGCCCAGATCGAGGCCGGCATGGACCGCCGGCGATAGGCAAAGGGCCGCCACGACCGCCAGCCAGCGTCGACCGATCGACAGGGGCAGCCAGACCGTCGCTAGCCAGAAGGCGAGGGCGAGGCCTAGCAAATTGAGACCGCGAAGAACGACGAGCGTGCCGCCGGAGCCCAGGAGGTCGAGCAGCTGGGCTCCGCCGCGAGCGAAGATGGGGGGATAAAAGTAGCCCTTGACGTCGTAAGGTGTGTTGCCGGCAAGGACGGCTTCGAAGGCTTTCAGGTAGAGAGCTTCGTCACCGAGGGGTGTCGAGTTCCAGAGGAACGGCCAGCGCAGGGTCGCGAGCAATGCCAGCAGCAGGACCGCCGCAAGGTGTCGATGCGGGGGCAAGGCGCGCCAGACACTCGCGGATTGGCTGAGGGCACGGGTGAGGGAGGATGGGGCGGTGAGCTCCATGGAGCTGAAACTTACAGGATCCTTACATCTTTGCCCTCCTGGAGCCGTATCTGAGCGGTGAAGATGCGAGAGACGTTGACCTCGAACGCATGAGGAGAGTTCGGATGAGGTTTGAACCTAGAGGTGGTTTCCGCCGGGCGAAGTCATGGCATGGCAGCGCCTGGAGTTGCTGGCTGGTTTTCGCTGTGATGGCGTTAGTTCCCGGGCTCGTCGCCGGAGCCGACTGGCCCCAGTACATGGGGCCCAACCGCGACGGCATCTCGTCCGAGAGCGGACTGCTCCTGACCTGGCCCGAGGGTGGGCCGCCGGAGCTGTGGCGCAAGACCCCGGGGTCTGCCTTCTCGGGCATGTCGGTGGTCTCAGGCCGGCTCTATTCCGCCGACTCCGACGGCTCCCTCGACTATGCCTTCTGTCTCGATGCCACCAGCGGCGAGCAGATCTGGCGCACCGCGATCGGGCCGGTCTGGGTCAACGATTTCGGCAACGGCCCGCGGTCGACGCCGACCGTCGTCGGTGATTCCCTCTACCTGCTCAGCGGCCAGGGATACCTGACGGCGCTCGCTACCGAGGACGGCCGGCTCCTGTGGAGCTCGGATCTCAAGGAGCGCTTCGGGTTGGAACAGCTCCACTTCGGTTTTTCGACCGCGCCGATCGTGGTCGGCGACCTGGTGCTGGCGGAAGTCGGCGGCGAGGGCTCGTCGATGGTCGCTTTCGATCGCGCCACCGGCGAGGAACGTTGGCGCGCTGCCGACGGGCTGGCGGCCTACAGCTCGCCGATCCGCCTCGACTTCGGCGGCGTCGATCAGCTGGTCTACGTCAACCGGGACGACGTGGTCTCGTTGACTCCCGAGGGCGAGGTGATCTGGAGCCATCCCTTCGCTCCGGGCAGCTCGGTCAAGCCGGCGCTGCCGACCTTCGTCGCCCCCGATCTGCTGATGGTTTCGGCGTCATACGACATCGGCGCCCTGGCGCTGCGACTCAAGCCCGGCGACGGCAAGAAGGTGAGTGTCGAAGAGGTCTGGCAGAGCCGGGTGATGCGCAATCACTTCAACTCCTCGGTGGCCGTGGACGGCCATATCTACGGCTTCGATAACGCCACGTTCAAGAGCATCGAGGCCGCGACCGGCGAGCAGAAGTGGGCCAAGCGCGGTCGCATGGGCAAGGGTTCCTTGATCTACGCCGACGGCCACTTGCTGGTGCTGACCGAGACCGGCCGACTGCTGTTGGTCGAGGCGAAGCCTGACGCTTACGTCGAGAAAGCCGCGGTGCAGTTGCTCGAGGGCCGCTGCTGGACGGCGCCGACCCTTTCCGGCGGTCGGCTTTTCCTGCGCAATCGTGAAGAGATGCTGGCCCTCGACCTGCGCGGGTCGGCGCCGGCGCCAGCCCCGACCCAGGAGGTGTCGCCGTGAAACGATTCACGCCAGTGCTGATCGCTTGCTTGCTGGTACTCATCACGGTGCCTGCCCTCGCCGAGAGCCCCTCGGTCGAGGACATCTTGGCTCGATATGCCGAGGCGCGCGGTGGCTCCGAGCTCGCCGAGGCGAAGACCTTGAAGCTGACCGGCAGCTTCAACTTCAACGGCATCGATTCGTCCTATACCGTCTATCGCCAGCGTCCCGACCGCTTCCGAGTCGAGATCGAGACCTCCCGCGGCACGGTGATCACCGCCTTCGACGGCGAGAACGCCTGGTCGCGAGGCCCGGATCGCTCGGGCGAGATCCAGACTCGGGAAATGGAGGGCGATGACCGTCAGCGCTTCCTGGACGAGAACGTCGACTTTGACGGCCCGTTGATCGACAGCGCGAAGAAGGGACACAGAGTCGAGCTCATCGGCGAGACCGATGTCGACGGCGAGGCGGTTTACCACTTGAAGGTAATCCTCGAGAGTGGCAACGTCCAGCAGTGGTATCTATCGACGGACAGCGGCTTGCCGGTGCACAAGATCACCCCCGCGGTCCACCGGCGGGCCGGGCCGTACGACCGGATCTGGTACCTGATGGAGTATGAGACGGCGTCCGGCATCGCCCTGCCGTTCTACGTCGAGCGCGAGGACCGGCAGCACGTGCGGGCTTATACCCTGGAGAAGGTCGAAGTCGACGTCGAGATCGACCCGGCGCTGTTTGAGATGCCGGGGGCGCCGGCGGGCGGATCGTGACGCGAGATCGGCTGCGGACTGTGACGGTCGTGTGGAGTCACCTCGTTCAGTGCCATAATGATGATGATGGTAAAGGAGGTTAGGCCATGAACAGTCAGCAGCTGAAAATTGAGCTCCCTGCCACCCTCGCGATCGACGAGGTCCGGATGCTCCTGGCAATCAAGCTCTATGAATCTGAGAAGGTTTCGCTGGGCCAGGCTGCTAGAGTGGCGGGTTTCTCAAAACGAGCTTTTATGGAAATTCTTGGCCGGCATCAGATTCCTATCTTTCGGTACTCTCCCGAGGATCTCCGTGAAGAGCTCGATCTATGAGCGAGTCGGCTATCGTCGATAGCACGTGCTTGATCGCCTACGAGAAGGTTGGTTGCTTGGAGCTTTTACCAGCGCTGTTTGGACCGATCCATGCTCCCCCAGCCGTCGAACATGAGGTTGGTGGATCACCGTCCTGGCTCATTATTGAGGCCCCTACCGATGTCGCGCTCGTCACGGCTCTGAGAATGAACATCGACGATGGTGAGGCCGAGGCGATTGCTCTTGCGGTTGAGCGCGGTTGGAAGATCATCCTTGATGATCTGCAGGCCCGAACAGTGGCGCGGCGCATGGGGCTTAAGCTCATCGGTGCTGTTGGCATCTTGGTCAAGGCTAAACGGGCCGGGCTTCTACCCGAAGTTCGGCCCGTGGTGCGAGAGCTGAGCAAGAGTGGTTTCTATCTCAGTGATGATTTGAAGGAAGAAGTCCTGCGACTCGCAGGCGAGTAGACAACAACAGTCCTCAGTCCCGCCGTTCCTCGACGCCACCGACCTTCGGCACCCCCAGGTAGCGGTCGAACCAGCCGAGGGTGCGCTCGATGAAGTCGAGCTGGTGGGCGCGCTCGTCGAGGCCGTGGCCTTCGCGGGGGTAGAAAACCAGCTCGGTGGGCACGTCTTTGATCCTGAGGCCGGTGTAGAGCTGACGCGCCTGCTCGGGATGGACGCGTTCGTCCTCCGCGCCGGTGACCACCAGGGTCGGGGTCCGGGCCTTGTTGAGGTGGGCCATGGGCGAGCGCTGCCAGTGCAGCTCGGGGTGGTTGAACCACCAGGAGTTCCAGTGCACCTCCGACATCTCGTAGGGAATGTCGGTGGTGCCGGCAAAGGATAGCCAGTTGGTCAGGCCGGCCGCGACCACCGACGCATTGAAGCGCTCGGTCCAGCGGGTGGCGGCCCAGGCCGACATGTAGCCGCCGTAGGACCAGCCGCCGGTGCCGACGCGGTCGGCGTCGACCAGGCCGCGCTCGATCAAGGCGTCGACGCCGGCCAGGATGTCGTCGAACTCCTTGCCGCCCAGGTCGTTGTGGTCAGCCTTCGAAAAAGCGACGCCGCGACCCATGCTGGCTCGATAGTTGGGCTCGAGCACCATATAACCCCGGGCGGCCAGCAGTTGCACGGGGTAACCGGCTCGGGTGGTCCAACCGTCGAGGCTGACGCCCTCGGGCCCGCCGTGAACCTGGAGCACCAGCGGGTAGCGCTCGCCTTCGGTGTAGTCGCGGGGATAAGTCAGGACCCCGCGGATCGTCCAGTCGTCGGGGCCGGTCCACTCGATCACTTCCTGGCGGGCCAGACGCACGTCGTCGAGTTGCAGATTGTGGTGGCTCCGGCGCCTGGGCTCGCCGCCGCTCGAGGCGACGAAGAGCTCCGCCGGGTGCGACGGCGAGTGAGCGGCCATCGCCAGCTGACCGTCGGCGGCGTCGAGATCGGTGATGATCAGGTGGGGAAGGGCCACCGGCGCGCGGGCGCCGGTCTCGATGTCGAGGCTGTAAAGGGCGTGGCGCTCTCCCTCGACGGCGAGTAACAGCAGACTGCCGTCCTTGCGCCACAGGAGGCTCGAGCCGCTGCCTTCGTAGTCGACCGTAAGGTTGCGCGGCTCACCACCGGCCAGCGGCATGACGAAGACGCTCTGGGCGATCGGGTCGTTGCGGCTCACCGCGCCGAGCCACGCGAGGTGGCTGCCGTCCGGGGAGACGGCCATGTCGGCGAGCTTGCCCGGGGTCGGCGTCAGCACCCGCGGCTGGCCGCCGCCGGCGGCCAGGGTGTAGATGCCGGTATTCATGTACTCGTCGTCGATATGCGCGGTGGTGGTCGCCTGGAAGATCAGGGTCTGGCCGTCCGGAGTCCAGTGGATCTCGAAGGCGTCGAGGTCGTCCCGGATCAGCCGCCGGCTCTCGCCGGAGTCGACGTCGAGCACGTGCAGATGCCGATAGCCGGGGTCAGCCCCCTCGACGATCCAGTCCTTGCCCGCCTCCTTGTCTTTCTTTTCCTCGTCAGACTCGGCATCCTTGGCCGCGTAGGCGATCTGCCGTCCGTCCGGTGACCAGCGGTAGCTGCTGATCGAGCCGTCATGGCGGCTCAGCAGCTGCGCTTCGCCGCCGTCTTTCTCGATCGTCCAGATCTGGGTGCCTTCCCGGATGGCCTTGCGCTCGACCAGGAAGCTGACGCGTCGGCCGTCGGGTGAGAAGGCGGGGGAGCCGACGCGCTCCTTGCCGGCGGTGAAGCGGCGGGGCTCGCCCTCCGCGGCGTCGGCCAGCCATAGGTGCTTGTAGCTATTGCCGGGCTCGTCGTCCGCCTCCCGGGGGACGGTCAGGGTGTAGGCCACGGTGTTGCCGTCCGGGGCCAGGGCGACCTCGGAGACCGCGGTGAGGTCGACCAGCATCTCGGGTGTCAAGACAGCGTCGCCGGCTGGCGCATCTTCACCGAAGACGAGGGTCGGGAACAGGAGCATGGAGGCGAGGACTAGAAGGTGGAGTCGGGCCTGGGGCGTCATCTTCGATTTCCTTTGAGTGGTGGGGCTTGAGCGGAGTGTCGCCGGTGAAGATACCAGGAGTCGCGGACCTGCTCCACAGCAGGCGTCGCCCCTGCAGCGACCGGGACCCGCATGCTACGATCCCGACGAATCCTGACAATCGATACATGAGCCGAGAACCCGATGAAGATCCCAAGCAATCTATTGGCCCTCGTTCAGGCCGACGACAACTCGGTCGAGGTCGGCATGCGGGTGATGTCGCGGTTGGTGATCGACTACCTGAATCGAGCAACTGGCGGGGGCGGATCGTGAGCGCCGCCCTTGACCTGGCGCCGGCGGCGGTCGACGTCGAGCCGCTGGCCGACGGTGGCATGATTCTGCGCTCGCCACAGGCGCTAGAGCCCTACGAGCGTCACCTGGGAGAGATGCTCGAGGCTCGAGCTCGCGAATGTCCGGAACGGACCTTCCTGGCCGAGCGCATGGAGGACGGTTGGCGCAGGGTGTCTTACGCCGATGCGATGGCGATGGCCGCGGCCATCGGTCAGAGCCTGGTCGACCGCGGTCTCGGCCCGGAGCGGCCGCTTCTGATCCTCTCGGGCAACTCGGTGGATCACGCCCTGATGACTCTCGGAGCGCTCTTGGCCGGCGTGCCGGTGTCGCCGATCTCGCCGGCCTACTCATTGATGAGCACCGACTACGGCAAGCTACATCATGTCGCTTCAGTCGTGCAGCCGGCGATGATCTTCGTCGAACGGCCGGCAACCTTTCTTGGAGCCTTGCGGAGCCTGGAAGGCTCAGACGCCGAAGTCGTGACCAGCGACGCCGATCCCCAGATACCTGGCGCGACGCCGCTCACCGAGCTGCTCGGCGTGACCCCCGGGCCCGGGCTCGAGGCCGCGACGGCACGGGTCGGTCCCGAAACCGTGGCCAAAATCCTGTTCACCTCGGGCTCGACCGGCACACCCAAAGGGGTGCTCAACACCCACCGGATGCTGTGCTCGAATCAGCAGATGATCGCACAGTGCTGGCCGTTCTTGCGCCGTAAACCGCCGGTTCTGGTCGACTGGCTGCCGTGGAACCATACCTTCGGCGCCAATCACAACTTCAACCTGGTGATGAAGCACGGCGGCACGCTCTACATCGATGCCGGAAAGCCGGCGCCGGCGGCGATCGATGAGACGATTCGCAACCTGCGCGAGATCTCTCCTACTCTCTACTTCAATGTGCCGGCCGGTTTTGCTCAGCTGGTGCCTTATCTGGAACGAGACGAGGCCCTGCGCGCTACGTTTTTTCGCCAGCTGCAGCTCATCTTCTACGCCGGCGCCGCGTTGCCCCAGGATCTCTGGCAGCGCCTGGAGGTCTTGTCGCAAGATGTCCTCGGCCGTAAGGTGCCGATGGTCTCGGCCTGGGGCTCCACCGAGACCGCGCCGATGGCGACGTCGGTGCATTTTCCGGTCGAGCGAGCGGGGGTGATCGGTTTGCCGGCTCCCGGGGTCGAGATCAAGATGTTGCCGGCCGGCTCCAAGCTCGAGCTGCGGGTCCGCGGTCCCAACGTCACCCCCGGCTACCTCCGAGACGATGAGCTCACCCGCGCGGCCTTCGACGACGAGGGCTTCTACCTGATCGGCGACGCGGGGGCCCTGGCAGATCCGTCGGATCCGACGAAGGGCCTGGTCTTCGACGGCCGGGTGGCCGAGAATTTCAAGCTGATCTCGGGTACCTGGGTGCACGCCGGGGCGCTGCGGGTCGAGGCCCTGGCGGCCGCGGCGCCGGCGCTTCAGGACGGTGTCATCACCGGTCACGACCGCGATTGGATCGGCCTGCTCGCCTGGCTCAACGTCGCCGCCTGCGCCGATCTGTGTCGCGATCCGGAGGCCTCCGGTCGTCCCGAGCGCCTGGTGCGCGACTCGGGTGTCATCGATCACGTGCGTCGTGCCCTGGCGCGTCACAACGCCGCCAACCCCGGCTCCTCGCGACGCATCGCCAGGGTGTTGCTGATGACCGAACCGGCGTCGATCGACGCCGGTGAGATCACCGACAAGGGATACGTCAATCAGCTCGCGACCCTCGAGCGCAGGGCTCACCTCGTAGAGCGGCTCTATCGTCGGGACCCGCTGGAAGACGTGATCGCCGTCGAGGTGGCTTGAAGACCTGGAGTTGAGCCCACCGCGGCGGCGAAGTCGCGCGCCAGCCGCGCTGCCGTCGGCCGATCCCGCGGCTGTTTTTCAAGCGCCGAGTGAACGACCGCCGCGACTGCCGGCGCGAGCTCCGGACATAGAGACTCCAGCGGTGTCGGCGGTTGGCTCAAGTGCATCTTGAGGACCTGGAGCGGGCTGTTGTTCGGTGCCTCGAACGGCGGTCGCCCCGCGAGCAGCTCGTAGAGCAAGACGCCGAGACTGTAGACGTCGCTGCGACCGTCGACCGTGCCGCTGGAGACCCGTTCGGGTGCCATGTACATCGGCGTGCCGATCAATCCGCCCCGCGGGGTCAATCTGCCGTCTTCGTCGCTCAAGGTTCGAGCGAGGTTGTCCAAGAGGTCCGGGTTCTCAGGCCGCGCCGTGAGCTCGCCGACCAGCTTGGCGATGCCGAAGTCCAGAACCTTGACGATCTCGCCGTGCCGAGACCTGTGCAAGAAGATGTTGCTCGGCTTGACGTCGCGATGGATCAGGCCCGCCTGGTGCAGCTGGCTCAGCACGTCGGCCACCGGCGCCAGGATCTCGGCACAACGCGCCGCCGACAGTCGGCCCTTGCGCTCCATCTCCTGCTCGAGGGTCTCGCCCTCGAGCAACTCCAGTACCAGGTAGGGCACGCCGCCCGGGGTGACGCTGAAATCGAGCACCGCCGCGGCATTCGGATGATCGATGCGGCAAGCGGCGATGCCTTCGAGCACGAATCGCTCCATCTCTTCGCTGCCCGGCTCGACATCCGCGTGCAGGAGTTTCAGCGCGACCGGCCTTTTCAAAGCCAGGTGGGTCGCGCGGTACACGTCACCGAAGTTGCCGGTCCCGAGCCGGCTTTCCAGTCGGTACTTGCCCTCCAGCACGGTGCCGTCGCCAATCTCCCGGACGGAGGCCACTCCGGAGGTCTTGGCCGCGGCGAGACGCGCTCTCAGCTGAGCCTGGACGCGGGCCAACAACACGGGGAACTCGATCGGCTTGGTGACGTAGTCGTTGGCCCCGAGCTCGAATGCCCGGACGACGTCGGTGCTGTGGTCGCGGGCGGTGGCCATGATCACCGGCAGGGACTCCCGCGGCTGGCGCCTGCGGATCGCGGCCAGTACCTCGAAACCGCTCAGACCCGGCATCATGACGTCCAATAGGACCAAGTCAGGTCGGATCTGTGCCAGCTGATCGAGCGCGGCTCGCCCGTCCTCCGCCAGTACAACCCTATATCCCTGACGTTCCAGGACTCGGCTGCAGGTCAGGCGGCTGACCTCATTATCGTCGACAACCAGAATGGTGAAGACTTGCCCCATATGACCCCCCGCCCCCCATTCTTAACCGGGTTTTCATGTGTCGGCAACCCGTGGAGGCCCGATAACCCTTAACCGATGCTTAACCCGGTGCAATCAGATCGTAATTTAGCTATGGCTAAATAAGGTCATGGTGACACGGGGCCCAGAGTTTCACGCTGTGAGATCGATAGACCTGGCCGTTCAAGGCCGCGTCCGGCAATACATTCGTGTTTCGCAATATAGGCCGTAAGGTTGTTGCCATAGTTTCTACCGGTCGGTCGGTCATTTGACCCAGGGACACAGCAGTCGAAGACCTTCGATCCGGCCGAAGGTGTTCGACCCACCGAAGGTATCCGATCCGACCGAAAGGATTCGGCCGGCAAAAAAACGGAAACGTAGACCAGATATATCGGCACTTTCTGGAGTTTGAATCGATGCATCGAAGGCAACATGAAGTGATCCAGCACTCAGCAGCGGGTTTTACGGTCATCGAGATGCTGTTGGTGATCGCCATCACCGGCATTCTCGGCACCATGACCCTCCACTACTTCGAAGCCTGGCAGCCACGGCTCGAGCTGCGGGGAGCGGTTCGGGAGGCTCAAACCCTGATCAACAAAGCCCGGCTCGAAGCGATTCAGCGTGGCGTCTGCACCGTGGTTCAGGCGGACCCCCAGACCGGTTCGCTGGTCGCCTTTGCCGACGTCAACGGCGATCCCGTGGCCGGCAGCGAGGGCTACGATAATTTTCTCAAGTACGATCCCGAGCCCGGAGTCGGCAACAAGCAGACGGACTACGAGATCGGCGAAATTCAGCTCGAGCGCTCGTCGTTCGGCGCACCGCCGAGCTACGGCGAAGTGGACGGATTTACCCACGTCCCCGGAGCTCCGGCCGACACTCCCGCGGTGCTTGTGTTCTCTCCCACCGGCCTGCCCGAGGCGACCGGGGCTTTGCGCTTTGCGGACGGCAGCGGGCGCAATTTCCTGGAGGCGGCGGTGACCAGCCGCGCCGGCAAGATCGAGATCCGCAAGTACTTGACGGCCGACGACTCGCCAACCTCGTCGGCGGGATTCTTCCAGGAAGCCAATCGTGGCGATGGCACCAACGTCTGGGTCTGGTATTGACCCATAAAACGGAGGACGCGAGAAATGCTTGAGGCAAAGATCAGATCCAGCTCTGAGCAGGGCATGTCGCTGATCGAAGTCGTGATCGCGGCCGCGGTGCTGCTGGTCGTCTCGATCGGGACCCTGCCGCTGTTCGTCCGCTCGACGTTCAACAACATCTACGGGCTCGACTCGACGCAGGCCAGTCAGCACGCCATCTCCGGACACGAAGATCTGCTCGTGGCGGCGGTGGATGATTCGCGTTTCGAGCTCGCCAATCCCCTCCCCGAGCATACGGTTCAGCCGGCCGATGGCGGTATCGGCGACGAGATGCTGATCGGCGATGTGTGGTGGGATCGCGGTGCGCGTGCCGCCAGCTCGGACGCGGTGCGGATCGGCGACGGCGATTGGATTACAGATCCCTCGGTCGCCCAGGACGTCGTCTTCTGGCGTCGTCGGAGCGTGATCCGCCAATACACCTACGCCGACATCTCAGACGGCGTCATCGACGCCACCGATCCCGACCGTCTGACCACCCTGGGGGACGCTCGAGTTTTCGACAATCCGTTGGTCAGTGGTGCCGAGGTTTCCAGCGCTCACTTCAAGGAGCAGGAAGTCCAGCTCGAGAACCAGCGCGCGGGCGGAGACGACTTCGGGGCCGGCAGCCTGCTCACACGAATCATGCGGACGTTCTAGGGAGTGTCTGTCCCAAAATACGCGTTAGCTGCCAAGGGAGCGGCGCCCGGATCCCTGAGGACGGCGCGGAGGCGTGTTTGAGCGTGGCCTCGGTAGGAATGGCAAACCCCGTTGAATCAGCATGTTAGAAGCCCAAAGAAAGCCACGCGAGTTCAGCGTAGCGGCGCCCGCAAGGGTCCGGGCGACGCGGCCCAGCGGCTATTTCTTCCAAGGAATTAGGGAGCTTCGTCCTATGAATCGAGAATCAGCAGCCCGTCAGGCCGGCTTCAGCCTGATGGAGCTGGTCATGGCCATGCTGGTGCTGATGGTCGTGACGATGGCCGGCCTGACCCTGGTCGATACCGGTCAGAAGGTGACCCACAGCCAGACCGGCATCGCCGAGTTGCAGAACAACCAGCGGGTGGCCCAGCAGGAGCTGGTCAGCATGCTGGCGATGGCCGGCCTCGGCGGCCTGCCGGAAGGCATCGATCCGGATCTCGGCGGAGACGACACGACGGGCGTCTTTCCCGACGGGCTGGCCCTGGCGGTGACCAATAACGTCGGCGAAGACACTCACGTCGGCGACGCGTCGACGCCGGTGGTCGTCGAAGGTTCCGATGTGCTGACCTTGCGCGGGGTGTTCACCACCCCGGCCCTATACCTCGAACCGCAGCAGTCGCTGACTCTGGACGGCGAAGGCCGGGTCAGCATCGTCATCAGCACGTCGGTCGACGTCGGCGTCAACCAGGATCTCGAGGCCCTGCGTCGCGAGCTGGTGATCGCGACCGATACGGAAGACCCGCGCCCGGAAGCCTTCATCCTCCGGGATCGCTACAACCCGGGTGCCTTCGCGGTGCTCGAGCTCGACCCCTCGACCACGCAGGTAGGCGATACGGGAGATTCGACCCTGACCGTCGGGCTGATCCTGAGCTCCGATTCCAGCCAGCAGCACTACGCCAACGAATACGGTCGCATGATCCTGGGAACGACCCTGCTTCAGGGATCCGGCGGCTCTCAAGTGACTCTGCCCGACGACACCGAGGTCCAGCTACCGCGGATGATCGGTTCGATCGGCCTGCTCGAGGAATACCGCTTCTACGTGCGCGAGGAATGGGAGATCAGCGGCGACGATGACACCCGGCTGACGCCGGTGCTCTCGCGAATGCGCTTCTATCCCGGCACCGGCGTGGCGCATCCGGAAGGCTCGATCGACATCTCGGACGACGTCGTCGACCTGCAGCTGGCCCTGGGTGTCGACATGCCGCCGCTCGACGGCCGGATCGCCGACGGTTTCGACGCCGACGGCCTCGCCGTCGACTGGGATGAGGACGAGATCCTCTTCAACCATCCGGATGACGACACAGGCCTGAACCCGCCTCCGGGAACGCGAGACTGGGCGGTATTGGACGCCAAGGTCGCATTTGCTCGCGTCACCACGGTCGTCCAGGCGGCGCGGCCTGACCGTGGCTATGAAGGTCTCCGCCTGGGTGAGCTCGAGGACCGCGATCACACCGAGTCAGTCTTCAACCAGAGCGACAACCTCAAGGTCCGCAAGCGCCGATTGCGAACCCACGTCGAGTTAAGGAATCTGCCATGAACCACGCCTCTCACCACTCCGAGCGCGGCAGCGCCCTGCTGCTGGTTCTCATGGTCACCCTATTGGTGACCTCGCTGGTGCTGTCGCTGACCTT
>JAAUXY010023577.1_pt1 | contig 15298 bp, 11 predicted proteins | sample 7278121 | NCBI WGS metagenome assembly JAAUXY01 (sample SAMN14350117, study PRJNA611818) | marine sediment metagenome | isolation source: surface marine sediment (1.8m) | place: French Polynesia: Moorea | collected 2018-08 | reverse complement strand
TATCCAATCAGATGGAAAAACATCATATTCGCAGGAGGAACGTTTATGATTTACAAAGCCAACAGGGGACAAACCAGTTACGGAGAAGCGATCGGCATCATTCTGATGGAAAGCTTCATGCCGTTTCCCCCCGGCTGTCCGGGAAACGCCACATCCTTTTCTTTTCCGGTCAGATATGCAAACGTCAAAGGTGCCAATATGGAAAAATTGGTCTATCAGGGCGATCCGGAGCTGCTAAAACCCTTCATCGATGCCGGTTGGGATCTGGTGAACGAAGGAGTCAAGGCGATTACCGGAAATTGCGGATTTATGGTTCTCTACCATGACGTGATGGCCAAGGAATTTCCGGTCCCGGTTTTTATGTCCAGCTTATTGCAGCTGCCGTTTATCTCCCGCATGCTAAAGCCCGGTGAGAAGATCGGCATCATTACCGCCAGCGGCAAAACCTTAACGCCCAGGCATTTGCAGATCGCCACCAACGGAGCTGATATCCCGCTCGCCATCGCCGGTATGGAAGACCAAAAGCATTTTTATGATGCCATTCACGCCGAAGTCGGGGAGCTCGATTTTGATGGGGTTGAAGCGGAGGTGGTTCAGGTGACCCATGACCTGATCGAAAAAGAGGAAAACATTAAAGCCATTTTATTTGAATGCACCGATCTTCCGCCTTATGCGGCTGCGACCCAGGAAGCGGTCGGTTTACCCGTGTTTGATTTTACGACCATGATCAATTATGTATATTCAGGCCTGGTCCGCAAAAGATTTGAGGGATTTTGCTAAACCCAGAAACTATCATATCTCCATAAAAGCAAACCGTGTAAAGGAGGACTCCATGTCTGACAAAGTTTACCAGAAAAAAGCGTTCATCGGGGGGGAATGGGTCGAATCGGAAAGCGGCGAGCGATTCGAAGTCCAATATCCAGGCGATGGCAGCGTGATCGGTGCGGTGCCGGCCTGCACCCGTAAAGATGCCCAAAAAGCCATAGATGCAGCCATTGAAGGGCAAAAAGCCCTGGCAAAACTGTCGCTGGTCAAACGAATTGAACTGCTGCATAAAGCCATCGAGCTGGCAAAAAAAAGAGATGAAGAATCATCGCGTCTCACCTGCCTGGAATCCGGCAAGCCCATACAGCAGGCCGTCTGGGAGGGCAGCACCATCGACGGCTATAGCTGGAGTAATTTTCACGTAGCGGCCGCCAATATAAAATCACACCGCGGCATGACCCTGCCCAACGTCACGGAAGACTCCAATAATAAACGTTTAATCCATATTTACGAACCGGTGGGGGTCGTGGTCAATATTTCAACCTTCAGCTACCCTTCCGAAATGCCCAATTGCACCATTCCCTATGCCCTGGCAGTGGGCAATAGTGTTATAGTGAAACCGTCATCCGGTTCACCTTTCAGCAGCATTCTGATTGCAGAGGTTTTGGAAGAAGCCGGCTTTCCGCCGGGCAGTATCAATGTGTTGACCGGTGCCGGTGACGAAGTCGGCGCGGAATTGGTCTCAAACACCGGCACCCAGGCCATCGGCCTTTTTGGACAGGAGCCCACCGGCGAAAAAGTGGCTCAAAATGCGGCCATGAAAAAGCAGTTGTTTGCCATCGTGTCCAATAATCCGCTGATCGTGATGGATGATGCCAATATCGAAGCCGCCGTGGAAGCCGCCGTCGGCGGGTGCTATGCCCACAACGGCCAGTCACCGATATCCACCCGCAGAATATTGCTCCACAAGGATGTCCACCAGGAGTTTGTAAGCCGCTTTGTCGAAAGGACCCAGGCCCTCAACTTAGCGGATCCGCTGGATGAAAAAGCAGATGTCGGGCCGGTTCACAACAGCAAAGTGCTTGAAACGGCGCTGAACCATCTGGAAGACGCCCGCAATAAAGGCGCTAAATTTTTAACCGGAGGCAACAACCCCAAAGGACTTTATCTGGAACCCACTATAATTGATGAGGCCACCGGCGACATGCTGGTTACTCAGGAAGCCACACCGGGCCCGGTAGCGCCGATCATGACATTTGAAAACATCGATCAAGCCGTCGAGTTGGCCAATTCAACGCGGTTTGGATTTCAGATCGGTGCATTTACCAGCGGTCTGGCAAATGCCTATTATTTGGCTGAAAACATTCAAGCCGGAAGCGTGTATATCAACGAAGCCACCAATTGCTGGGATGAAATGGCGCCCTTCGGGGGGGTCAAGAAAAGCGGCATCGGCCGAATGCTGTCGGATTGGACCTTCAACGAATTGAGCCAGATCAAAATGATTTTATTCGATCTTGGCAAAGTGAAAAAATAAGGAGACATTCATGGGTTATATGCGTGGTGGAACCATTTTAAGGATAGATCTGGATTCAGGCCAGATCGTGAAAGAAGCGACCACTGACTACGCACAACATTGGCTCGGTGGAAGGGGCCTGAATTCCAAAATCCTGTATAGGGAAACCGATCCGGCCGTCAAACCGCTGGATCCGGCAAATGTGCTGATGTTCAGCCTCGGTCCGTTTACCGGAACCATGGTGCCCGGCTCCGGACGGGTCGAGGTGGCCGCAAAATCCCCGGTCATCGGTATCCAAGGCATGGGCAATATGGGTGGATACTGGGGGCCGGAGTTAAAATATGCGGGCTATGACAGCATCATTCTAAAAGGCAAAGCAGCCCAACCGGTCTATATAGCCATCCAAAATGATGACGTCGAGATAAAGGACGCTGCGCATCTATGGGGAATGGACACCTACCGGACCCAGGACACCATCCGCCGGGAACTGGGAGATCCCGAGATCGAGGTGGTGTGTATCGGTCCGGCCGGTGAGAATATGATCGGATATGCCTCCATCCAGACCCGCATGGGCAATGCCGCCGGGCGAACCGGTATGGGTACCGTGATGGGGTCTAAGAACCTGAAAGCCATTGCCGTGCGCGGCACCAAAGGTATAGCCATTGCGGAGCCCGACAAGTTTTTGGAATTGTGTCTGGAGGCCTTACAGGTTCAAAAGCCTCAGCTGGGCATGGCCAAAACCATCGATCTGGCCGACAACGATCCCCCATCGTGGGGGCTGACATTGGGAAACTATGAAGCCACCGAATGGGAAAAACAAAAAGAGTTAAAAGACGGACACAAGCCCTTTTGGGAAAGCCATAAAAACCGCCAGGGAGAAGGCATCACCGGATGCTTCAACTGCCAGGTCCGCTGCATGGATTACTATGAGCTTGCCGAATGGGGCCCCCTGGTGGCCAGCTGTAATCTGTATGCGTCAACGACGTGGGTATTAAAGGATCCGGACATGAAGTCCTGGTATGCTTTTGTTTCAAAATGCCAGCGCCAGGGTGTTGATTCGACCTCGGCTTCACGCATGATTGCATGGGCCATGGAGCTTTATGAACAGGGCAAAATCACTCAAAAAGATACAGACGGAATTGCGCTGAATTGGGGTAACAAAGAAGCCATTGGTCTGATGCTCGACAAGATCGTAAAAAAAGAGGGCTTTGGTGAGGTGCTGGCCGGCAATCCGGCCGAGGCCGCCCAAATGATCGGCGATGACGTTGAAGAAGCCCTGCAGATAAAGGGCCTGCCCTTGGGGGGCACCAATGTGATGAATTTTCGGGCTCGCACCATCGGCGCGGTGGTCAATCCCAGAGGCGGCGATGAATATCGCGCCCGGGTGGGCGCCTTTGACAATCTGGGCAGCGGTAAGGATAGCGGAATGACCGGAATGTCCAGCCCGGACAGCTGGGAGGCCAAAACCGCCATGTCCATCATCGATGCGGCCCTGGAGAAAAAGAAACAGACCGGGGAAGAGCCGATGATCGGCCAATTCGATTACGAGGCCCGGGGTGCGCTGGCTGCGTTAGGCCAAAAAATTTCAACGGTCAGCGATTCATTGGGACAGTGCAAATGGAACACCATTTTTCTGAATATCGGTATTAGTATCGAGTTTCAGGCCAAGGTGCTTTCGGCGGGAGAAGGCCGGGAGACCCGCATCGAAGACCTCCTGGAGGCCGCGTCGCGCATCTCTTGCCAGGAAAGAGCTTATGCCGTGCGCGAGGGAATGACGAAAGATCAAGACAGCCTGCCCAAAAAACTGATCAATTATTCGATGGCGGGAACCTACCCGGATGACCAGGTCACGCCGGAGGGCCTGGAAGAAATGAAAAACGAGTACTACCAGGCCATGGGCTGGGATATCAAAACCGGTATTCCAACGCTTGCCACCCTTCATGCCCTCAATCTGGAAGACGTGGCATCTGATTTGATCAAACAGGGCAAACTGAAGCCTGAAGAAAAGTAAATGGGACTAAAGGCTGAAATCAAGCAAAAAGCCAAAGAAGTCGGATTTCAACTTTGCGGTGTTTCAGATCTTAAGGAAGTGGAGCGGGCGGAATTCACCTCCGGCCGGGGACTCAAAAAGCCATCGGCAGTGATGCCGGAGGCCAGGTCCTTGATTGTGCTGGGATATGTCGTCTGGGATGAATCTTTAAATGTTGAGGCCGTTAGGGAAAATTCCTCCGAATATATTTGCCTTTACTATGAAATAATGGAGTCGCGTGCCTGGAGATTCATTCAGCGGCTACGGGAAAAGAACAACTTTAATGCGCTGCCGACGCAGGCCATTCATATAAAACCGGCCGCCATGCTGGCAGGCCTTGGTTTCATCGGCCACAACACCCAGGTCATCACACCGGAATACGGTGGGCGGCCACGCTGGATAGGGGTTCTTACCGATATTGAGATGGAGCCGGATGAACCTTTCAACCGCAATCTTTGTGCCGAGCAGCTGCGCTGCCAGAAAAAGTCTCTGTGCGTGCTGGCCTGCCCGTACAAGGCGATCATACCCGGTCCATCACAGGGCGTTCCACCGGGTGAAAAGGTCAAATATGACCGCTGTGTCGTGACGCATAAGCGTGATGAGGTTCTTGATAAAAAGTGGGAAAAATTTATCCGGCGAATCTCAGACCATGGATTCATGGCTTGCACCCGATGCAATCTGGCCTGCCCTTACGGCAAACCGGTTAAATAAAATAGGATCACAAGATGATTCAGAATCAATTTAGATAAATTTTAATTCAAACCTATCTCAAAAATAGTAGATCACGCTCAAGGGCAAGGCGAAAACCAATTTAAAAGCGGAGCATACGCGTTAGTATTCGAGTATTTTGAATTGGTTTTACGCACACCTTAATGTTCATAAAAATAGATGTGTGATCCCGATTTATCGGGGAAACGCAGCCATTGAGCGTTAGATGCATTTTTGGGATAGGTTTTAGAATGGAGGTTGTTGAATGGGAAACGTTATCGTTATTTATCCCGAAAAGTGCAGTGGCTGCCAAATGTGTGAGGTCAGCTGTTCTTTGCGAAACATGAAAGAATGCAATCCGGAGCGATCGCGCATCCGTGCGATTAAATCCGAAGAAAACGGACAATATCAGTTTATCCCGTCCACCTGTATGCAGTGTGAAACAGCAATGTGCGAATTGGTCTGTCCGGTGAATGCCATTAGCCGGGATCCGCAGACGGGTGCCAGAATCATCAGTGAAAAAAAATGCATCGGTTGCAGCTCTTGCAGCTATGCCTGCCCTTTCGGGGCCTGTTTTGTCGACCGCAGCCTGGGCAAATCCATTGTTTGCAGCCAGTGTGATGGCGACCCCACCTGTGTCAAGGTGTGTCCGTCCGGTGCGCTTGAATACGTGAGTGCCGAACAGGTCAATATCAGTCTCAAACGGGCTGCGGCCCAGCGTATTTTAACCGCCAGAGAAATTATTCAGGAATCACCCGAACCTCAGCAGGACCTCCCGGGCAAGGAGCTGTGCTAGCGTTATATTCCTTAAATAATGTTACCAAAGTCATGTAGCACATTTTAGTTGAGCTCTGTAAACAACACAAGGCAGCTGGCTCCTGGCCGCTGGCTGCTGGCTACCGGCAACTGAGTCTCTGCTTCGTGCCAGCCTGCGACGCGCTCCATTCGGCCCAAGCGTTCGACCGAGCTCACGCCGAGGCCTCATGACCGAGGGCAGCCGAGTCGAAGCAAGAAGCGAGGAGCCAGAAGCAATAAAGGTTGACACCTGAAACCACATTACTCCGGATACCTAAAATAAAGAGGCTAAGCACCATTGAAACTCGTAAATAAGGAGGTGGTTATGATTTGGCAGGGAAATACCTACGAGGAGATTTGCCGGAATTTCAAATGGGAGTTTCCGGAATTTTTTAATATCGGCGTGGATATTTGTGACAAATGGGCTGATGATAAATACCGTTTGGCGCTGATATATCTTGATGAGGATGACGTCGAGCACAAAATCACCTATTGGGAATTAAAAAACGCGTCCAATCGACTCGCCAATGCGTTGCGGGAATGGGGGGTCGACCGTGAGGATCGCATCGGCACACTGATGGCCCCCACCCCTGAGACCTTAGTTTCCCACATCGCCGTTTACAAACTGGGCGCCATCCTGGTGCCCATGATCCAGCTTTTCGGCCCCCTGGCAATCGAATACCGTCTTAAAAACAGCGGTGCGAAGGGTGTTATTACGGACCGCAAAAATCTGCCGAAGGTGTTGGAGATCAAAGATCGTCTTCCCGATCTGAAACTGATTATCGCCGTTGATGCGGAAAAAGATAAAGATGTCTTAGACTTTGAAGAAACACTGGCCCGGGGCAGCCGATATTTCTCGCCGATTGCCACAAAACCGGATGATCCAGCTTTGATCATTTACACGTCCGGGACTACGGGCCCGCCCAAAGGGGCGCTTCACGGTCATCGGCTGATGATTGCCGAGGCCACCAATACGGGATTCTCCCTCGATCTCTTTCCCCAGAAAGGTGATCTGCTGTGGACCCATTGCGATTGGGCCTATATCGCGGGGTCGTTTACCGCCCTCTATCCGACGCTGCATTACGGGCATGCCATCGTAGAATATGCCAAAACGGGCAGATTTGACGCCGAGAAGGCTTTTTCCATCATTTCGAAATACGGCGTCACGGTGATATTTGCGATCGCCACCGCCTTCCGCATAATGATGCATGCGGTCAAAAATCCCAAGGAACGTTATGACCTGGATGAACTCAGATCCATCACCGTGGGCGGTGAAAACATGGGCAAAGATCTTTATGAATGGGGCCAGAGAGCCTTGGGGGTTAAATTCAACGAAAATTACGGCATGACCGAATGCGATTTTATGGTTGCCAATTGTTCGAAAATAATGGACGTCCATCCGGGTTCCATGGGCCGTGCGATTCCCGGACATATTGTCGAAGTCATCGATGAGGAGGGGAACGTCCAGCCACCCGACACCTATGGTGAATTCGCGATCAAGCGACCGGATCCGAGCATCTTCCTGGGATATTGGGGTGATGTGGAAGCCACAGAGAAACGATTTATCGGTGATTGGTTCCGCACCGGTGATTACGGCACCAAAGATGAAAAAGGTTATTTTTGGTTTACCGGTCGCAAAGATTACGTCATAGAAAGCGGAGGTTACCGGATCGGTCCCGGCGAAGTCGAAGATGCGCTCGTCAAGCACGCGGCCGTAAAACTGGCATCCGTTATCGGTGTTCCGGATGAAATCAGGGGTGAAATCGTAAAAGCTTTTATTGTGCCCGAACCGGATGTGACGGTGGACGAAGCGCTCGAGGACGACATCAAGCAACATGTGAAGGGCCGATTAGAGGCACACGCCTATCCGCGCGAAATCGAATTTCTCGAGGAGATGCCGATGACCGATACCGGCAAGATCATGAAAAATGAGCTGCTCAAATTGGATGAGAAACGTCGGGCCAAAGCAAAGGCATAAGGAGGTCGGGGATGAAGACACAAATGATACAGAGCACTGTTGAAGATCGCATCGGGTGGATCGTGCTCAACAACACCCGACGAAAAAATGCCCTTCATAACACGATGTATGAAGCAATTCTGCAGATACTCAATGCCTATGAAAAAGATGAGCAGGTCAGGACCATAGTTGTCAAGGGCAATGAAGGTAATTTTTCAGCGGGATACGATCTGTCGCAGGGTTTGCCGGACCCCTATCGTGATTTTGTTAAAAATCTCTCCAGTGCCTGTGCAAAGCGGCTCTGGTACTGCAAAAAACCGACCATATCAATGGTAGAAGGCTACTGTGTGGGAGGTGGTTTTGAACTGGCGATGGGAGCTGATCTGGTCTATGCCGCCGAGGATGCTGCGCTGGGAGAACCGGAAATCGATTTCTTTTTTACGCCGGATTACAACAGCATCCCCTGTCTGACACTGGCCCGAAAAGCCAAGGAAATGATCCTGCTTGGAAGCGTTATCAGCGGCAGCGAAGCCGCCGAAGTCGGGCTGGTGAACAAGGCCTTCCCTTCAGTGCGGCTAGAAGCGGAAGTGACCAAAATCTGCCACCGCATTGCGAGCCTGCCGTCAGAGACCGTAGAGGTGGCCAAAGTTGGCTTAAACGGCGCTTTAGACGCGCAGGGGTTTAAAAACGCCATCGATTACGGAGAGGAAATTGCGATATACAACGGGCTGCTCAGTAAAACCAATCCGAAATGTGAACTGTTTTACCGGACCGCTAAAGAAAAGGGTATAAAAGAAGCCATAAAACTGGTGAGGGATTACACGCAATCCGGTCAAAGCGGCGAAAAAGGATGGAAAAAAGAATAGATCTAGATGGTTGCATCTAATAAGGAAAATGCGGCGTGATAACTGAATTTTTATCCTTTGCCGAAGGCCCCTTGCTGTGGATTGTATTTATCCTTTTCGCTGCGGGACTGGTCTTGAGAACGGTTTTCTTTGTGCTCAGTATTATCCGTCGTCGACCGTCATTAAACCCGCAGCCGGCCATCAATGCACGCCCATTCCTAATTTTTCGTTTCCTCATTCCGTTTCATAATGCCGTCCTGAAAAAACCGCTTTACAGCCTGCTGCGTTACGCTTTTCACGTCTGTCTGTTGGTGGTTCCCATCTGGTTTGCCGGTCATGTCAGCCTTTGGGAGGAATCCCGCTTCGAATGGTACTGGACACCACTGCCCGATGAATGGGCCGATATGATGACATTGATTGTATTGACAGCCTGCAGCTATTTTCTGGTGCGCCGAATCGTTTTGGGCATCATTTACAAAAACACCTCCATCGGGGATATCCTGTTTATCATCCTGACGGCCCTGCCGTTCTTAACCGGCTATCTCTATACCCATGGGAGTTTAGATCATATCCCTTTTTTCGAAACCTACATGTGGTATTTTCATGTGCTGAGCGCTGAGGTCATGCTGCTGATGATCGTTATTATGTTCCTGCGAACCCGCTTGACGGCCGATCGATGCATCGGATGCGCGGCCTGTGAAATAAACTGCCCCACCGGAACGCTGGAATCTACTGACATCAATCCGCAGCGGATATTTACTTACGGGCACTATCAATGTATTTGCTGCGGCACCTGTGTGGCAGTTTGCCCGGAGAATGCGGCCGAATTGCGGCATGAAATCAATGTCGTTCACTTCTTTCGTGTTTTTGTAAAACGACCCATCCGGTCCGTCGAGCTGTCCATCTGCGAATCATGCGACGCCCTGATCGCGCCCCAGCCGCAAATGCAAAAACTGCAGGATGAGGTGGCCGCCAATGATGTTGAAACCGAAATGTTGAATTGCTGCAGCCGCTGTAAAAAAATGGCAGCTCACAAAAGCCATCTATTCCCCCAAAGCTGGCAGCTGCCGACCGAAGGACAGGCCAAAAGATAGCCGGCCGGCACAATGATTACCGTGGGAGCGGCTTTCAGCCGCTAAATCAAATGTCGCGGCTGAAAGCCGCTCCCACATTCAGTACTACTTTTTCTTTCCGGATAACCCGATTTTTCTTTTCTTTCGTGTTTTAAATCTTTCGTGTTTTCGAGCTTTATTATATTCCTGAATTTTGCACGAGTCGGAGGCTTTCATATGCAAGGCACTTAAGGGCGGGGCTATCCCGCTATAAGCGGGATGCCGCGCCCTTAATAACGCAGCAGATGAAAGCCTCCGGCTCGCCCGAAGGGTGAAAATTAATGAGATAAAATCGATCATCATCCTTTTTACTTAGTTGGTATTTGACTTGATTTCTCAAATTTTCACCACGTGATGTTATTTAGTATTATCTTACTTTCTCATTAATTTTCATGCAAGATTCAGGATATTCGTGGTTATTTGTTTAGAGGCGAATGGGCATTGGGGCCTGGTCCGCATCCGGTTGGCTTGGTTGACTTTTGTTAAGACGTTGTTTATGTTCATGATCGAATCCGCTCTGTTGCGGGTCTTATGATCACACACGTTTTGCTGCACGCAGATGGGTAAATCTTATGAAAATACCGCTTCAAGAATATGCCTATCAAAAATGTCAGGAACTCATCGAATCAGGCGAATTATCTCCTGGAAATCTTTACAGTGAATCGGCGATGTCCAAGCAATTGGGCATTTCAAGAACACCCCTCAGAACGGCCTTACAGCAGCTTGAAAGAGAAGGGTTGATTATCAGACTCCCGCAGCGCGGTTTTTATGTCTATCAATTTGAAGAAAAAGATATCGAGGAGCTTTTCGCCATTCGCAAAGCGATAGAAGGCTATGCCGTCGAACACATCGCCAGGACAAAATCCGATGTTGATTTAAGACAGGCGAAAAAACATTTGGACGCCCAGAAGGAAGCCAGGCAATCCGATGATTATTCGGTTTTTATTCGCGAAGATCGAAAATTTCATGAAAATATCGTCAAAGCCCTCAACAACAAACGCCTCGTTATGATATATTCCGACCTCAGACAGTCAATTGAACTCATTGGCTTAAAGCGATTCAAGATGAACAGTCAGCGCAATCAATCCATCGCCGAGCATAAATCAATTATCCAGGCCATCGAAAAGGGCGACCCGCCGGCCGCCCGCGAAGCCGTGTACAATCATCTGGATATGGCAATGGTGTCTTTGAAAAAATATCTGAAATCAATTGACCAACTGTGAAGTGGTTTCGAAATCCCGGATCAGGTTCAAGGGCAAGGCGTCCCGCGAATTTAAAGCGGAGCGTACACGCTTGTACGTGAGCATTTAAATTCGCGGGGCAACGCAGTCCCGCCGCTGGCGGGAGCGTTAGATGGGGTTTTGAAACCGCTTCTTAGAGGCATTCGTCTAGACCCAGACTTTTCAATTTTTCATCGGTGGGGATACCATCCGGGCCCCATCCACGGATGTCATAGTATTCCGCCAGCATAACATCCAGTTTGGGAAGATTCTCCCCAGCCGGACCCGCACCCCTGGTCGTCGTCAGAAACCGTTGCGGCAACGTATCATCTTTAGCGCGGATACCCCGGCGCGCGGAAATCATACGCTGCAAGTTGAAAATGCGCTCACCCATCTGATAAAATTCAGCCAGATCTACATCCCAGCCGGTCGCTATATTGAGGAAATCCAGATAGGAGGGCGGTTGCAGCGGCGGACGCCCAAAACAGTCCGTGCTGTTGGTGAACAGACACAGGGTGAGCGAATTGAGCAGACAGATAAAATCCTGCGCTTTGGCCGTCAATTGGCCCTGCCCCTCGACCTGATAAGGACTCAACCGTTCGGTGGCCACCCAGCGGGAGACATCCGCCCCGTCCAGATCTTCTTTAACGGTATAATCGTAGTAGATCGAGGTAAACCCGGACATGTGGCTGGCCCCGAAGGTCGATGTGGCATTCTCAAGGGCAGCGCCATTGTACGCCCGGGGGTCATGAGCGGCAATCTCGAGTCCTTTGCCCTGCATGGCAAAATGCTCGGCGCCGTTGCCGAAAATTTGAGCCGCCTTGAGAGTCCCCTCCGCCAGGATGTCGGCCAATGGACCTTCTCGAAAGGTGATCTTTTTGATCATCGCCACCACGGCCTCGGCATTGCCCCAACTCAGGTCGAGATCTTTCAGCAGATCGTTTTGGATGAGACCGGCCTCGGCGCATTCGATGGCAAAAGCCAGGGTTGCCCCGAGTGAAATAGAATCCAGGCCGTACTGGTTGCAAAGATCATAGGCCCGATGAACGGCATCATAATCGGCTATCAGACATTGGGTGCCGATGGGGCATAGCGCCTCCCATACGGTATGCCGCTTGCCTTGTGCATTCAGTCTGGATTCCACGCAACTGGTGCGGCAGCCGAAACAAAAATCATATTTGGCGCTTTCCGATAAAACATCGACAATGGTGTCGTCGACTTCTTTGAATTCACCGGAGGCCCAGTTCTGAATCGGGGCCCTTCCCATCTGCCAAAGGCTGTCCCACAGCTCCCGGCCTTTGGTTTTGCGGACCGCATTGGTGATTTTAACTTTGGGAAAATGGTTTTCAACGCTGGCCTTTAAGGCTTTTTTATCAGCCACCTTTACCGCACCTGAACTGCGAACCGCAATCCCTTTGAGTTTCTTATATCCCATCAGGGCGCCGAAGCCGCAACGCGCCGCCGCCCGGCCCCGTTTGCCGTCGTTCATCACACAGGCAAATTTGACAAGATTTTCGCCGGCCTGACCGATGGCGGCCGTGCTGACTTTTTTGCCTTCCAGTTCTTTGAGGGCATCCTCGAATGCATAGCAGTCCATGCCCCAGAATGTTTGGGCATCGCGCAACTCGACCCGATCTGCGGCGATGAACAGATACCTGGGGGTATCGGCCCGGCCCCGAATGACGATACCGTGATAGCCGGCGGAGCGCAGCCGAAAGGCCCAGTCCCCGCCGGAGTGCGCTTCGCCATAGATATCGGTCAAGGGCGACAGCCCCGCCACAATGTGTCGGCCGCCATAGGGAACCGCGCCGGTCAGGGGGCCGGTCATGAAGATCAGCGGATTATCGCCAGACAGGGCGGCGGTTTCAGCGGTGGTTTCCTGCCAGATGATTTTAGCCGCCAGCCCGGCACCCCCCAGGTATTTGCGGGCGATATCGGCCTTCACATAAACCGCCTCAGTGGTGCCGTTGGTCAAGTCAACCATAAGCAGGCGGGGTGAAAATCCCGCATCCGGCTGCGCTGCATAAATTTGTGCTTGGCCTTTTGTTGTCATTTATATTCCTCCGATTGGAATTATCACAAGTAATGCATGGCGATCTCGAGCGATATTGAATGTGGGAGCGGCTTCCAGCCGCGAAATCAGCTATCGCGGCTGGAAGCCGCTCCCACAGATGATTTATCCAATGGACTTTGGACTTTCCAGATAAGCAGATTAGAGCATGTGGAGTTTTATATTTTATGGTGAACCCATTTCAAAAAGGTGGATCAAGGTTCAGGGCCCCCGCAATATGCGGGATTTCACGTCTTGATCTTAAAAATTAAGGTGTTCAAAAGGCGCGGGGCGGTGAAAAAGCGGAGCATACACGCTAGTATGTGAGTCCCGCCAGCGGCGGGAAGCTGACCTGCAACGCCGCCCTAGTCCTTTAGACGCATTTTTGAGATGGGTTCTAAATGATTAGGTCGTCAACCACCTCACTGTTGGGTTATCCTTGTATTTGTCACACAGGTAGCGGAAGAACTGGGCCATCCCGCCGGCATAGAAGATCATGATTAAAATCAGCATCAGGCCATAAATGAGCAGGTTGATCCCCGGCAGATAGTCAAAATTGGATCTTAACATCTCGGTAAACCAGATAAACGGAAAGGCAACGGCAAATCCGCCCCATAGGGTCCCCCGGCCGCCGATATAGGCAATCACCAGGAACTCAACAGTTTTGGCGGTGTGAAGGAAATCGGGGGTCAAAATGCCGATGAAGTGGGCGTAGAAGGCCCCGATCCACCCGGCCAGCGCACAGGAGACGGTAAAATTCATGATGCGATAGCGCGTGGGATTGATGCCGGAGGTTTTGGCGGCGTCCATATTCTGACCAATGGCCTTGAAGGCCAGACCAATGTGGGAGCGGGCCATTCGTTTCGTAATATACCATGTCACCAGCGACACCCCGAGCACCGGATACCAGTAGACGAGGTTGGACACGCCAGACCCGAAAAAGTAGGGAACCCGCAAGCCCAACATGCCACGGGTCAGCCAGACCATCTTGATGGCCAAACCCATCAGGGCAATCCCGATGAACCAGGTCAGGCAGATGGCAAACATCCCCCGCATGCGCAGGCTGATGGCACCGGTAAAAAATCCCAGCAGCGCCGACGCGAAGGCCCCACAAAGCATGGCCACCGGCAGCGGGATACCCCATCTGATGGCTGTAATGGCAGAGGTATAGGCGCCAAGGCCGACAAAGGCGGCAAATCCAAAATTGACAACTGCGATGTAGCCGGCACTGAAATCAAAGGCCATCGCCCCGGATCCCATGATGGCAGCCAGGATGAACCATCGCAGCAAATAATCCTGGTTAAAGGGTGGAAAGAGCGGAACAATGATCAGGATTAAATACCCGATCGCCCCCAGGGGCGTCAGGCACAGATAGTCTAAAAATTTAGCGATTCCCTTCTTCTGGACATCATATTCACTGGCCATAACAAATCCCTCTTCTTATTGATCCCATACGGTTCTGACTTTGGTCGCAAAGATTCCAGACGGCTTAAAAATGAGGATGAGCGAAATCAGCAAGACCGGTACCACGGCCTCCCAGCCTTCACCGAAATAGCTTCGCGTGAGGACCTGAAAGAGTGCAATCATGAAGCCCCCCGGAATCGAGCCGGCCACATTACCAAATCCCACCAGAATAATAATAAACCAGGAGTTGTATAGCGGCACAACGCCCACACTTGGATAGGAAGGAAACATAAACAGCAGACTCGCTCCGGCCAGACCGGCCAGACCGCAACTCAAGGCAAAGGTCATAATATGAACGGCATCAACCGAAATGCCCACCATGCGGGCACCTTCCTCATCCTGGGATACGGCCCGGATGGTTTTACCGGCGGTTGAGAACATCATGAACATGTAGAATCCGATCATGGTCAATACGGCGATGAAAAAGGCACAGACCCTGTCCATCGAGATATAGACACCCAGGATGGGCACCGAGGGAAAGTCCCAGTAAGCCAGAATCCCTTTAAAGTCGGCCCCAAAGCCTAATTGATGGGTATTCTGAAAAATAACGGAAAGACCGATGGTGATTAAAAAGCAGTTCAATAACCATCCCTCGCGATTGCGCATGCGCAGCTGTTTGAACACCAGTCGCTCGGTGAGAATTCCCAGGAACGCACACATCATTGTCCCTGTCAGAATAGCGATCATGGGGCCCACATAAGCCATAAAGGATTCCGGATTATCGAGTGTGTATTTGGAGATCGGCACCATCACAAAATAGGCGGTCAATGAACCGGCCATGAAATATTCGCCGTGGGCAAAGCCGGCGATGTTCATCACACTGAAGAGCAATGAAAGGCC
>JAAUXY010033800.1_pt1 | contig 15302 bp, 11 predicted proteins | sample 7278121 | NCBI WGS metagenome assembly JAAUXY01 (sample SAMN14350117, study PRJNA611818) | marine sediment metagenome | isolation source: surface marine sediment (1.8m) | place: French Polynesia: Moorea | collected 2018-08 | reverse complement strand
TCAGCGCCACTCGCGCTGGGACCGGGCGGTCAGCGAGCACGAACAGATCCTGTCGGCCCTTAGCGACCGCGATGGCCCGCTGCTCCAACAGCTGCTCAAATCCCATCTGCGTAACGGCTGGGTCGTTGCGAAGGAGATGATCCGCGACGAGTTCGAGCCGGCCGACGCATGAGCGCGCCCCTCCCCTCACCGCCTTCAGGACCACCCGCATGAACTACGACGCACTGCTCGCCCCCTATCGCGACCGCCGGGTCCGGGTCGGGCTAATCGGCGTCGGCGAGTTCGGCGCCACGCTGATCGCCCAGGCGCGCGCCATCCCGAACCTTGCGATCACCGCTGTCTGCGACAGCACCACATCGCGCGCAGTCACCGCGCTGATCGCCAGCGGCTATGACCGCTCGGCGATCGTCGTGTGCGAAACCGCGGCGGAAGCGCGCATCGCCGTGGATCAGGACCGCATCGCCATCGTCACCGACGGCCTGATGATCGCAGACCTGCCGCTCGACATCGTGGTCGAAGCGACCGGTGATGCCGAAGCGGCCGCCCGCAATGCATCGGCCGCAATCGAGGCCGGCAAGCATGTGGCCATGGTGACCAAGGAGGCGGAATCGGTCGCCGGGCCGATCCTGCAGGCCCGCGCCGCCGAGGCCGGGTGCGTTCACACCACGGTCGACGGCGACCAACCCAGCCTGCTGATCGGCTTGGTCTCCTGGGCGCGCCTGCTCGGACTCGACATCGCCGCCGCCGGCAAGTCGAGCGAGTACGACTTCGTCTTCGACCCGGAAGCCGAAGCTGTCACCTGGACCGACCGGCGGGTCGAGGCGCCGGGCCTGGCCGAAGTCTGGTCCGCACCCAACGACGCCCTGCTGGACGCGGTCGGCCGGCGGGCCGAGATCCTGTCCGCCCTCCCCCAGCGCTCCGTGTCCGATCTCTGCGAGATGGGCATCGTCGCCAACGCGACCGGCCTGCTGCCGGATCGGCCGGAATTCCACGCCCCGATCTTGCGCGTCCCGGAGGTGCCGAGTGTGCTGTGCCCGGCGAGCGACGGCGGCCTGCTGCAAAGCCAAGCTGCCCTCGACGTGTTCAACTGTCTGCGCCGCCCGGACGACGTCAGCTTCGCCGGCGGCGTGTTCGTCGTGGTCGCCTGCACCGACCAGCAGAGCTGGGAGGTGCTGGGCGGCAAGGGCATCCCGCTGGCACGCAACGGCCGCCACGCCCTGCTGTACAACCCGCAACACCTGCTCGGCGTGGAAGCACCGGTCTCGTTATTGTCGGCCGTGCTGCTCAGGGAACCGACCGGCGCCACCCGCTCGCGGCCGGTCACCGACGTGGTCGCCCGCGCCCGTGTCGATTTGAAGGCGGGCGACCGCCTGGACGTCACCGACCGTCACAAGCGTGCGGTGGAAACCCTCGAGCCGCTGCTGATGCCCGCCGCGCCGGCCGAGCCCGGAAAGCCGATACCTTACTATATGGCGGTGGGTGCCCGCCTGACCCGAGATGTCCCGGCCGGCACGCTCCTGACCGTGGACAGGGTCGAGGAGCCGGCAGGATCCACGCTGTGGGCGCTGCGCCGGGCGCAGGACGAGATGTTTTTCGCGGAAGAGACCGAGGCGAGGCTGGAGGCTTAGCCGGTCGAAAGTGCGCCGGCTTCCGATTTCCGGGCCTATGGCTGTGGCTACTGCAGTTGGCGGAGAAGCGAAGCTTTTTCGGAGTCGCCCAATTTCTGGTTCCGCTGCATGTACCATGCCGCGGCGTTACCCTGCGTATCTGTTGCAGACACATCGGCACCGGCCTCGAGAAGTGTCTCGATCAGTTCACGCGAAGCGTTCTCCGCCGCATACATAAGAGGCGTCCGGCCGTCGCGTTCGAGACGGCGGCATCGATCGTCTGCGCCTGAGGGCTGCGATGACGGATTGGCGCCTTTCGCAAGCAGAAATTGGACGGCGGCAAGGTCATTGGACTGGGCGGCATACATCAGGGGAGTCTTCCGGAACCAGTTGGTCGGCGCATCAATACTCCCCCCGAGTTCAATGACCAACTCGGTCAGCGTCCGATCGCCCATCGCCGCGAGAAGCATCTGGTTCAGATAGGCGTTCCGCTTTGACCTGATTCGCGCTTTTTCCTGTGTCATGTCGGCCTTTGCCACTTGCGCGGCCAACACGGCTTCGAGGCGTTCCCAAAAGGCCCCCAAGCGTGCGAGATCTTGGCGCGTATAGAGCGCCGCCAGGATAGCTTCACGCCAGAGCCGGTCCTCGGCATGGAGCGGCCATGACTTTCTGCCGTTGTTCATCTGCAGCCATCTGTCGATCGCGGCCGCGGCGACCGCCGAGGGTGGGCTCTCCGGCCTGATGTTCAGTTCTTCTCTGGAATGCCAGGCGACCCTAGTGAGTTGGCGTCCATCTGGGTTACGCGCGTAGATGATCTGATCAATGAGAAAGCGGTAGGCGAGTTCTGCCAGCGCTTGCGCTTCTTCGTCGTCCGTCACGAAATGGCGCCGATAGTACCGCGTCATTTGCTGAACGAATGCGGCTTGGTCGCCTTTGAGTTGCGTGTAGACCGACCAGCTTATCGGATCGTCCACGCCCCACGACAAAAGACGCAGCTCGCGGGCCGCATCCTCGCTATCGGAATCCGGAGTGGTTTGATCGTAGAGGTAGCGCATCACCTGGGGACGGTGGAACATCTTCAACAGATGCATTTGTGCGGGGGGCGCAGTCCATCCCATGGTGCCCATACAGGCTGCCATCGGTCCTCCATACATGGCCTTCAGGGATTGGAAGAGGGTCGACTCCTCCTCAAATGCTTGAACGTTTTCGTAGCGGGGGAGCAGCTCGAGCGTGCATACCTGTTGCGGTCCCTGCCCGCCATTCAAGCGGATCAGGCCGACGCGCGACCCATCCGGCCCGATCTGCGTCCGGGGCGATGCCGTTGTATAGACATCGCCATTGAGTACTAAGAAGAAGTAGACTGAGGCCGGCCAGTAATCGAGAAGATGCCGCGGCGCCGGATCGAGCACATCGATGATCGGCCTTACGAAAAGAGCCGGACCTGGATCGCTGTTCTCCGATAGCAACTTGGCCGCTTGCAGATCCGCTTCACTCTCAAACAGATAGAGCTTTGCCCCGAGATATCGCCAACCAATCTGGTAGCCCTCTATGTGGAGCACCTCGTTCTCGCCGTCGCCGTCGAAATCCAGCGCGCGATGGAATGACCGATCATAGAGCCCACGGTATCTGCCTCCCACACGCGGATCACCCTCTGGAGGAAAAGAGAAAACTTCGGCTTCCGGAAACGCTTCCTCCAGGTCGATCCAGTCAGCCTGCAAGTCCTTCTCCCCTTGGAAGACCTTGGTCCAGGCCGCGGCGAAAGGCCGACACAACGCATCGTCGGCGTTCTCGCGCAGCTCGGGCTTGAAAGGCGCCACCAAAGGGAGCGTCTGTTCGGCCTGCGCGCCAGAAATGATGGGCAATCCCAGTATGGCGGCAGATGCCAAGCGCGTGAGGGAGCGTCTTCGGTTCCCCTTTAATGGTCCTCCAGGCCAGGACCACAGTTCACATCGAACGCTCATCGAGAATCCCATGAATCCTACCCAGGCGCGCCCATTGCGGCGTTCAGCCATTAGGCCCATCAGGACAACCTATCCGCCAATATCTTCGAAGATATGTCTATATTCTGTTTATACTAGGGCGTGTGTTCGGCCCGAGCTTAATGACGTGAGCGGATCACGCTCCACCATAATGAGGTCAAGGTTGGAGGCCCAGGGGATCGCATCTCGGGTCCGCTCATGCCCCGAAAACGGCCGAAAACCTTGATGTGTGGGCGTCGTCCGGGCAAGGTCAACGGTCGGGACCTTGCTCGGGGCACGGCCGAACGATGCAACGGCCTTGGTACAGTTGGCTCAGTGTTCGGCAAAAGATGCTGGTGGTCATCCTCCCACTGGTCATCGTGCCCGTACTCGTCCTGGGACTGGTGGGCTTTGTCACGGCAAGCCGTCAGGCCGAGGACGAGGGCGCGCGCTTCCTGAGGCAGCGCGAGAACGACCTGCGCCTGCTCGCCGACAACACGGCGATTCGCGACTACTTCTACAACGACCGTTACGGCCTGGTGGAGGAGGCCTCCCTCTACCGCGACGAGATCAGAAGTCTGTTGACCCGCTTCGTCGAACGCGGGAACGCACGCCAGGACGTCTATCTCGGCGCGAGCTATGTCGGTGCATCCGGGATGGAGATTGTTGCGATCGGGCCCGAGGGGGACACGGCGCCTCCGGCCAATTTGTCGTCCGAGGCCTTTTGGTCGTCGCTGGCGGAGCTCGGCGGAAGCGACTACTACGCCTCCGACCTGAGCGAGCAGATGAGCTACGTCTTGCCGATCTTCGAGCCGCTTGGCGCCACTGACCGGCTGTTTCTCGGCGCGATCAAACTGGATTTCACTTACCCCCGCGGCGAGTTCGAGGCCACCAGGCAAGTCATCGCATCGACCTTCGTGATCACCACCATTGCGGGCCTGACGGTTGCCGGCTTCCTGATCATCCTGGTCGTCGGACGGTTGACGGCGCCGATCCGCGGCCTCTCCACCGCTGCCGATAGGATCGCCTCGGGGGATCGCTCGATCCTGGTCGAAAGCGGTTCTGCGGACGAGATCGGCAATCTTGCCCAGTCGTTCAACCGCATGGCTGCGAGCCTCGGCGAACAGGAAGAGGCGCTGCGTCGTCGCGGCGACGAGAACGCGGCATTGTACGAGATCGCGAAGGAGATCACCGCCCAGGTCAGTCTGGAACCAACGCTGGAGCTGATCGCCAAACGCGCGCGCGAGCTGTTGAACGGCGAGCTGAGCCTGATCGCGCTGTTGACCGAGGACGGCGAGCATTTCGCCGTTCGCGCCGGCAGCGGCGACATGCGCGCCGACCTGAAGTCGCTCCGGTTCTCGCGCGGCGAAGGGGTCGGCGGCCGTGTTGCGCAGCAGGGCAAGGCCGTGATCGTGAACGACTATGCCCGCGAACTTCCCGACAGCCCGTTCCTGCCCGTGATTGAGGAAAGCGGATGGCATTCCGTTATCGCCGCACCGCTCGGCGCGCACGGCCAGGTCGCCGGCGTCCTCTACGTGTTCAGCTCGACCCCGGAGCGGTTCTCAGAGGACGACCTCAGGCTGCTCAGCGCCGTTGCCGTGCAGGCCGCAGTCTCCATCGAGAACGCGATGCTGTTCGCGCAGGTTCGCGGACACGCGCAGGAGCTTGAACGAACCGTTGAGGAGCGGACGCGCGACCTGAGGGAAACCAACCGCCGGCTAGAGGAAGCCTCCGAGCACAAGTCGCGCTTCCTGGCCAACATGAGCCATGAGCTGCGCACGCCGATGAACGCGATCATCGGATTTACCCGACTGGTCATGCGCAAGGGCAAGGAGGTCCTGCCGGAGCGGCAATATGAGAACCTGGGCAAGATCCTGGTCAGCGCAGAGCATCTGCTGGGGCTGATCAATGACATCCTCGACCTCTCCAAGATCGAAGCCGGGCACGTGGAGCTCCATCCAGGACGCGTCGTGCTGGACGAGTTGTTGAAAGCCTGCATCCGGACCGTCGAACCAATGGTCGACGCGGAGCGCGTACGGATCTCGGCACACGTTCCCCAGGACCTGCCGGAACTCAGCACCGACCAGGACAAGCTCCGTCAGATCGTGATCAACCTACTTTCGAACGCCGCCAAATTCACTGAAGAGGGGTCCATTTCCGTCGCGGCGGAGCAAGTTGAGGACCGAGTATCCATCTCCTTCCACGACACCGGCATTGGCATTCCCGAGGACAAGCTCTCGATCATCTTTGATGAGTTCCAGCAAGTGGATGACAGCACCACGCGCAGATATGGGGGGACGGGCCTGGGCTTGTCGATCTGCCGAAGGCTGGCGGAGCTGCTGGGCGGGAGCCTGAGCGTGCGCAGCAAGTTGGGAGACGGGTCGACGTTCACTCTCACCCTTCCGATCCATTGCGAGGCCCACTCAGACATACCGGTTGCGGCAAGCGCCCGGAACCCGGAAATGGGCGTCCGAACACGGTCGTCTCGCATGAAACAAGGTGGCTGAGGTGCCGAAGAAGATCCTCATTGTCGAGGACACCGAGCTCAACAGGGACCTGCTCGAGCAACTGCTCGAGGACGACTACGCCCTGGTGATGGCTTGCGATGGCGAGGAGGGTCTGGCCCTGGCAATGGCCGAAACCCCGGACCTCATCCTGATGGATCTGTCCCTGCCCGGACTCGACGGATGGGAGGCCACCCGCCGCATCAAGAGCTCGGAACACCTGCGTCGCATCCCCGTCATCGCCTTGACCAGCCACGCCATGCGCGGAGACGAAGAACGCGCGCGGGACGCCGGCTGCGACGATTATCTATGCAAGCCGATCGACGAGGATCTCTTGTTTGAGAAGATCGAAAAGGCCCTGGCCCCATAGCCGGAGGTTGAGAAAGGGAGACCCCTCATGTGGAAAGCGCTGATATTGCCGGGCATCATCACATTGGCGGTCGTCACAGTGTGGGCGCAGGGCGTGCACGCGGGGGCACCGGCACCAATTCCGGAGGCTGCCGGCGCCAGTCTGCCCGAGGTGCAGATCGCCAATCTCGGACCCTTCGAGTTCGAGAACGGGCAGAGCATCGAGAACCTGCAGGTCACCTTCGTGACGTTCGGCAGGCTGAACGAGAATCGAGACAATGTGGTCCTCTCGCTGCACCCCTTCACCTCCGACTTTCGCTACATCGTGCCGCTCGTCGGTCCTGGTAAGCCGCTCGACTCCGACAAGTACTTCATCGTCGCGCCCGATTATCTCGGAAACTCGCAGCTGCGCAGCCCACTGACCACCGGGCCGACCAACAGCGGCCTGCTGATGCATTTCCCCAAGTACAGCGTGGCAGACTGGGTAGCGGTCGAACACCGGCTGCTGACGCAGCACCTTGGCATCTCGCGGGTTCGCGCGGTGATCGGCTCCTCGATCGGGGCGATGAAGGCCTACCAGTTCGCGGTCAGCTACCCCGACTTCGCCGAAGCCATCATTCCGGTCGCCGGAAGTCCCGCCACCTCTCCGGAGACGCGGGCGATCCTCAAGGGCGTGCGGGCCATTATCGAAGCCGATGCCGGCTGGCGGAACGGGTTCTACACCACCAACCCGTCGGTCAACCTGACAACGGCCTTGATGTCCCTAGTCCCGTGGTGGTTCTCGCGCCCCTATTTCGAAGCCGAGGTCGCCACGCCGGACCAGGAGGGCGCCTATGACCGCTTCTGGCAGACCTTGTGGGGCGTCAATTTTCCTCAGGACGCGCGCGATGTGCACTACTCATTGCGCGCCTGGGCCGACTTCGACGTGGGCAACACGCGTGGCTTTGATGGAGACACCGCGGGCGCGCTGAAGTCGATCAAGGCCAAGGCCCTGCTGATCGCGATTACGGACGACCGCTTGATCCCGCCGAGCGAGATGCGCGCAGCGCACGCGCACATCCCGGGTGCTCGGTTTGAGGAAGTCCCTTCGGCCATGGGACACCTGGCGTCGATCTGGCTCGATCCCGAGGCGACGGAACGGATAGGCGGGCTCGTCGCCGAGTTCATCGCCGGCGCGCGGTAGTCCACATGCGCGCGATCTTGAGCCGCAACGTTTGGCGCCGGGCATCGATCATACTCGGTGTTGTGCTGGCCACGACGCCCTTCGCCCAGCCACTTGCCGCCGCGCAGGAACCGGAAACCACCAGCCTGCGCTTCTCCCCGGGCGACACGGGGCCGGTCGCCTACGACACCGCGAGCCGCGCCTATCGCGAAGGCGCCAGCTTCGATCCCTTGTACTGCGCGGAGGAGCCTTGCATCGAGCTGTTGCACAATATCTTCGATCCGCTGGTTCGGGTCGACGCAACGGGACGCCTTGAACCCTGGCTGGCCGTCGATTGGGACCGGGTGGACGCGCGCACGTACCGGTTCCAGCTGCGCGAGAACGTCACCTTCCACAACGGTGAGCCGTTTGATGCGCGTTCGGTGAAGTTCTCCCTCGAGCGGGCCTCGCGGGCCTATGGCGGCACCGCATGGTTCACGCCGATCGAAAGCGTCGACGTGCGCTCGCAGACCGAGGTCGTGGTTCGCTTACGTGAGCCCGACAGCGTTCTGCTCCATCGTTTGCCGAACATCGGCCTGATGCTGCCGCCGGACTACATTGCCGAAGTGGGAGAGCGGGGCTTTGCAGCGAACCCCGTCGGCACCGGCGCGTTCAAGTTCCGGCGATGGGATGCCGAGACGCGCGAGGTCTTCCTCGACGCCAACCCCGACTACTGGCGCCGCGGATATCCCAAGGTCGACGAGGTCGTCTACGCCTACATGACGCCCGACGAGGCGTTCGAACGTCTCGGCCGTGGCGAGATTGACCTCGCCAGGCGGATTAATCCCCGGCGCGCGAAGTCATTCCTGGAGACCGGGACGGGGCGCGTGGTCAAGGCCTGGCTGCCGCAGATCGTGATCGGCGCCTTCAACCTGCTGCGCCCGCAAACGCCGCTCCGGGACATACGCGTGCGCCAGGCGATCAACTTCTCGGTCAATCGCGCCCATCTCGTGCGGTACGGTGCCTTGGGCAACGGTCGGGTCCTGGCGAGCTACACGCTGCCGGACGATCCCTTGCGAGCGCCGGATGTAGAGCCCTACCCCTACGACCCGGTGCAGGCGCGCCGGCTGCTGACCGAGGCCCTCGGCGAGCGGACGCTGTCATTGACCATGATGGTCGACTACCAGGTGCCGCCGCAGATCGAGAACATCCTCTCCGTCTCGTTGCGCGCCATCGGCGTTGAGCTCGACACGAAGCGGGTCACGGAATCCGAATTCCTGGCGGAGGTCTATCTCCCCAAATTCGGCGACCGGCGTCCGCCGCGATATGACATCCTGCTTCTCAGCATGCCTCTCGGCACGATCCGGCACGCGGCAAACGTGCCCATGACGCTGCTCTACTCAAAAAAGCCCAACGAGTCGGCGCTGAACGATATCGTCCTCGATCAGCTTTATGAGTCGGCTCTCCGCTCAGAGGGCCGTGGCGAACGCGCGTGGTCACGCTTGGAGCGCTATATCCACGACAAGCACTACCTCTTTCTCGGCTACCAGGAGAAAGCGGTGTTCGGCGCAAACAAGGACCTGCATTTCACGCCGCGCACCTTGATGTCCTTGTGGGATGCATCGTTTCAGCCATGACGCCGCCCAAGGATCCCCTGCAGAACCCGGAAGAAGCCCCGGACGAGGAGGCGGTTCTCGCTGGCGCCACGATCCTGATCGTCGATGACGAACCCTTGAACCTCGATCTTCTGGAGCAGGAGCTCGAGCAATTCGGCTGTCGCATCATGCTGGCCTCAGATGGGCGCGAGGCGCTGGCGCATCTTGAGACGGCCATGCCCGACGCCATCCTGCTGGACCTGCTCATGCCGAACCTGGACGGCTATGAAACGTTGAAGGTCCTGAAGGCCAACCCAGCCTGGCGGCACATTCCAATCATCATGGTTTCGGCCGTGGACGACATCGAGAACGTGATCCGCTGCATCGAAATCGGCGCCGAAGACTTCCTGCCGAAGCCCTTCGACCCCGTCCTGCTCAAAGCGCGGCTGGACTCCAGCCTCCGGCGCAAGCGCTGGCGCGACCAAGAGCGGTCTTATCAGGCGCAGATCGAGCGTCACCTGACGGAGATTCAGGTGCAGAAGGAACGCGCGGACCGTCTGTTGCACGCCATTCTGCCGGCCCCCGCCGTGGCCGAGCTGAAGGCCCAAGACCGGATCCAGCCCAGACGCCACGAGGATGTCGTGGTCCTCTACTGCGATATCGTCGGCTTTACCGACTACTGTCGGCATCACCCGCCGGAGACGGTGCTGGCCCACCTCGATCAATTGGCGACCGCGTTCGAGGACCTGACCCAGAAGTTCGGCCTTGAGAAGATCAAGACCATCGGCGATGCGTTCATGGCGACCGGGGGTTTGCTGATGGGCCACCACGCCCCGGTCCGCGCCGCTGTTGATTGCGCCTTTGCGCTGAGCGAGACCGCTGAGCGCTTGCCGGTCGGATGGGCCGTTCGGGCGGGGTTGCATATCGGTCCGGTGGTAGCCGGCATCGTCGGCAAGACCAAATTCAGCTTCGACGTGTGGGGCGACGCGGTGAACGTGGCGGCCCGTCTGTCGTCCGTCCGGGACGAGGATGCGGTGTATTTGACCCGGGCTGCGGGCGACCATGTCGCCGAGCACTATCCGCTGCGCTCTTTGGGAGAGATCACCTTCCGGGGGATCGGTCCGGTGGAGGTCCTGTGCTGCTCAAAACCTCCACGCAGTTCCTGAGTCGAGCGTTACGAAACGAGAATTCCGCCAGGGCAGAAGGCTCGATTGAAAGCCTGAGACGGCGCACCCCGCAACACGGTTGTCAACTTCCGGCGCTAGCTTGCACGATGTTGCGCAAGACGCGATCGGTCGGAACCGGGAAGCAAGGTGGACAAGCGGCATGAGCACCAATGCGCGGGACGTGGACGGCAAGAGCTGGGTCGAGGCGGAGCTCGAGGACAGCTTTGACGAAGAACTGGAGATGGAGATCGACGACGAGCGCATTGCCAGGGAGCTCCGTCACATCTCCGACCTCAGGCACAAGTCGACCCTCAGCCGGCGCGCCTATTTCCACGATCTGTTCCGGCTGCAGGCGGAACTCGTCATGCTGCAGGACTGGGTGATTCACACCAACTACAAGCTGGTCGTGCTGTTCGAGGGGCGCGACGCCGCCGGCAAGGGCGGCGTCATCAAGCGCATCACCCAGCGCCTCAATCCGCGGGTCTGCCGCGTCGTGGCGCTGCCGGCGCCGACCGAGCGCGAGAAGACCCAGTGGTATTTTCAACGCTATGTGCCGCATCTGCCGGCCGGCGGCGAGATCGTGCTGTTCGACCGCTCCTGGTACAACCGCGCCGGCGTCGAGCGCGTGATGGAATTCGCAACAAAGGACCAGGTGCAGGAGTTCTTCAACGACGTCCCGGAGTTCGAGCGCATGCTGGTCCGCTCCGGCATCAAGCTGGTCAAGTACTGGTTCTCGATCACCGATCAGGAGCAGCAGCTCCGCTTCCTGATGCGTATCCACGACCCGATGAAGCAGTGGAAGCTGAGCCCGATGGATCTGCAGTCGCGGGTACGCTGGGAGAAATACACCAAGGTGAAGGAGGAGATGCTCGAACGCACCAACATCCCCGAAGCTCCCTGGTTCATTGTCGAGGGCAACGACAAGAAGCGGGCCCGGCTCAACTGCATCCATCACCTGCTGGAGCAGGTGCCCTATGAAGAGGTGCCGCACGAGGCGGTCCATTTGCCCGAACGCGTGTTCAATCCGGATTACGAGCGAAAGGTGCTGCCCGACGGTCTGTACGTTCCTCAGATCTACTGACGTGCGTTCAGCGCCGCGGCCATCGCTGACTTTTTCCGCAGCGCAAACAATCGTCACCAAATCTGCGTCATCTCGTCACGTACATGTCAAAGTGCAAGCTTATCTACGGCGCTTCGGTAGGATTGCGCGTGAGGGAGTACCGAGCATGGTAGACATCCACACCCCGAAACCGCACCCCTGGGTGCAGGGCGAACCGAGTCTTCAGGACGTGTTGAACGATCCGACGATCCGGACGGTGATGAACCGCGACGGCGTGCGGATCGAGGATCTGACCGAGCTCTGCGCGATCGTGCGCAAGCGCCTGATCGCCGCCCCGGTGCGCAGCGCCGCCTGATTGGACTGCGCCCCGGTTGACCGCCACGGCGGCGTCATTCCGAAGGACGTAATTTAGAAGCGAAGGGGTGGTGACCGCCGTGCGGGGGCTGGTCACCACCGGCCCCTGCGCACGCGGGTCCCGACCTTAGCCGCCTCACCCAAGCGCGTTCTTCACGAACGCGCCGTCCTTCATGATCACCGGCAGGTGCGCGCCCTGATCCTGCAGCAGGCCGAGGTCGGCCAGCGGGTCGCCGTCGACCAGCAGCAGGTCGGCGAACGCGCCGGGCTCGATCACGCCGAGCTTGCCCTCCTGGCGCACCACTTCGGCGCCGACCAGGGTGGCGGAGCGCAGTATGTCGATCGCCGGCATCACCTCGCGCCGCAGCAGGAACTCGCGGCTCTGCTCGTCCTGCAGTTGGCCGATCAGGTCGCTACCGAACGCGATCGGCACGCCGGCGTCACGACAGATCTCCAGCGAGCGGTACCCGCCCTCGATCACCATGTCGTTCTTTTCCAACATGTCCGGGGTCATGCCGAAATCGGCGGCGCGCTCGCGCATCACCTCGTAGGCAACCAGGTTCGGCACCAGATAGCCGCGCTTCTCGGCCAGTAAGGCGGCCGCCGGCACGTCGATCAGGTTGCCGTGCTCGATGGTGCGCACGCCCTGGCTGACCGCCCGAGTGATGGCCTCGGCCGTATAGGCATGGGCCAGCACGTACCGGCCGAACGCGTCCGCCTCCTCGACCGCAACCGCGATCTCCTCAAGGCTGAGCTGGCGGCTGTCGAGCGGGTCGTAGGGCGAGGCGACCCCGCCCGAGACCATGATCTTGACCCCGTCGACGCCTTGGCGGAGCTGCTCGCGCACGGCCTTACGCACCTCGTCGACCCCGTCGGCCACCTGCGAGATGAACCCCATGGCATGGCAGCCGGGACACAGCGGGCGGTGGTCGGTGCGGCGCCTGGGATCGCTGTGCCCACCGGTCGGCCCGATCCCGCGCCCAGAGATGAACAGCCGCGGGCCGGGCAGCAGGCCGCGCTCCAGCGCCTCGCGCATGCCCCAATCGGCGCCGGCCGCGTCGCGCACGGTGGTGAACCCGCGCATCAGCATGGCGCGCAGCCGCTCGGCACCCTGCGCGGTCATCAGGGTCAGTGGCACCGCCTCCAGACGCGGGATGTGCACCTCGCTGATGAAGGCATGCACGTGGCAATCTATCAGCCCCGGCATCAGCGTGCGCCCGCCGCAATCGATGACGGTCGCCGAGGCCGCCACGATCGGTCGGTCGGAAACCTCCTTGATCAGGGTGTCGTCGACCAGAACTTCGTAGCCGTCCCGCGCCTCATCCCAGCGCGGATCGAGGAGCTTCAGGTTCTTGAACAGAATCAGCGTCATGGTGGAATCCCGCATTAGGGGGCCGGACGCATAGTCAAAGCAAAGTGCATTGCGCACGGCAGGGCCGGCGTTATCCGCCCGACTGACCCTCGGCGCAGGGGGGCAGGTTTTCAAGGACCACCGGGACTGAAGGCGGAACCCGCGGGCTGTCGGCCAGAGAGTTTCTGATCATGCTCAGATGATTCCCGCTAACGGTCAGATGAGGCACACCATCCAGCCGTGCCGAGTCCACCGCAACCAACCCATCGCCCAGACCTTCCGTGACCGACGACAGCACTCGGTTCCAGTGATTGGGCTGGTCGGCGCGCCTTGGGTCGGATGTCCGCTCCGATGTTTGACGCAGGTCTTCGATCTCCGATGAATTCCACGGGCTGGCCAAACCGGCGATGACCAACATGTCCAGATCGGCCGGATGGTCACGCGCGTTCAACCGGGTCAGGAACTCGCTCTCGGGAAGCAGATCGATCTTCGCCTCCCCGGCTCCATCGACGATCCCGCGCAGCCAGTGCGCCTTGCCCTGCGCCAAGGCCACCGACTGATCCCGGATCTCGGCAAAGATCCGAAATCGCGCCAACTCGGAACCGTGATTGGGTGTGCCGACCATGATCAATTGATGGACCGTCGGCGCCTTGCCTTCCGCAACGCGCCGGGGATAGTCGATCTGCGGACTGGTCAAGGTCTCCCGGGCGACCAATCCGCCCATGCTATGGGCCACGATGGCAATTCCTGTCGATCCGCGAGACCGCAGGTCATGTAGCCGTTCGGCAAAGAAGATCGCGGAATCAGCAATCGGTTGATCGTTGGGATAGTTCAGATACCAGACCTCATGGCCGCCATCGACCAGGGCTGGGGCCAAGCTGCGCCAGACAAGGCCGGGATCGTCCAGGCCGTGGACCAGCACCACGGTCCCGCATGTCGCCTCGCCTGTCTTTTCCGTCGGGTCAGTCTGCGGAAATGGAAACAAGCCGAACTCCGCCGCCGCTTCCCGTGCGTGGTCAGGGAACGCATCGATCACTGCCTGTCGGACCTGTGAACGAAGCGCCTTTTCCTCGGAAGGAAATTGGTCGGCAAAGATTTGCCACAGCCCGACGGGGAGCAGCACAAGCAGCGCGGCGATGACCCATAGGCGAATTGCTCGGTTTTTGGCGGCGGTCGTTTTCATACCGCACCTCAGTCCACTCTCGCTCGCCACCTCTCAGCAGCGCGGCACACGTTAGTCGAGCGGCGCGAGATTGCCCAGCATGGTCGGGATCAATTCCGTCACCGTGGGATGTATGTGCATGGCGCGCTGGATCACGGTGTAGGGCGCGTCGGCGTACATCACGTCCAGCAGGGAATGGATGATCTCGTCGCCGCCGATACCGAGAATGGCTGCCCCGAGGATCCTCTGGGTCTCAGCGTCGATCAGGATCTTCATGAACCCCTGGGTCTCGCCGCGCTCGCGCGCGCGGCCGACCCGCGCCATCGGCATCTTGGCGACCAGCGTCTTGCGGCCGGACGCCCGGACCTCGCGCTCGGTCATGCCGACCCGGCCGAGCGGCGGGTCGATGTAAAGCCCGTAGGCGGTGATCCGGTCGCCGACGCGCCGCGGATCGTCGTCGAACAGGTTCGCGGCCAGGATCTCGAAGTCGTTGTAGGAGGTGTGGGTGAACGCGCCGCGGCCGTTCACGTCGCCGATCGCCCAGATGCCGGGCACGTTGGTGCGCAGCTGATCGTCCACCACGATGAACCCGCGCGGGTCCGTCTCGACGCCGGCTTTGTCGAGCCCAAGGTCATGGGAGTTGGGGCGCCGGCCGACGGCCAGCAGCACATGGCTGCCCACGACCTCTTCCGGCCCCGGCTCGCAGCTCACGGTGATGGCTACTTGATCGCCGCGTTTCTCCAGCGCCACGCACTCGGCCTTGAGGCGCACCGAGACGCCTTCGGCTTCCAGAATGGCCTGGACCTCGGACGACACATCCTCATCATCTCGTGCGATCAGCCGGTCGCCCAGTTCCACGACCGTCACCTGGCTGCCGAACCGGCGGTACATCTGGGCGAATTCCAGCCCGATATAGCTGCCGCCGATGATGATCAGGTGCTCGGGAAGAAAGTCGACGTCCATGATGTTGGAGTTCGTCAGATAGGCCACGTCGTGCACGCCCGGCATATCCGGCACGTTGGCGCGCGCGCCGACGTTGAGGATGATCTTCTCAGC
>JAAUXY010007876.1_pt1 | contig 15304 bp, 10 predicted proteins | sample 7278121 | NCBI WGS metagenome assembly JAAUXY01 (sample SAMN14350117, study PRJNA611818) | marine sediment metagenome | isolation source: surface marine sediment (1.8m) | place: French Polynesia: Moorea | collected 2018-08 | reverse complement strand
GGTGACGAGAATGTTGGTGGGCTTGAGATCGCGGTGCACGATCAGGTTGCGATGGGCCGTCTGGACGGCGTCACAGACCGCGCGAAACAGCTCGAGGCGCTCGGCGACGGACAGGCCTCGACGATCGCAGTAGCCATCGATCCGGGTTCCCTCGACGACCTCCATCACGAAACAGGGCAGGCCGTCGTCGGTGGTCGCGGCGTCCAGCAGGCGGGCGATGTTGGGATGATCGAGGCTGGCCAGGATCTGGCGCTCGCGATGAAAACGTCGCTGGATGTCCTCGCTGTCGAGACCGCGTTTGAGGATCTTGATCGCTACCTCCTTGCGGTAGCGGCGATCAGCGCGGGAGGCGAGATAGACACTGCCCATGCCGCCGCGGCCGAGCAGCCGCACGATCCGGTAGTCGCCGATCCGGGTACCGGCGGCGAGTTGGCCGACCGAGGCAGTGTCGGGAACAGTGGCCTGCGATCTGTCGGCGTCTGCCGGGACGGGCCCCGGCAAGCTCGCGCCGGGGGGGCCAAACCTCTCCGCTTCCGCCTGGACCGCCTCTTCCAAGAACCGGCCGGCTCGCGCGTCGGCGCTCAACATAGCTTCGACCTGGTTTCGAAGCCCTGGATCGTCGCGGCAAGCGCGATCCAGGAGCGCTGAGCGCTGGGCCGCGTCTTGTTCGACGGCGGAGGTGAACAGCTGGTGGATCTGTCGCCAGCGCTCAGGAGACGGGCGCTCGTTATGCTCGACCACTGGCGGTCTCAAGACGACTCCTGAACGCCGTCCTCCTGGCTCAGCTCCCGGAAGAGCCACGCCCTGGCGGCCCGGTAGTCGGTGATCACGGTGGTGTTGGAGACTCCGAGCACGGCGGCGGTTTCTTCGATCGTCAGCCCGCCGAAGACCCGCAGCTCAACGACCTGGCTCAGGCGCGGATCGAAGCTGGCGAGGCTCGTGAGAGCGTCGTCGAGGGCCACCAGATCGGTCGTCCGGCCAGCGGTCGGCAGGCTCGCTTCATCGAGGCTGATCTGCTGCTCGCTGCCCTGTCGCTTGGCGTAGCGACGGCCGCGGGCATGGTCGACCAGGATGCGGCGCATCGCCTGGGCGGCGATGCCGAAGAACTGTGCTCGGCTTCTCCATTCGATCCGGTCCTGATCGACGAGTCGAAAATAGGCTTCGTGAATCAGCGCGGTCGGCTGCAGGGTGTGTTCGTCGCGCTCGCGGCGCATGTAACTGCTCGCCAGGCGATGGAGCTCGTCGTAGACCAGCGGCATCAGCTCGTCGACCGCCGTCCGGTTCCCCTCGCTCCAGTCCAACAGCAACCGGGTCACGTCTCCTGGCGAAGGCATCTCGATCGAGGGCTCCTGTATCGACGATTTGAAGGTATGTCCTGGCTATGCCTCAAGGAGTCTGGTGTAAGACTCAGACCGCGCTGCGAGCGGATCTTTTCCGCCATCTCTGCGTTGCGAAAACCGCCCCTCCGGGGCGACGGCGCGAAACCACAGGCATACTGGAGTATTTCGCGCAGAGCTGGCGCAGTCTGACGAAAAATCTCTCGTTCTCGCGTGCGGCTGAATTTCACACCAGCCTCCTTGGGGCAAGGAATCGGTGCCGGTATGCTAGCGCAACGCCAACCTCCGGGCTTAGCGCAGCCCGAAGTAGCGCCCGGCATGTTGACGCTGAAGTCTTCGCCGGAGGCGAGGCTACCGATTCAGCGGGCTGCCCTGGGAAAGCGCGGCGCGAAATCCGATGTAGGGAGTGCGGTCGACGGGCAGCAGGCGATAGCGCAGGGCGGTGCGAAGATACTCGCTCTCGAGGACGAGAGCGCCGCCCCGAAGTACCCGGTAGCGCCCTTCCCCGTCGTTGACCGGGTTGCGCTCCGGTGCGCGCGAGTAGAAGTCTTTGGCGTAGACGTCCTGGCACCACTCGTAGACGTTGCCCGCCATGTTGAGGGCGCCGTAGGGCGAGGCGCCGGCCTCGCAGCAGTCCACCGGAGCGGTCGACTCGAGGGCGACCGGGTGGTCTTTCCAGATCGCGTGCTCGTGACCCGGCAGTTGGTTGCCCCAGGGAAAGGTGCGGCCGTCGGTTCCGCGCGCGGCTTTCTCCCATTCGGCTTCGGTGGGCAGACGTTTGCCCGCCCAGGCGGCGTATTCCCGGGCGTTGTACCAGGTCACGTTGAGCATCGGCTGGTCATCGAAGATGCCCCAGTCGGGTGGCCTGGGTATCGGCCGGCGGTCTTCGACCACGGTGCTGAAGGGCAGCCCCGAGAGTTTCCACTGCGCCCAGCTGACCTCGTATTTGTCGATGTAGTAGCCGTCGAGATAAACCTCGCGGACGGGCTTCTCGTCGGCGTCGCCTTGCTCACTGCCCATCGTGAACCTGCCTGGCGGCACATAGACCATGATCGAGCCGTCTTTATGCCACAGGTACTCGCCTTCATTTTCGCCGCGCTTCAGGCCCTCGGGCATCGCCTCCGAGTGCCAGCCCAGGCGTTTGTCCTCAGCAGGGGCCGGAGCGCCGGCCATCAAGCCGAGATAGACGAGGAAGAGAATCGTTGGGGTCATGCGCGATGCGTTCATGGCTGAAGTAGATCACAATCTGGTCGTCAATTGTCACTGGATCATTTTGCCTTTCCCAGCTTTGCGGCAGGCCAGCTTGAACCAGTGCTTATCGATTTCGCGGCTTGTTGAATTTGCGCATCAGATCTTCGACGGTCGTCACCTTCGGCCGCGGAGGTGGGGAAGAGCTCTTGCGCGCCTGACGCGGCTTCGCGGGCTTTGGGGAAGCCTTCGTCGCTGGCCGCGTCGGCTTCGGCGAGGAGCCGGCGGAGCGCCTGGACAGGCTGATGCGGCCGCGCTGGCGGTCGACTTCGAGCACTCGGACCCGCACCACCTGGCCGACCTGCACCACCTCGCGCGGATTGTCGATCCACTGGTCGGATAGCTCGGAGACGTGGATCAGCCCGTCGCGCTTGACTCCGAGGTCGACGAAGGCGCCGAAGTTGGCGACGTTGGACACCCGCCCCTCGAGCTCCATGCCGGGCTCGAGGTCGTCGATCGAGGTGACGTCGTCGCGCAGCTCGGGGGCGCGGTACTCCGGCCGCGGATCGCGGCCGGGGGCCAGGAGCTCGCGCCGGATGTCGTCGAGGGTGAACTGGCCGAGACCCTTCTCGGCGTCGGCGAAGCGCTCGAATCGAATCTTGCGCACCCGCGACGGATCGCCGACCAGCTCGCCGACGCCGACCCCCAGATCGCCGGCCATCGCTTCGACGACGCCGTAGCGTTCGGGATGGACCGCGGTGCGGTCGAGGGGGTGCTCGCCGTCCGAGATACGCAGGAAGCCGGCGGCAAGCTCGAAGGTCCGCGGGCCGAAACCCGCGACGTCGAGCAGGCGGCGACGGCTGGTGAATTTGCCGGTGGCGTCGCGATGCTGCACGATCGACGTCGCCAGCCGCGGCGAGAGCCCCGAGACCCGCTGGAGGAGCGACGGCGAGGCGCTGTTGAGCTCGACGCCGACTTTGTTGACGGTGCCTTCGACCGCCACCTCGAGCTCGGCCGACAGGGCCTTCTGGTCGACGTCATGCTGGTACTGGCCGACGCCCAGCGACCTGGGCTCGATCTTGACCAGCTCGGCCAGGGGATCCTGCAGTCGACGCGCGATCGACACCGCGCCGCGCAGGGAGACGTCGAGCTCCGGCAGCTCGGTGCGCGCCACCGCCGACGCCGAGTAGACCGAGGCGCCGGTCTCCGGCACGATGGCGACGATGACCTCGCCCAGGCCCGCCTCGCGCACCGCCTTGCGGGCGAACAGCTGGGTCTCCCGGCTGGCGGTGCCGTTGCCGATGGCGACCGCTCTCGCTTTGTGGCGTCGCACCTGGGTCACCAACTCGGCGGCGGCGCGTTCGCTCTGCGACCGCGGCTCGACGGGGTAGATCACTCCGGTGTCGAGCACCCGCCCGGTGGGATCGACCGCGGCCAGCTTGCAGCCCGTGCGAAAGCCCGGATCGAGGCCGATTACCGGCAGTTGGCCCAGGGGAGCCTGGGTCAGGAGTGCCTCCAGGTTGGCGCGAAACACGCGGATCGCCTCGGCCTCGGCACGCTCGCGCAGCTCGCGCCGCACCTGGGTGGTGATCGACGGGCGCAGCAGGCGTTTGTAGCCGTCGTCGGTGGCGGCGGCGACCTCGATACCGCAGGAGGAGTCGAGGGGGATCCTCCAGCTTCGGGCCAGCTGAAGGACCGTTGCCGCGTCGTCGATCTCCAGGTCGCAGCGCAGAAATCCCTCCTTTTCGCCGCGCAGAATCGCCAGCAGGCGATGGGACGGAATCCTGGACGCGGGTTCGCGGTGGTCGAAGTAGTCCTTGTAGACGATTCCGGCCTCCTTCTTGCTGCGCTTGACGGTGGCCCGCAGTTCTCCCCGGGAGCGCAGTGCCTGGCGAAGGCGTTCGCGATGGCGCGCGTTCTCTGCGAAGCGTTCGGCCAGGATGTCGCGGGCTCCGGCGAGGGCACCGTCGGCATCGTCGACGCCCTTTTCCGGGTTGACGAAAGGGGCCGCGAGCGAGGATGCCCGAGTGTTGCCGCGGGCCGCCTCGAGCAGCCCCTCGGCCAGCGGTTCGAGGCCGCGCTCACGGGCGATCTCGGCGCGGGTCCGGCGCTTGCGCTTGTAGGGGAGGTAGAGGTCTTCCAGCTCCTGTTTGCTGGTCGCGCCGCGGATCGCTTGCTCGAGGGCAGGGGTCAGCTTGCCCTGCTCTGAGATCGACTCGAGCACCGCGTCGCGGCGATCGACCAGCTCGAGGAAGTAGCCGCGCCTCTTGGCCAGGGTTTCGAGCTGTTCGTCGCTCAGCCCGCCGGTGGCTTCTTTGCGGTAGCGGGCGATGAAGGGCACGGTCGCGCCTTCGGCCAGGAGCTCGGCAGCCGCCGAGACCTGCTGGGGCCGGCAGCCGAGCTCAGACGCGATGGTGCGGATGAAACGGGATTCCAGGTCACGAGTCGCCATCGATTCTCCTCCACAAGCCGGCCTATCGTGTCAGGTTTCGGCGTCGGCGACCATCGCCGGCGACCGTCGGCCAGAGTCAGTTGCCCTTCCCTGCTTCGCGGCAGGTCAGCCTGAACCAATTCAGGACTCCTCATCGGCTCCCTCCGGGCTCCGGCTCAACTCGCTGCGCTCAAACACGCAGCCTACGCTACTCCTCCGGGAGCCGATCTAAGCACTCCGTCGAACGGTACCTGCTGACCAGAGGCTGCGCAGGGAAGGACAACTGACTCTGCCTGGCTGCTATGATTCGATCATGGCTGACCCGGGAAACATCGAAGACTTCGAAGCGCTCCTGATGGAGTATGACGATCGGCGCAAGGATCCCGAGATCGGCGAGAAGGTCACGGGGACGATCGTGTCGATCGGCGCCGAGGTCGCCTTCATCGACTTCAACGCCAAGTCCGAGGGCACGGTCTCGCGCGACGAGCTGGTCGACGAGCATGGCGTCTTGACCCTGGCGGTCGGCGATCGGGTGGAGGCGATGGTGACGTCGGTCGACGCTTCGGGCAACTTCACTCTGCGGGTGAAATCGGGGCGTGGCGAAACGTCGCGCTCGGAGCTGCGCCTGGCCTGGCAGCAGAAGTTGCCGGTCGAAGGGGTGGTTTCCGCGGCGGTCAAAGGCGGCGTCGAGGTGACCGTCGCCGGCCAGCGCGCCTTCTGCCCGATCTCCCAGCTTGCCGCGCGGTACGTCGAAGATCCGGAGGAATTCGTCGATCGTCGCCTGGAGTTTCGAATCCAGCGCTTCGAAGAGGCCGGGCGCCGGGTCAATATCGTGCTCTCACGCCGGGTGTTGCTCGAGGAGGAGAAGCAACGCCTGGCGGATCAGGTTCGTGAGCGCCTGTCGGTGGGTGCGGTGCTCGAGGGGACCGTCAGCTCGATCGCCAGCTACGGCGCCTTCGTCGACCTGGGTGGCCTCGAGGGGTTGCTGCACGTCAGCGAGATGAGTCACCATCGGGTCGAAGATCCGCGCGAGGTGCTCACCGAAGGACAGAAGATCGAAGTCCAGGTGCTGAAGGTCGAGCCGCCCAAGAAGGCCGGCCAGACCGAGCGCATCTCGCTGTCCACCCGGGCCCTCGAGCAGGATCCCTGGCACGACGCCGAGCGCCGCTTCGCGCCCGGCACGGTCGTCCCGGGTCGGGTGACTCGCCTTGAGACCTACGGCGCCTTCGTCGAGCTCGCGCCCGGAGTCGAGGGCCTCGCCCACGTCAGCCGCCTCGGGCGCGAAGAGCGCGTGCGCCACGCCCGTGACGTCCTGCAGCTCGGTCAGGACGTCCGGGTCAAAGTGCTCGATGTCGACCTCGAGAAGCGACGCATTTCGTTGGCCCTCGAGGTAGAGGAGCCGCGCGACGAGACCGCGGCCGACGTCGAGCACTACCGCCGAACCAGCTCAGACTCCCAGGGCTTCGGCAGCATGGCCAGCTTCTTCAACAAAGAGCGCAGACGATAGCAGCGGCACCGTAGCGCACGCTGCTGTACGGATGAGGCGAGTTTTCTGCGTAGGGGCGACGCCTGCGTCGCCTTCTGTGGAAGGGATCTCGTCAGCGAGAACCGAGGCGAGGCAGGCCTCGCCCCTACGGCTCGAGCCAGATCGCCCACCTCGGCGGTTGGAGGCCGGAGGCTTCGCCAGGCGCCTGCGGCGAGTCGCGGCGCAGCTTTCATGGAAACGCCATTCTGTAATGAAGACCGAAAGGCCGAGGTGGCACCATAACTCACATGCGAGGCGCAAGCGACACCGACCGTTTCGAGTTGGCCAGACTCGGAGTCGGAACCGCTTTCCTCCAGGCAAAGTCAGCGGATGAGCCTGAATGTGCTTCCGCGGAGCCGGACGGTTGGAGCCTGGCCGCTCGTGCGGAGGCGTCGCTGGAGAGAGCCCGTGCCGCGGCGGCGTCGACTGACGATGGACTCGACGGCATCTGCGAGACGCTTCGGCAGACCGAGGTCTTTGCCAACCTGGGCGAGCGAGAGCTCAGGCGGCTGGCTCGAGGATGCACGGACCAGTTTCGGTCGGATCGGCAGTTCATCTTCAGAAGCGGCGATCCGTCGGATGCGGTCTATGTCATTCGTGAAGGCAACGTCGACATCTTGCGCGATGAGCGAGGCAAACCTCTGGAACGGCTGGCACACCTTGGAGCCGGCGAAATCTTCGGCGAGCTTGGAGTGCTGCACGGCGTCGAGCGCACCGCCTCGGTGCGGGCCACCGAAGGCTGCCGTCTATTGCGCATCGGCAAGCTGGCCTTTCTCCGAGTGCTGGAGGCAAATGCCGTTGCCGAGGCCAAGCTCGAGACCCTGGCCGCGCAGCGCCATTGCGACAATTCCGCGGCGGTGCTGCATGTGCGGAAAGATCCCCGGATCCGCATCGACGCGCGGATGATCCTCGTGCCGGCAGCCGAAGACCAGCAGGTGACCCGCCTGGAAGACATCTCACAAGGCGGTCTGTCGATGACCGGCGTACCCGCCCCCTGGCAGTCCGAGGACCCGGTCAGTTTCACCCTGGTCTCGGGAGGTGAGCGGCTCTGCGTGATCGGTCGGGTCGCATGGCGGCGGGACGAGACCGTCGGGATCGCCTTCACCGGAGACATCCCCGGGCACGATCATCGGGTCTCACGGTTTACTCACGTGTTGCTCGAAGAGCTCGCCTGATCTGCTCCGCTGCGTGAATGCTGAGATCACGGCGGATTCGATCGAGCAGCGACCAGGGTACCGCCGAGCACCAGCAGCGATCCGGCGAGGGTCCAGGAGTCCGGGCGCTCGCCGAGCACCACCAGGCCCCAGAGGGTGGCGAAGACAATCTGTAGGTAGAGGATCGCGCCGGCACTGCCGGCCTGGATGTGTCTCATTCCGCGGTTGAGATGGATCTGCGCTCCTTGAGCCGCCAGACCCACCGCCGCTAGCCACAACCACTCCCGGGCAGTGGGCCAGACCCACACCGGCGCGGCGGTCAGCAGCGACAGCGGTATCGAGACCACGGAGAGGTAGAGCACGATCACCAACTCGTGCTCGTTGGGTGCCAGGCGCCGAACCAGGACCTGACCACAAGAGGAAAGAACCGCTCCCCCCAAGCCCGCGAGCACGGCGGCCGCGGGAAGGTCAGCAGCTTCGCCGGCAAATAACACGGCCGGCCGCGTGATCAGCAGCATGCCGGACAGACCTAGAGCGATGGCCAATCCCAGCCGAAGGGTCACCCGTTCACCCAGGTAGATCAAAGCGATGGCGGCGGTGAAGATCGGATGGGTGAAGTGAATCACCGTCGCCTCCGCCAACGGCAGGTGGCTGACCGCGTAATAAAAGCCCCACAAGGCGCCGAACCCGGTAACGGCGCGGGCTATTAGCAGCTTCGGATGCTTGCCCCGCCAGTTGGCGAGCCGGATCTGACGCAGGAGTGCGATCGTCAAGCCCAGGGTCACCCACGACCGGACGAAGATGATCTCAGCGCTCGGTATGCGCGCTCCGGCCAGGCGCGCGAACAGCGACATCAGGCTGAAGCCGAGGGTCGCGTAGACCAGCGAACGGGCAGCGCGAGTGCTGTCCGTTCGCACGCCGAGCACGACTTGAGCTACCCGCTTTGAACGACCGGCAGAGACGCCTTGCCGTCTTTCGAGTACGAAAGGGTGTCCATCGGACAGACCGTAACGCAGATCCCGCAGCCGATGCACGAGGAGGTGGCGTTGTCGAGCGTCTCCTGCTTGAGGGCGTATTGCATGACGTCGATACCGACCTGGCAGTTGCGCGAGCACTCGTTGCAGGCGATGCATTTGTCGTTGGCGACGATGTGGAAGCGCGACAGGCCGAAGCGGGTCCAGATCTGGGAGGTGAACTGCATCATCTTGGCCAGCGGGCACCAATAGCGACACCACACTTTGCCGCCCATGAAGGGGTAAACGGTGACCGGCAGGATGCCGACCAACCAGACGTCGACCAGGATGCGGTAGCCGTAGATGCCCCAGTCGGCGGTCTTGTAGAGGCCGTAGGTATCTTTGACCAGCATCACGACGGTGACCGCGACCGCGAAAAGCAGCACGGCAGTGCCCATGCCCTCGAGCTTGATCGCGGTCTTGCCCTTGGGGGCCAGGTGGCGCCAGCGGTCGCCGAAGGTCTCGGCCAGCCCGCCGCAGCCGCAGATCCAGGAGCAATAGCGTTTGCCGTTGAACAGCACGAACAGCGGGATGATGCCGAAGGTCAGCGCCACGCCCCAGACCACCCAGATCTGGTGCGGGTCATAGAGCCAGGTGTAGAAGAACAGCGGCCAGGCGTAGATCAGGCCGTAGCTGCGCCAGGCCTGGTCGGCAAACTGAGGGTCGTTGGCCAGCTTTTCTCCCACCCACTGATACTCCACCGCCCACTGGAAGAGGAACTCGGGCAACAGGAAGAAGAAGATCCATTGAAACGCCAGCAGACTGGTGAAGCGCCAGATCTGGAAGCGGTCGCGCCGGTCGAGGCCCCAGCGCTTCAGGGCTTGAAGGCCGAAGATGGTCATCAGGGCGGTATAGAGCACGGTGTACCAGAATGCCCAGGGGCGTTCAAAGAAGGACAGACTGTCATAGCCCCAGCCCTTGAACGGCCAGAATTCTTGCCCGGAGCCGACCTTGATGCCGTAGATCGAATACCAGGCGAAGAACGACAGGCCGAGCCAGCTCCAGCGGTCGCCCTTCATGCCCTGGGCGAACAGGCCGGCGGTGGCCAGGAGTGCCACCAGGCCGCCCGCGTAGGCGCCGGCGGTGCCGAGCTCCCAGCCTCCGGGCGCGGTGCCGCCGAGAGCCGGCCCCAGAAACCAGAGACCGGCGAAGAGGGCGGCGGTCAACAGCGTGCCCCACAGCGGGGTACCGTCCCATTCGTTCTCCAGCTTGATGCCCAGGCTCTTCAGGAAACGCACCGGAAGCTCGGCGCCGATCAGCACGAAGGCGTGGTCCAAAGGGACTTCGCGCTCTTCCTGGTGGCCGCCGGAGTCAACTTCGAGGATCGCCCGGCCAGGTTCGAAGCGACGGACGTTGGAATGGAGCACCGGCTCGATGCGGCCGTCGGCGATCGCCCGGTCCAGCTGCTCGCGGTTGTCCTTGAACAGCCGCGAAAACTCGCTACCGCGGTAGGACAGCACGACCTTATTGCGCTCGGAAAGCGTCAGCGCGGCTTCCACCGCGCTATTGCCGCCGCCGACCACAATGATGTTCTCGTCGTGGTACTTCCGCGGCGAATAGAGCGTGTGGTAGACCTGCTCGAGCTCTTCTCCCGGGACCTTGAGCTTGCGCGGGTTGCCGCGCTGGCCGGTGGCCAGCACCACCTTGCGACTGCGGTATTGGCCGTTCGAGGTCGTGGCGAGGAAGGTGCCGTCGCTTTGTTTTTTAAGCGCGGTGAGCGGCTCCTCGGTACGCACGTCGAGCCCGTTGTCGCGCACGATCTGGTGCCAGCGCTCGATCAGATCTTCTTTGCGCGCGCCATCGAGCCACAGCTTGCCTTTGGCCGGAGTCGTGTCGGGCTCGGCGTAGACCCACTTGCCCTCGGGAAAGTTCTCGATCGTATTGGCGATCTTTTCCTTCTCGACCAGGACGTAGCGCAGTCCCGTCTCCTGTGCCCGGAGCGCCGCGTTGAGGCCGGCGGCGCCGGCGCCGACGATCAAGACGTCGAGCATCTCACCGTCTGATCCCGCGCTGCCAGACGCACCCGCCTTCAGAGCTTCGCCGATGTAGTCGATGATCTCGACCCCTTGGGCCATCGCCAGCTTGATCACCGGCGCGCCGGCGAGGTCGCCGATGATGTGCAGACCTTTGACGTTGGACTCGTTACCCCGACCGATCACCGGCCGGCGATGGTCGGCGGTCGAGCCACTGGCGAGGACCCCCGCCACTCTCTCTCGTAGGTTCAACAATTCCTAGTCCCTTAGTTTTGGAGGATCTGAGCGGATCAGACGCGGGCTGTTTCGGGCTCGAGCGCGGGGGTGAGGATCGCGCCACAGCTGTTGCAGGCCGACGCCGTCGGGTGGTTGGGTGCACCGCAGCTCGGGCACGGTTGAGGCAGACGAGTCACCGGCACCTTGGCGAGGCCGGCAGGTATTCCGGCCGGCAATGCGGTGGCATCACCGCGCGGTGTGGCCAGCAGCACGACCAGGGCGGCGACGTTGCCGACCAGGCCGGCGAAGAACCAGGGGATCGGCGCCAGCGAGCGGCTCACCGCCAGATAACCGCAGAGTGCGGCGAAGACCAGCCCGATAGCGACGTAGGCGCCGAAGTAGAGCCAGCCCGGTTGGGTTTGCCGGCCTTCCATCGCCCGCTCGTCGAATAGCGCGGAGCGAGCCTGGAGTTTTTCGAAGTAGGCGTCGGGGTCGGCCTCGAACTCTTCCAGCATCTTGGCTGCCACGTGGAAAGTGCGGCCTTTATAGCGGACTTCGACGATCTCGAGACCGTCGATGGCTTGGCCGCAGACGAGGCATTGTTCGCCTTCGCCGGGCCGTCGATCCAGCTCGACCGGCGGGTCGATCCGGCCACCGTCGCCTTGAGCGGCAGCCGGCATCGCGGCAACCAGATGGACGGCGAGGAGGAACGCTCCAGAGAGCGCGCGGCAGATTTCGCGTCGACTCATATGTCTATCTCGCTTTTGCAAACCTTAGTGTGCTGCGATTATAGCGGCGATCAGAGCTCCCGCATCGCTGAGCACTTTGCAAAGCCCCCGATGACGGTTACCGCACCGACGCGGTCATCTGGCGGAATTGAAACCGAATCGACGTATAAACGTCTAAGAAGTGTCGGGGACACTCCGCGCAGTCCAGTCGCATCGATACTCTCCTGCCTTGATCCTTCCGATCTCCGGTCCCCGACTCCCGCCTCGAGCCCGCAGTCCCACCATCCCGCTGTGCTGATACCACAGTACCCCGCACGTTCGCAGAGGACGCGTTGGCGTAGTACGCCTGATCCGCGTGTTCTCCTCGCGCTCCGAAGCCGTCTGGCCGGCTTCGTTTAGATAAGGAGAGTCCCTACCATGTGTTGCCCCAGCGAATCATCTCCTCGAGAAGACCTCCATCCTGTCGCCCCGGACGAACGTCATCCGCTCGAGTCCGTCAAGCCGCTCGAGTCCGATGACCCTGAAGACGATGCCCCTGAAGACGATGCCCCCCAGAGCCTCGATGCTCTGACCGGGCTGTCAACCCGCGGCGAGCTTTTCGAGCAGCTGAGACGTCAGCTCGAGCTGGCTCGCCTGCACGCCGCGCCGGGAGACGTCCTATTGGTTCTGGCCGTCGACCGCTTTATGGCGATCAACGGCAGCCTCGGGTACGCCGCCGGCGACCGGGTCCTGGCCGAGGTGGCCAGGCGTCTGAAGCGCACGCTGCCCTCAGATGCCGTGACCGCGCGTCTCGGCGGCGACGAGTTTGCCGTGCTGGTCGCCGGCGTCGGCGGCGCTGAAGCGGCCCGACAGCTGGCGAAGGACCTCCAGATCGGTCTGCGTTGGCCGATGTGCCTCCAGGGCCGCCGGATCTCGGTTTCGGCATCGATCGGCATCGCCAGGGTGGACGACGAGTATTCCGAGCCCGACGAGGTGCTGCGCGACGCGGAGATCGCACTCTCGAACGCCAAGGCGGCGGGCGGTGCCTGCCACCAGTTGTTCGACGTCAAGCGTCACGGCGCCCGGGTCGTCCAGCTGGAGCTCGAGACCGACTTGCGCGGGGCGCTGGCGCGCGGTGAGCTCAGGCTTCACTATCAGCCGATCATCGACCTGGCGACCGGTACGGTGCGTGGCTTCGAAGCCCTGGTGCGCTGGCAGCATCCGCGCCACGGATTGCTCAAACCCAGGGAATTCATCGCCCTCGCCGAAGGCCTGGGGCTGTTGCCCGCGATCAGCGAGTGGACGCTCGAACACGCTTGTCACCAGCTCGCCGAATGGCATCGGCGTTTTCAAGAGCCGGCGTGGACGATGAGCGTCAACGTCGATTCGCGCCATCTGGCAGCCGGCGGCTTCGCCGACAAGATCGAGCGAGTTCTGCAGGCCTCGGGACTGGAGCCGGGTCATCTGATCCTGGAGGTCACCGAGACCGCGATGCTGTCGAGCTCGCCGGAGTCCTCCGCGGTACTCAGGCGTCTGCGAGATCGCGGCATCGCGCTTCACATCGACGACTTCGGAACCGGCTACGCGACTCTCAGTTATCTGCACCGTCTTCCCGGGCGGGCGATCAAGATCGATGCCTCGTTCATCGCCGGGATGACGGTCGACGAGCGTCACCACGAGATCGTGCGCTCGATCGTCGGTCTGGCCCATAAGCTGGGATTGGAGGTGGTCGGCGAAGGCGTCGAGACTCCGCTGCAGCAGCAGGTCCTTCAAGATCTCGGTTGCGAGTTCGCCCAGGGCTTCTACTTCTCACGTCCCCTCGAGCCGGCGTCGCTGGAGGAGCTGCTGAGCCTCGCCGGTCGGCGGGGTCTGGTTGCAAGCACAGAAGGGCGAGACTGCTAAAATCTAGATCGAGAGGCGTCAACCGATGGAAACAACACCCCAGCCGATTTTTCTTCTCGCCGACAGTCAATTGCTCTTCTGGAGCGATGATGGCGAGCTATTCCTCGATCAGGCTCGGCAGCTGATCGAGTCCGAGCATCCGACGGCCGCCTACGTCGGCGCTTCGAACGGCGACCAGCCGGAGTTCTATCAGCTGTTCCAGGGCGCCATGGAGGGGATCGGCATCAGCGATTGCCGGATGATTCCCAGCGCACCCACGGCAGAGGATCTCGAGTTTTTCGATGCGGCGGACTTGATTCTGCTCGCCGGTGGCGACGTCGAGCGCGGCTGGAAGATCTTCGAAAAGAACGGGCTGAATGAGAAGGTCAGCGAGCGCTACTACGCCGGAGCTGTCTTGATCGGGGTCTCCGCCGGCGCCGTCCAGCTCGGCCTCCACGGCCTGCGTGAAGACGCGGGCGGTGAGCTCGAGCTGTTCGAGACCTTCAAATTGATTCCGCTCGTGATCGACGTTCACCAGGAACCCGAATGGACTCGGCTCGGCAAGGCGATGCCTCTGGCTTCAGACTACGTCCAGGGCCTGGGCATCCCGAGCGGCGCCGGTGCGCTGGTGCATCCCGACATGACGATTCAGCCGATTCGCCGGCCGCTGGTGGAGCTCGCCGCGCGCGGCGACGAGGTTCGGCAGAATCTGATCTTGCCGCCGCGAGACGATGAACAGCAGGAGTCGGCCGAGGATGAGCCGGCCACTCTGGGCGACGTCTCGACCGACGTCCCGACCGGCACCTCTGAGGCGAATCCTCAGGGCTGATACCATTCAAAGACGCCTCCCTCGCCCGAGGGCACGGCGTTTCTCATGACCTTTCCGTCGCTTTCCTCAAGCGACGTTCCCAGCGAGGTTCTTCCATGCTGACCCTGGCTTCCACCATCGTCGTTCTCGGCGTCCTTATCTTCGTCCATGAGCTCGGACACTTCATGGCGGCCAAGGCCGTCGGTATCGCCGTGCCGCGCTTCTCGATCGGATTCGGCCCGCCGACGCCGATCAGATTCCGGCGCGGCGAGACCGAGTACTTGCTGTCCTGGATACCGTTCGGCGGCTACGTCAAGATGGCGAGCCTGGAAGAGCAGCAAGCGATGGAGTCGCTCGAGGGCGGCAGTCTCGAGCAGGAGCTCCCGCCGGAGCAGCTGTTCGAATCCAAGTCGCTGGCGGCGCGCATCCTGGTGCTGGCGGCTGGCGTGATCATGAACGCGCTCTTTGCCTGGGGGGTCTATTCCGGACTGCTGATGGCCTACGGGCAGGCGATCGATCCCACCACCGAAATCTCGCGGGTCGACGCGACCGATCTGCCCGAAGCCGCCGCGGCGCTTGCCGACGTTCCCTTCAAGGCCACGGTCGAGAGGGTCAACAACCAGCCGGTGGAGTCGTGGAACGAGATCATGGACGGGGTGCTCGACGCGCGGTCGGATCGGCTGCGTTTCGACTTCGCGACCGCGGAGTCGGTGGTCGTCGAGGTGCCCGGCGTCGATGCCGAAGGCCGTGCCAAGATCGCGAACGCGATCATTCCGTTCAGAGAACCGCGGGTCGGTTTTCTACAGGACGGCATGCCCGCGGCAGAGGCTGGCCTTCAAGAGGGAGATCTGATCACCGCCGCGGACGGCCAGCCATTGCCCTCATGGGACGCGATGGTCAGCGCGGTCGAGGCGGGCGTCGGGCAACCGATCCTGTTGTCGGTCGAGCGCCAGGGAGAGATGATCGAGATCGAGGTGACGCCGGCCGAGACCGAAGTCCCCGATCTTCTGACCGGTGAAGTGACCAAGGTCGGCCGCATCGGCATCGGGCCCAAGCTGCAGACCCGTCGAG
>JAAUXY010000942.1_pt1 | contig 15305 bp, 6 predicted proteins | sample 7278121 | NCBI WGS metagenome assembly JAAUXY01 (sample SAMN14350117, study PRJNA611818) | marine sediment metagenome | isolation source: surface marine sediment (1.8m) | place: French Polynesia: Moorea | collected 2018-08 | reverse complement strand
TTCTTCACTGCTGGCAGTGTTCAGTTTAAATTGAGGAGCTCCATCAAGTTCACGTCCCTACTGAACTCGGGCCATGAGCTGATTACCGTTTTGCCAACGAAACACTTTTGAAAGAGAGCCCAGGGATTTTTCCCCTGACTGAGGTCTGAAGGATAAAAATGATATGAACGAAGTAGCTCAAGCGATGTTGCTCTTGTCAGCCGTCGCCATCATTGGTCTTGGTTTCGGTAATATTCGCATCAAAGGGGTTAGTCTTGGCGTTGGCGGTGTGTTGTTCGGTGGCATTCTTGCCGGCCATTTCACTCAACGGCTTGGTATCCACATCAATCCGGAGTTGATGAATTTCATCAAAGAGTTCGGGTTGATTCTGTTCGTTTACACCATAGGGATTCAAGTGGGTCCCAGCTTCTTCGAGGCTCTGAAAAAGGCCGGGCTCAAACTCAACGCCCTGGCGGCCAGTATCGTTATTCTGGGTGCACTATTAGCTGCCCTCATCCATGTTTTTGGCAGTATTTCACTGCCTGCCGTCTTAGGTATATTCTCGGGTGCAGTCACTAACACGCCGTCGTTGGCCGCTGGGCAGGAAGTTCTGCGAGAAGTAGGTGCTAGCGTCGAGGATCTTGCGATGCCAGGTCTTGGCTACGCGGTGGCCTACCCGTTCGGTATTGTGGGGATACTGCTCTCGATGTGGTTGATACGAATCCTGCTACGTATCGGAATCGAGGAGGAGGTTGAAGCCTTCGAGCGGCAGCAGCAAACCGAGGGGAGAGGTCTGAAATCCCTCAATGTCACAATTCGCAATGTCAACCTTGACGGTGTTGCCCTGTCTCAGATACCTGGGCTGAAGGAGCTGGATGTGGTCTGCTCGCGCATGATGCGCGATGGTGAGCTGCGCATTCCCAATGCGGAAACTCCCCTCGCGCTGGGTGACATCGTCCATCTGGTCGGCCTGGAGAAGGCACTCCATGAAATGCAGGTGATCATGGGAGAGACCTCGGACGTACAGTTAACCACTAAAGGTACAGAGCTGCGGGTGGACCGCATTGTGGTGACGAATAATAAGGTACTTGGTAAGACCATTGGCGAGCTTGCCCTGCATAAGCTCTACGGGGTCGTGATTTCCAGGGTTAACCGTGCGGGCGTCGAGTTGTTGCCGCGTCCGGGGCTGAGTCTTCAGTTCGGCGATATTCTCAACATCATCGGTCCGCCGGATGCCATCGCTACCGCAGGGCAGGTTGTCGGTAATGTCCGACAGAAGCTCCAGCAGGTGCAGATGATCCCCATTTTCATTGGCATCGGGCTGGGTGTGCTCGTTGGCAGCCTGCCCCTGTATCTGCCTGAGATGCCCGCAGCGTTGAAACTGGGGCTGGCGGGCGGCCCTCTGCTGGTGGCTTTGGTGCTTTCACGCGTTGCCAATATCGGCCCTGTTTACTGGTTCATGCCACCGAGCGCCAATTTAGCGCTGCGGGAACTCGGCATCGTATTGTTTCTGGCGGTAGTGGGCCTGAAGTCCGGGGAGCATTTCGTGGAGACGATCGTGAGGGGACAGGGAGCGCTCTGGGTTTTCTACGGGGCTGTCATCACTCTGGTGCCGCTGCTGGTGGTGGGGTTTTTTGCGCGCCAGATGATGAAGCTCAACTATTTGACCACCTGTGGCTTGCTCGCCGGCAGCATGACGGATCCACCGGCCCTGGCCTTCGCCAACGCTCTGTCGACGTCCGAGGCGCCGGCGCTTGCCTATGCGACGGTCTACCCCTTGGTGATGTGCCTGCGCATCCTAGTCCCGCAGGTTTTGGTGCTTGCCTTTTGGGTTTCGGGTGGAGCCTGAATGGATCAAGCCTCTGCAGAAAAGAACCTGGGAGGGCGCAGATGAGGATAGATTCTTTGTTTGTAACTTCTTCGAATTTTTCGGAGAAGATTCAAATAGCCTATTTATCTTCATGAAGTTAGCGGTCTACGGTGAATTTAGTTGTGGCCGCAGGCCACGCTAGTACTCCTGCGCAGAAATTCGTTTACACCTCAAACCGTCAGAGGTTTGCCGGCATAAGTCTATTTAAACGGTTTGGCCATGGTTTTGTTGAAGTCGTTAATGAAATCGAGTAGTGCTGCGCGTAACGCATCGATGGAGGTAAAGCTGGCGCGTTTCAATAAGCGGGTGACCAAAATGCTAGACCAGATCTCGACTTGATTGAGCCAGGAAGTATGTTTAGGGGTGTAGACAAAATGGATCCGATGGGTGGTATCGGCGAGAAACGCGGCCCGGGTGGCCATGGACTTGAGGATCCCACATTGGCCTTTGATCCCCAGATCATCGCTGAGGTCACAGTATTGGGCGAGCCACTCGACCAAGCCGGCCGATTGATGGGTGTTGCGGTTATCCACCAAAGATCCAGTGCCCGTGGGGATCGATAGCCACGGTTTGCTGAATGTGGCTGTGGCTCCAAAAGTTCGCTTAAGTCCGCGTGGGGTTGACAGTGGGGGCGAGGATGGCGCCGGTGGCGACTTCGAAATTAGCCATGAAACAAAGCGTGCCACGGCGCTCATATTCGTGCTCGATGCGTGCGCATCACCCACACCGGTTTGACTCCTTTGGCAGGATGCTTGTGTTGCAGGGCTTGGATACCGCTTTTCTCATCGGTACACACCCCGTCTCTGGGCGATTGGCTGGCGCTATGTATCTGTTATATAAGAGCGCTTAATTCGCATTGATAACCGTGAACTACTACCTTCCGACCAAGATCATGACAGACCGTGGGCCTATAAAAACCGTGTCTTGGTTAGCTAGCACCGGCTCCTTTTCAGGGGCAAAGCTGTCATCAGGCGGGCTAGCGCCCGTGTTAGCCGCAACGTACCATTGCATCCCAGATCTGAGTGCGGGAATCTCGAAATCGTGTGGCTCCCAATGCATATTCAGCGCCGCGTAGATAAAGCCGTTCTGCTCTGAATCGTTACTGGTGTTCTCTCGTGATTTTTCCTTGGGTTCAGTTTCCGCGTATTCCCCAGAAATAAGAAATGCGAGTGTGCGCGAGTGATGAGTCCAGTCCGCGTTCCACGCTTTCACCCCGTGCCAGCTGATGTCCGGATAGCCTGTCCCAAGGTAGTCCTCGTTACGGTAGTGATCCGGGCATCGAAGGACCGGGTGTGCGTGTCGAAAGGCAATGAGGTTCTTGAAGAAACGGAAAAGCTCCTGGTTTTCCTCCAGAAGCTGCCAGTCGAGCCAAGATAGCTCGCTATCGTGGCAGTAGTTATTATTGTTACCATTCTGGCTGCGTCCCATCTCATCCCCGCAATAGATCATCGGAATACCGCGGCTCAGCATAAGCAGCGCCACGGCGTTCTTTATCTGCCGTTTCCTTAGCGTTGTCACTTCGGGGTCATCGGTTGGACCTTCGACGCCGCAATTCCAGCTCGCGTTGTCATTGGTGCCGTCCATGTTTCCTTCGCCATTGGCTTCATTATGCTTTTCGTTGTAAGCAACCAGATCGTGCAGGGTGAAGCCGTCGTGACAGGTTATAAAGTTAATGGAGGCCGCCGCCCCGCGACCGCTCGAGCCGTATAAATCAGGAGAACCCTGTATGCATTGGGAGACAGCCCCGACCAGACCTGCATCACCACGCAAGAACCGGCGTATGCCGTCGCGATACTGACCGTTCCATTCTGCCCAACGCCGGTAGGCTGGAAAGGAGCCAACCTGATAGAGGCCGGCGGCATCCCACGCCTCCGCAATGAGTTTGCAGTGAGATAAGATCGGATCGTGGGCCATAAATTCCACAAGCGGTGGGTTGGCGAGGGGTGTCCCGTAAGGATCACGCCCAAGAATGCTTGCTAGATCGAAGCGAAAACCGTCGATGTGGTATTCATAGGCCCAGTACCGGAGGCATTCCAGTATCATCCCGCGCACGATGGGGTGGTTACAGTTAAACGTGTTCCCGCAGCCGCTGAAATTGTAGTAATGACCATCTGGCGTAAGGAGATAGTAAATCCGATTGTCGATGCCTTTGTAGGAAATCGTTGGCCCCTGCTCGTTACCCTCGGCCGTGTGGTTAAAAACCACATCTAGGATCACTTCGATGCCGTTGCGATGTAACTCCTTGATCAGAATCTTGAGTTCCTTCACTGCGTTGCCTGGCCTGGCGGCATAGCCAGCCTTCGGGGCGAAGAAGCCAACTGAACTGTAGCCCCAGTAATTGAAAAGAGGCTCATTGGTGATGGGATTATGGCGCTCATTCTCCAGTTCGTCGAACTCGTAGACCGGCATAAATTCTACACAATTGACACCCACTTCCTTCAGATACGGGATTTTTTCTTGGAACCCAGAGAAAGTGCCTGGGTACTTTACCCCCGAAGAGGAATGACGCGTAAAGCTGCGAACATGAACCTCATAGATAACGAGATCTTCAACAGGATGCTGAAGCGGCAGATCGTGACCCCACTCGAAGTCATCACAAAGAAGGCGGCCACGATGGGGGTAGATCTCGTTATCCTGAGGAGGTTGCCCCCAAACGTCCCGTCCCCCAATGACCCTAGCGTAGGGATCCATCAAGATCTTACTGCTGTCGAAACGATCGCCCTCTGGCGTGCATGGTCCGTCCATCCGGTAACCGTACTCAAGGTTAGTAGGGTCGAGGTCAAAGACGGCCATACTGTACACATCACCGATGCGGAAGTCCTCCGGGAAAGGTATCTCGACAAAAGGTTTAGAGGCCCCTTTCTCAAACAACACCAGAGTACAAGAGGTTGCAGCTGAGGAATGGATACTGAAGCTAACAGAATTGCCGATGACCATCGATCCGTAGGGGAAGAAGTGTCCGTGACCAAGTTTGTACTTTCCGTATTGGTGTGTGGGTTGCACTGCCTGTATTTCGTTCATTGCATTCTCCGCTTATGCCCCTGGAGTGTCTTCGTATCAGAGTGTCACTGTCAGTTGCGTGAAAGTTTCCAGCTTTACAATTGGTTTCGCTTCGAAAACAAGCGTCCATTGGGAGAAATAGGGCACTAGATTGAGCGTAGCTCTACGTGAACCGGCTTGGTCCTCCAGATGCGCTCGCAGTACTCATGCATCGACCGGTCAGAGGAAAACTTACCCATCCGCGCGGCGTTGAGAATGGACTTGTGCGCCCAACTCGACGTGTCTTTGAATTCGGTTTCGACATTGGCTTGGCAATCGGTATAGGACTGAAAGTCTGCGAAGAGCATGTACTGGTCATGTTCGAATAGTGAATCTGCCAATGGTTTGAACAGGTCTCTATCGCCCTTGCTCAGCGTGTCCGAGACGAGGAGCTCCATGACTGCTTTGATGTTATCGTTTTCCTCCCAAAAACGCCGCGGGTCGTAGCCTTCCGCCTTGAGTGACATGACCTCTTCGGTGGTAAGGCCGAATAGGAAGAAATTCTCAGCGCCGACCTCCTCGCGGATCTCTATATTGGCACCGTCCAACGTTCCGATGGTGAGTGCGCCGTTAAGCGAGAACTTCATATTGCCCGTCCCCGAGGCCTCCTTGCCGGCGGTCGAGATTTGCTCGGAAAGGTCGGCCGCAGGATAAATGTTCTGCGCATGCTTCACGTTGTAGTCCGGCAGGAACACGACCTTCAGGCGTCCGTCTACCTGTGGATCGTCGTTTACAAGATCGCCGACCGAGGTGATCAGCTTGATCATTAGTTTGGCCATCACGTAGCCTGGCGCCGCCTTACCCGCGAAGATGAACGTTCGCGGCGTCAGGTCTATGCTCGGGTCAGCCTTAATGCGATTGTACAGGTACAGGATGTGAAGTGCGTTGAGATGCTGTCGTTTGTACTCGTGCAAACGCTTGATCTGGACATCGAACAGCGAATAGGGATCGACCGCGATGTCCGTGGTGCGATTGATAATGCGCCCGAGCTGCATCTTTTTCTCGAACTTCGCTTCCATCCAGCGGTGCTGAAACCCTTCGTCCTCGGCCAGGGGCTCGAGCTTGCGCAGCGCCGGCAGATCGGTAATCCAGCCGTCGCCAATCTCACCGGTGATAAGCGCCGACAACTCGGGGTTGCTGAGGCGCACGAAACGCCGTGGTGTAACGCCGTTCGTAACGTTGGTAAATTTGTCCGGCGTGAGGTCATAGAAGTCCTTCATGACCGTCTTTTTGAGTAACTCCGAGTGCAGTTCGGCGACGCCGTTCACAGTATGGCTTCCGACAGTGGCCAGATGGGCCATTCGCACAAGGCGCTCGCTCTCGGCCCCGGGGGAGATGAGCGACATCCTTCCAACCCGTGCTTCGTCTTCCGGGTATCTCGAACGCAGCTCGTTGCAGAAGCGCGCGTTGATCTCCTTAATGATCTCCAAGTGCCTTGGCAACTCTTCGGCAAACAGCGTCTCCGGCCATGTTTCGAGCGCTTCAGGTAACAAGGTGTGGTTAGTGTAAGCCAACGTCTGCTGCGTCACGTCCCAAGCTTCGTCCCAAGGGAGAGCGTGCTCGTCTAGGAGCAACCGCATGAGCTCCGCAACCGCGATGGATGGATGCGTGTCGTTGAGCTGCACAGTGAACTTCTCGTGAAACCCTCGAACGTCGCCACCGGTCTTTGTGTGAATTTCCAACATATCTTGCAGTGCGCAGGTAACAAAAAAGTACTGCTGTTCGAGTCGCAGGCGCTTGCCAACCTCAGGCTCATCGTTCGGGTAGAGCACCTTGGTGAGATTCTCCGAACGTATTTTCTCGTCCACGGCGCCGTAGTAGTCGCCGAGGTTAAAGGCATCGAAGTCGAACGACTCGCACGCCTCGGATTTCCAGAGCCGCAGCGTGTTGATGGTGTTCACACCGTAGCCGACGATGGGCGTATCGAAAGCGGTCCCGATGAGGAGGCGATCCGGCAACCAGCGCACCCGTGTTTGACCGCCCTCATCGTTGTATATCTCCGTTCTTCCGCCGAGCTTGACCGGGTATCTGAGTTCGGGCCGAGCGATTTCCCAGGGGTTACCGAGGGCGAGCCACTTGTCGGTCTTCTCCACCTGCCAACCATCTCGAAGGGCCTGGTCAAAGATTCCGTACTCGTAGCGGATACCGTAGCCAATGGCTGGAATCTGTAGCGTCGCGAGCGACTCCATGAAGCATGCCGCTAGGCGCCCGAGCCCTCCGTTGCCAAGCCCAGGTTCCTCCTCCTGACCGATGAGATCGTCGAGGTCGTGTCCCGATGCCTCCATCGCTTCCCGCACGTTGTTCACTATCCTCAAGTTGACTAGGTTATTTCCAAGGTGTGGGCCGACGAGGAATTCCGCAGAAAGGTAGGCGACAGCACGGACATTCTTCTCGACGAAGGTCTGCACCGTACTTGCCCAACGCTGCACAATCCGATCTCTCAGCGTATAGGCAAGTGCCATGTAGTAGTCGTTGCGCGTGGCATTGCCAGGAAATTTGCCCTGCACGCAGTAGAGGTTGTTCTGGAAAGCCTGTTTGAAGTCCTCGGCCGATAGACCAGTGCGGATGCCGTCTGTCATGGTGATTGCTCCGTTGAATGAAGTCAGGTTCTTTGGAGTATTAAGAAAAAAATTTGGAATAACTTTTCAATAATTTTTGGGTCCTCATCAGTATCTGTGGGTAATGCTAGCTCTCGCTTTCCAGAGAAAGAAATTGGTTGTCTCATGCCCAGCTGCGAGCTTGGGTCGATCTTCAATCATCCACCGGTTAATAAGGATTGGCTTCTACACGCACTGCTCGTACTGTGGTTTTGCTCAATCAATTCGAGCCGGTATTATTTTGATCACGATCTAATCCAAAATCTTTTCTGGGAAACTATAAAGCCTGCACCTAAACTAAAAAATTCGCAAGTCAGGAATGAAAAAGTCAAACTTTTTTTCATTCATTAATTCAATAACATATGCGGGTATAAAATATGCATACACATTAATTATACTTTTTAAAAATCAATGGCTTAAGCTAATATGGAGCGAATAATGGGAACTTATCCTCAACATATACATCCTAACGTATAAAATATGTTACCATCCAAACTGCGGGGGAAAGTGGCCCCTTTCAGTGTCCTGTACCTGATACAGATTCCACGAGCCTGTAATCCGGACCAAAGACAATGAGTGAACACAAGGTAGAACAAACCTTCCGTGCGGGTAAGACCCGAATCCAGGTGATCGAGCACCAGGCGGGGGATGGCCTGAGATTGATATTCCATGTCCGCACCGACCACAAATGTTGCTTACACTGGGGCTTGCGCAAACGCCGGGACAAGCATTGGCACGCCCCACCTGCCGAGTTGTGGCCGCCTGATACCGAGCCCTTCGACGTACAAGCCGTCCAAAGTCCGTTGGTACAAGGTTCAGACAGTGAACGCTCGCTGCAGATTCGACTTCCAGCGGAATCCTCATGGAGAATCCTGTCTTTTGTCCTCTATTTCCCGGATCAAAACCGCTGGTTGAACGGGGGAGGCAAGGACTTCAACATTGCCCTTCCACGTTCGCCAGGGGAACTGAGCGCAGACGATGCCTTGAGGGCCCGGACAGCCGACGGCCCCTGGCGGCGGCAGTCTTTTGAACTTGGCGACGGCGACCGCTTGGCCACCGGTGTGTTGGAAACTGACGAGCAGATTAACGTGTTGATTGCCTGCGATATTGGATCTCCCCTCATCCTGCATTGGGGAATGTCCGACCGTTACCGATTCAACTGGACATTGCCGCCGACCGCGAGCTGGCCTCAAGAGACTGTAAAAGTCGACTCTAAAGCCGTGCAAACGCCGTTCATAGACCACCACGGCTTGAGTTGGCTAGAGCTTGAATTTAAGAAAACAGGTAATGCCGATGCATTACGGGGCCTCAATTTCGTTCTCTACGCGCCCGAGACTGGACAGTGGCTCAAAGCCGGTCACAGCGATATGCACCTGATGCTGTCACAGGCACCGGTCGATGAGCGAGGCTCATTCGGTTCGAGCCTGGCTGACACGCTGGGTGAGGAGATCATCGGTGCGGAGATGGGAAAAAACTCGTGGACACTTATGCACCGGTTTAATCTGTGTCACGGCCTGTTGAGTGGTGCAGAAAAGGACCCACAGGCACTCGCCTTGCTGTATACCTGGCTGCGCTACTCCGCCATTCGCCAACTGGACTGGCAACGCCATTACAACACCAAGCCGCGGGAACTCAGTCATGCTCAAGACCGCTTGACCCTACGCTTGGCCGATATCTATATGAATCAAAGGGTTAACCGCCGCTGGACGCGCCTCATGCTCACCACCATGGGTCCGGGTGGAGAGGGACAAAAGGTGCGAGACGAAATCCTTAACATCATGCACCGCCAAAAGATTAAGGAGGTGCATGGCACCTTCATGGAGGAATGGCACCAAAAGCTACACAACAACACCACGCCGGATGACATTGTTATCTGCGAGGCTTACTTGGCGTTTTTGGAAAGCGGCGGTGACCTGAATAGCTTCTATACGACTCTTGAACAAAAAGGTGTGACACGCGAGCGACTACAGAGCTTTGAACGTCCCATCAAGACGGATCCGATTTTTTACGGTGACAAGAAAGCTGGCCTGATGGGCGATTTTCAACACTTTCTGGGCATACTGCGCTCGGTGCACTCCGGCACCGATATAGAATCGGCTTCGGCCCGCAGTCACATTGGCGATGCACTTAACCAACAGCTGGACAGCTTACTGAGTTTGCGCTCACAGGAAGCGCCAGCCGAGGAACAGGCCGATGCCATCACGGTCATCCGGAATTCCCTAGCCAGACAGATCCACGGCCAGAAAAACGCGCATACCCTGCGCGACCTATTGTACCTGGATTTGGCGCTGGAAGCGGCGATGCGCGCGAGCATTGAGCAGCAGGCTCTGCATCAAGCGGAGCTGGGGTTGTTGAGCAGCCTCGTTCATGCGGCACTGCAAAATCTGTGTTTCTCTGAAGAGGCCGAAGAGTTTAGCTTGCTTGTACGTCAGCTCGAAAAACTCATCGCGCAAACGAACGACGAGGTCGACTGGGCGCTGAGAATGAAAAGCGTTACCGACCGTTTGGGACGTGCCATCGGCGAATGGAGCAACGAACTCTATGAGATGTTGCAACCCAAAGCCAAGGCCCTTGGCAAGGCCCTTGCGGTCGAAACTTGGACTATCCCATTATTTAGTGAGGAGATTATCCGTGGGAGTCCAGCTTTCATGTTGTCGCTATTGCTGCGACCGCTTGATCCTATTCTGCGAGAACGCGCCGGTCTGGGCGGCTGGCAGGTCATCAGCCCGGGAAAAGCCGCGGGTCAGGTTCGTGTCGTCGACAACCTCCTGGCTATTCAAGGCGACACATATGTCGAGCCGACGGTAATAGTGACCGACGTGGTCTCAGGCGACGAAGAGATTCCGGGTGGCGTCACCTCGGTGATTACCTCGGATACCCCGGACCTCGTGTCGCATGTGGCCGTTCGCGCGCGCAATGCTCATGTGCTGTTCGCGACCTGCTTCGAAGCGGAGGCGTATGAACAACTCAAAACCCGGCAAGGTCAACGATTGGCGTTGCATGTGAGTCCGGCCGGTGATGTGGAAGTCGAGGCAGTCGGTGCCCCATCGGAGGATAAAAGCGCACTGAAAGAAGCACAAACCCTGCGCGTGAGACCCCGAAGTTTTTCGTCCTGGGCGGTCACTTCGTCCCAATTCACTGACGAGATTGTGGGTGGAAAGTCCAACAATCTTAACGGCCTACAAGGAAACGTCTCAAACTGGATTCAGTTCCCCGCATCCCTGGCCTTGCCCTTCGGCGTGTTCGAGGAAAGCCTAAGAGATGCCCAAAACCAAGAACTCAAGCAAGACTACGAAACGCTCTTGAACAAGCTGACACAGGACCCCGAGAAACAGCTGCCTCGCATCCGAGCGCTGCTGCTCAAGCTGCAACACCCGGTCGCATTGCAAGAGGCATTGCGCGCCGCATGGCAGTCCGTCGGTCTGGCGTCCGTGGAGCCCGAGCCGCTTCGCCAGGCAATCAATCGAGTGTGGGCTGCCAAATGGAACGAGCGCGCCTATTATTCACGCGTCACCAACGGGGTCGCGCACAAGGATCTCATGATCGCGGTGCTCATTCAGCAAGTCGTTAATGCTGACTATGCGTTCGTGATCCATACGGTCAATCCCATGACCGGAAGCGAAGACGAGCTATTCGCCGAGGTGGTGCTGGGTATGGGCGAGACGCTGGTGGGCAACTATCCCGGTCGAGCGCTCGGTTTCGTATGCCAAAAATCAGAGCTCGGAGTCCAGATGTTGTCTTATCCGAGCAAAAGTATAGGGCTCTATGGGCAGGGCGTTATCTTCCGCTCCGACTCCAATGGAGAGGATCTCGAAGGCTTTGCCGGTGCCGGGCTCTATGACAGCTTTCTCGCCGAAGCACCAAAAAAACGCCGACTCGACTACACTGAAGAGCCCCTGATTCAGGATGCCGAATTCAGAAGAGAACTGCTGCAAAACATCGCTCGTATCGGTATTGAGGTCGAACGCGCGTGCGGGTCGGCGCAAGACATCGAAGGGGCGATACAGGGAGGTGAATACTACGTGGTCCAGACACGGCCTCAGGTGGGTCTGTAATGGGTCTGTAATTAGTTTGTCACCCTGCTTGGGAAGCGCGGGCAGCGCCATTTAGAGAGAAAGTTTGGCTTTGACATCGACGAAAGCGCTAGCGTGATCGCGCCTTCACGTATCCAAACCCACGTACCCAAATCTAGTATCAAAAAAACGCTTATGTCTCATCGTATCCGCATTGGCAATCAAACCGCCTTCTCCGCCGTCGACCCCATGGATCCGTTCGAATTCGCAGTAAGCCAGGGTTTTGACGCCTTCGAGTGGTTCGCCGACAAAAAAGTCCACGAGGACGCCACCACCGAAGGATGGGATTTCCACTCAATGGATCGTAGCCAACGCCAAGAGACGAAACGTCTCGGCGAAGTCCACGAAATCTGGTACTCGGTCCACGCACCCTGGCAGGCCAATCCCCTACATCCCCACGGTAACGACCTGTTGATGGAGAGCCTAGATTTCGCCCGAGATATCGGGGCCCGCCTGGTTAACCTGCATCTGTACATGGATCGCGGCGCCGAAGGCTATGTGGACGCCTTGGCACCGGTGATTGACTACGCCGCCAACACCGGTGTACGGCTCAGTATCGAGAACACTCCGCTGACTACGCCGGCCGATGTCAATCAGACCTTCGCTTGTCTGCGAGATCGGGGTGCGGGGCATGTGGGACTTTGTCTCGATATTGGTCACGCCAACCTTTGCGATCCCACACGTAACGACTACATTCGCTACTTCGACGAACTCGATCGCCAGGTGCCCCTCATTCACACCCACGTACATGAGAATTACGGTGACAGTGACAGTCACCTGACCTTATTCACGGGTCCGGCGGCGGAAAACGACGGCGGTATCCGTGCTTTTGTCTCGCGCCTGAAGCAGCGTCATTATGAGGGTGCCGCAATACTGGAGCAGTGGCCACAGCCACCCGAGTTACTGGTCGAAGCGGTACAACGCCTGCGCCAGCTGTCGGGAGGATCCACAAAGAAACGCCGCCGCCGGCAATCACGCGAATCCGAGCAAAAAGCTTCGTCCCCCATTCGATCAACGGCGGTTGTTGACGCCTCCGATATCGCCAATTTAGTCGACACTTCGAATCTCAGCGATCCGTTCGCGATTCAAATCGTCAATGCCCACCTGACCCATATCAGTTGGCGAGAGCGTCTCGGTTGGGTGGCGGAAAGCATCGCGAATCCTGAGCATGCACTCGGTATCGAAGAGTTCGCCATGCTAGCGGTGTATCTGCGTTTCGTGGGTACCGGTGAAGCCCCGTGTGCGGAAGACGGTCGTCACTTTCGCCCCAACCATCATGCCAGGACGGCGCTCGCCATCGAGCGAACCTTATCCGATCTCGAGACCCCCGATAACGCTTGGGTCTTGCGCAAGATATATCCTTGGTTGCCGTCTTACAGTGATGAATTTCAGCACCGCGAGCCACTCACCCGCATCCGCGACATTGCCCACCGCAACGATATTCCAACAGACCTTAAACGCGAGATCAAACACCGCCTGCAAAATAAGCTCCACCGCTGCGCGGGTCCGGAGGATCTTAAGACCTCGGAGGAAATCCTCGGGCGGATTACGGCGCCGGGCACCGAGTATTCGCGCGATTTCGTCGCGCAGTTTCAGATTTTCCATCAGGAGCTTAGCGAATTCTTCAATGCCTCAAGCCTCGAATCGCGCCTCGCGGAGCTGGCTTCTTCCTCGGCACGCGCGCTGACAAAACCCATCCAGTCGTTTCTTCGGCTAAAAAAGAAAAAACCCCGCTCTGACAAAGCGATGTTGGCTTTAATCGAGTCCTTGACCGGCCTGCGGGAAGCACTGGCCGGGCAACTCGAACAGGCTCAAGGTGCAGAGGCGCAGCGACTTCGCCTGAGCGATATCGCTTTGGAGGACTACGCTTTTGTGCTCTTGAGCGAGTGCGCCAATCGGCTCGAGGGTTTCGCCGACCAGGGGCGATGGGAGGAGATGTTCAGGGTACTTAAAGCCGTATTGACAAACACACGCCTGAGTCTGATCGAGCCGGACGAAAGTACGGCGGTATTCGCCGAAGTGGAGGTCTGGTCTCGCGATTTTAATGCCGAGGCCCCCGATCAGATGCATCGCCTCATGGCGACGCTGGAGCGAATGCGGCGCTTGGCTGAGCTCTACACCGACCAAGTCTTAGCGCTGTTCCCACCGCGTGTTTCCCAGTTAGGGCACGCGCTCGGCGTACAAGAACATGCCATACAGGTCTTCTGCGAAGGGGATATCCGCGGCAATCTGGTATTCCAGTTGTCCAAGCTCGCCGATATGGCGCGCTCGGCGGTGCGTTTGGCGCTGGCGCTCTCGCCCTGGGAAGTGTTGGTGCCTGGCGAGGCATCCGGCACACTGGTCAAAACCGGGGATCTTCAAGCGATCGCGCCAGAAGGCGAGCCTCTGATCACTCTGCTCGAGCGCGCCGAAGGGGATGAAGAAATACCAGCGCGGGTACGTGGCATTATTCTCTGTCACCCGATACCCCATCTCTCGCATCTCGGGGTCCGTGCCCGCCAAGGGCTGATACCTTTGGTCACTACAGACGACTCACAAGCACTGGCTTCTTTGGAAGGCTTTGTAGACCAGTCTGTGAGCCTTCGAGTAGCCCCGGAGACGGTCACGGTGGCGCCGGTCGTTTCTGACCCCCGCAGCCCGGAGGTAGAAGCCACTCAGGCCTCCGTCAGTATTCCGCAGGTTGAAATGGTGTCGGAGAGTCAATGTTGGGCGCTGTCCGAAGCACGCCTTGAGACCTGCGGCGCCAAAGCGACTGGGGCCCGGGATCTGTTGGCGCTTGCGCAAACCTCCGAAGGTGCATTCAGGGCCCTCGACGGGCAGGCGCTACCGTTTGGTGTAATGGAGCATTGTCTGTCGCTTGACCCGGAGCGTGAGCAGGCTTACAAAACCTTACAGGCCACACTCGAACAAGGTTGGCCACAAGACGCTGAGGAGCGTCTCCACCAGCTCCGCACACTTGTTCGGCAGATCCCGGTACCCACGGCCGTTGTGGCGCAAATGCGAGAATTTTTTGGTGAAACCACCCGGCTTGCGGTTCGCTCCAGCGCCAACAGCGAGGATCTGGAGGCTTTTGCAGGCGCCGGACTCTACGACTCGATCATCGGTGTACCCGCTGCGGACAGCGGCTCGGCGATTCAACGGGTGTGGGCCTCGCTATGGACTAGACGCGCCACCCTAAGTCGTCGACAAGCAGGGATTGGCCATGCTGACGTGCACATGGCCGTGCTGGTGCAGCCAATGGTAGAACCGGATCTGTCCTTTATCATGCACACGACCGATCCGGCTACCGGCCGTCAAGACAGGGCGCTCGTGGAGTTGGCCGTAGGGCTTGGCGAGACCCTGGCCTCCGCCTGCCAACCGGGAACGCCTTATCGCCTCGAGTGTGACCGCAACACGGGGAAATCGACCCTGGTCCGTTTTGCGAGCTACAGTTTCGACTTAAGGCCGAGCCGCTCAGCTTCGGAGATCGTCCGCAAGCGGCTCAACTATGCCAAGGTGCCATTGTCGAGTGAGCTCAACACCGCCCGAGTGCTCGGGCGACGTCTCGCGAAGATCGCCTCGTTCCTTGAAGACCGGCTAGGCCGCGCACAAGACGTAGAAGGGGCCCTGGTTGGGGACGACATCTATGTGGTGCAGACCCGTGCGCAGCAAGGACTCGACGACAGCGAGAAAACCGTTAAAAAAGTTTCATAACGCGTTGTAATCGGCAACCTCACCCGCTTTGAGGGCTCGTGGAAAAAATAATAT
>JAAUXY010181957.1_pt1 | contig 15307 bp, 10 predicted proteins | sample 7278121 | NCBI WGS metagenome assembly JAAUXY01 (sample SAMN14350117, study PRJNA611818) | marine sediment metagenome | isolation source: surface marine sediment (1.8m) | place: French Polynesia: Moorea | collected 2018-08 | reverse complement strand
TACCTGTCGACCAACAACGGCCAGTCGTGGTCATTGCTGGATACGGTGGGCACCGGTTTCGTCGACAAGGAATACCTCCACGTCGACACCTTTGCCACGTCTCCTCATCTCGACAATCTCTACCTGACCTGGCACCTCAACGGGGTGATGCAGTTCTCCAGATCCACCAATCTGGGCGCTGACTGGTCCAGTCCGGTCAGTCTTTCGGTCGGCGCGGCCCAGGACGGCATCGGCAGCGACATCACGTCGGACAAGAACGGCCATATCTATTACATCTGGCCGACCTTCGATAACGGCATGACCTGGCTGCGTAAATCCACCGACGGCGGGGCCAGCTTCGAGCCCGCGGTGCTCGTCGCCGATACGGTCGGCAGCTACGACTTTCCCATTCCCGCCATGTCCCAGCGATTGGCCTTCATGTACGTGTCCCTGGACAGCGATCTCACCTCCGGCCCTTACGCGAATACGATCTACGTCGCCTACACCGACAACACCGTGCCGGATTCGAATATCCCGGCCAACAATCACGCCCGCATCCAGGTGGCCTATTCCCGGGACGGTGGCGATACCTGGACGATCACCACGCCCCACGAGACCGCAGACTCCGACACCGTCGATCGCTTCCATCCGTGGCTCAAGGTCGGTCCCGACGGCAAGGTCTGGGTGGTCTTCTACGACACCCGCAACGGGGACCGCACGACCGTCGACTTCTACTACTCGATGTCCGAGGACGGGGCTCAGACCTGGAGCGCCCCGGAGCGCTTGACCACGGTCACCTCGCCCAAGCCCAACGACGGTTTCGAGTGGGGCGACTACAACGGCATGGACCTGGTGGTCGATGAGCTGATCGGTATCTACACCGACAATCGCAATGAAGGCGGCGGTAGCGGCGACTCGGTCGACGTTTACGTCGTCGGGACCATGGCCGGTCCCCCACCTCCGCCGATCATCTTCGTCGACGGTTTTGAGTCAGGCGATACCTCGGCCTGGACGAATACGACCACGCGATAGATCCGGTCCAGAAACGCTGGTAGGCCGGTCGCGCTGGGCTGCGCGCGGCGCTGCGTGACTCGCCTGGTCCTCTGCGAGGAACTGTAAGCTGCAGTTTAACAACGGCTTACGCCATAGCGCTTCGGCGGAGCGCTCAGACATCCTCGCCCGTGCTCGCTCCACCCGCGCGACCTAGGGAGAGGTCGCTGGTCAGGGATCTCGGTCAGGGGATCCCGATCAGGGTGAACGCCGACCAGTACCTGGGGTGGGCGTAGGCGACGGGTCGCGGGCGAAAGGCGATGCGAGTCTCGCCGAGGCGCTCGAAGAGGTCGGCGCGGGCGGCGCGTAGCGCCTCGGCCCGGGACGCCCCCGCGGCCAGGCGCTGGTAGAAGCCGGCCATCAGGTCGGCGGTCGAGCGATCGTCGACGTCCCATTGAGAGACCAGGACGGCTGAGGATCCAGCGTAGAGGAAAGCACGGGCCAGGCCGACGATGCCTTCGCCGCGGCTGAGCCGCCCGCGGCCGCTGCGGCAGGCGGATAGCGTGACCAGACTCGATTGCAGTCGCAGCCCGAGCACTTCGTGGGCCTGCAGCAGGCCGTCTTCACCGCCACCCGGCTCGAGCAGTAGCCCCGAGACCATCGGCGTGCGGTCGTCGACCAGGCCGTGGGTCGCCAGATGAAGGTAGAGGTGCCGCCCGGCTTCGGCCTTGAACCGGGCCTCGGTGCCTCGAGCTCCGACGGCTTCGAGACTCCCGGTGAAAATCTCGGCGACCCGGGCGGCTTCTTCGGCGGCATGAGCCAGGGGCAACCGCGGCAGCGCGCCGCGGACGGCAAAAGCCGTCTCGCTCATCTCGCCGGAGAATTCCGGCGCCATGGCTAGCACCGAACCGGCGGCCGGGGACGCCGGCGCACGCCGCCGGAGCTCGAGCAGGACTCCAGCCGACGGGCTGTAGGCAATGGCCTTTTCGAGGCCGAGGAATCTGCAGTCGCGATACTTGCTGTAGAGCGTGCCGTCGGCATTTTCGAGCGAGGGCGGCTCACAGGACTCGATCAGCGACTCGAAGGGGAGGTGGTGAAGCAGGTCGTCGGGGACGATGATCAGGACTTCGGCGTCCGCCACCGCCCGAATGGGAGCGATCAGCCAATCGTAAAGGTCGCGTCCGGCGGCGATGTGCTCCGCTTCGGCTTCCTTGAGCGCGGCGTCTTCCGCGCCTTGGGGGGAACGCAGTGGTGCCAGGTACCTGGAGAGGGTCGTCGCCAGGCGATGCCTGGCCAGCGGCACCGCGACGAAGCTCAACTTCTCCGGCGTCAACGCCCAGGCCAGAAGCCGCTCGTCAGAGACCCAATAGGCGATGAGGACTTCGCCCGGGTTCAGACGTGCCTGGACCTCTTCAGTCGCTGGCGGCTCCGGGGCCACCAGATCGGCATAGCGGGGATTTTGCTGGCGCAATTCGAGGCGCAGGGCCGCGAGCTCGGCCTCGAGGCTCCGAAGCGAGGTGGTCAAGCGCGCTCGCTCCGATGGGCCATTCGGCGTATCCAGGGCCAGTCGCGCCGCGCCGAGGTCGCTCAGCAGCCGGCGCTCCCGATCGCGCAGATCGGGGTGCTCTCGAGCCGCCGTGTCGAGATCCCCCTCCTGCAGGCTCTCGAGCAGCGACAGGGCGTGAAACCGTTCGGCGACGGCGAAACCCTCGGTGCCCCGATAGGTGTCGGCGAGGAGGCGGATCAGGCGGTCGTAGGCGGCGACCTGCTGGCCGAGAAACGCGGCCCTCTCGTCAGGCGTCGCCGGGCTGCCGGCACGCGCCGTCTCGAGGCCACGGATCGTCGCTCGCAGCTCGTCTTCCGCGGGTCGCGAGTTTCCGCGACGCCATTCGATCTCCGCCAGGTTGCAGTAGACGAACTGAAGCAGCCGTTGGTTGCTCGTCTGCCAGGCTTGATCTCGCAGTTTGAGGTAGAGCTCGTGAGCCTTGTCGTCCCGGCCGATCTGCTGGAGCGCGTAGGCGACGACTGCCCGCGCCCGGATCGCCTCGTCGTCGAGGTTCAGGCGTTCGCAGCGGTCGATGGTTTCGCGGCCGACCGTGATCGCTTCCTGCATACGGCCCTCGGTCATCAAGGTGTAGGCGCGTCCGCTCAGCGCCAGCGCGGAGCCGTGCTCTGAGGCGCCCTCCAGGTAAAGGGCGAGCGCACGATCGAGGGAGGCATGTGCCGCTTCGAAATCGCCGATTCGGGTCAGGGAGCGAGCGATATGTACCCGTGCCAGCCCTTCGATTTCCGAAAGATCAAGGGGATCTACACGTTCGAGGATCTCGCGGAAGCGTTCGATTGCTCGTTCCGGGGCACCAACCTCGCTGACGACGATGGCCGCCTGGATCCGAGTTTCGAGCTCTTCCTCGACCCGTCCAGCCGCTGCAAAAAGCGTTGCGGCTCGCTCCAGTTCTTCGAGCGCTCGGGAGGAGTCGCCGTCGTTGAAGCGCGACCAGGCCTCCCGGGCCAAGGTCTCGGCTTCTCGGACAGTCTCGTGTACCGGTTCCTCAGGAGCGATGGGTGGCGAGCGGTGGCAGGCCAGGGCGCCGAAGATCAACAAGGCGCAGGTCATTCTCATTGCGGCCATCTCATTGCGACGTCCATCGCCTGAGCTGCCGTTCGAGATCTCTGCCTGAGAAATGCTGGAGGGCCAGGACGGAACCGATCATTTCGTCGCGTTGAGGACCATCGACGCCTCGCAGTATTTCGAGCGCCGGCCGGTAACGCCCGGAGGCTGCGAGAGCCACGGCCCGGAGCAGCGGGCTGGTGCTAGCGCTCTCGAGCTCTGCTCGATGCTTCGCCTGATCCTCGAGCGACGCCCGGATGAAAGGCACGTAGGAAGACGCCACCGACTCCTCCGCGATCCGCGCGTTGACCTTCCAGGCGTAGGCTTTGCCAGCTTCCAGGGGCTCGGCGTCCGCTGGGTAATCGGCGGTAATCTCGCCGGTCGTAGAGGCGCCTTTGATCGGGAATGCCGCGATCAGCGTTTCATTTTCGTCGACCACCAGGATTTCGTACTCCGTAGCTACCAGGTCGAGACTCCAGATGAAGCGCGGACGCTCGTCGTCGACGATCGACCAGCGGGGAGCGAGCGGCACCGGTGCCGCGACGGCGCTAGGGCCGCGCATCACCGGGCGGCCGCTAGCTAGGAAACGATCGAACTCCGGGGGCCTCGGCCAATTGCCAGCCAGGGCGTCGACAGCTCGGCGGATCAGCTCAGGACTGGCCGATTCGATAGCCGCGGCGGACACCCCGACCGCGGCCAGCCGTTCGGCGTCGGGCGTCGCCCCAGGGCGCAGCAAAGAGAGTCCGAGCGTGACGACCAGAGCCGCGACCGCGAGGCCGAGGGCCGGTCGCCAGAGCCGCCACCAGGCGGTCTTCGAATTGTCCGCGGCGACGGTGGCGTCCCGATCTTGTACGGCGAGGCTGGCTTCCATCGTGAGGCGCCGGCAGGCGGCGCAGCCGGCGAGGTGGGTCTCGAGACGCTCCCGCGTGGCTCCTGAGATCTCGCCGTCGATATACGCGGCGAGATCTTGGAAATCGGGATGCACTGGAGTCGCTCCTTCCCGGGGCCGTTCGGGCGCCGGGACCGCGGAATCGCTCCCGGCCAGCGCTTCGGTCAACAGGCGCTGGATCGCGCCTGAGTCTTCACGATTCATTCGCCACCTCCTGAAGAATGAGAGCGTGCGCGCGGGTCAGCGTTACCCGTCGGCTCCGAGAACAGCTCGGAGTGGGAAGCCAGCAAATGCCGACGCAGTCGTTTTCGGGCGTCGAAGAGAGCTTTGCGGACAGTTCCGGGAGACTGGCGCAAGAGAGCAGCGATCTCCGTCGGCTCGTGGCCGTCGCCGAATCTGAGGGAGAGCAGGAGTTGATCGCGGGGTGACAGCTCGGAAATCGCCGCCTGGACGGCCCGCCGACGTTCTTCCGCGGTCGCGTGCTCACCGGGTCCAGGCGTGGCGTCGGCAACGTCCCGCGCGGCATCCAGCGGTTCGGTGGCAGCCGCCTGACGCGATCGAGCGGTCCCGAAGCGGATGCACTGATTGACGACGATCACCGTCAGGTAGGTGCTGAAACGGCCCTCTCCGCGCCAACTGCGCAGGGCCTTATGGTCGTCAGCCCAGAGCTTGAGCACCACTTCCTGCCAGACTTCGTTGGCAGCCAGGGGGTCGAGGCCGAAACGTCCGCGGGCCAGGCCGATCGCGAGGCCTCGAAACCGGCTGATCAGCTCCTCTTCCGCGTGTGCGTCGCCAGCCAGGATGCGGCGGATCAGCTCTCCGTCTTGGCTTTCCGGGCTCGTGTCACGCCGACGTGTCCCGGTCATGAACCATTAGTACTACGGAATCTTCCAGAGGGTCAACTCGCGGAGCACGACCGGCGGCGAGTGCTGATCTCGAAGTAAAGTTTTTCTCAGTTCGGAGGTAACGCCAGTCTCATCTGCCGATCTCATCAGTCGAAGCGCCAAGGCGACTGACAACTCCAGAACCTTCGGGAGACGACGATGACACGGAAGACTCGACGCGGCAGCCTCTCGCTGGCGGCCTTCGTTCTGTTGGCTAGCCTCTTTTCAACCGATAGCTTGCCTGCCCAATCCGGTTCAGCCTCAGGGCTGTTCCGAGATGACTTCGACGGCGATGGCAGGACCGATCTGCTGAGCGTCCGCCCGGGCGACGAGACGCTGCTCCTGAGCCCCGATGACGGCGAGGGCGGTTTTCTGGCGCCCCGGCCGCGGGCACTTCCCGGCCGGGTGACGGCGGTGGCGGTGGGCGAGGTCAACCGTCGCGATGGTTTGAGCGATATAGCGGTGGCGATCGTTGGCCCGGATGGACCGGCGGTCCTGATCTTCGGGTCGCCGACCGGTGCCTTCGACGCCGAAGTCGAGCGCTTCGCGCTGCCCGCGGTCGCCAAGTCCATGGTCTTTGGACGCTTCGACGACGATCCCTACCGTGACCTGGCGGTCGTGATCGGTGAGGAGGCGCTAATCATCCACGGGCGAGAGCGCGGCCTATCCTGGCAAGCCCCGATTCCGGCGCTTCCGGCTCGTGTCCAGCAATTGGCCCTCGAGTCGCTGAAGGGGCCGGCCGAAAGACTCTCCGTGCCGAAGAAGGGCGGCGGTCTCTTCACTGTCGATTCTTCCGGCGACGGACCCGATTTGATCCCGGGCGACGGCATGTGCGAAGCGGCCGGCGATAGCTGCACCCTGCGCGCCGCGATCATGGAGGCCAACGTCACCGCCGGGCTCGACACCATCAACTTTGCCGGTTCGGTGACCGCTCCGATCGGTCTCGGAAGTTCACTAGGGGTCAGTGATCCGGTGATCATCGACGGTACCAGTCATCCCGACTTCGCCGGCAGCCCGGTGGTCGTCCTGGACGCTGGCGATCTCGGCGGCGGCTCCGCGATCGACTTGATGGGCGGCTCGGACGGCTCGACCCTCAGTGCGCTGGTGATCCACGGCGCTCCTGAGGCCGGAGTCAAGATCAGCGACTCGGGGGGCAATACCATCGCGGGTTGCTATATCGGCACCGACGCGAGCGGCACCACCGCGCTCGCCAACGGTGCCGGCATCAAGATCGTCGGCTCGTCGGCCGACAACTCCATCGGAGGCACGGCACCGGGAGCCGGCAACCTCATCTCCGGCAATACCAGCGACGGCATCGAGCTCGAGATCAGCGCGGCGATCACCGGCACCCGGATCGAGGGCAACCTCATCGGCACCGACGCCGCGGGTCTGTCGCCGCTCGGCAATGGTGAGCATGGCGTACACGTCGGCAGCCCGAGCGGGACGATTGGCGGTACCAGTCCAGGGGCCAAGAACATCATCGCTTTCAACGGCATGCACGGCATCTTTCTGCTCGATGATGACAACCTGGTGCAGGGCAACTGGATCGGAGTGGCGGCGGACGGCAGTGCCGCTGGCAACCTGATCGACGGGGTGCACCTCGGCCCGCCGGGGTCCGCCGCAAGCACCATTGGCGGCACGGTGCCCGGCGCGGGCAACGTGATCTCCGGCAATGTCAGGGACGGTATTCGTTTCCGGATCGGGGCGGACAACGTCGTCCAGGGCAATCTGATCGGTACCGATCCCACCGGGCTGCTGGATCGCGGGAACGGTGGATTCGGGATCTGCGACGGTTGTGTCGGCGGATTTCGCAACATCATCGGCGGTACGGCGGCCGGCGCGGGCAACGTGATCTCCGCCAATACCCTCGACGGCTACGCTACCGGTACCTTCGATAGCGTGGTTCAGGGCAACATCATCGGCCTGGGCGCCGACGGTGAGACTGTCCTGGGCAACGGCGGTGCCGGTATCGGCGGTAGCGATACGGTCGTCGGCGGCAGCGATCCCTTGGCCGGCAACCTGGTCTCGGGTAATTTCGCAAGCGGTGTGCGTATCGGTACCGACGCCATCGTCATGGGCAACCGCATCGGTGTCACTGCCAGTGGCGGCGTCGCCGGCAACGGCAGCCACGGCGTTCGGGTGCTGGGAACGCGGGTGGCCCTCGGCGGCACCGCGACCGGCGAGGGAAACGTCATCGCTCACAACAGCGGCGACGGCGTGGCGGTCACCGACTTCGGTTTGATCAATACGATCTCCGGCAACTCGATCTTCGACAACTTGGGGCTGGGCATCGACCTCGACGACGACGGCGTCACCGCCAACGATCCGGGTGACTCGGACGTCGGCACCAACGATCTACAGAACTTTCCCGTCCTGACCGCCGCCGACGGTGGGCTCGGCACCGTCAGCGGTGTGCTCGACGGTGGCGGCGGGCTGACCCACGTGATCGAGGTCTTCTCCTCCCCGGATTGTGATCCGTCCGGTCACGGCGAGGGCAAGGTCTATCTCGGTTCCGGCATGGTGACGACCAGCGGCAGCGGCGACGTGGCCTTCATGGTCACCACCGCTCCCTTCGTCGTCGGCGTATCGATCACGGCGACCGCTACCAATCCGGGCGGCAGCACGTCGGAGTTCTCCGCCTGTATCGAGGCGACGTCGACCGAGGTTCCGATTTTCAGCGACGGTTTCGAGAGCGGCGACACGTCGGCGTGGTCTTCGACCACGTCGTGACGCTACCTCGGATCTAAACGAGATCCTCCGCGAGGATTGGGAACGCATCGAGCTTCGACTTCTGGGGCTCGCTCGGCAAATAGCGTACGCGACAGGGTTTGCCCATCATCATCGCCAAGCCCGCACGTTCCTGCACCCGTTGCTTGCCAGTGAAATGGATCTTGGTTGCGGGAGCCCCGATGACGACGGAATAGCGATATTTGATCTCGAAGATCCCGAATTCTTCGTCTTCATCCCGCACCCAGCGAATATCTTCCACCTGGCCTTCAGCCGCAGCACCTTCGGTCTCGAACCTTCGGTTTGCGGCCTCGAGTTTCGCTCTCCGAGCCCGACGCCAGTCGAATATAGCGTCCAACACCTGGGAGACGAGGACCTTGATGAGCTGTTCGAGGACCATGATCGCGAAGTGGGTAATTATGGAACCTACAGGTTGTTGAGTACGAATTCGACCCCGGCGTATTCATCGGGAACGCCTGGTTCGTCCCACTTCCAGCTACAAACCGAAAATCCGACGGGACGCTGTTCGATTTCGGGACGCCGGATGCCGGATACGATCGGGCTACTGAAGCGGTCGGCATGGGATCTGGTCCTCCCCCTTTGCCAAAGGGGGAGTTAGAGGGGGATTCTCTGCTCGCTCGAACGCTAGAGTCGCCGGAGAATCCCCCCTCAATCCCCCCTTTTTCAAAGGGGGGAAGCTCGGTCTGTGCCCTGCCTCAAGCTTGGATGATCCCGATGAATATTCTTCGGCGGCACTAAGCTCAGCGATGGCACGGGACGTGCTACTCCTGAACGCTGCTATGTTCTGCATGAAGCGGCATGGCGCGACCGGAGGACGATCATGGACCAGCTGCTACGAGATCTTCGAGTCACTCTTCGTTCGTTGAGACGCCAGCCCGGCTTTGCCGCGGTGGTGATCCTGACGCTGGCCCTCGGCATCGGCGTCAACGTCACGGTGCTCCAGACGATCTATGGCCTGGTTTTGCGCCCGCTGCCGTTCGTTGACACCGGCAGCGAGGCCGAAGGCCATCTGGTGGCCCTGGGCATGCGTCACGACACCATGTCGGTCGAGGCCTTCGACTTCAGCCCGCTCGACGTCAAAGACTTCGCCGAACAGTGTCGTAGCTGCCAGGCGGTGGCCGTGTACGACGCGCAAACCGTGACGCTTGCGGTCGCGGACGCCGGTGGTGACGGCACCCGCGAGCAGGGCGCGCGGCGGATCAGCGCTCAAGCGGTTTCGCCCGAGCTCTTCAAACTGCTCAACGTCCAGCCGCACAGCGGTCGTGCGCTGCGGTTCGGAGAAGACGCGCCGGGCAGCCCACGGGTCGCGGTCTTGAGCCACAGAATCTGGCGTCTGCTCGGGGCGGAAGATGATCTGGTCGGGCGCGACCTCTTGATCGACGGCCGACCGACCGAGGTGGTGGGCGTCATGCCGGCAGGATTCCATTTTCCCTCACGATCCGATCTATGGTTTCCGCTCGAGCAATCGCTCGAGGACTCGCGGGCGCTACGCTGGATGGACAACGTGATCGCGCGGCTCGAGCCCGGGGTCAGTCTCGAGACCGCCCGGGCCGAGGTGACGGCTATCTCCCGGCGGTTGGCCGACGCTTATCCCGAGTCGAACCTGGGATGGTCGTTCACGGTGATGCCTTATCGCGAGCGCCTGGTGCAGGGCTCAGACCGGCAAATCCTGGGGCTCTTGCTCGGCGCCGTTTTCTTCGTCTTGCTGATTGCCTGCGTCAACGTCACCAACCTGCTCCTGGCCCGGGAGAGCGAACGGCGGCACACGGCGGCGATTCGCATAGCCCTGGGCTCGGATCGGTTCAGCCTGATCCGGCAGCGAATGACCGAAAACGTCGTCCTGGCCCTCGCGGGTGGGGGAGTCGGCGTGCTCTTGTCGGCCTGGGCGCTCGACTACCTGAAGCAGGCAGATCCCCGTGGCTGGGAGGCCTGGTTGAGCTTCGAGCTGGGTACGGAGACGGTGCTCTTCACCTTCGCACTGACCCTGCTGTCAGCCCTGGCTTTCGGTCTTCTGCCAGCCTTGCGGGCGTCCAATCCCGGCCTTGGGCGCGCTCTTGGCGAAGGCCGTCGTGGAACCATCGGTGGCGAGTCGCATCGGGTGCAGCGCAACCTGGTCGTCGCCCAGATCGCCCTGGCCTTGACCCTGCTGGTCGGCGCCAGCCTGATGGTGCGCAGCGTGACGTCGCTGCTGCATCTCGACGCCGGTTTCGACACGGGAAACCTGCTGACCTTACGCGTGCAGCTTCCCGGAGAGCTGTTTGGCGACCCGGAAGAGCGCCGCCTGACCCTCACCCGTCTGCTGGACCGTCTCGAGTCGGTTCCTGGCGTCTCCTCGGCCGCGGCCACCAGCGCGATCCCTCTGGTGGAAGACGGCACCGCCATCATGCTGTCTTATCCGGGACAGATCTTGCGCGATGGCGAAGAGCAACTGGTCTCCTACATCCTTCAGACGCCGGGCTTGTTCGACCTGCTCGACGTGCCGCTTTTGGCGGGTCGGAGCTTCACCGCGGCTGAGGCAACGGATCCCGAGAGCCGGGTGGCGATGATCAACGACGAGCTTGCCGCCCATGTCTTCGGAGGTCGCGATCCTATCGGCGAGCGGATCAGGCTCGGCTATGGCGATAACACTGAAGAGTTATGGACCACCGTGATCGGCGTCGTGCCGAAGATCTATTACGAGGAGCCCGGCGAGGAGACCGACCAGAGTCGTCTCCAGGTCCACCTGCCCTACGTGCGCGCGCCGCGGGCGGATATGGGCGTGTTGTTGCGCACGGCGGTCGATCCGGCGACTCTGGCGAACACGGTTCGGCGAGAGATAGCCTTTATCGACCCGACCGTCGCCGTCGATTCGGTATACACCATGAGCGATCTTCGCGGCCAGGTGCTGTGGGCCGAGCGCCTGATCGGCGAGCTCTTCGGTAGCTTTGCGTTTTTGGCCCTGATCCTCTCGGCGTTGGGCATTTACGGCGTGATGGCCTATGCCGTGGCGCGGGCCCGGCGGGAAATCGGCGTTCGCATGGCGCTCGGTGCCGACCGCGGTGCTGTCCGAGGTTTGTTTCTGATCCGCGGTCTGTGGATGGTGATCCCGGGCTTGATCCTCGGGCTTCTCGGTGCGGCCGCGGCCGGCCGACTCCTCGAACAGGTATTGTTCGGCGTCGAAGCCGTCGACCCTCTAGCTTTTTCCGCGGCGCTTTTCCTGCTCATCGCGGCCGCGTCGATCGGCATCGGCCTGCCGCTCCGGCAGGCGACCCGAGTGGATCCAGCGATCACCTTGCGCCAAGAGTAGTCGGGCTCGATGCCCCGCCGGTCATTGGTAGGAGTGTTCGCGGTGAGATATGCTCGTATTGAGCTGAGCTGTCGCGATGTGAGCCAGCGTGAGTCGAGAGTGACGGCAGAGCTCGTGTCCATGGCATCGCCACCTTTCGCGCCTTCTTCGGGAGAATCCTATGCGTCTAAGAACGATAGCTGGACTCGCACTCTTGCTGTTGCCCGCATCGACCGCGCTGGGCGACGAACTCTACAACTGTGAGATGGACTTCGACCTCCGGGGTTGGTCGATCTTCGTCAAGAAAGCCCAGGGTTCCGGGACGGTAACCTGTGAAAACGGGGAGTCCGCGCGCGTCAAGATCCGAGTCCGCGGCGGCGGCCTGACGTTCGGCAAATCCGAGATCCTGGGCGGCAAGGCCAAGATCTCCGGGGTCAAAGACATCAGCGAGGTCTTCGGTAGCTACGCCTCGGCTTCGGCCCACGCCGGTATCGGCCCATCGGCCGAGGCGACGGCAATGACCAAAGGCGAGGTTTCTCTGGCGCTAGCTGGCACCGGCCGTGGCATCGATCTCGGGGTCGCCTTCAGCAAGTTCAAGATCACGCGCGCCGATTAGTGCCCATGGCCCTCCGGGCTTCCAAAGCTTGTTAAACGGTGTATCGACGGCGAGCGCTGCAGCCGCCGGCAAAACGAATTCTCGGATAGCCCGCACTACACGCGCCAGATCGATCTCGTCATCCTCTAAGCGGTTCTTTTGCAGGAACGAGCGCCACTGCATCCTCTTGTTCGAATCGTTGTGAAATTCGGCGGTCAGGCTGAGAGGCGGTTCAGCGTGAATCGGCGTGTCCCGGCGCTCAAAAGTCGCTTGAATCGCCAGTGTCAGGGTACAGCCGTCGAGCTCGAAATCGCGGGCGAGTACGAAGAGGTCGTAGAAGTCTTTCATCCGACTGTTGCCCATGCCCAGAGTCGTCATGGCGTGGAACTTCTCGGCGACGACTGTCTCCCGCTGGTAAGCGAGTAGTCTCGCTCTCGGGAAGTCCAGGAGAGCGGGGAACTCGATTGGCGCCGGCCGCGGCCGGATGGCATCGCCAAACCCGATATCGACCTGGATCGGAATTCGGGCGCTGGCGATTGATGCCAGGAACTTGAGACGAACCGCCTGATATTCATCATCGATACGGATCTCGCTGCCGCGGACGGTGTCGACCGAAAACACGAGTCCATCGTCCTCGACCGGCATCGCACAAATCTCGCGAAAGCTCTGCTCGAGCGTCTGGATGGAGCTTTCACCGTGGCTCCAAAGGTCGAGATCCTGGGTCGAGCGGTGTGGGGAATCGCTCCAAAGAGCGAAAAGTGTCGCACCTTTCAGCACGAAGCGATGGTGATGAGGAGATCGGCTCAACCTGTAGAGCAAGCGCTCGATCGCGAAGCGCAGCAGAACCTTCTGGAAGTCTTCGCCTTCGGTGCGGCTCAGATTCAGCAGCCGTTGGCGAACTGAGGCTGCCACGTTCCTGAGCTCATGCCTACGTTGCCTCATCCGAGGGCCTCCAAGTAGGGGCGGATGACGGTCGTCACCCGACAGACCTTGGCGAAACGCCAAAGGTCATCGAGGCTGGTGGGGTGATCAAGCCGGAGATGGCGAAGGGCTTCCAGGGCGACGTCCAAACCGACCTTGTTGCGGAATTTGAAACAGTCCGCCACGGTCTTGGCCGCGCTATAGATGTTAACGGTGACGCCCTCAATCTGGTGCTCCTCGATTCCCGCCTCAAAGGTCGCTGATGACAGGTGGGTGATCCGTAGAGGAACGGTGGCGTTGCGCGGTTTCCAGGCGCCTTGCCGGATGGCAACCCACACCTGCCATGGATTCTCGGTGGTCAGTTCGTGGAAGCGTAGGGCGGACAGCAGGCAGATAACGCCTTTCGGTACCAGTTTGGCGGTTTCGACCAGGCTATGGTGCTCGGTAACGTTGGCGTCGGGGAGCATATAGAGTCCTCGCCCTACGCGGACGATGTCGCCCCTTTCGACCAGGCGCAGGAGGGCTGCACGTGGGATTCCCCAGCGTTCGAGGTCGCGTGGCCGGAGGAGGCCGGCCTCCTTTATGACTTCTAGAATCTTCTGGGATTGTTTTGGGGCCACAGTTACAAAACCTCGATACAGGCATCTAAGTGCCGAGGTATTGTAACGCTTCTGAAGTTTGCCGGACCACCCGGAGCTACTTTTCCTAATGGATCTTGGCAGACAACACGCAACGTAAGAATCTGCGTTAGTTGTGGATATGGAACGAGCTGGCCGTGGTCGCTGTCATTCCACCAGGCCCGAGTCGATCTCGTCCTCGAGGGAAGCCCTGGCGATTTCACGCAATGCCCGGAAGACGCCCCACGTCCCTTCTGCACCGAGGCGCCCGGCCCAGCCGGGCTCGAGGAAATCGGCGATGGAGATCAACAGCCGTCGGAGCCTCTCGTCGCGCTCGGTTTCGGGCTCGAAGGCCGCGATGAGCTCGCTCGCTTCGCGTCGCCATCGCGGCTGATCGCGGCGATTCGGATCATCGAGCGGGCCTCGCCGAGGCCTGCTCTTCTTGCACCGTGGCTTGACCTTGCGCCGCGGCCTGGGCCGGCAGAAAGGACGCGGGCGGTGCGGCATCACGCCACCTCCTGGAGGCGGCGTACGCTCCACAGCACCCCTCGGTAGGTGCGAGGTCCCTGCTCGAGACAGACGCCGTCGAGGCGGCGCCCGCGCAGTGAGCCGAGCTTGACCGACAGCTGAGAGGCGGTCGGCAGTCGACCGTGGGCGAGTCGTGGAAAGCTTTCGGCCAGGGCCAGGCGCAAGGTGCGGTAACGGCCTGTCGCGTGATGTGCAGACAGTTCTTCCAGGATATCCCTGGAAGTGGCTTCGCCGCCGCGAACGGCGAGCAGCTCGGCGAGACCGTGGATCAGATCGCGAACCGTGCTGATCTCGGTGTCGGCGGCGGTCTCGAGCTCGACGCGGGTGTCGGCGGGGTCGGGCAGGCCGAGCCAGACGACGGTGGCTCGCACCAGGTCAGACCAGCCCTCGAAGGATCCCCAGCCGGCCAGGCGTTGGGGTGGGCTGCCGGCGGCGGCATAGGCCCGGAGCAGCGTGAGCGCCGCCGGCAGCAGGCGACCGCGCTCGCGGCGGACCCAGGACAGAAGCCGCGGATGCCGAAAATCGGTTCGATGCTCGGGGCGCTCGCGCCGCGACTCGAGACGGATATGCAGGCAGCGGCGCGGCGTATCGCCTTTGAGCACGATGTTGTTGCCGGTAGCGAACCAGGTCGCCGCGAGCGGCAGCTGGACCTGAAGGTTGGAGCCCAGCAGGCGATCCTGCCAACTCTCGGCGGTGAGCGCGCGGTCGAGGGTTGCCGAGCCGAAGACGCCGCACACGTTGTCGATCAACACCAGCTGAGTGCCCTCGAGCGCCACCGACGTGATCTGCTTGCGGATCTCCTCCTCATCGCTCGAGTAGGACATGCGCGGCGCCGAGCGGCCGGTGAGCAGCGTCGAGCAGACGTCGGCGAGCAGGCTCTTGCCGGAGCCTCGGACGTTGGCGTCGATCAGGTTGAGCGGCGCCGGGCCGCGAAAGGCCGCCCGTGCGAGCGGGGTCAGGAGCGACGCCAGCCAGGCCGCCAGGTGTGCCTCGGAGCGGAACGGAAAGTCGCCGACCACCTCGCGCAACTGGCCGAGGGCCGCGGACGCCTCCACGATGCCCGGCTTCTCGGACACCTTCTCGAACTCGAGGTTCGGAGCATAGATCAGGCCGGTGGCCGGATCGAAACCCGGGCTTTGCAGCACCGAGCCATCCGGACGCAAGACCGGTCCTTCGACCAGGCCGGCGAGCTCGGGCAGTTCGGGCCAGGCATCGCGGCCGGCGAGGGCGCGGACGGTCCAGCGCGGCGGATGCGCCGGTCGTAGCTCGCCACCGTCTTTGGG
>JAAUXY010085823.1_pt1 | contig 15319 bp, 12 predicted proteins | sample 7278121 | NCBI WGS metagenome assembly JAAUXY01 (sample SAMN14350117, study PRJNA611818) | marine sediment metagenome | isolation source: surface marine sediment (1.8m) | place: French Polynesia: Moorea | collected 2018-08 | reverse complement strand
GACGCCAATAAAACCGTTCGTATACAGTTGCCGCCGAATAGTCCAGAGCCCGTGACCGCTGAGGACGACACCGACTTTGAAGAGAGGCTGTCGTCGGCTTTTTCCGAGTACGAATCCGGGCCAGAGGAACCGTCTGTGGATCCCGGTGCCGTGGCTCCCGATATCGGAGTGCCGCCGGCCCCCGTCGCCGAGGATGGCGGTTTCGGTTTCGGCCTGGTCAAAGAGCCAGAGCCGGGCGACGATGGGGTTGCTGAGGAAGCTCTGCCGTTGGCGGGCGAGACGGTGCCCCAGGCCATGCCGCTGCCGTCCGTTCCGGCTCAGGAAGCTCAGGCTCCGGCCCAGGCGATGCCCGCCCAGGCGATGCCCGCCCAGGCGACGCGGGCTCAGCCGGCGCCGGGCCTGGAACATCGCCCGCCGGGTTCAAGCGCCGTTCAGTCGGTGGCTGGTGCGGCCTCAGTGTCGGACGACTCCGATGCCAGCTTTCTGCGTCGTTCGGTCTTGGCTTTTCTATTGGCGGTGGTCGCCGTCGGCTTGCTCTTCCTCTGGTTTCGCGGTCGCTCAGCCGCGCCGAGCGGCGGCCAGACCGTCGCCCAAGCTCCGCCGGCCCCTGCCGCGACTCAGCCGATACCGCCGGCCGGCGCGGCCGGTTCCGGAGAAGCCGCCGCGTCAGGCGGGAGCGAGTCGCCTGAGGCGACGCCTTCCGGCGAACCCCCCGCGGCCTCGACCGAACCGCCGCCCGTTCCCGCATCCGGTGAACCCGCTGCGGCTGACTCCACGGCCGAAGAACCCTCGAGAATCGAGTCTTCGGGCCGGGTCGTCGACCCTAGCTCGTCGGTCGAGCCGGGTCCCGCGGTCGAGCCGGGTCCCGCGGTCGAGCCCCCGAGCCCTCCGCCTCCGGAACCGGCGACTCCACCGCCTCCGACAGTCGCCCAGGATCCCGCCGAGATCGTTGCCGCGGTCGAGCAGCGGATCCAGACCTGGGCCGCCGCCTGGTCGCAGCAGGACGTCGCGGCCTATATCGAGTGCTATGCGCCGAGCTACAGCCCGCCCGGTACGGGCCGAAAGGCGTGGGAGAACCAGCGGGATGTGCGGATCCGGGCTCCGGCGAGCATCCTGGTGTTAGCCAAGGACATTTCGGTCGAAGTCCTCAGCGCCTCGCGGGCGAAAGCCACCTTCTACCAGGACTATGAGACCGACACCAAGCACCTCTACACCTGGAAGACGATGGAGCTTGAGCGCGTCGGAGACAGCTGGAAGATCGTCAAGGAGCAAGTCGGGCGCTGAGCGCACTGGGAGGGGGAAGACATTGAGGATATTGGTTATCGACGACGCCGCCGACATTCGGCTGTTCGTTTCCGCCGTGCTCGAGGGTGCCGGTCATCAGGTGCTGACCGCCGAGGACCCGATGAAGGCGATCTCGCTGCTGTCGGTCGCCGACGTCGACGCCTTGATCCTGGACGTGATGATGCCCCGGTTCACCGGCTTCGAGCTGCTCGAGATCCTGCGGCGAGACGCCCGGACCCGCCTGTTGCCGGTGCTTCTCTTGTCGTCGCTTAGCGAGACCAAAGAGCGGGTGCGCGGCATGCGCCTCGGCGCCACCGACTTCCTGCCCAAGCCGTTCGACCCGGAAGAGTTGGTGGTGCGCGTCGAGCGCATGGTGACCCACCGCGCCGTGTCGCCCGGCGGTGTCGTTGGCGATCTCGACGAGACCGGCTTGATCCGCGTCGTCCAGGGTCTCCAACAGGAAGACAAGAGCGGCGTTCTGCGATTGGTCGGCTCTTCCCGGCGCGGCTTCATCGAGCTGCACGAGGGCGCGCTGGTCGGCGCCAGATACGGCTTGCTCGACGGCTCGGAGGCGATTTTTTCGATGCTGGGGTTGGGCGAAGGGCGTTTCAGCTTTGAGCCCAGTACCGAGGCCGAGATCCTGGCGGCCGACGACAGCGAGGTTTTCCACCTGCCCCAGCTGGCGATCAAGGCGGCGCAGCTCGAGGACGAGCTCGGGCGCTACGACGAAGACCTGCCGGCGGAGAACGCCGGCCTATTCGTCGTCCGTGCCCTGTCCACCGGCGTCCATCCCGCGCGCGATCTGCCCTTCGCAGAGATCTACGAGCGCATCGACACCCTGCCCGGCGTCACCCTCGAAGAGCTGATCGCCCACGAGTTCGTCTCCGCGGTCAAGCTGCGCCTGGCGGTCGCCGTGCTCGCCCGCGCCGCGGTCATTGAGGCAGTCATCGAAGGCGCCGGCGGCGCGGCTCCGAACTAGCGCCCCAAGAAAGCCAATCCTGCGGCTTGGCTTCATTGGCCCAGCCCCTCCTCGGTAGGTTCGGGTGCGCTACGCGCACCCGAACCTACGTCTAAGCCTCCGGCCGGCGGGGTCAAGTTTTCGAGCCTGGCCCCAGAGGGGCCGAATCGGATAGCCCGGGGCAGCGACGCCGAGCCCTGGCGAGGCGGAGCCAGCCCCGGGTGGGCGAACCCCTAAACAGGCTCGCCCTGAAAGGGCGAAACCCCAGGTGGCGAGGGCGTCAGGTTCCGCCCCTCCGGGGCGCGGGATGGGGGGATCACCAAACCCGGGGCTGACTCCGCCTCGCCAGGGCTCGGCGTCGCTGCCCCGGGCTATCCGATGCGGCCCCTCTGGGGCCAGGACATCGACACGCCCGAAACTTGACTCAAGTGCCCACAACGAGGTCTATGCAGATGTCTAACGAAGCCTCCGGCCTCAAACGCTGAGTCCTCGCCCTGAAAGGGCGCAAGCGTAGAGCCCGGGGCCGCGCCAGGAGCGTAGCGACGCCGCGCGAGCCCCGGGTGGGCGAAACCCCTCAACCGGCTCGCCCTGAAAGGGCGAAACCCCAGCCATAGCTGACCGCCGTACGCGGCTCAGCCGCTTGCCGGCGCCTGACGGTCGCCGTCATAGGGCGGCGGCAATTCCGACGCCTGCCCCCAGAAGACCCGGGACAGATAGTCGAAAGCGAGACAAACGCCCATCCGGTGCGGCATGGTCCAGATCAGGGGCACGACCACCAGCACCCCGATCGCCGTGGCGAGCATCCAGCTGCTGGACTGGAAGATCAGAAAAACCATCACGATCAGGACGCCGAGAAACAGGCGATCACCGATCAACCAGAGAGCCCAGGTGTCGCCGGGCCGCTGCTCGATGAGCAATCCGCAGACTTGGCACTTCTCGTGGAGCGTGAACCACGATTTGAACAGGGGCGCACGGCCGCAGTGCGGGCAGCGCCGGTTGAGACCGCGCCTCAAGGCCGTGACGACCTGCTGGCGCCGGGTCATTTGCGCGGCGGAAACTTGCCTAACAGCCTCTTGATTGCCCGGTTGATCCGCTCGTCGGGATTCTTCGGGTTCTTGATCTTGTTGCGGGTCCAGGCGCTCCACACCCGCTTGCCGCTGCCGGCGTCGCTGATCGAGATGATCAACGTGCCCTTGCGGTAGGTGTTGATGTCACCCTCCGCCACCCAGGCGACTCCCGACGCGATTTCATAACGATCCGACTGGATGTCGGTGATCTGCTCCATGGCGCCGTCGAAAGCGACCAGGAAATCCGGATCCTCGACGGCGGGCTGGAATCCCTGAGCCGCCAGCCGTTTGTCGATGGCGTTGCGGATCTTGGTATCGAGCTCACCTCCGACCGCCAGAGGCGAGCCCTCCGGCTTCTTCTTGCTCTCGATCCAGTCGTAGGTCTGATATCCGGAAAAGTCGGCATCCCGGTCGAATTCCATGCCGTTCTCGCCGGCCAGCGCGAACCCCGGAAGCATCAAGACGACCAGAAGGACGTGAAAGACCGTTATCACCAGCTTATTCTTCACCAGCATTCTCTGCTCCTTCACCTACCATTGGGACAGGGCGATCCGTCTCTGAGCGGAGTATAGCGGTGCATGGACGGATCGCGTGCCCGGAGCCGCCGAACTTTTCTCCACGGCTTTCCGTCATAGGGTGAGATGCCTGACGCTTCGACCACCTCACCGGATCTCTTCCTCGCCCGCCGCGCCGCAGCGGCGGACCCGCGGGCGTGGGATGAGATCATCGACCGCTACGGCGAGCGCATCTACAACCTCGCCTTCCGCTTCACCGGCGGTCGCGCGGAAGCCGAGGACCTGACGCAGGACATCTTTCTCAAGCTCTATCGCAACCTCGACCGCTATCGCGGCGACGTACCGCTGATGGCCTGGGCGCTGCGCCTGTCGCGCAACTCTTGCATCGATCACTACCGTCACCACCGCACGCGCCGCCAGGCGGAAACCGTCTCAGACGAAGTGCTGCAACACCTGCCTTCGAACGACGATCTCGAAAAACGCAGTCAGAAACGCGAGCGCCGGCGCCTGGTTCATCAGGTGATGGCCGAAATGTCGGAAAACCTGGCCTCGGTGGTCATGCTCAGAGACTTCCAGGGGCTCTCTTACGACGAGCTCGCGACCTTCTTCGAGGTCCCGGTAGGAACCATCAAGTCGCGCCTCAACCGTGCCCGCAAGGAGCTCGTTCGCCGGGTACAGGAACGGCTTGAGGCCTCCAGAGCGACGATCCCGAACCCGACGCCCGTCGGACAGGTGCCCTCATGATGAAAGATCCGCGTCGTCCGATGCCCCAAACGCTGCGCCAGCGGCTGCGCGACATCCCGCGCCATGAGGTGCTGTGCCGTGACGTCGATCGACTCTACCGCCTCGCGCGGACCCGGGCTCGAGCCGCTGAGGAGCAAGACAGCGCGACGGCGCGCGACACAGCGGCAGAACGCCATCTGAACGAGTGCCCGCGATGCCGCGAGCTCTACGCGACGCTGACCGCTGCTCTCGAGGTCCGACGCCTGCCGATGCCCCGCCGTCTGGCACATAGTCTGCGCAAGATCGCCCGTCAGCCGGAGCGACTGTTGCCGGTTTGGATCGCCGACACACGTTACGCTGCCGCCGCCTGCTACCTGGTGGCGGCCCTGACCCTGTCGCTAGCAAGCGACGCCTCGGCGCTCTTTCGCGACACCACTCAGGCGGTGAGCTCGAAAGCCGTCACCTGGGTCGACCGAGGAGAGACACGCGGTCTCGAAGTCTGGCACGCCACGACCGCGACCGTCCGTCGCGAGGTCGGAGACGGCTGGAGCAAGGTCTCCCGCTACGGGGCCTCCTCCGAAAAATTCCTCGCTGAGGTCTATCAGACGCTCGAAACCAGGACTCTGGAATTAATCCCCGGCGAATCGCCGGTAGAAGGAGATAGTGATGAAAGATCCGGAAACGACACCGAACGAAGAACCGGAAATCGAGTCCAGTGAAGTGATGGCCGAGACCGAGGCCGAGGAGCCCGCCGAGACGCCTGCGGCGTCGCAAACCGAGACGCCCGCGGCGTCAAGAACCGAGACGCCTCCCGACGAAGCGCCCCCGGACGAGGCGCCTCCAGTACCGCCTGCCGAGCCGCCCGCGACGTCGTATACCGAGGCGATGCCGGCACCGCCGGCGCGGCTTCCCGGAGGTTATGCCGAACCGCGCTACGCGGCACCACCCGCACCCGTGCAGAACCCACTCCAGAAACGCACACCCTGGCTGGCCAGTTTCTTCAGCCTGTTTCCCGGCCTCGGCAATGTCTACAACGGCCTCTACCTGCGCGGTATTACCTTCTTCGTGATCATCTTCGGCCTGATCGGAGTCGGCGCTTCCTCCAGCAACCGATCGGAAGGCCCCTTGATCTTTCTGATCATGTTTGTCTGGCTGTTCAACATCTTCGACGCTTATCGCCAGGCGACCCTGATCAACTATGGCTATACCGCCGACCTCGAGCTACCGAGCCGGCAGCGGCTCCCGGCGTGGAGCCCGGGCGGGCTGGTGCTCGGAGTCGCCGTCTTCCTGATCGGCTTCTATTTTTTCCTGCACAACCGCTTTGACTTCGACCTATCGATCCTCTTCGACAACTTCGACCTTCTGCTGATGGCTTTCGGCGCCCTGTTGATCGTCCGATGGGTCACGGCATGGAAGAAGTCGCAGGCCGAGTCCACCGGGCGCTCCGAGGCTCTGGGCAACTTTTAGCGAGGACCAAAATCGACCCCATCTGCCGTTTCCACCTAAAAGCGACGAGATAGCCTGTTCGGCTCGAACCGTAGGGGCGAGGCCTGCCTCGCCCCGGATCTTCAGGAGTCGATCTCGTTCGCGAGGGCGACCGCGAAATCGGACGGCGGACCTTCGAACGGTCGTTGCAGCTGGCTGCGCAGCCGCTCGAGGGGAACCCGCAGGTCCTCGATCACGTGTTCGCTGGCATGTCGAATCAGCTGATCGAGCTCGTCGTCACGCCCTTCGAGCCGCTCCAGCTCCTTCAGCTGAGCTGCGCTGAGCCGGGACGTCGGCTGCTGGTGCCCGAAGAGGAGACGATGCACCGAGACCACCACCTGACGATCATGCTCACGCAACTCTTCCCGGTCGTTGACCTTCATCAACAAACGGGCGAACGAGACCAGATCCTGCCATAGACGCCGGCCCGCTTCATCGCTGCTCTCGGCGTCGCCGTCCAGCCAGGCGGCGATGCGTTTTTGCAGCCGCCTGATGGTGAGCCGATCGTCGATGCGCAGGAAGGGATAAATCTCGAGACCGCGCAAGATAGCGATACGCGTCGCCGCCCCCTTCAAGCTGGCGATCAGCTGCTCGTGGGTTTGAGGATCGCCACCGCGCAGGATCGCGCGTCGAAACTGACCGTAGAGTCTCCGGGTGTCGAGGGAATCCTGAAGATCGGACCATCGCCGGTCCCGCGCCTCGAGACCTTCGTATTCTCGAACCGCTGACTCGATGGCAATCAACGCCTTGCCGACGTGTCGCAGGCTCGAGTCGGCGTGCGAGGCCACGGCCCATACCTGCTTGTTCTTGAGGGCACCAGCGAGGGCTTCTTGCATCTCCATCAACTGACCGCGGGCCACGAACGCGAGCCCCGAGACCTCGCGCGCCGCGAGCTCACTCGAGATCAAGGCACCGATGTCCTTGAGGAAGTCGTCCCCTTCCTCGGCGGCACCGGCCTCACCATGGGCGGCGCTTTCGGCGTCGTAGAAGTCGGTCAATTCGCGCATCAGCTCGATGGTCCGCGCCATGAGCTCACGCACCTGACTCACCGTGTCGTCATCGATCGAGAAGTACCCGGTGTCCTCGGGCACGATGAAAGCCACTCCCTGGCTCTTCTCGATCAAGCCCTCGACACGCTGGAGCAGCTCTTCTTTCTTCATACCCAGTTCATCCGCGCCGGCGCCTGTCTCGGATCTCGTCTCGATCGCTCAAGAATACCGGAGATTCTGCTCTACGGCCTAGCAGCCCGTGGCAAAAGTCGAGCCGCGCTGGAGCGGCCCTTTTCCGGCATCTGGAACTGAACCTCCTGATCATTCAGGCTTTTGGAACTCGGAATCTTCCAGCGCGACATCGAGCTCGGTCGACTCGACGGTCCCGCTGAGCATCGGCTCGCCGTCGAAGGTCGTTACCGACGCGAACGGCAACACCAGGCCGTCGACTTCGCGAAAATCCGAAAAACGTTGCTCGAGCTTGCCCGGCGCACCCAGAAAATTCGTGCCGCGATAGGCCAGGGACAGAATCCGCCCGGTCACCGGATCGACTCCCAGGGTGTTGGCGTCACCGTCGAGCTCGACGTGAACCAGCTCGACCTTCGTGCCTTCGACCTCCCCCGCGCCGGTCGCGACCGCCTTGAAACCGGCGGCGTCACGCTGTTGCAACAGTACCGGCGCCAACCGCAGCAGACTCTTTTTCAGCTCTTTGCGCTCGGAGGAGCCCAGTGGGCCGGTACTCTGCGGGCTCTGCGAGAACGAATCGTCGCCGTTGAGAACCTGAACCATGGTGCCGAACGGCAGCGTGACCTCCCAGCGCATCCGATCCGGCAAAACGATCGCCGCCCGAGCCTTGAGGATCATCGTGCCCGCGGGATTCTCGACGGTCGCCGACATCTTCGAATGGTAGGTCTTGAGCGCGTCGAGGCGCTCGGCACCGCCGATCCCCTCGACCGCCCGAGCGATCAGCTCCCGCCCCCTGGCTTCCCCTCCGGCGGTGATCGTCACCGCCTCGCCTGGAGGCTCGGGAATGGTGATATCGACCATCTGAACCTCGCCGAAATCGCTCAACGGGCGATCGATCCCCTCGGTCTTGCCGACCACGAGAATCGAGAAGCGATCAGGATGTAAGTACTTCTTCGCCGCCTCGCGCACCTCAGCGGTGGTCACGCTCTCGATGCCGTCGCGGTAGCGCTCCTGCCAATCGAGGGGATACCCGAAGTACTCGTAGGTGAGCTGCTGGGAAAGAATCCTTCGCGCCGAGTCGGCGCGAAAAACGAATGAATTCAAGATCCCGGAGCGGGCCTTGCTCACCTCGTCATCGGTCGGCGGCTCGCGGGTCATGTTGTGAACTTCCTCGAGCAAAGCGTCGATACCGGCGGCGGTGGTCTCGGTCTTGGTGCTGATCGTCAGCTGGGTGATGCCGGGATAGTCCCAGCCGCTGCCGACCCTACCGCTTACGTTGTAGGCCAGGCCTTTCTGCGACCGCACTCGGGTGAACAGACGCGCGGCGAACGAGCCGCCCAACACCTGGTTCATCATTTCGACCGCGTAGTAGTCCGGATTGTCGCGGGTGATCCCCAGATGACCGATCCGGACGAAAGCCTGGGTGATGTCGTTTTTCTCGACATGGAAGACGCCGGGGTTGGGCTCTTGTCGATACTCGACAGCCGGCTCTTCGAGCTCCGGTCCCGCCGGCCAGGCACCGAAGACCTCCCTGACCAGCCGGATCGCCTGCTCGGCATCGAAGTCACCGGCCAGGCCGAGGATCATGCGGTCGGGATGAAAGTATTCGGCGTGAAACGCCACCAGATCGTCGCGGCTGATGTTGTCGATCGTGGCGTAGGTCGCCTGTCGGGCGTAGGGCGAATCGGAGCCATAGATCAGCTCGGCGAACTCGCGTCCGCGGATTTGAGGGGCGTTGTCATTCTGGCGCGCGATGCCGGAGGTCACCTGGGTCTTGGCAACGTCGATCTTGTCCTGCTCGAAAGCCGGATACCTGAGGACTTCGGCGAACACCCGAAGCATCTCGGGGAAGTCGTCCTTCAGCGTGCTCATGGTGACGCCGCCGTTGCTGGTGCCGACCCAGCTCTCGAGGGTCGCCGCCCGGTCTTCGAGCAGGTCGTCGAGCTCGTCCGACGCCATGTTCCGGGTACCGCCGCTGCGCAGCACTTGGCCGACCAGATTGGCCAGGCCGATCTTTTCAGCCGGCTCCCAGCGGGAACCGGCCCGCACCAGCATCCGGGCGTCGATCAGCGGCAACTCGTGATCTTCCAAGAGGATCACCACCATGCCGTTGTCGAGCTCGACACGCTCGGGTTGGGGCACCTCGGTCGAAGGCATCGCGGGGTAGACGATGTCGGCGGGATCGGTGACCTGGGCGAGTGTCGGTGAGACTCCGACCAGTGAGATTCCGGCCAGGGTCAGGCCGAGGGTCAAGACGGCGGCGACGCTCGAGAGCGGCGCCGGTATAAAACGATGTTGGATTGCGTTCATGATTCTGGCCTCCTACTCAGCATCATCGGCGCCGGGTTCTTCGGTCACGATCATGCCGACCGTACGATTGGTCGCGGTCAGCGTCTTGCTCGCGACCCGCATGATGTCTTCCTTGGTCACCTTTTCGATGCGGTCGAGGTCGCGGAAGAATTCCCGCCAGTCGCCGTACCAGGAGTGGTACATGCCGAGTTGGACAGCGAGGCCGAAATTACTGCGCACCTGGCGCAGAAGATCAGCCTTGGCCCGGGTCCGGAAACGCTTGAGCTCGGCATCGGTCACCGGCTCGGTCTTGAGGCGCTCGAGCTCTTCGCGAATCGCCGCCTGGACTTCCTCGTTGCTATGGCCCTTGGCGGGGGTCGCATAAACGATCCACAGCCCGGGGTACTTTTTGCCCGGGAAGCCCGACAGGGAGCTCGAGAAGGCGGCGATCTTCTTGTCACGCACCAGCGACCGATAGAGACGCGAAGTACGACCGTTCGAGAGCACGTCGTTGATCGCCTTATAGACCGCCTGATCCGGGTCGAGAATGCTCGGCTGATGGTAGGTCTCGGCGTAGAACGGCTGGGCAGGGTCGACCATGACGAGAGTCTTTTCGGCGATCTGCGGCGGCTCGACCGTGCGCAGCGGCTCCGGCTTCTCGCCCGCCGGCAGTCGACCGAAGTACTTTTCGATCGTCGGCAGGATGGCCTCGGCGCTGAGGTGCCCGACCATCACCGTCACCATGTTCGACGGCGCATAGTGCTTGCGGTAGAACTCCTCGGCGTCGGTGGCGGTGAACGACTGGAGATCCGACATATGGCCGACCACCGGCTGGCCGTAAGGATGGGCGACAAAAGCGGTGGCGATCAACTGCTCGATCATTCGGCCGACCGGCTGACTGTCGGTGCGCATGCGACGCTCCTCCTGCACCACGTCGCGTTCCTTGTAGAACTCGCGAAACACCGGATGGAGGAAGCGCTCGGATTCGAGAAAAGAGAAGAGCTCGACGCGGTTGGCGGGGAGGGAATAGGCGTAGACCGTGAAGTCGGTGTCGGTGAAGGCGTTGAGGCCGACGCCACCCTCCCGGTCGACGATGTCGCCGAACTCGTTGGCGACGACGTACTCGCCGGCCTTCTCCTGCATCTCCTTGAAGACAGCATGCAGTCGCTCGACTTCCTCCGGATCCGGCTGGACCGCCCGGCGCGCCGCCTCATAGGCATGGTAGGCGGCCTCGACTTCCTCGAGCGCCTTCTGCTCGGCCTGATAGTCGGTCGTGCCGATATTGGGCGTTCCTTTGAACGCCATATGTTCGAACATATGGGCCAGCCCGGTGATGCCCGGCACCTCTTGCGCGCTGCCGACATTGACCACCGTGGCGAAGGAGAACACCGGCGCGACCGGACGCTCGACGATGATGAAAGTCCAGCCGTTGTCGAGCACGTGGACCGAAGTCTTGGCCTCGAAATCTGCCAGCAGATCCTGGCCGGCGGCCGGCATAGACGCCAACCCCAACAGCACGATCGCGACTACGAGCAGCCGGATGGATAACCGGGACGTAGATCTCATGTTTCAACCTCTCGGGTTTTGATGTCCCGTGGAGGGACGAGCGGAAGGTTCACCGTCACTGCGAGCACCTGAGAAGGGGCCGACGGGACGCTAGCAGCCCGTGGCAAAAGTCGAGCCGCGCTGCGAGCGGCCCTTTTCCGTCATCTCTGCGTTGCGAAATCCGCGAAATACTCCAGTATGACTGTGGTTTCGCGTCTTGACCTGACGAAAAATTGCTCGCTCTCGCATGCGGCTGACTTTCACCACGGGCTGCTAGTGGAGGGTGGGTCGGAGCCCTGGACGGGGCATCTCTCCGAATAGCTTAAATCACCGGGTGAGGTCGGTCAAAACGGAACGCCCCCGGCCCGGGGAAGTCGAGCCCTTCGGCTCGGCTTCCCGACCCTGTCAGGAACCAGCCTCAGACTCGAATGTTTCGCCCCTTTGCTTGCGGCACCGAGAGCCTGCACATAGCCTTCGGCCACGATGTTTCGCGATCGAGCCCATGAACTGTGCAACCGCTACGCGGAGGAGATCCGCGAAGAGATTCGCCAGGATCGTGATCGGGTCAAGTCGGCGAACGTCGCGAAGCTGCTGCGGGAGATCGACAAGGATCTGCTCAATCCGGACATCCGGGTCGAGGTCCTGCGGCTGCGCTGCGGCATTCGCGACAAGAACGTCTCCACCGCCTTCAAGCGGGAGCTCGGCATGGCACCCAAGGAATACTCCATCGACAAGCGGATGCGAATCGCCGCCCGAGTCCTGACCACGTCGAAGATCGAGGTCTGGCGCGTGGGGGTAGGAGTCGGCTATCTCACTGCCGCCAACTTCGGGCGCGCCTTCAAAGACTGGGGAGCCAAGACTCCGGAGCAGTTCCGTGCCGAGCAAGGGACGGCAAACGACTCCGGCCCAACACCGCTCGCTCCCGAGGAGATTGAACGCGCACTCGCCGGCGACCTGGACGAAGCGGACGCGGCGGCCTTGATCGGTCGGCTCGGGGAGCTGCAGGAGCGGATCCGCCAGGGCTACCAGGCACTGCGCTCGCCCGCTCCTGACCGTGCCCAGACCGAACGGATGGCGGCGGCCTACCTGTGGCGCCACATCGCGCGCGAGCCCCTGGAAATCCAACAAGCCGCCGTCGAGAGCAAAGCGAGCTTTTACCACACCCCGGCCCTCTTCCTGCTGCTGAGCACCGAGAGCGTGGCCGAGGCCGACCGGGACGCCGAACGCGCGATCCAGCTCGCGGAGCTGGCCCTGAGCAGCCTACAGGTCATCGAAGAACGCCTCGGCGACAGCGCGCCTCCTTACCAGGTCCGCGCCCACGCCATCGCCGGCCACGCCTACACCTGCGCCGGCCGGCTCGACGACGCCGCGCGGGCCTTCGCCGAGGCCCTCGAGCCCTTCGAGACCATGAACGACAAGCCCGACCCCGTCGTCCTGGCGGAGCTCAGCCTCTACCTGGGGCTCTACAAAGGCGCCCGCGGCGACCTCGAGAAAGCCGACAGCTATCTGCAAGCTCACGCGTCGCTGATGCTCGAGCTGGCAGACCACGCCAAGGAGCTGCAAGAAGACGGCGCAGAGTAGGGTGCGCACCGCGCACCGTTGCGCACTGACTCCGCCTGGTAATCAACCCGCCCTGGCCAACGCGACGGCGGGCGAGCCCCACCGCACCGCCCGAGCCAATCGACGCCGATCGTCGCCCGGGCTCACGTCACGCGCGGGCGGTTTCGCGGTTCGGTCTTTCACCGCAACGACTTTCTTGGCCCGACCTCTCGCGGCCGGGCTCTTGCCGGCCCGGTCGTCATCCGTCAGCAGCCTTCCGAGCCGCCGCCTCGACGGCCGGACGGCCCGGGCCCGTTGCTCACGCCCGGCGCCGGTGTGGACGCCCGTGAGCAGGCTGGCGACGCGCACCAGGACAGAGTCGAAGTCCGCGATCGATCGACCCAACTCGGCGTCAGCCGCCTCGGCCTCCTTGACGCCGGTCGCGGCCAGAGCCGAGGCTTTTTGCAGATCCTCGATCGCCGCCTCGACGGGAGCCGCCCAACGTGCCATTTCGCCCGCCGTCGGCTGGAAGAGCGCCGCCGGCAGCTCACCCGGAGGCGCGGCAAGCCGCGCCACGAGATGGCGAGCCTGGCGCAGCAGCAGAACATCATCGCGGGAGGTCTCGCCGGCGATACCCAGCAGCCGGCGACACGCGGCGCCACCGAAGACGCCGCGCAGCACTCTCCTCAGATCGACGACCCGCCGATAGAGGACGGCACGCGCGACGATCTTCTCACCGACTTGTTGGCGCCGACGGTCGCGGGCCTGATCACGGGCTTGCTCGGCGGTTTCCAGGCGACGCCAACGCCGAGCCAGGGCACGGCCCAGGAGCTCTTGCAGCAGCTGGAGATCGGGCAGACTTTCGCCCTCGGCCAGCTCCGGGCGCAGCAGCTCCGCCAGGCTCTCGGCAGCGGCGGCAGCCCAGCGTCGACTGGCGGCGACAACGGCGGTCGCGGATTTCTTGCGCATCAGCATGGTCTTCATGACGTCTCCGGGACAAATTGGGGAAAGCGCCCCGCGGGCCGAAGCCCGCGGGACGCCGGCCGATGGATTAACGCACGATGCCGAGCGGGCCCGACCGGGTATGACCCGGGTGCTCACCGGCTATCGGAGTCGAAACCGGTTCCTTGCCGTCCTCGCCGGACGGCTCGGAGATCGAGCGGGTTTCGACGTCGCCAGACCCGACACCAGAGACGGTCTCCTCGCCGCCGTCCGAGTCCGGGCCGCCACCGTTCGGGCGCCGCGGCGCCCGACGCTTCGGCCGGATCTTGGCGGCCAGGTCGTCGAACCCTGCCAGGCCGTATAGCGAGGCCAGACACCCGGCCGCGAAACGAACCGTGCGCCGGAACGCCTCGATGCCCTCGGTCTTGTCGCGCAAAGTGACGTCCGCGTCCTTGCGTTCGAGACTGAGGCTGGCCAGCACCTGCCCCAGACGATCGAGCGGCGGCTTCAGGCCGCTCGCGAGCTGGTCGCGCTGGAGCGGCTCGAAACCCGGGAGGCGTACCGGCGGTAGGACGAACGCCTCGTTCAGCAGCTGATCGCGGATACGCACACCGAGTCGGTGCAACTCCAGGGGATCCTGGGGCAGTGCCGACACACTGCCGAAGAGCTCGACGCGGGTCGCCTCGCCGTGCACCCCCTCGATCGCACTGCGAACGCTCGAGAGAACCTCGAAGGCTCCGGCGAACGCCGCTTCGCGCTCCTGAATCTGCAGACGGTTGCCGACGACTCCGCGGACATGGTCCGCATCCGTCGTTAGCAATTTCGCCAGGTCATTCTCAACCAGTTCGGCCAGCCCGAGCTGCAGACTGAAGAAGTCCAGCGGTTGAGAATCGCCGAAACGGTCGCCGAGCCTGTCGGCGACGCGCCGGGCATTGGTCTTGCCCGAATCGGCTATTGAAATACCTTCCTTTTGAAGGCTGGTAATGGTACTTGAAAGTTCGAAAGACATTGATTCTTTCCTCCTGTGGACCCATTCGGCCCACGGTCGTTTCAATATGCGGGTCTGCTGACCCACAACGCTACAGCTGCTTCAGTCTCGTTTGAAACTATCCGCTCAATCGAAACTATCGTTTCTCATGACTGATCCTCCTGTCGGTTATTCACACTTCGCCGCACCTCCTGCTCAATCTTGCCCATCAAGCCTTATAGAGCCACGACCCCTCGATACAAGCATATTATCGCATAGATTTTTCGAATCAGATATCTAAGAGTTCCGTTCATTTCTTCCGTTCGCCTATTCTTCTGAAACCTCACGACGCGTCGCGAGATGCGTTTCGTCTCACAATGCAACATTAAAACACACGCGCGAGGCACCGGATATTCAGGAATTCCGTTCATTTTTTCCGCGGCAACGCCAGGAGTTCCGGTAAGGCGCCTGGCCACTGGCCGACAGAGTCCGCGAGGGTCGCGACGCCTGATGGCCATGGGCCAGGAGAGAAAACGGGGGTCGGGCCACCGAATGGCCATTGGCCGAATGAGAGAACGGCGGTTTCAACGCCACATGGCCACTGCCCACTGTCAAAAACGGCGGTCGCGACACCGGGTGGCCAATGGCCATACGCCCCAACGGCAACTCATTCGGCGATTTGCCGCCGTTCGCTAGTCCTCGGAGGCGGAAATATCGCCACACATTCGTTCGTGAGGCGCCGCGTCCACAAGGCTTGCGAGCGAGGCATAGTGGTGCTCTGGCGCAGGGAGCGTAACGCAGTGGACGTGGATGCATCGCGGACGAGGTGT
>JAAUXY010061838.1_pt1 | contig 15329 bp, 17 predicted proteins | sample 7278121 | NCBI WGS metagenome assembly JAAUXY01 (sample SAMN14350117, study PRJNA611818) | marine sediment metagenome | isolation source: surface marine sediment (1.8m) | place: French Polynesia: Moorea | collected 2018-08 | reverse complement strand
TGATAGACAAACGAGGACTCGCGCCCACCGCCCCAGCGGCGCAGATCCCGCATCACCAGCCCATCCACCACCCCGAGCAGTGCGAACAGCCCAAACACGGGCAGTGCCAGCGTGAGGATCGCCAGGCGCACCGAGAACACCTGCGTGATGGTCATGGCGGCGATGACGAATTCAGCGACCGGCACTACCCACCGGTGTACGGCGGCTTGTAAGCGACTGTCCGTGGTGGCGGGATCGGCCTGGACCCACTTCAAAACATCCACGAAATGGGTCCACTCGAAGAGGTAATAATAGGTCGTGTCGGCGAAGAGTTGAGCGAATCGGGCAGGGCTCGAGGTCAGGATGGATCGGTGAAAGTCCTGGTCCAGATAACGGATCTCCGCTGCGAGCATGGCTCGGCTATGCGCCGTGCCTTGCTCCGGCCACCAGACCACCATGCCGATGCATTCGATAATTATCGACACGGCCAGCGAAATCGCCAGCCAGGTGACGGCGTTGCCCACGGTGCGCAACAGCGTGGAAAATAATCCCTGACGGCTCTCGACCGGATGCCGTCGCAAGGGGCTGTGGGCCGCCATCGTCGTCATCGGCTTGGGTCTTTCACGTCACCGGTCGGGCTGACCGGTGTCCACCACTGTTGGGTATCACGATACCACAGCGCGTTGCTGTGATAGCGCCGATCCATGTCGGTTGCTATTGCCGAAAGATCCTGGGGCATCTGAGGATCGCGGCGCGTATCCGGCAGAGGCAGGCGCAGCTTCCACAGCTGCCCGCCCTCAAGCACGGCGAAGGCCTGCCCTTTGGGCAGAGCCATCACGGTATCCGGATCGACCAAAGGCACCTCGGAGACACTGATCCGGTCTTCGTTGCGCGAGGTGAAGTCGATACCGGAGCCGGGGTTGGATGAATCGTTGACGCCGGAGACCTGCATCAAGGTGTGGATCTCCACTTTCGGGAGCTGTTGGGTCAGCATCTCGGCGGTGGCAAACTCCTTGACCCTCAGCATAATCAAGGTATTGAAATTCCCGGCAACCTGGCCCGCCTTGGCACGGCTGCCGACGCGGGCCTCCACATCCGACCAGGTCTGGGTATAGGCGGTGACCTGAAAACCGGCACCGCCGGCCTTGTTGAGCAGCGGCACGAACTCATCGCCGATCAGCTCATTGAATTCATCGGCGTGCACGCAGATCATCGGCGTCGCTTGCGATCCCCCACCTAAATCGGGCAGCCCCCGATCGATCCCGTGCTTGTAGAGGTCGCCGGCGACCGACACTAGATCGGCGAACATGGAATTGCCCACCGCTCCGGCCACCGTGGTGTCGCTTAGCGCATCGAGTCCGACATAGACGATGGCCTTACGGCGGATGACCTGCAGCCACTCGAAGATGGGGCGTGTGTCCTGCAGGTCCAGATAATCCGGCGAGATGAGTTCGGCTACTTTGCCGGTGGTGAGCTTTTCCATCAGCGGCCCCACGGAGCTGACGATCTTGTCAAAGTAGGTACGGTCGTATTTGAACGCCGAGCCCAGCCCGTCCAGTACGGGATCGTAGATCTCGAGCTCTTGCAACCATTGGGTCAGGGCCACGGCTTCGCGGTTACGGCCCCTGAGTGCCAGCGGTAGGTTCTTGTCGTCAATCCTGCTCGCGAGCGCATTCACGCTGTTTTGCCAGCCTTTGGGGCCGACGGTGTTCAGGTGATGGCGCGCGTACTCCACGAACAACGGCTCGATGTCGTTGATGTGGCGGCGCACCTGTTGGTAGTCTGGCCGCCGACCCAGCGCCACCAGGGCGCGGGCGATGATGTTTACGAAACGCCAGGCGAATTCTTTGAAGGCTGCGGAGTTGCCCTCGGACGGGAGCTGGTTGGCGATGCGGGTGGCTACCTCGGTGATGCGCGAGAAGTTGCCGATGGCGTTGTAACGTGCGGAGATTTCCGGATAGCCGAGATGAAACAGATAAAAGACGTCTTGGCGCCCGACCCGTTTCGCCTCGGCGTATAGGCGTCGCAGTAACGCGCCATCACCCTTGGGGTCGAAGACAATCACCACGTCACCGCAGCGGATATCCTGGGTGATCATGAGTTCAGCGAGGCGTGTCTTGCCCGAGCGCGTGGTGCCGAGTACCAGGGTGTGACCGACCCGTTCCCCGAGATCCATCCACACCGGTTCCTCATCCGGCTCGACCGCGTGAATCTGGGGCTTGCCGCCCACGGGCGGCAGGGGACGGAGCGGATTCCACCACTCCCGCGAACGCAACACCCGAGCGACAGATGAAAGACCGACCCGAGATGCCCAGACCACCTCCTTGCGCCGGGCCCAGCGATACAGCGCACCGGGCTGCACATACCGCTGGACTTCGGGGCGCAGGGTATCGCGAAGGCGCTGGGTGTGTATCTGGCTCCAGCGAAAACCCCGGCCGAGAAACAGCTTGCGATCACTCACAGGAATCTGGGGTGCACGCAACCGATACGTCGGCAGGTGGTGCAGGTTGCGTTGATAGCGCCACACCCGCAGGGCCTGGCGGCCGCGGATGATTGCCAGTATGCCCAGCACGGCGGCGGCCGACCAGGCCACACCACGCGGCATCATCAAGGCCCAGGGCGCCATGAGCGCGATGGCGGCCAGCACCATCGCCACAGTAACGGTCCACAGCTCCACGGGGGGTCGCAACAGGGCCTCGATCGGGCGATTCACTGTTCGATTCCCTCGCGTGAGATCAACACTGGATAGTGCCTGAGGTCCAAATGGCGCGCGATATCGCTGCCCGAAACCGGCGTGAGCTTGAGCCCCGCCGCGAGCCGGTCGATGGTTTTCAGATCTTCGACACTTTCGGCCTGTACCAGTAGACCCACAGCCCCCACCTCGCGCAGACGGACCCGGTGGGTTACTAGCCAGTGCTGCGAAAAAGTATCCGAGCCGATCAGAAACAAAGGTGTAGCCGGTGCCTTCTCGAGCGCGCGTCGGGTGACCTTACCGGGGGACAACTCCGGTGTGCGAACCGGGAGATACTGATGGATATCGAAGCGCGGTGTGGATGCAAGTTGACCTTGCCTATTCGTGTGCCTCTGGGGCTGAATCGTCGGTGACGAGAACACCGACAGATAAGATGTCAGGGCTTGTGTCTGGCCCGAATCATAGATCACCATCGGCTCAGCCTGACTGGCATCGCCCATGAGACAGGCCATCGCGACGAAGACGATGCGAATAAAATACACTCGACCCACAACCATCACCGGACACTCAATCGTTGCCAATGACGTTGCACGCGGGCTCGGTAACGGTCTGCACGCTCGCGCGCCTGCGGGTTTGAGCCGGGCGCATGATAACAGCCCACAGCCTTCCACCAGTCGTGATGCTGACGGTAGCAGTCACGCAGGATGCGGGTTGCCACACGCAAGTTGCCATAGGGCTCCAGGGCCGCGTAGGGATTCTTGAACCGGTTGGCGTGATACTTCCAGTTAATCTGCATCAGGCCGATATCGATGGAACGTTTACCCTGTGCCTGAAATCGCTGAAGGGCGGCCCGGGCGGCCTCCAATGTCTTGAACGTGTAGCCTTGGCCACCCACATTCAGGGTCCATGGCCAGGGACGTAGCGTGCGCTGGGGGCCGATGGCTCGGCCGCTTTCGGTCAAGGCCATGGCATACAACAGACCGGCCGGCACGTTGGCCTCCTGTGCAATGTGGCGGTATCCAACGGGCACCGTCTCGGCCTGCCCTGAGTGAGCGCCGAGCATCAGTGCAAGCGCCCCCAGAAAAAGGGGTCGTGGCCGTTCAAGACCGGCGTTCTTCGAGCGCATTTCAGAATGCCTCCGGTTCAATCGGCGCTAACGCCCCGTTATGATTGCGCATGATGTGAGGCAGGGGTGTGAGTGCCGGGGCCAGTCGGGCCAGTGTCCCGTTATCATGATTGAGCGTGATGGTGTGTGCGTGCACCAGGGCCGGGTCGATTCCGTGGGCCGTTGCCCAGTCGCGCACCGCCTGGTCGTCGTGTGAGATGCCCAGCAGGTAAATATCCAGGCCGGCGATGCGCTTGTTGCTTAGCTGCTTGAGCAAACGGGCCAGGGGCACCGTGCAGGGGGGGCAGTCCGGCTTAGTGAAGAACAATACCCGATCGGTCGATTTCACGGTCGCTAGTGCAGTGCGCGGTGGCAGATCGGAGAAAAGCCGCAGTTTGGGGTAGAGCCGTTGCCAGGCCGCCTGGTACTCGCGCTGAAAGGCCAGAATGCGTTCGGTGTCTTCGTACAATAGCTCCACCCAGCGTTGCGCGTAGCGGCGACGTTCCTCCTCATTGCGCGCATGAATGCCCAGCACCTCGATCGGCGAGAGGGTGGCGGGGCTGAGGCTGCCGCGGATGCCCTGCCGCAGGCTTTGGTAACGGCGCCATTGCGCTTCTGACAGTCCCCACAGTTGTCTACGCGTGTTTGCGGACTCCGATAGGGCGCTGGATTGCGAGGGCGAATGGGCCGTGAGTCCCGAAATCGATGGGGTGGACTGGGACTGCGTGTAGGCGGGTTGCGTTTCGCCGGCCGGTGCGGCGTGTATCGTCCCTCGAGTCAGCAGGAGAATGATCGCCCACAAACCCACCCAGAGTGAGGCGATTCGCATAAATCGAAAGGTGCGTCGCCGGCGTGACGATACGTCATGACACGGGACATCGCTCCGTTGGTAGTCGGCGTTATTCATACACCGTCACCCGTACCCAACGCGCGACCTCGTCGGGATCCCGATAAAGGATCTTGATTCGGTGGCGATCCACACCGGCCTCGGTCAGCCGCTTGCGCACCGCCAGTGCACGACCCACTGCGAACTGGTTTTTCCAGGCCTCTGAACCGTCTTCGAGCGTGGCGCCGCGCAGTTCGATGTGGCGGGCTTGCTTGACTTCGCTAAGCAGGGCGTCGACTTTGGCCCGACCCTGCGGACCCAACACCTGGATAGTGTGAGCAAACGGGATGATGTAGCGGTGGTCTTCAACGGATGATTCGTTTTCTATTGGAGCGGGTCCGGACTCACAGTCCAGTTCGGCAGTGCAGGTCGGTATTTCAGATGCTTCGGCCTTGTTGACCGCCATTAACTCAACCGCTTGGCGACTTTGATCCAGAATGGTCTCATGGATTGTCTCGGGTGTAGTGACCGGAGAAGTTTTCTCCTTCATCTTAACGGGAGGCGGTATCGCTCTATCGACGGTAGCCTGATTGGTCGCTTCACAGCCGATATCCACAGCTGAATTCGGGTTGCGGGTCAGCGATTCAGGCGCCGCCGTGGATTCGACCGCGGTGCGTAACGCCAAGTGTTCAGGGCGGCACCAGTAATGGCGTTGCGCCCACGCGACAGTGAGATCGCGTTCGATCCGGGCGCAGTCGGTGCGCATCGTGGCTCGGTGGGCGGTTTTAAACGCCATTCGTTGCATCGGATCCGGGGTGCTGCATGCAGTCATCGAAAGGGCAATCACGACGATCACGAAGCGAGCGATGGTGGCGCGGTGGGAGGTCTTAACCATGGGGCTTCATCTCCTTGACCTTGCCGGTGTGAATATGCTCCACAGTGACGGTGTCGGGATAACGGATGACGCCGATCCGCCAACCGGCCCAGGTCTCGCCAGCGGGTATTCGCGTGACTTGGCCCAGCCGCTCCAATACCGCATAGGGGTGGCTATCCCACAGATCAATGGCGGCCAAGGTAAAGGGGGGCTTGATGAGATGGTGTTTTGTTGGGTGCAGATTCGGTTGCTTCGTGACCGTAAGCGAGGTGAGTTGTCGGCTGAGACTCTGCTGCAGGGCCAGGAGTGTTTGCTGCCGACGCTTGAGCGCCTCGAGCTGTGGGACCAGGCCCGCAATTTGAGACTCAAGGGCGGGGAGATGTTTGCGGGTGGACTCCATCGAGGCGGCCAAGACCTCGAGCCTTGCCCCGAGAGCCTTGAGTTGGGTTTCGATAGCGCCGGTCCGTCCGGCCAGTTTCGTCATTAGGGTCTCTATCTGCGTCGCCGTGTCGCCTGCGGCACTATCGAATACGTTGTGGACGGACGCGTTGATCGGCTTGATCCCTTCGGCAGTGGAGTGCCCTGGATTCTGCGTCGCGTCCGCCATAATCGCGGTGAGGTTAATGCCGGGTTTAGCGGGTATTGATTCTGCGCCCGAGTGTACGGAGAACATCAAGCTCGAAGCCACGAGTACCGTTATCAAGAGCGCGATGACGGCCACGATGCTGATTTTGATAGCCTTCCGTGCTGATTCAACGTGCGTTTTTGTATTCATGATTAGCTGTCCTGTGCAGTTTCGGTGGGAAGGCGCTCAGTGCATTCGCCGACCGAAGGTCGTAAAGCGAGCGAAGCCGTGCGATAGTGCTGAGCTAACTCAAAGGATACCAAGCGGTGGACCGGATCGATGACCAGCTGCCAGGCGGAACCCGCTAACGTTCTCAACGCGCGGGACAGGGTGATGGGACCCAGCCGGCGATGCACTTCCGGCAAAGGAGCGCGTAGTAGGGTGGTGAGTCGAGGGTCGGCGGTTCTGGCCTCGGCCAGTCGATAGCCTGAGCGGATCAGCAGGTACATCAAGGACGCCTCGAGTGTAGTAATCTGCTGGGGAAACTGCATCTCCACGACCACCTGCAAAGGTTCCGCCTGGGCCTGGGTAGCCACCGGTTCGAGGGTGGAATAGCGGGCGATACGCACGAGTTCGTCGGCATGCAGCGGTGCAGTTAAGGTCATTCCCAGGAGTAGGTGACAGAGGTTTCGAACGATCATGGCTCATCCAATGGAACTAGGGTGATCGGGGGGCAGACCCGTGATAGGGGTACGGGCCTGTCCTTCCGTAATGGCCTGTAGGAGGTGGACCGATCAGGAATCGGCCGCTTTCATGACCTCAGGCGGCTATAGATGTAGCAATCACAGATCAGCGGGTAAACGGAAAACCCTTCACCGAAGCAGAAGGGTTTATAGAGATATTTGATTGGGTTGACACAGAGACTCCGGGCGCTGCAGCCGCCTCCGTTCTGCTTGTGTGGCATCGTGATCTCCTCTTGGTCGGGATTAAACGAGGGAGACCCCTCCTGCCCGGAGGTAGGACTCGCGACGGGGTGGTGGATTGATGGGCCAAGGCCTAAGCCATTTGCCCCTGTGTGGCCCGAAGGTACTGGGCGCTGTCTCGAGACAGCAAGGGCGTCACTGAAGGGGCGCAGTGGCCACGGAGAAAAACGCCTTTCCACAACCCACCGCTTGAACGGTGCCTTCTGGAAAGGCCCCGCGCAGCCTCACGCGGAGCGGTGTCGATTAAGCGTTAGAAGAATGTGTTGAGTCTTGGCTTTTCTCGACTCAACGCGACCATCGAGGACCAATGATCCTAACCCCGGGCAAGTTACTTGCGGCTGCTGCGTATCAGCCTGCTCTTACACCTCGCCGGTTCGAGACTGGGGTGTCGAAACCAAGTAACCGAGGACACGACAGACCAATGTCTGCCGCATAAAGGGGCACCGCCGGTTGACCGGCGACGGGCAGCCGGCGGTATTAAGCAAGAAGGCCAGCCGGCCTTCCCGGAACAACCTGCTCGGGACGCTCGGGGAAGGCCAGTGGTGAGACCGCCTAAGCTAACTCTGTTGTTGTCAAGATTTGGCGTTTAAGTCAGAAGACGCTGCCTCTCGTGCGACAGCGTCTTGGAGATCGCAGATCAGCCAGCGGTTTGTGGCGCAGGGCGGAGATCCCCGGGTGACTCCTCTTCGGCGAATACATGCTCACCGTCGATTTTCGCCCATCGGATCTGGAGCAGGCGGCCCTTGATTACACAACCGGTCTGCCCCTGTTTGTCTCCCGATCGATATTCGAACGCCTCGGGGTAGATGTCGCCGATCTTAAAACCCACCAGTACGGGTTGGTCGGCCTCGATGGTGCCCATCAGCGTCAACAATCGCTTTTCAGCCTCGGCCCCCGTGATTCGGCAGTCGAAGCGGGAATACAGCGGATCGTCGATTTGACCGTGCAACGCGGAAATACTGACCGCGTAGAAGGCATCGCCCCGTTTGGGCTCGACCTTACGCAAGCGGTGGATATATCCGATGCCGGTGGTGTGAAGGTTAAAGTACTGCACTGTTGAATGGGCCATAATGTTTCTCCTTTTGTTGGATGAAAACCGGAGAAACTTTCTTGCCCTAGACCAGGGAAGAGGTTCCCCGGCGGGGTGGATGAACACTGCCGCCAAGCAGTGTTCCAATACTAATTCAAGGTATGGTGTGGATTGGGGTGGGTTTCTCTTGCAATTAGAGCCAATAGAGCGGCACCATTACCATATCGAAGCACGAAGTAAGCCCTTTGTCGGAAACCCTTCCAACCCAGGGACAGGATCAACAACCGTGATGGCTGACGCAGCGCTGCCTGATCCGTCGCTACTTGAGCGCTGTAGAATCACAGCAAGGGCGCCTGTATTGACCGACAGGCAACGGAAAAAAACATTCTACGGATTCCTTGAGTCCCACCAGCTGACAATGGACGTCGTGTCCGGATTTAAGAGTTGCTGGCCCAGACAGAGTGCCGGTCATAACGGGGACAGTCCTCTGGGAGGGAATCTCACAGCGGAACAAACGGGTTATCACCCACTCAATCCTCAGCACCCATATCCTGAGGAGACTTCGGGCGAAGCGTAATGGCTTCGACGCGCGACAGGTCAAGCGCGATGTAGTCCGCATTTAGCCGGAGCTTGGATCGATCTCCACCGGTCTCACGGTCCTTCCAGATCTCTTGGGCCAGGTTGCCTTCAACATGGACGCGGGCCCCTTTGGGCAGTACTCGGGCCGCGTGCTGAGCACGCCGGCCCCAGCAGTTGACATCGAGCCAGAATCCCCCCTTGTCTTTGAAGTCATCTTCGTCCGCCGGCACCGGACGATCGAAGTAAATGCGCATCTGCGCCACCTGGCGGTATTCGCCGCCCACCTCGACGGTCTTGAGTGTGGGGGCCTCGGCAAGGTTGCCGCGACCCGAGAATCGGGTAGCCATGGGTCTGTCTCCTGGGGTTGTCGTTGAGCAGTGAATCGAGCAAACCATGCAGGTCGATATCGCCCAAACGCTACCTGAATCCACTGCCATCCTCCATAATAAACCTTATCGGAGACTCACAGGGTTTTTACACTCCCTGGAGGGCCCGGTCTCCCAGAGGTCCAATCCGTTTCGCCGCCAGAAGGTCCCCCCCCTTACCCTTAAAGGGCCCTTTAGGGTAACGCTCGAAGACAACGATAGCCGGCTACACATCGATACGTGCGTCATTGGGTCCCAACACCGCCGCCGCCGAGGGCTGCCCTATGTCATCCTGCGTTGGCTTTGCGGAGGACTGGAGGGTGAACGCCGTTTTGCGAGGACTCAACACCAGGTGCTCGGATTTAAGTCCGCGCGCGGTGGTCTTAGAGACGAGCTCCGGGGCCAGTTTGGCGCGCCGGGTGCGATTCAGGATCTCCTCGGGGACTTCGCCCATGAGTTCTATTGCCTGGCGAGCATGTGCCGTGTTTTCCTCAATGTCTTTGCGTCGAGTAGACTGATTTTTAAATCCCATCGCCGAGGCCAAGGCCCGTCGCACGGCGCGGCCTCCCAGATTGAGCGTCTTTTCGGCACTGTCGCGGTCCATGAAACCGACATGGCGGGCGGTCAGCACCGTGCGGACCAGGGCGTCGAAATCGGTTAATAGGCGGGCGCCCTGGTAGGCGTAGGGATTGCCAAATTTCAGTGGGATGCGGACCGGATCGAGCGTTTGGGCGATATCGATCTGCATGCCGGGAGCGTTAGTCAAAAGCGTTTCCACGTGTTGGCGCAAGTGTTGGATCTCATGGGCCGCTTGCTCCAAGGTATCTTCGATTTTGACTAACCACCAGTCGGCGTATGGATCATCGAGTCTGGCACAGAGATTCAGCATCGAAGTGAGGGCACCGAAGCGGGTCAAGCCGATGATACCGGCTTTCTCTTGGGTGGGTTTGCGGCCGATGACCAGCCGCTGGGCCTGGCGAGTCTGGATCGTGATCCAAACTTCGCCGCGCAGTGCCCCGGGCCGATCGACTGTGCTTCGGTAATCCACCGCATCATCCACCTGTGTATCGTTCTGGTGTGGATTGTCCTGCGTCATCACAAACTCCCTGCCTATTTTCAAGTTCGTAAATATTGCAAACACTTTGAGTGGTTAATATTGGAAACGGTATTTGATGGGGGAGGGAATTGCACAAAGGGGTGAAGCTATTAGGCGCGGCCATTGTGTGTTGCGCTTGTTGCACCTCGTTTCAGCCGCACATGAACCATTGCAAGGTTTTTAAGCCTTATTTTGGTGTTGCCCGGGGCAACACCTGCCGAGCGCGCCGCTAGGAGATTTACTGTTGCCCGGGGCAACACCCGCCGAGCGCGCCGCTAGGAGATTTACTGTTGCCCGGGGCAACGCCTGCCGTGGGTGCCGACGGGAGGTTTGCTGTTGCCCCGGGCAACACCCAATCATCTTGGACTTTGTTCGCCGCTACCGGAACCATGAATCGGTTTCCTTGCTGCCTCGGTGAGTTCCCGTCTCTTGGCCGCATCGTATCTGGCCATCTTGGTGGTCCGCGCTCGGCGCTCCTGGATCCGTAGACCGAGGCTAGTCAAGTGAATGCGGTCGGACTTAGCCTCATTGCAAAGCCAGCATAAAAAGCCGATGGGATTGTTGATGGGATTATGAGTGTCCCCTTACGGGATCGGATTTGTCCATCCAATTCGTCCAGCAGGGGCTGTCGCAGCGCTGCGGATAGTTTCTGAATGTGCATTGTCGCCAGACTGCGTTCATTGTCGCTCAATGCGTCGGGATAAATTAGATTCGAAGAGGCCTTGTCTGTGGATAACTTGCTGTGGTTTTTACCAACCTCGGAGTATGTAGTAGTATTTTTTTTATATAAATTACTACTACTACAACGAACCGAGTTCAATTTTTTACAGTTCGATAATTGAACTCGGTCCGGGTTTGATTTTTGAACTTGGGACGCCAGTGTCCCAGAGCTCAATTTTTGAACCTGGCGAGGTTTGTTTTTCAATTGGCGAAGGGAACGCCGACTGAAATCGAAGTAATGACCTTCCTGGGGCGCTCGAGTCACCGTCTTGATCGCTTCCAGACGTCGCTCGGAGCGTGAAGGGGTGGTATCGGCCAGTAACGCTTCGCTGTTGTCGATCTGCTCCCTCAGACTGCCTAACATTGCCTTCGCCACCCGGCGAACGCGGTCATGGTGGTGGTGTTCGATGTTATCGCGCAGAAATTCCATGTATTCGGGGTCGAGATGCAGGGTGCCTGCCAGCGACAGCGGTTCATCATGCAAAGCATAGACGTTTCCCCGGTACCGGCCGTTCATGTCTCTGACGCGTCGGCACAACGTAATCCAACGCGTGATGCGCAGTATGGCAAGCGATCGGGCCAGGGTCGCCCGCGATTGAATCTGGCAGGCATTCAGCAGGTAGGCGTAGGTGGGAAAAGCCAGGGACGAGCCACCCTTCTGCCGGCCCCAAATCCAGAGCACGGCAAAGACCCGGACATCGATGGCCTCCAGCACCGGATCCAGATGGACCAGGGCGGGCATGGCCTCGTGCCATGAACTGAGGAACAACAGGCCGTCTCGCCTTCCTTGAGCGCCTTTCTGGAGCACCTGCTCGACGCAGGCCTCGATATGGGTCTGCAGTGCTTGGGTCTTGTGATCGATTCGCCGAGCGTTGTTGTCGTCGTTAATTACACTCATGGCCATTTTATAAGGGTCAACAGGATATGGGTAGCGGCGATCTGAGGAAGGAACGGACTGCGTCAGGCGTTAGGTGATCGGTTTGGAAAAGGTACCGATAAACCTATTTACTTCGCCGCTCCCTCTCGAGGGTTCTGCCGGTCGACCAGCGGACTATGTATTTTTAACCTTTTTGTCCAACGGCAATACATTCCTCCCCCTACGGTCACAAAAGTCATTTCCAGGCCCGTCGAGCCGGCTCCAGCGGTTTATGAGCTGCCAAATATTCCTTAGGGGTACGTTAGAGCCCTTGAAAATCGTAACCCAATCGTGCGGGCTGAGCGTCTCGGCATTGTCTTTGCCCCGTGCCTTGTAGGCTTCCCAGACAGCCAATTCCTCCGCTTCACTCGGTTCTCGGGTTCGCCCAACGCCACCCTCAACCCCCAACATTCGGCGCCGATCCGCATATTCGCCGCCGCTCATGCCGAATAGAGTGTGCATCATGTCCAACGGGGCGTCGTGCTGCAGCAGATAGTGGGATACGGCCTCGGTTTCCCGGTTGTGATTGATGTGCGCAAGCACCTTATGGAAGCAGTCGCGATCGATAAGCGGCTTGAGCATGTGGCCTTTGATCCCGGCCAGGTGTCGAAGATCGCCGAGGCACAGTTCCTGTAGACGCTCGATGTCATGACGTTTGAACCCCAACTCCGCCAGCATCTGGAGGTCGCCTTCAGCGAGACAGCGGGTGGCAAAACGCAATATCGCCTCGTTGAGTTCGGCTTCCTTAGTGATGTACATGGTTATAGCTCCCAGAAATTGTTTTTTCCTTGGACTGTACACACGGTTTCGAACTGCCGCCGCGTGTCGATCATGGTGACCAAAGCTTTGAACTCGCCGTCGCCTAACCGTGGCAGGAGGTGGCGGGTAATCACTTCGATGGGGGACGGCTCGGAGACATAGGTGATGAGAAGCGTCTGCGCTTGCTGTTCGTCACCGGAATTTTGGGCCTGAACCACCGGAAAGAGCCGGGCATCTTCGGGCAGCACCTGTTCAAGAATATCATGCGCCGAATGACCGCCAATCCACTGCTCCGACATGGCGGTCAAAAACCACCAAAGGGCCACGCGCTTGAACTCGTCTTTGGTCGGATGCTCGCCATCGACATAGAGTGGGGATTCGGGTAAATCCACAATGAACCCACAACCCCCTCGGATCGACAAGATGCACTCGCCCATACCGTTTCGCTGAGCCAATTGGGTGGCCAACGTCCACATTCGGCTGCGCAGGCTTTTCAGATCAGAGGGCGGGTTTTTATCCGGAACTGCGTCGAGGTTTAAGGTGGTCGACGGCCTATCTGTGTCATCCTGTCGCTTTTCGGACGGCTGTTGAGAAGATACCGGTTTTGTTTCGGAACCCCCTCGCTCGATGAATGACTCATTTGATACCTTTGCATCATCCACAAGGCATAAATCGTTATCATTGGATGATGGCTCATCAAGCGGGTTATCGTCCTGATCTCTTGCTGTAGTCGAACCGGGCGGATTGGCGGGGTGGTCTTCTGTCGCTAGTTTGACGATGTTGGATGTTTGCGTTGTCCGAGCGGGCGCTGGGTCGCCGACTAAAGCGGGTGAATCGGGGCTTTGATGATTTGGGTTGGCCCCGTTTAACAAAGCCTCCAGATCGAGACGGACCCGGGTGGGGTCCTCATCGCACAATTCAGCCAAGTGCCCCATGACACTGCGTTTAACCAGTCGCAGATCCCACTCCACGCCGTCATGGCGGGCAAGGCATTGGATGAACCAGAGGCGAACCTCTTCGATACGTTTTTCCGGTTGATTGCGTGATTTAAGGTATTGAGTTATCTGGGTCTCTAGGTGGCGGATTCTCTCGATCTGGTGTTTACCCAGGCCAGCGCGTAGCGCCATGGGGATAGCGGGCAGCAGGGTGTCCATCGCATAGTCCATGCGTGAGATCACCGAAGGGTCGATGGCGTAGCCGCGTTCTCGAAGTTCACTAGACAATTGGCGCAGTGAGATTGAGTCCCCTGATTCTTCTTCCAAGAGCATGCGCAGCTCACGAATGGCACGGCTCCGGTCGATGAACGTGAGTTCGCCCCGCATGTCGTTTTCGATCAAATGCGCCGTAAGTGTTCCTGATTCGGATTCCCAGGGTCTGAATAGACACTGGACTTTGAAAAAAACCGGGTCCTGAGTCTCTTGGTAGAGCTCTTTCAGAATCCGCAAGCGGGTATTCCCGCCGGCATGAATCATGTAGTCTCGGTCTTCCTCCCCAGAACGCCGGGTAATCGTGAGCGGATTTTCCAGCCCTTTTTTTGCACGAATAGAGGCCTTGATTTCGTCATACTTGGGATTACGTTCGCGGCGCGGGTTACGGTCGTATTCCCGAATCCGAGCGATCGGCAACACCATGGGCGTTGGCTCGATGGGATCAGAGGATTTCAGTCGATGGGATGTGTCGGTATTCATGTGGCGCTTCAGTCACGGCGGTGAGACCGTTCATAGAGTTTGCAGCCCGGACATTGATCGTCGATGTCAGAGACTGGAGTCACGTAATCCTCACCGCAGAGCTTGCAATGGCATTCATGCCATAATTTCATCGTGATGAGTCGCGGCACGAATGCAGCCCGTGTCACGTCCAGAAGCGGTTTTTCAACCAGGTGCATGTAACTTTCGTAGACGTCTATCAGAACACGCGCCGTGCTTCGGCCTGTTTTGTTATAGTGCCGAAACAGGCGCCATACCACAGCAGCCTGCAGAAGGCGGGAGTGGTTTTCCAGATACCAGGTGTCTGTAAACGGCGTTTGTCCGGATGGTGAGGGTCTGCCATGAAGCTGTCGGTATAATCGCTTCAGTACCGCCTTCTCTAGCCCCGTTAATTCACAGACCAAACTGACACGCGCACCGAGCTGAACGAGTTGGATGGCCTCAAAGACGGTTACAGCACCGGCATGAAGATCAACAATACGTTCTCCATCCCCAGCCGGGCAGTAACTTAATGGGGCAGGTATGCCCATCATTCACTAGGGTGAGGCGATCAAACTGGCGTGTTGTAGTACCGCTTGGATCTCAGCGCTTCGGCCTTCTTGCGCCGCATTGAACAGGCGTGACCACCACAAGGGTTCCTGTCGAGGCACAATGAGCGGTAGCCTGATCTGCGTCATTTCGACTAATGCGTTGGGACTCAAATCAGCAAGCGAATGAGCCAGTTTGATCGGCATCCCCAGCAAAACGGCAGCGCGTTCCGGGTCGCTTTTGGCGAGATCACGCGCCTGGATAAGGTATTGATGATTCAGCTTAGAAAAGTCGAAGTTCATGATTCCATTCTCCTAAAATCAAACTTCCCTAATAGAGTCAGAATGAACTTATTCTTAAGCTAGCTTAACCGTGTTTAATGGAGAAATAATCCTGGAAAGCGTGTGCGGAGAATGCAGCTTTCGAGCTTGATGATGAAAGTGAGATGTGATATTGCCTCATCATCACATTGAATTCATTGGGGATGGATACTCGTGATTCGAGACCGATTCAAGGTTCATAGAGAAGGCGGATAATTGAATATCCTGAAGTGAGTGGTCTTCTTCATTACTCTGAGCAGCTTGCGGCTTGAATAAGCTTAAGGCG
>JAAUXY010077968.1_pt1 | contig 15339 bp, 15 predicted proteins | sample 7278121 | NCBI WGS metagenome assembly JAAUXY01 (sample SAMN14350117, study PRJNA611818) | marine sediment metagenome | isolation source: surface marine sediment (1.8m) | place: French Polynesia: Moorea | collected 2018-08 | reverse complement strand
TCCCCCACAAGGGGGGAGGGGAAATCAGTGGCGGTTCCTCGAATGACTTCTCCCTCCCCCTCGATGGGGGAGGGTTGGGGAGGGGGTGACAGGACGTGGTGAACCGGCCTCGGCCGCCGCTCACCCCTTGCGCATCACCATGACCCGCGAGAAGTGGGCGCGCTCGACCTGCGCCACTTCGAAGCCGGCCTCGGCGAAGAGCGCCTCCAGGTCCTGGCGGATGTAGTCGGCGTAGTAGGGCTCGTGGAAGGCGTGCGGGAAGAACTCGAGCAGGCCGTCGTACTCCGGGTGGTCGCCGCGCTGCAGCGAGTCGACGAAGATGAGCGCGCCGCCCGGCTTCAGGACGCGATGGATCTCGGCGGCGACTTGGCCGCGGATCTTGCGCGGCAGCTCGTGGAACAGGAAGACGCAGGTCGCCACGTCGTGGCTGGCGTCGGCCAGGCCGCTCGCCTCGGCGGGCGCGGTGACGAAGTCGATGCCGCGCCAGGCGGCGAGCTGTTCGCGGGCCTCCTCGATGTAGGCCGGGCTCATGTCGAGCGCGGTGACCGGCAGGCGCGGGTAGTTGTCCTTGACGAAGGTCAGAAGGCGGCCGGTGCCGCAGCCGACGTCGAGCAGGCGGGTCTCGGCGGTGCGCCGGTCGCGCAGGAACTCGGCGAGCGGCACCAGGGCCTGGCGCCGCATGGCGTCGGCGCCGCCCGAGAACAGCACCTCGACCTGATGGTCGTAGAGCTCGGCCGAACGCCGGCTCAGGTAGCCGTCGGTCTGGAAATGGAAGTTCTGCAGGTAATAGCGCGGGAAGTCCGCCCTGTGGCGGTGCTCCTGGTGGACCTCCTGGGCGGAGCGCGCGTGACGCCGGCGCTCGACCGCGGGCAGATCGGCGAAGTAGCGGCGGGCCAGCCGCAGCGCCTTGATCGGGGTCTCGGCCAGGTCGTGCGGCAGGCGGTAGTGGCCGGCCTCGATGTTGCGCAGGTCGTCCTGCATCAGGCCGCGCAGGTCGCGCAGGATGTCCTGGGTGCTGGGGAAGGGCCCTTCGATCGGCTTGTCCAGCTTGACCCGCTTGGTCAGGCGCGAGGAGAGCCAGGACTGGCCCCAATAGAGGCCGACCCGGGCGCCTTGGCCCAAGATGTAGGCGGTGCGTTCCAGCGGCGTGATCATCGGCGGTATCGTCTCCAGCTTCGGCTCATATAGTTGCGCGTGCCCGCCCGCATGATATCGCGCGGCAGGCGACTTGCCAGCAGCGTGAGCGCCTGGTTGCCGCCGCCGACCACGTGCACGGTGCGCCGGCCCAGCGCGGCCAGCGCTTCGCGCGCAACGCGCGCCGGCTCGACCGCCTTGCCGACGACGCGTTCGTCCATGCCGGCGCGGCCGAAGAAGTTGGTCCGCGTCGCGCCGGGACAGAGCGCCAGCACGTCGATCGGCTCGCTCTTCAGCTCCGATGCCAGGCCTTCGGCGAAGAACAGGTCGAAGGCCTTGGTCGCCGAATAGGTGCTGAGATAGGGCAGCGGCATGAAGGAGGCGGTGCTGCCGACGACGATCAGGCCTGCCCGGCGGCGGTTCTCCCGGGCCCGGGCCAGCATGTCCGGCAGCAGGGCCCGGGTCAGCACGATGGGCGCGACCACGTTGACCTCGGCCATCTCGCGCTCGGCCTCGGGGCTGTTCTCGGTCAGCGGGCCGAACACGCCCAGCCCCGCGTTGTTGATCAGAAGGTCGATCGGCAGGTCGGCGGCGCGGGCGATCACGGCCTCGCGCCCTTCGTCGCGGGCCAGGTCCGCGCGTACGGTCTCGACCCGGCGGCCCTCCACGGCCAACTCGCCGCCGAGCGCGGCCAGCTTCGCCTCCTCGCGGCCGGTCAGCAGCAGCGCGGTCTCGCGCGGCAGGGCGCGGGCGAAGCATTCGCCGATGCCGCTGGTCGCGCCGGTGATCAGGGCGAAGTTGTAGGCCATGGCGGCGCCATCCTCGTTGCCACGAGTGAGGCTGGGTGCTGGGCGTCGGGAAGTCAATTACCGCCAAGCGCCCGGCGATGCCTGCGGTCCAGGGCTTCAGCTTCGCGGTGCGATCCGGACTCCCTCGGCGACTTGGTCACCGGGATGGACCACGACCAGCTCGCCGGCCTCGAGGCCGGCGAGGACCTCGGCTTCGAGGCCGTTGCGCTGTCCGATCTCGACCCGGCGTTTGCGGGCGCGGCTGGCCTCGGAGACGAACAGGGCCCAATTCTCGCCGTCGCGGAACAGGGCCGTCAGCGGCACTTTGAGCACATCGGCGCCCTCCCAGAGCACGATCCGCAGCTCGACACGGAAGCCGTGCCCCAGGCTCGCACGCCGCTCGGGGTCACCGGTGAAGTCGACGATGACGTTGACGCGCTGCTCCTCGATTCCGAGCGCCGAGGTCTTGGTGAAGCCGAAAGGTTCGATGCGCTGGACGCGACCCTCCAGGTCGTGGCCTCCGCCCCATTGCTCGAGGATGACGCGCTGGCCCGGTCGCACCTTGACGGCGTCCTCGGAAAGCAGGTCGGAGACGACCTCCAGATCCCGCGGGTCGCCGATCTCGAGCAGGGGATCGCCGGCGCGCACCACGCCTTCGCTCTCGTGCAGGATGCGCAGGACCTTGCCGCTCACCGGCGCCTTGATGGTGACGCATTCGCAGTCCCTGGCGTCGCGCATCACCTGGGCCGGCGAGACCAGCTCCGAGCGCGCTTTCTCGACCTCGGACTCGCGCATGCGCAGCGCCGCCCGGGCGCTCGCCAGCGCCGCCGTCTTGGTGCGTTGATCGCGCAGGGCGTTGTCGAGGGCGCGTTCCGAGACGTGCTTCTGTTTGACCAGTATCTCGGCACGCTCCAGCTCGGCCTTGGCGAAATCGAGCTCGGCCTTGGCCCGCTCGACCTCGGCCGCGGCGAGGCGTCTCGCGGCCTCGGCCGCCGCCAGCGCAGCCTCGGCCTGGGCCTCGCTGCGCAGGTCGAGGAAGGCCGGATCGATCGGCTCGATCCAGGCGACCTCGGTCTCGCCCGCCACCACGTCGTCGCCCTCTTCTAGGTCGATCCGGCGCGCCCGCCCGACAATCGGGGCCGAGACCACGAAGACGTCCTTGATCCGGGTCTCACCCTCCTCGTCCACCGTGACTATGAGCGGACCAAAGGCGGCGGCGATCAGGTCGACCGGCACTGGCCGCGGCCGCAGCGAGAAGACGAGGCCGGCGACCAGCGCGGCAGCCAGCAGGGTCCAGAGCGTCAGACGGCGCCAACGAATTGTCATCAGCTGCTTTACTCCCGCGTCTTCAGGACGGCGATCAGGTCGAGGCGGTCGAGGCGGCGGCGCACCGCAAGCGCCGAGACGACTGCCGCGGCGAGCACAACCAGCATCGATTTGCCGTAGGTGTCGGGCTCGATGACCAACGGCACCCGGAAGAGCTCGGTCTCGAATCCGCTGGTGACCACCCAGGCGAGCCCGAAGCCGCAGAGACAGCCCAGCGGCAGGCCGATCAGGCAGAGCAGGCCGATCTCGCCGAGCAGAATATAAGACACCTCCCAGCGGCTTGAGCCCAGAACCCGCAGGGTAGCCAGCTCGCGGCCGCGTTCCGAGAGCGCGATCCGTGCGGTGTTGTAGACCACGCCGAAGGCCAGCGTGCAGGAAAAGCCCACGAAGAAGGAAACGTAGATGAGCAGCGTCTCGCCCATGGTGTCGTGGAAAGTATCGATCGCCGCGCGCCGCAGCATGACGGAGGCGACTTTCGGCGTCTCCTTGATCTCGCGAAACAGCGCCGGCCGCTCAGCGGCGTCGACCAGCAGGTTCACGTACTCGATCTGATGCGGCTCCTTCATTTCCCGGTTGAGCGCGGCGATGTCCATGTAGGCCGGCATGCCGATATAGGTCTCGAAGGTCGCCGCCACCGGTATCCGGAGCAGGGGGCGCCGACCTTCCAGCACCTCGACCCAGACGGACTCGCCGGGCCTCACGCCGAGCTTCTCCGCCAGCATGGTGGAGAGCACGAGGCCTTCCGGGGGCAGCTGCAGGACTTCGCCGCTCACGTCGTAGACCCGTTCGAGCTCGCCGCCGCTGCGCAGACCGGTCACGGCACCGCGATGCACGCGGTTGCCGGCCCGCAGGTTGGCGCTGACGATCCGCCCCGGCTGTGTCGCGAGCACGCCGGGCAGGGCCTCGAAGTCCCAGACCGCGCGGCTCGACTGTGCCTCGACCAAGCCGACTCTCATGTCCTGCCGCTGTGCCTGGGAGAAGTTGGTCTCGACGATCTCGTCGATCGAATCGATCCATTGCAGGGAGGTGACCAGGACGGCGACGGCCATGGCGATGCCGGTCACGGTGAGCAGGGAACGCGCCGGCCAGCGCACGATCTGACGCAGGATCATGCGCGTCGGCTGATCGAAGGCTCGGGAAAGCAGCTGGCCGCTCACGCCGCGGCTGTAGAGCGGCGGCGCCGGCGGGCGCATGGCTTCGGCCGGCGGTAGGGCGATGGCGCGCCGCACCGCGCCGAACGCCCCCAGGAGGCCGGCGGCCAGGCTCACCGCGGCGCCCAGCGCGAAGCCGCCCGGGCCCGGTTGGAACAGCAACAGCGGAAAGCGATAGAATTCGGCGTAGATCTCGGTGTTGATCCGGCCGAAGGCCGCGCCCACGGCCCAGCCCAGCAGGATGCCGAAGCCGGTCATGGCGATGACCAGCTTGGCGTAGTGCCAGCCGACACTCCAATCGCTGTAGCCGAAGGCCTTGAGCAGGCCGATCTCGCTGCGCTCGATGGCGATCAGGCGGGCCAGCAAGGTGTTGGTCAAGAAGGCCGCGACGCCCAGAAACACGGTCGGCAAGATGCGCGACATGGTGCGCAGCATCTCCAGCTCGTTCATCAGGAACCAGTTCGAGATCTGATCCTTGCGCGCGTAGGCGCTGGTGCCGCCGTAGCGCGCCAGCATCTGATCGAGGCGGTGGATCACCGCCTTCGGCTCGGTGCCGCGCAGCAGCGACAGTACGAGGTCGTTGAAGGCGCCGTCCAGGTCGTAGGCCGCGGCCAGCGCCTCGCGTCCCATCCAGAGCACGCCAAAGCGGAGCTCGTCGGGCATGAGCGTGCCGGGCCCGATGGCGTAGACGTACTCGGGCGAGAGCGCGATGCCGACGATCGTGAGGTCGTGCTTGTGGCCGTTCAGGATCGCCTGCAGTCGGTCGCCCGGTGCGAGGCCGTGGGCCTCGGCGAAGGGTTCGCTGAGGATCACCTCGTCGGGCCGACCGGGGGTCACCCAGCGCCCGGCGCGCAGCGCCAGGCGATTGAGTAAAGGCTGGCCCTGCTCGGGGATCGACACGACCTGACCCATCACCGGCTCGGCGAAGCCGGCGACGTCCAGGATCGCGAGCTTGGAGATCCGGGTCTCCACCGACCGCACGCCGGGCAGGTGGGCGACCCGCCGCGCGAGGGACTCCGGCGCGCGCTTCACGTTAGCGAAGACCTCGGCGAAGTTGTAGCGCTCGTAATAGGCGGCGGCCGTGGCGTCGAGCGAATCGAGCGAAGTCAGCGACATGAGCAGCACGGCCACGCCCGAGCCGACGATCAGGGCGACGGCCAGCACCTGCCCGCGCAAGCGCCAGAGATCGCGCAGCAGCTTCCGGTCGAGTGCGGCGACGGTTACCACTGGACCTCCCGTGCCGCGCGTTTCTCGGGGTTCTCCCTGATCTCCGCGATGCGGCCGTTGGCCAGCACGATGGTGCGGTCGGCGATGTCGGCGATCGCGGCGTTGTGCGTGATCAAGGCGGTGGTCGTGCCGAGCTCGCGGTTGACGCGCTCGATCGCCTCCAGCACCAGGATGCCGGTGGCGCTGTCCAGCGCCCCGGTCGGTTCGTCGCACAGCAAGATCTGGGGACGCTTGGCGATGGCCCGGGCGATGGCGACGCGCTGCTGCTCGCCACCGGAGAGCTGCGCCGGGAAATGCTCCAGCCGATCTCCGAGATCGACCAGTGCCAGGGCCTCGGCCGGATCCATGGGCCTGCGCGCGACCTCGGTGACCAGGGCGACGTTCTCCAGCGCGGTCAGACTCGGGATCAGATTGTAGAACTGGAACACGAAGCCGACGTGGTCACGCCGGAAACGGGTCAGGGCCTGGTCGTCGTAGGCGGAGAGCTCACTGTCGTAGAAGAACACCTGGCCCTCGCTCGGTGAATCGAGGCCGCCGATGATGTTGAGCAGCGTAGACTTGCCGCTGCCGGAGGGGCCGAGCAGGACGATCAGCTCCGACTCGTAGAGGTCGAGATCGACGCCGCGCAGCGCCTGCACCTCGACGTCACCGGTACGGTAGACCTTGGTGAGCCCACGGGTCGACAGGGTCGAAACGGGCCCGCTGCCCTGCCTTTCGCTTTCCACCTGAGCACTCATGTCGATCGTCATCCGTTTTCGCGACGGTCACCCGCACCAACGCCGCTCGAATGGGACCTCGATCCTCGGCGCGCTCTGATACAGGTCATAGTTTTTGCCCTGCCGCTCGCCAGCGGCCGGCCACTGCCCCCTCAAGATGATACGATGCGACCGTCGACGATGTGCACCTGGCGGTGGGTGCGACCGGCGAGCGCCGGGTCGTGGGTCACGGTGACCACGCTGCGGCCCTGCTCGGCGACCAGGCGCTCGAAGATGTCGAACACGGCGGCGGCATTCTTGGTGTCCAGGTTGCCGGTCGGCTCGTCGGCCAGCACGATCAGCGGATTGTTGGCGAGCGCGCGGGCGATCGCCACGCGCTGGCGCTGACCGCCGGAGAGCTGGTCGGGCATCTTGCGCAGGCAGTCGGCGAGATCGAGATCGAGCAGGATCGATTCGGCGCGCGATAGGGCCTCGGCCAGCTTCAGGTCGCCGGCTTTGCGCAGGGGCAGCAGGACGTTCTGCAGGACGTTGAACTCGGGCAGCAGGAAGTGGAACTGGAACACGAAGCCGAGCCGGCGCAGGCGGATTGCCGCGCGCTCGGCGTCGCCGAGCTCGGAGGTCTCGCGGCCTTCGAGCCAGACCTCGCCTTCGCTCGGCCGGTCGAGCAGCCCGAGGAGATAGAGCAGGGACGACTTGCCCGATCCCGACGGCCCGGTGATGGCCACGAAATCGCCCGCGCCGATGTCGAGGTCGACGTCGCGCACCAGGGTGACCGGCACCTCGCCCTCGAGCGTGCGCGTGACGCCGCGCATCTCGATCACGTTGGGCGCGGGCCGCACCGCGGTGGCGGCTTGCGACATGGTCATGCGGCCCCCCGAATGATCTCGACCGGATCGACCCGCGCGGCCCGGCGCGCCGGCAGGAAGGCGGCGAAAGTGGCGGCGAGAATCGCGATGCCGCCGGCGATCAGGTAATGCCAAAGCGAGTAGTAGAGAACGAAGCCCTCGGTGCGCACGAATCCCTCGATCTCGAACTCGATCGTCTCGAGCAGTTGGACCAAACTGTAGCCCAGCAGCCAGCCGATCAGCGTGCCCGCCAGCCCGACGACGAAGCCCTCGAAGACGAAAATCGATTCCACATCGCCCGACTCCAGGCCGAGCGACTTCAGGATCGCGATGTCGCGGGTCTTCTCCAGCACGACGGTGGAGATGATGTTGAAGATGCCGAAGGCAGCGACCACCAGGATCGCGCTGGTCGTGGAGTACATCACGCCGTTCTGGATGACGAAGAGACCGAAGACGTTCTTGTTGGCCTCCTTCCAGGACTCGGTGCGGTAGCCGAAACGCTTCTCGATCCGGCGCGCCAAATCCTCCGCCCGGTCGACGTCGTCCAGCTTCAGCCTGATGCGGTTGACCACATTCGGCCGATCCTGCAGCACTTGAACCTTCTTGAGCAGGGCATAGCCCTGGAAGTTGTCCATCTGCACGATGCCGGTGCTGAACAGGCCGACGACCTTCATTTTGAGGATCACGCCCGCGGGCGACAGCACGGTGAGCGTATCGCCCATCTCGGCGCCGACCTTCTGGGCCAGGCCTACGCCCAGGATCAGGCCGTTGGCCGTGGTGAAGAGGTCGTCGAGGCTGCCTTCGACGAGGTCGCTCTCCAGGTTGGTGACGCGGCGCTCGCGCTCCGGATCGATGCCGAGCACCGTGCCCGAGACATCCTTGGAGCCGTAGCGCAGGATGATCTCGCCGGTCAGCACCGGCGAGACCGTGACCCCCGGCAGGCGCGACAGCGCCGCGACCTTGGCCTTGCCGTTGCGGATGCCCTGGGGCTCGTCCTTGGGCTTGATGCCGGTCACGCGGATCGCGCCCGCCCCGTAGGCCAGCTCGACCGGCTGCGGCGGCGGCTTGCGATACTCGTCCTTCATTTCCACGTGCGGCGAGACGTCGATGACCTTGTCGATGAAGTGTTGCTGGAAGCCCTGCATCATGGCGGCGATGGCGATGAAGAAGCCGACGCCGAGGGAGACGCCGAGCAGCGAGACGATGGTCTGCCGTTTGCGCCGCTTCAGGTGCCCCACCGCGATGTCGAACAGGAGCCACACGGATCAATCCTCGCGGATCCTGACCACGGCACCATCCTTCAGCCGCGGCGGCGCATCGAGGATGACCAGCTCGCCGTCGCGCAAGCCTTCCAGGATCTCGACCCGCTCCTCGGCGTAGACGCCGATCCGCACCTCGCGGCGCCGGGCCAGGCCGCCCTCGACCACCCACACGACTCCGTCCTCGAGCGCGGCCTCGGGGATCAGCAGGGCCTCGTCGTCCTGCCGGGCGATGACGTTGACCTCCGTGGTCATGCCGATCAGCAGCGGCGAATCGGCCGGCAGGATGACCCGGACGCGGTACTGCTTGTCCACCGGATCGCCCATCGGCGTGATCTTGCTGACTTTGCCGGAGAGCACCTGGCCCGGGAAGGCGTCGGCGGTGATCATGGCCTGCTGGCCGACCGCGATGCGCGGGATGTCCTCCTCGTCCACGTCGGCGGTGATCCAATAGGGCCGGTCCTGGCCGATCCAGAGCAGCACGTCGCCCAGCTTCACGACCTCGCCGATCTCGCGGTCCTTGCGGATCACGACGCCTTCCAGGGGCGCGGTGATGGTCATGTCCTCGACCTGCTGCCGTGCGGCCGCGGCCGCGGCCTTGGCTTGGCGCAGCTCGCTGCGCACCCGGTCGTAGGTCTGGCGGCTGACGTTCTCGCGCTCCAGCAAGCGCGCGTAGCGCTCCGCGTCGCTTTCCAGGAAGACGACATGGGCCTCCAGCTTGGCCAGATCGGCGCGCGCCTCGGTGTCGTCTAGACGCAGCAGCACCCCTTCCTTGGCGACCTTCTGACCCTCGACCACGGGATAGGAGACGATGCGCCCGGTCTCGGTCGAGGCGATCTTGGCCCAGCGCACCGGCTCGACCGTGCCGGTCGCGTAGATCGCATCGACCGCGGGGCCGCGATCGACCGCGGTCACGGTGACCTCGGGCGGGCGGCCCTGGTACCACCAAAGAACGCCGGCGCAGAGCGCTACGACGACGACGACGAACAGACTAAAGCGGACGTAGGAGGGCATGACTTTACTGCTATGCCACTGATTCGCTTGCACACGAACGGCGCGACCCCTATCACTTCATGCGCAGGACGACCTTGAGCCAAAGCAAACCATGAGGAGGCGAAATGGGCCAGTTCAAGACGCTCGATGATCTGGATGTGGCGGGCAAGCGCGTGTTGGTCAGGGTCGACTTCAACGTTCCCATGGCCGACGAGCAGGTCACCGACACGACCAGGATCGAAAGGGCGCTGCCGACCATCCGCGACCTCATGCAGCGCCAGGCCAAGGTGATCTTGCTGTCCCATCTGGGCCGGCCGAAGGGCAAGAAGGTGCCGGAGCTGTCCCTGTCGCCGGTCGCCGCGGCGATGGCGCGTATTCTGGTCGGCGAGGCCGTCGGCTTCGCCAACAACTGCATTGGCGAGACGGCGGTCGACATGATCGAGGGCATGGAAGACGGCGAGGTGGCGCTGCTCGAGAACCTGCGCTTCCACGAGGGCGAAGAGGCTAACGACCAAGAATTTGCGGCCCAGCTCGCCGCCCTGGGCGACCTCTACGTCGACGACGCCTTCTCGGCGGCGCACCGCGCGCACGCGTCCGTGGCGGCGCTGGCCGGTCTGCTGCCGGCCGCGGCGGGCCGGCAGATGCAGGCCGAGCTGGAGCACCTGGGCCGGGCCCTCGAGTCGCCGGAACGTCCCTCGGCGGCCATCGTCGGCGGCGCCAAGGTCTCGACCAAGCTCGAGCTGCTCGGCAACCTGGTACAGAAGGTCGACATGCTGGCGGTCGGCGGCGGCATGGCAAACACCTTCCTTCACGCGCTCGGCACGAGCGTCGGCGCCTCGCTGTGCGAGCACGACATGGCCGACACCGCGCGCGAGATCGTCGAGACGGCCAAGGCCGCGGGCTGCGACATCGTGCTGCCGACCGACGCGCAGGTGGCCGACAAGCTGGAGGCGGGCGTCTCGGCCCAGACCGTCTCGGTCAAGGCGGTGCCGGAGGCACAGATGATCCTCGACGTCGGCGCGGCGACCGCCGAGCACCTGGCCAAGCGCCTGGCGGAGTGCAAGACCCTGGTGTGGAACGGCCCGCTCGGCGCCTTCGAGGTGCCGCCCTTCGACGAGGGCACCAATCAGGTCGCGCAGGCGGCGGCGGCGCTGACCCGCGAGGGCAAGCTCACCTCGGTCGCCGGCGGCGGCGACACCGTGGCGGCGCTCAACAACGCGGGCGTGCTCGACGACTTCACCTACGTCTCTGCCGCCGGCGGCGCGTTTCTCGAATGGCTCGAGGGCAAGACCCTGCCGGGCGTCGCGGCCTTGGAGGCGGCGGCCTAAAAGCGCTCAGCCACGCGGTCTGCACTGCCAGTCTTGGTCCCCTAACGGGTGACCCTGTAACGGCCGGCCGCGGCGACCCAAGGTTGCCGTCGCGTCACGGAGCCGGCGCTATCCGATTGCAAATCCATAATTTTGTTGTGGGGAATTTCTGCTCCTCGATATCCCCTAACCCTTGATATAGCGAGGAAAATGCATACGTATACCAATAATAACCATAAGAAACTCATGGATTTTGAGGGTCGAGAGATGCAGGAAACACTCACCCATAGTGGGCGCAGTCGGCCCACCGGCAGCTTCGGCGGTTTGCCGATCTGCCGTTATCTCCTCGTTGGGCTCACGGCCTTGATGTTGTCGGCTTGCGTGTCGTCCGACGTCGCGGTGATCGATCGGGCATCGCGAGAGGAAATCCGCAGCATCCATGTCGCCGAGGTGGACGTGAAGCTCCACACCGTGCGGCCGAACCCGCTCCTGAAAGCGGAGTTGGATGACGAGCTGAAGAGGACGTTGCCGACCTGTGCGAAGGGCAGTGTGCCGCACCGCATGGAGGTCACGATCACGGAGTTCGAGGATCAGGATGTCGGCAAGGCCATCTTCATCGGCGATGAGATCGAGTTGGAGGGGCGGGTCCAACTGTTCGACATCGCGACGGATGAGGAGATAGGCGAGTACTTCGTCTCGCGTAGCTTCTTCTGGGGCGGGTTCATCGGTGCCGCCATGATGTCGGACGCCGAGGATTCCTTGAGCGAAGGTTTCGCCGACAGCATCTGCGAGGAAGTCTTCGGCGTGAAAAAGGTGCGCAACAAGACCCAAAGGGCCAACTAGCAGGTCGGTGCCGGTGCTCAGTCCCGCTTCGGCGGCGCGTAGTTCTTGCGCACATAGGCCGGCGCGAAGCCCATCTTGACGATGTTCTTGTAGGAGACCTGCGGGTCGCCCGGCACCTCTTCGCCGGTCGTGGTGGCGAGGGTGTGGCAGCCCAGGTCGAGCGCATCCAGGATGCGCCGGCGCAAGAGGGCCGACTGGCTGCGCCGGCCGCGGAAGGCGGGCGCGGTCGCGCCCCAATCGAGCCAGCCGATACCGTCCTTCACGTAGAGTGCCCCGGCGCCGGCCGGCTGGTCGCCGTCGAAGCTCATGTAGACGTGCCAATCGGGCCGGCCGATCATCAGCGCCACCCAGGGCGCGCCGGCCGCGCCCAGATCGAAGGCGTCGGCCTCGATCCGGCCGAAGGCGGCGGCGTCCTCGGGCCCTGCCGGACGGATCTGCAGGTCGGTCGTGACCTCGGGCGGCGCCTCTCGGCCGCGCCTGAACTTGACCCAGGCGCGCGCCTCTTCGAGGCCGCGGGCGGCGAGCCAGGTGCCGATCTCGGCCGGCCGCGAGTCCGGGTGCAGATGGACGAAATAGCGCGCCACGCCGGCCCCGGCGTAGAGCTCGGCGATCGCGTCGATGGTGTCTTCGGTCTCTTCGCCCTCCAGGCCCAGGCCGATGGCCCGGTTGGCGACCACGGCCGAGGCCGGCAAGGCGCCGAAGGCGGAGACGAAGGCCGAACCGATGGTCCGGCTCGTCATCGCGAGCTTAGTGCCAAGGTTCTCGGTCACCGCGGCGTTCAGGTCCTCGAGTGCGGCGCGCTCGATCGCCTCGATCTCGACACTCATGCGATATCCCTATCCTGTCCCCATTTACGACTCGGCCGCCCAGGTGAGCAGCACCAGCGCGCCGGCGCCGGCCGCGACACCGAGCGCCAGGTTGCGCCGGGTGGCGAAGAAGATCGCGAGCGCGATCACCGCCGAGGCCACGCGCGCGGCCAGCGCGGTCTCCTCCAGCGGCCCCACGGGCAGCACGATCATGCGCGCGATCAGCGCGGCGAGCAGGGCGTAGGCGACGCAGCCGACCCACTCGAAGACCGCGCCGTTGGGATCGATGCGGCCGGAAAGCGCGACCCCGAGGCCGCGCCAGAAATAGGTCGCAAAAGCCGCCACGGCCATGACCACGAAGGGCCAGAGCAGGTCGGGCTCAGCCACGGCGGCCTCCCGCGCGGCGCCCGGGCGACAGGCGGTCGGCGAAGAAGGCGCCGCTGCCGGCGGCCAAGCCCGCGGTGATCAGGCTCCAGTCCGGCGAGACCAGGTAGAGCGGCGGGCCGAGCAGGGCGCCCAGGATCAGCGCCAGGATCCGGCTGCGCAGCCGTAGGTCGGCGGCGAAGACCAGCATGAAGTAGATCGGGTTGAGGAACACCAGACCCAGGGTCACGTAGAGCGGCACGGCGCCGGCGAGCGCGAAGCCGGCCGCCGTGGTGACCAGCGTCGCCGCCCAGAGCGGGATGCCCATGCCCAGAAAGAAGGGCATGCGCTCTTGCGGCGGCAGCCGCGGCAGCTCGCGCAGGCCGAGGGCCCATGCGGTGACCGCGATCCAGTTGGCGGCGAGATAGTAGAGCCAGCGTGGCACGCCGGGGCCGTGCAAGAGCGGCATGAGGGTGATGGTCATCGGCAGCAGACGCGCGTTGACCAGCGCCACCGCGGCGGCAACCGCCACCAGCGAGGCGCCGACACTGTAGAGCTCGAGCATGGCGACCTGGCCCGGCAGGGCCCAGCCGGTCGCGGTCGAGAACAGCCCGTGCCAGACCTCGAGCCCGGCCTGGTGCACCAGGGCGCCGAAGCCGAGGAAGCTGCCGCTCAGCACCACGGCGGGCACGCCCAAGGCGGTGCGCATCCCGGCCAGCGCCGCGGCGCGCGGCGAGCCGAAGCCGGCGGCGGGCGAGGCGGCAGTCTCGCTCTTGGACTCGAGGTCTTTGGGCATGGCGGTTCCGGGCGGCCGAATGGCCGCGTGAAGGCGGGGCAGCCTATACGATCCGGCGCCGCGGCCAAAGGCTCCCACGGGGTCCCCGGGCGAATTGCGGAGGCCTTAACCGGATCTTAAGCGCCCCTGTGGCATGCTAGGCGTGATGGTATCCGCTCCAGGAAACGTCTCCCCCGGCCCCGGCTATTTCCAGGCGGTCCAGGGCCTCGTCCGGCCCGAGGATTCCGCCGGCGCGAACACGGCCGCCAAGCCCGTGGCCCAGCCCGACGCGCCGCGCGCCGCCCGCTCGGTCGAGGCCGCGCCCAAGGCCGATCCCGGCTCAAGCGGCCGCGACTTCCCACGCGGCAGCTTCATCGACATCCGCGCCTGATCTCAGACCGCCGCCGGTGACCGCTGCGTGCGCCGCGGCTGGCGGCCGGGCTCGCTTGCCCCGCTACCCGCACTGCGCCACACTCAGGCCATGACCACGCCTGAAGAGAAGGACCACCCCGGTTTCGTGCGGCAGATTCCGGAGGGCGACGACCGCCATCGCCTGGTGTGCGAGGCCTGCGGCTTCGTCAACTATGAGAACCCCAAGGTCGTGGTCGGCTCGGTCGCCGTCTGGCAGGACAAGATCCTGATGTGCCGGCGCGCGATCGATCCGCGCAAGGGCTTTTGGACCCTGCCGGCCGGCTACCTCGAGCTGCACGAGAGCGCGGCCGAGGGCGCCGTCCGCGAGGCCTGGGAGGAGGCGCGCGCCAGGATCGAGATCGAGCAACTGCTCGGCATCTATTCGATCCCGCGCATCAGCCAGATCCAGCTGATCTTCCGCGCCCGCCTGACCAGCCCGGACGTCGCGGCCGGCGAGGAGACGGAAGAGCTCGACCTCTTCGCCTGGGACCAGATCCCCTGGGCCGACATCGCCTTCCCTTCGGTGCACTGGGCGCTGCACCACTTCGACGAGGTGCGCGGCGAGTCCGGCTTCGCCCCGCGCCATAACCCGCCGGGGGCTCTCGGCGAGATGACGCGGTAGCGCCGGCTTGCCGTTGCGGTCCGTCAGTAAGGCCCGACTTGCTCAGTCCTCGATCGGCAAGAGTGGTGTAGGCGCTTCAGGCGGCGAGCAGCCATGGGAGTCACAGAGATACTGCTCTGGCTCGACCACGCGCAAAATGGCGTCTGAGGACTCGCGCGTCAGGATGAATGTGGCTGAGGGTCCCCGCATCGCGCCCCTGAGGATTGTGGTCGCGGAAACAAGGATGTCGTCGAGTTCGTCGCCGTCGAAATCTCCTCGTCCGCCCATGAGGAGTGTCAGCCAGGAGTCGAACGTTTGCACGTCGATGTGGTGCGCGTCCGTGATCCGCAGGTCGTACTCTTCTAGGAAGGCGGCGATTGGAACGCCCTCTTCGTTGGCGTGGAATTGCTGGCAAGTCGCATCGCAACTCGGATCGACGAACATCAGAGCCGGCAGATAGCAGATCGCCTTGTCGTCAAAGACAAAGTCGCGGACGAAGCTCCGTTTCGCCGGCTGGACTTCCTGGAAAGCCGCAATGGTTCGACAATCGTTCGCGTAGCTCTCGATCAACCGGCGACGCTCGTCGGGGAAGCCAGAATAGCCGTCATCGAGCAATCGGAGCAGCGTCGGGCAGTCGTTCGCATGGGCCTTTGCGCCATCCAGGCCACCTCCGGCAAAGAGCTCCAAGGGACGGTGGCGATCGATGGGCCGTTTCAGACGATCGCCGACCTTGTCGAGCCGCTCGAAGCCAAGATGGCTTGACCACCAAACCGGTAGCGGATGACCCTTCGGCC
>JAAUXY010151688.1_pt1 | contig 15341 bp, 16 predicted proteins | sample 7278121 | NCBI WGS metagenome assembly JAAUXY01 (sample SAMN14350117, study PRJNA611818) | marine sediment metagenome | isolation source: surface marine sediment (1.8m) | place: French Polynesia: Moorea | collected 2018-08 | reverse complement strand
CTGAGATTTTGCCAGTGCTTCATTAACAGCGGCCAGAATCAAATCCTGAAGCATCTCAACATCTTCAGGATCGACAACCTCTTTTTCGATATCAATGGAAACGATTTGCTGTTTGCCATTGGCGACGACCTTCACCATGCCGCCACCGGCAGTGGTTTCCACAGTTTTTGTGGCCATCTCATCCTGCAGCTTCATCATCTGTGATTGAAGCTTTTGGGCCTGTTTCATCATATTGCCCATGCCTTTCATGACATTACCTCCCCATATCTAATTTTTAAGCTTTTATATTACTTTAATTTAACATCGATGAGTTTACCATTGAAAATTTCAATCGCATCCGCCACCAGCGGATGGCTTAACGCTTTTTGCTTTTGGCGCTGTTCATTTTGGGATTTTTTTTTTGGGCTTTGCGCATCCATCTCAGCAGCAGTCGCTAATTTAACTGCTTTTTCAGCGCCAAAATAGGCTGTGAAGATCTGTTCTAAAATGCTCTTATTTTTATCTCGCATAAGCATGTTCAATGTAAAACCGTTGTCCAGTACCTCAATTTCGATGGATTCAGCGGAAACCTTCTTTAAGCGACATTTGGTTAGACTGGCGCCGAGTGAAGGGTTTTTTTGGCAAATGATGTCATAAAGCTGGCGCCAGGTTGTCTCAAGATCAGACGCTGGGTTGTCGACAGCCGGCGGTGGTTCAGAAGTGGGCGACAGCGGATCGATGCCGGTCTCCGATTTTTGATCGACGGTTTGTTGTTTACTGCCTGTTATGACGGGGTCGCTATCTTGGTTTGGGGCGGCAATCCCAGTACCGGGTTGGCCGTGTATTTCTTTTCTAAGCAAATCCAACTTATCGATCAGCTCATCAATCGGTAAAACCGGTTTCATCTGATCCATGCGGATAACCGCCATTTCAAAGGCCAATTTGGTATCCGTGGCAAGCCGGATAGACGTTTCCATCCGGAAGAGATCATCCAGAATCTGGTTCAACACCCCAGAAGAAACAGTTTCGGTTTGGGCGACCATTTGATCAATTTCAGAGGCCGGTAGATCAACCAGCTTTTCGGCATTGAGCCCCATTTTGACGATCAACAGATTTCGGAAATGTTCAAGTACTTTTTCGTAAAGCTTTTTCAAGTCGTGACCGCGATCGTAACAAACATCAATGGTGTTTAAAATAGCCCCCATGTCTCCCTGCAGTATGGTGCTGCAGAGATCGAACACATATTTTCGATCCATGACGCCCAATATGTCCAGCACCTGGTCATGTTCAACCCTGTCTTTAAAGCACGACAAAACCTGATCCAGTAAGCTTAACGCATCCCGCATACTACCGGTGGCTTCGCGTGCAATCAGAACCAGGCTTTCGTCAGGTATCTGGAAATGCTCTTGGCGGCAGATGGTTTGCATATGGGCAATAATCGATTTTAGGCCGATGCGCTTAAAATCATGCCGCTGACAACGTGATAAGATCGTTATCGGGATCTTTTGCGGCTCAGTCGTGGCAAATATGAACATGACATGGGACGGCGGTTCTTCAAGGGTTTTAAGCAGCGCGTTGAAAGCCGGCATACTGAGCATATGGACTTCATCAATGATATAAATCTTATAAGCGCTGTGGGCAGGCATGTACTTGATATGGTCACGCAACTCCCTAATCTGATCGACGCTGTTATTAGATGCACCATCAATTTCAAACACGTCAACCGCATTGCCCGCTGTGATTTCACGACATGAGCGGCATTCATTGCAAGGTGCAGGACGCGGTCCTGAACTGCAATTCATTGCTTTGGCCAATATCCGCGCAACGGTTGTCTTGCCTGTGCCCCGCGGCCCGGAAAAAAGCACTGCATGGGCAACCCGCTTAGCAGAAATCGCATTGGTCAGGGTACGGGTCACATGATCTTGCTCGATAACCTGATCAAACATTTGAGGACGATATTTGCGTGCAAGTACCAGATAGGACATGGTGAATTGCCTAAAGTTAAAAATGACTAAAATGCCTAAAGTTAAAATTGGAAACCTGAACTTTAGGCATTTCCAATTCTAGACATTTTAGGCATTTTTTAATAGTGGCGGAGAGAGAGGGATTCGAACCCTCGGTGCCGCTTTTGACAGCACACACGATTTCCAGTCGTGCTCCTTCAGCCAGCTCGGACATCTCTCCGCATTTTTACAAGTTATTGGTTACTGGTTATTCGTTGTTCGGAACGAAACCGTCTATCAGTTTCTCAAGGCTAACGAATAACCAATAACAAGTAACTGATAACAAATAACGATATTGGCGGAAGGGGTGAGATTCGAACTCACGGAGGGCCTGAAGACCCTCAACGGCTTTCGAGGCCGCCGCCTTAAACCACTCGGCCACCCTTCCGGCATAGCGGTTCATGATTTAATGGGTAGTACTGAATAACCTCTTTGAAACCCACTGTCAAGGTATCAACATGGCCTGGACTTCTTTGGTATACTCGCCGCTGGAATCATAGATGATTAGCGGTGGATCAAGGCGTGTGCCGGGTTGCGCTCCCTTAGCTCCGACGACTAGAACAAGTTTTGCCTCGGCCGACAATTGCCCATGGATTGTCCGCATGGACTTCGGTTCAATCCCATGTGATCGCATTTGAATAATCAGTTCAGCAACACGATCTGCTGTATAGATGGTTACGAACCGACCAGCCGTCCGCAGCAGGCGTTTGGCAGCCTTGAGCACATCATCCAGATTGACCTTTAATTCGTGCCGGGCAATAGCACGTTGCGGGTCAGGATTTAAGCGACCGGATCGCGTTCTATGGTAGGGCGGGTTGCAAACAACCAGATCCACCGGCCCGCCGATCAAATCCGGTTTCAATTTGCGCATATCCTGGTAAAGGATAGTAATCTGATGTTGCAGATGATTCGATTTTACATTTGTCATGGCTGTACGGGCCAATTCTTCCTGAATTTCAACACCGAAAATAGTGATTTCCGGCCGCCGGTAAGCCAAAATCAAAGGAATAATGCCGCAACCGGTGCCCAGATCAAGCACACGCTCATTTTTACGGGGTCCCGCATGGGAAGCTAGTATAACAGCGTCAATTGAAAAACGGTAACCTGCGGGATCCTGCTTAATAAGAAGTTTGCCGTTGAAAAATGTATCTGGTAATTGTTTGGGCATGGCCAATGATTAAGATAAAGCCGTTCAGGTTTCAAGTTGCGGTTCTCTTAGCCGCTGGCTTCTTGCCTCGACTCGGCTAAGCTCGTCGCAGGCTGGCATCTGGCGAGTGCCAGGAGCCAGCGACCAGCAGCCAGGAGCCATATTGGTATTTTCTAGCCCTTAAACCCTGAAACCTACAACATATATGCAAATAGTTGTTTTGATTTATTTTAAAGGCCCGATTTTAAATTTAATGTCTGCTATAAGTGGTTTCCCGAGAGCCGTATTTAGCGTGGATATGAGGTCTTTTTTTAAAAACTGCAGTTGGTGGACCCAGGTCGAGTTGGTGACGTGCACAATCAGTAAGTTGCCTTTAAAAGCCGCCGGTCGGGCATTTTGGGCGATAGTTTCTCCCACAGCTGCATCCCACAATTGCCACACGGCCTTAAGCCCGAAATCAGCATCGCTGCGGTAGGAGTTGAGAACATTTTCAAGGATGCTTCCAATATGCACAAAATCAGATCGCTTGTCTTGTTCGTCCATTGCCTTGGAACTATAGCAAAATTTTCACCATAGGTGAACCTAAAACACCACTTGTCTTGAAGTATGAAAAAGTCTGCGATTCCTTTGCAAGATCTGTTTTAGTGGACAATCATGCGATTTAAATAAACAGTTTAAAGTAAATTGTTTAGAAAATATCTTAAGCCCAGATGTTCTTCTCAGTTTGCTTTTTGCTTGACTTGGCTGACCGGGTAACTTATCTTTACTATTAAATTTTTTTAGGGTAGTAACGGTTTATTGAATGTGAAACAGTGCGCTTGTTTAAGCGGATTTCGCTGTAAATGTCTTTGATGCATTCTTCCGTTGTTCTACCGTAGATAATGTTTACATTATATAGATAGGAAAGGGAACTATGAGTTGGGATTGGGAAAAGCTTAAGCAACAACAACAAGGCAAGGGTGGTGTGCCGCCACAGATGGATGAATTTGTAGAAAAAATTAAAAAGGTTAAATTTCCGGGCGGCCCCTTACTATTTGTGGTAATCGCATTAGCGGCCTTGGCCATCACGTCGGTCTACACAGTTAAACAAAACGAAGTGGGAGTGGTCCAATTATTCGGCCGATATACGCGCACTACTCAGCCGGGTCTAAACTTCAAACTTCCCCTTGGCATCGAAAAAGTTACTAAAGTCAATGTACGCGAGATCCAAACCGAAGAATTCGGCTTTAGTACATCCGCAAACCAGGGAAGGCCGTCTCGTTTTAGATCCGGTACCGAAAATACCGGCGAAGCACTGATGCTGACTGGGGACTTGAACGTTGCTATTGTGCCGTGGATTGTGCAATTTCGTGTAAAAAATCCCTTTGATTTTTTATTTAAGGTACGAGATGTGCGCCGCATACTGCGGGACATGTCCGAAGCCACCATGCGGCTGGTAGTCGGTGATCGCAGTATCAATGAGGTGATTAGCAAGCGGGATGAAATCGCGGTTGAAGCAAGGGGTCTTTTACAAGCTGAGCTGGACCAGGCGCAAACCGGCATTCACATCGTCACCATCGAGATGAAAAAAACCAATGTACCGCCTCCGGTGCAGCCATCTTTCAATGAAGTTAACCAAGCTGTTCAGGAAAAAGAGCAGATGATTTATCAGGCCAGAGAAGATTACAACAAGGCCATTCCAGCCGCCCGCGGTCAAGCCGAGAGAACAGTTAAGGCTGCTGAAGGGTACGCCTTAAACCGGGTGAACCGCGCCAAGGGTAACGCGGATCGATTTGTGGCTCTATACAACGAATATGTTAATGCCAAAGATATCACTAAACGGCGACTGTATCTTGAAACTATTGAGCAAACCTTTCCCAATTTGGGAAAAAAATATATAGTCGATTCCGATCAGAAAAATTTCTTGCCCTTACTTAACATAGGGGATTCCATTAAAATCGAACCGCAAAGCAGTGGTGCAAAATGAAAAATAAAAGTGTCTTACTAATTCCAGTGGCCGTTATCGCCTTTATCATTTACGGAGCGGCTTATACGGTTGATGAAACAGAACAAGTGGTGATCACCCAGTTTGGTCGCATTATAGGTGAGCCGAAAACGGATCCGGGTCTGAAGTTTAAGATACCGTTTATTCAGAAAGCCAACTATTTCAACAAGAACTTGCTGGAGTGGGACGGTGATCCAGGACAGATACCCACCTTAGACAAGACCTTTATCTGGGTGGACACCTTTGCACGCTGGAAAATAGTGGATCCGGTTAAATTTTTTCAAACCGTCAACAATCGTTTCAATGCCGTCGGCAAGCTGAACGACATTATCGATCCAGCCGTCAGAAACTTCGTTACCTCCAATTATCTGATCGAGGCGGTACGCAAATCAAACCGCGAATTGGATACCGAGGAGGTCGGCATTGAGGATTCGGCCCGCAAAACCCGGGTCTATTTCCAAGTCGATGTGGGTCGCCAGAAAATCACCCAGGGCATCTTAGAGCAGGCCCAGCCCAAATTGACGCCCTTCGGCATTGAACTAGTGGATGTCAAGATTAAGCGCATCAACTATGTGGAGGAGGTCAGAAAATCGGTTTACGGCCGCATGATTGCCGAGCGAAACCAGATTGCAGAAAAATTTCGGTCCGAGGGAAAGGGAGAGGCCCAAAAGATTCTGGGTGAAAAAGAAAGAGACTTGCAGGAAATTGAATCAGTAGCCTTCAAAAGAGCCCAGATAATCAAAGGTGATGCCGACGCGGAAGCAACCATCATTTATGCGGAAGCATACGGCAAGGATCCTGAGTTTTACTCTTTTGTTCAAACGTTGGAAATATACCGCGAGACACTGGGTAGCAATAGTTCCCTGATCCTTTCAACCGATTCAGAGTTCTTGAAATATCTGAAAGGATTCTAAACAAGGCGCATAAAAAAAGCACCGTATGGTCGAGCGGTGCTTTTTTGCCCTTAGCTAATCTGATGGTTGGCTCGTGCTACTTACCCTTACGCCTTTGATGGCGCGTTTTGGCCAAAAGCTTTCGGTGTTTATGTTTCCTCATTTTTTTTCTGCGTTTCTTTACGACACTACCCAATGGTCTACCTCCCTCTCAAGGTTTTTCACAATATAAATAATTATCAAATAAAAGATACTAGATAACATATTCTATTGCTTGCTGTCTACATTTTTTTAAAATTGGAAAATAAATCGGCTTATGATATAGTATGATATCAGACGATATGGATAGCAGCATCATAATAACAAGCATTGCGGTCGGGGCGGCGTTATTTGTCGGCCTGATTGTATTTTGGTTTTTTCATACTTCTATGAAACGGAGGTTGGGTGCCGATCAGTCTTTGCAAGCCGTCGGCAACGCTCAAAACAAGGCCCAAAAAGAAAAGCGCCAGCACCCAAGAATGGAGGTATCTTGGTCGGCTGCAATCGAAATTGGCCAGTCCTCCGTCAACGTACGACTAAAGGATATCAGCCTCGGGGGGGCATTTGTCATCTGCCAGGAACCGGTACCTTTAAACGAGACGCTTCGAATCTATATAGAAGCGTCCAATCAGGACACGTTTGCACTAAACGCTGAAGTGGTCTGGTCCAATATGAATATGCCGCAAGAAAAGGTTATTTACCGCGGGTTCGGGATCAAATTCGTCCAAAACACCACTGCTGCACGCAATCGTTTAGAGGAAGCCATCACCTACCAATCAACAGAAGTAGGTATTACCGCCGACTAAAACCAAAGAAACGCGCAATTCAACTTTGACAGGGTGCTCACCATCGGACAAATGGGTTTTATCATTAACCCATGGGCTGCAGTGACATCATGAAATGTTATCGGTCTACCGAGTAACTAACGAAATGAAACATATCGATATTTTTTCCGCCTCGGAGATTGCCATCGTCAACAATGTTGTGTCGATGTCCGAAGAGCTGGTCAGCAATCATTATAAGATGTCGGCCAGCGAATGGCTGCGCCCGAAATACGACGTCAAAACACTGGTGGACCTGGCGCCCGAAGAAATTGTTGACGGCCCCTTTGCACAAATTGTGCGCTATGAAGGTCAGCGCAAAGATACAGCCCTGGGATCCGGTGTTTTTGATTATTTTAAGATATGCCTGCAGGACCATGCGATCAAATCCGTCTTGAAAAAGACGCCTGCACTCAAACTGTATCCCTTTTGCCTGTATATTATTACCCATGAACTCATTCACATCGTGCGTTTCAGTAAATTTTTGCAGAATTTTGACGCTTCGCCAACCGAAAAGCTGGATGAAGAAAAACGGGTGCATGAAAACACCCATAAAATTTTAAACCAGGTGCAAGTGGCTGGATTGTTGCCCGTGTTGGAATTTTACCGCAAATGGCACCAGCCGATAGAAGGGATGCGCCTGCGCTGAGCTGGAAATGATGGCCACAGACGTGATTTGTGTCAACAATGGCGCCCTTAAACTAGACACCAGCGCTATTGACAGAATACGGATTCGTTCAATATAATAAAAACAATGACTACAAATGAAATTCTGCTGGAGGTTGCGGCACAATGCCCATTTACGAATATGAGTGCACCAAGTGCGCTAAAATAGAAGAAGCCATTCAAAAATTTTCAGACAAACCTTTAGTCAAGTGTCCCCATTGCGGTGGAAAATTACACAAGCTTATTTCTCACAGCAGTTTTCATTTGAAGGGCACCGGCTGGTACGTAACCGACTATGCGAATAAATCAAAAACCAACAGTGCCGTTGCCAATAAATCAAAAGAGGCAAAAACATCGCAGGCCTCAAACGCATCCGCTTCAAGTAAGGATACCAAACCATCCGGTGACAGCTCCGCTGACTAACACACCTTGATTTAGAACATTTCGGACATTCCAACAAAAAAATCTTAAAAAATTAAGATGAACCCTCTTTACAAACACAAAAGTGTGATTATTATGTCAAAAAATCAAGTTTAACCGACTGCGAACACTTTAAAATAACTACATTTCTCAAGCGTTAAAATACATTTTTAATACAAAAAAAGACCAGCTGGAAGGGAGGTGACATTTCAGCCCGGAACAGAGAGGGGTAGCTGCGTTATTGTTTATCAAACATCTTAGTACTTAAAAATATTGAAAAATGCTATTCGACAAGGAGATTCAAGATTATGAAACTGAAACCATTGCAAGATCGAATTCTAGTTCAACGGGTGAAAGAAGAGGAAACGACCAAGGGAGGGATTATCATCCCTGACACTGCCAAAGAAAAACCGGCTGAAGGTAAAGTGGTGGCAGTGGGAAATGGTAAGCTCGACGATAAAGGTAAACGCATTTCCCTTGAAGTTAAAAAGGGGGATCGAATCCTATTCGGCAAATATTCCGGCACAGAGGTTAAGATGGAAGGCGAGGATTATTTGATCATGCGTGAAGATGATGTGCTCGGTATTATCGGTTAACAAAAAAATATTTTAGGATATGACGGAGGTTAAATAAAGATGACTGCTAAACTGATTAAGTATGACATGAAAGCCCGCGAACTCATGCTCAATGGTGTAAGAACCCTTGCTGATGCCGTGGTTGTTACATTGGGCCCCAAAGGTCGCAACGTAGTTCTTGACAAATCCTGGGGCTCCCCAACGGTTACCAAAGACGGTGTAACCGTGGCCAAAGAAATTGAGTTGGAAGATAAGTTTGAAAACATGGGCGCTCAGATGGTTAAAGAAGTGGCCAGCAAAACAAGTGACATGGCCGGTGATGGGACAACAACGGCCACCGTGCTGGCACGCTCCATATACGAGGAAGGCCAAAAACTCGTTGCGGCCGGTAACAATCCGATGTCGATCAAAAGAGGTGTAGACGCCGCAGTGGATGTCGCGGTCAAAGAACTTCAAAAGCTCAGCAAGACCACCAAAGACCAGCGTGAAATCGCCCAGGTGGGTACCATCTCGGCCAATAATGATGAAACCATTGGCAACATTATTGCCGAAGCCATGAATAAGGTCGGCAAAGAAGGGGTTATTACGGTAGAAGAGGCCAAAAGCATGGAAACAACGTTGGAAGTCGTTGAAGGCATGCAATTTGATCGGGGCTATTTATCTCCTTATTTTGTGACCGATCCTGAAAAAATGGTAACCTCTCTGGAAGATCCTTACATTCTGATCAATGAAAAGAAGATTAGCAATATGAAAGACTTGCTCCCCATCCTGGAGCAGGTGGCCAAGATGGGCAAACCGTTGATGATTATCGCTGAAGACGTTGACGGTGAAGCTCTGGCGACACTGGTTGTCAACAAACTACGCGGAACACTTCAAGTGGCCGCTGTTAAGGCACCAGGCTTCGGTGACCGACGCAAAGCCATGCTGGAAGACATTGCGATTTTAACCGGTGGACAGGTCGTATCGGAAGATTTGGGTATTAAATTAGAGAATCTGGCGGTTTCAGATCTAGGCAATGCTAAGAGAATCACCATCGATAAAGACAATACCACAATTGTCGACGGTGCCGGTTCCCGCTCTGCCCTTGAGGGTCGAGTCAAGCAAATCCGCGCCCAAATTGACGAAACAACATCCGATTACGATCGCGAAAAACTGCAGGAACGCCTGGCCAAATTGATTGGCGGTGTCGCCGTCATCAATGTTGGCGCGGCAACCGAAACGGAAATGAAAGAGAAAAAAGCCCGTGTAGAGGATGCACTCAACGCCACTCGCGCCGCAGTTGAGGAAGGCATTGTGCCGGGCGGTGGTGTCGCGTTGGCCCGCTGTTTGGATGCATTGTCAAAAATGAAAATTAAAGCCGATCAGAAACTGGGCGTCAAGGTGATTATGCGCGCCGTTGAAGAACCGTTGCGCCAGATTGCTAATAATGCCGGCCTGGAAGGTTCGGTGGTAATTGATAAAGTCAAGGGCGGAAAAGGATCTTTTGGCTACAATGCCGACACCGATATCTACGAAGATCTGATGAAAGCCGGTGTGATTGATCCTACCAAGGTGGTGCGCCTGGCGCTGCAGAATGCCGCCAGCGTAGCGTCTTTGATGCTGACCACCCAAGCAATGGTTGCTGAAAAACCGGAAGAAAAACCCGAACCCATGCCCGCCGGTGGTGGCGGAATGGGCGGCATGGGCGGCATGGGCGGCATGGGCGGTATGATGTAAGCGCCGATTCGCCGATTGAAAGCCTATCATTGAGGTCCTAAAAGCTCTCATGGCACCTTTGGGTGTTGTGGGAGCTTTTTTTTGCAAAAATCATAATATACCAGGGTCTCAAAATTTGACAATTCGGCCATAAAGAGGTAATCTTATTATAAATAAGTAATATTTTCGATGACCCTAAACACAAACCCCGTGGAGTCCCTGATGAATTTTAAATTAACCTCAAAAATCAAAATGTGGCTGTCGATTTTGCTCGTTGTGCTTCTGGTATCGCCGTCTATGCTCTATGCGGCTGATGGTGAATATGTGTTTCAGCATGAAACCGGCTTTTATTACACGGTTCAAAAAGGAGATACCCTTTGGGACCTGAGCCGTAAATTTTCGGACTCCGCCTGGTTGTGGCCGGAGATGTGGCGCGAAAACGAACAGATCGCCAACCCTCATCGCATTTATCCCGGAGAGCGCATCCGTCTGTATCGCCGCACCGGAGCCCAGGCCGCCGGCCAAGCGGAGGCCGGCAAAAAATTGCAGATTGCCCCCCCCTCGTTGGAAGATCTCATCCACTTCAATTACACCGCAGTAGACCGCGTGGGTTTTGTGCGTAAGACACCGGTGGTTTCCCACGGTGCTATATTTAAAGTTTTAGAGACCAAAGAAATGATCAACATCCAGGATACCGTTTATATCCGACCGGAAGGAAACATTAACCTGGTACCCGGCAAGCGATACACTATTTTCCGGACCTTGCCGCCGACCAGGGATCGTTACACCAACGAATATATCGGTATTCAACATTTGCTAAGCGGCGTGGTTGAAATTACCCAGGTTCAGCCCACCTATGCCATTGCGACCGTAATTGAGGCCTATCGTCCGATTTATCTTGAAGATCAGCTGATGCCGTATTACCGGCGGCTGCCGGATGTGGTCATTAAAAGTAGCCCCAAAGGTCTGCAGGGCCAAGTCTTTGAAGCCGAAGATCACAATCGACTGATCGGTGACAATATGATTGCCTTTATCGATAAGGGCAAAAAAGACGGGGTTCAGCGCGGGCAATTTTACAATGTCTACTACCGGATATCGGAACGGGTGCATCCCAGAAGAAAGGAGCGCACAGAGCTCTTGCCGGTGGAATTTGCCGAGTTGCTGGTCCTGCATACCGAAGATACAACCGCCACGGTGATTGTGACCAGCGCAGACAGAGAATTTGAGCCCGGCTCAAAAATGCGCTCTCCTCTTGAATAGCTAAAGCCGAAGGTCCCCGCAAAACCGCAGAGGCGCGTTGGCCGAGAAAAGAAGTTAAGCCAACCGCTACTCGTTTATTCAAGTGCTGCTTTGAAGTAACATCTAAATTGTTGTTCTTAGGATCTTTTTAGACAGGGGGATCGTGGTTAGTTATAGCCGATTTTAAAAATTTTCGATAACACCACTTCAACTTCCTGGCTACGGTTGGCGTTTGAATCCACTCGGTAAAAATGGCGCTTATAGCTTTTGCTGCTGCCTTCGACCGTTTGCGTTTGGGTATCGTTTGGCAGATAGGTAACTTTGAACCAGTATGGTATCGCGTAATAGCTCATATCGTTGGCCGAGTTTTCATGCGGACTATCCTCGGTACCGGAGGGAAAATCATTGTTGAGCACATTGCTGTTGCCATCACCGAAATTTCTGACGATATTACCAGAATCATTGACATAAAATGGTGGTGCGGCATAATCATCGAGCCACATTGCGCCTTGCTTCCAACCGCTATCGGCCACATAAAACTCGATTTTGTTGGTTTGGGCATTGCCAGCGATTCGTACCTCCGTGGTACTCATATTTATCGATGACACCCCAACAAGGGTTAATAAAGCCAAAAATACAATGGCCACAAAAATAATCGCACCATTTTCATTGTTGAATGGCTGCGTCAGATCATTCATTGCTGTTGCCCCTTCCAACCGGTGGATTTAGATTCTACAGCTCGATGTCGCCGTCTCCCGAGCGCTTACATATCGGCTTTTATGAAATCAATTCTTAAAATTTTATCACGTGCCAGCGGCACCCTGTGGCTAACTGTCACTCGAATGGATTTCATATCGTCTACTGGAAAGTCATCTTCCACAAACCAGCTTATATTGATTTGACCACTTTCTCCGTCTTCATCGATCTGCCCGTTGGCATTGTTATCAATGCCGTCGTCTGCTTGGGTAAAGGAGCCCGCCTCAATCGAGTGGTCTCCACTGCTGAGCTCTTCATCGGAATAATCAAGCACTAGAAGTTCTTCGATTTTGTCTATGGCCCAGGTATAATTCTCAGTCACACTTCTGGCATCGGAGTTTGTATCGATGGCTTTGATCTGCATCATCAAAACCGCCAATATCCCGATTAAAAAAATCGCCATGGCCATCAATACTTCAACCAGCGTCAAGCCCTTTTGATTGTTTACCAATTTTTCCATCCGACAAACCCTGTCTGCTTGCATCTGTTGCTTCAGCTCCTGGCGGTCTTTACTTTACGGCAAACCTAAGTTGCGACATTGCACTTCCGTTGTTAGAATATTGCGCCGAAAGCGATCATTTTGGGCCGGTAAAATAATGTCCCAATCGTCATCGGGGCGGTCTTGTTGGTTCATGTATATTCGCGTGTCGGCTCTTTTATTCGGTAGCCCCTGGCGGACATTCTGTCCGGCTCGTGCTAAAATGGTAATTTGGACCGTTCTGATATCGGGACGATTATCGGGCAACCCTCCCGTTCCATCCGGAACCCGCGGCGGATTAAGTGAATAGTCGATTAAATCATTGCCATCGGCATCCAGATAGACAAAATTTAAGGCATCGATGTTATACGCGATATCCGCAGCTGGATTCGGCAACCAGGTCGTACCGCCATCGGTTGAATATTGTCTTTGTAAGTTGCAGTTCAAATCATCACCAACACCATCATTGTCAGCATCATTGGACAGAAGGTAGCGAATCTGTTCCAGCGGATCATTCGTATCCCCATCACCGTATGTTGTTTCATCCCCTTCGTCGTCTTCATCAATCAGGGAGTCGCCGTCATTGTCTATGCCGTCGGTGTCCAGCTTCAGATCGGCACTATCTATGAGTCCATCATCATCATTGTCTTGACCATCCGTTTCACCGCCGGTGATATCCATGCTGAAGGTTATAAAAGCCCGTCCGGCTTCGGTAATCCCAGCACCGCTGGTACCCACCGTGTCGTAACCAGCCATGCGAATCTCTTTTTCCATTAAGAATAACGCCAGACGAATACCCTGTTGCATGTCAACAACCGCTTGCTGCGTGACATGAGATTTGGTCTGGGTAAAGTACATCGTATATATACCGACCATCACAATTGAGGCCACAGCCAAGGCAGCCATCAATTCGACCATTGAAAACGCGTTTTTATTTGTTGATAGATTGATCATGGCCCCCTTTCAACATGCCCTTGGCACTAAGCGCGAAGATCTTCTTTTATCGATGCGTAAACACACATTATTGAATTCGCGCCTTCCCCCCAACACTGAGCACCACAACCCGGCTGCGCTCCTTATTGGCCAATGTCACCGTGCCGCCCCCAAGCGATGGCGGGACGGTTTGGACTTCCGGCAAGCCGTTGCCGGTAAATCTAATCTGTTCATTTCCAGCAAAATCAGCTGCGGTCAGAGATATGCCCGTAAATGTTCGACGACTGCGTATGGTAGGTTCGTCGCCGTCCTGAGTCCAATTGTCTTTGTTGGCGGCCGCACCATTGTCGACCCATAATCGATAGTTGTTGTTGTCGGCATCGAACTGGACAACCACACAAGCGTTTTCCTTGATGGCAATTCCTCGGGCATATTCCAGATCCGAAAGCACGTCTCTGGCTGACGCGCTTAAGCGATATTTTGGCAACCAAGCATAATAGTTGGGTACAGCTATAGCACTGAGGATCGCAATGAACGAAACCACCACCATTACTTCAATCATGGAAACGCCTGAGTCTTTTCCAATCATGTCAGCTATCATGCTCCATCCGGATTTCTTAAGCCTCGCCACCTGCGCTTGTCGACGGCCATCAAGAAATCGGTTTTTAAGCAATTCTAAATAATTTCAAATTCATAACACCTTGAACCACGGCATTATTGAGCAAATTTTATGCCATCGCAACCTGACGAGATACCGCATTTTTGCCCTTTGCGGCCTATCTTTTGACAGGATTTCATCTGTAATAAAAATAATGATTTCAATAACTTAAATAAAATACTCATTCAACGGGTTTTGAATACATAAAAATAGAGTGCCTAACTGGTAACCGCTCACTATAAAATCGATTTATAGCGTATTAATTTTTTTTATAGAGTGGCGGCAGAGAGGCGATGGTAATGGGTAAGGAGCCAGCCCAAAAATGTGATATGATGCACGCAAAACGGGTCAACCAACAGTTGGCAAGGGCCGCTAATACAACAAAAACGTCTTTCAGCCAATCTCGGCTGAAAGACGTTAAAGGGTCCTCGGATGTTTTAGGTATTATTTTGTTTTAGGGTGACACCGGGGAATGGATTTCCATCCAGTAAGCGATGCCGGTTTTAGCCGTTTTTTCAGCAATGACGACAATACCGCCGCCGGAAGAGCTTAAGTATTTTACATCAATGGCCTCATTCAATTGAACGATGGCTGGTGACTGCACCAGACCCGCCAGCCTTTTGCCTGAGGGCGGAAGTTTTTGCAGTTTTCCTTCTTTTTCGACTTCTACCAGATCGTCCTCACCAACGACGCCATCACCATGCAGGTCAAATTGTATGGATCCGATGGTGCCGCCGGTAAAAGCATCGAGTTCCATAAAAACCGATTCGCCCCCCGAGCTGCAGCGGCTTTGAGAAGGAATAAAACCTATGGCAATCAAAATACCGTCCCGCAGGATGATATCACTGATGACCCGCTCGCCGACATTGACAGTCAGATCCAGATACCAGCCCACATCATTCTCATCACTGTCTGTGGGGTCCGGAAATTGGCCGTTGCCGTCGGGATCGGGTTTGGTATCCCACGTCGGTTTTTCTGCGCTTAAAACGCGGACGCCAACCGTCATCTCCCCGGATGTAATTTCATAATCGGTTGCCGTCTGTCCTCTGAGTTTG
>JAAUXY010164959.1_pt1 | contig 15350 bp, 9 predicted proteins | sample 7278121 | NCBI WGS metagenome assembly JAAUXY01 (sample SAMN14350117, study PRJNA611818) | marine sediment metagenome | isolation source: surface marine sediment (1.8m) | place: French Polynesia: Moorea | collected 2018-08 | reverse complement strand
TGGTGCAGATCTTGGCGTCGCGGTAATACTTCTCGGCCCGGTAGTCCTTGATCAGGCCGTAGCCGCCGTGAATCTGGACCCCTCGTTCGGAGCAGAAGACGGCGGTCTCACCGGTGTGCAGTTTGGCTTCGGACGCCAGGAGCGTCACCGGCCCGCCGCGATCCATCTCGAGCGCCGCTGCCATCGTCAAGATTTCCGAGGCGGCGATGCGCGTCGCCATCTCAGCCAAGGCGAAAGAGATCGCCTGGAAGTCAGCGATGCGTTTGCCGAATTGCTGTCGCTCTTTGGCATAGGCGAGGGCGGTGTCGTAGGCGCCCATGGCGGTACCGAGCCCGAGGGCGGCGATCGAGATCCGGCCGCCGTCGAGGATCTTCAATGCCTGGATAAATCCCTCGCCGACTTCGCCGAGCAGATGGTCGTCGGGTACGAAACAGTTCTCCATCACCACCTCGGCGGTATCCGAGGCACGAATACCCAGCTTGTTTTCCTTCTTGCCGGGCCGGAAGCCCTCCATGCCCTTCTCGAGCACGAAGGCCGAAATGTTGTGATGGCGCCGACCCTGGGGATCATCGACCGCGAAGACGACACAGATATCGCCCACCGAGCCATGGGTAGTAAACGTCTTGGCGCCGTTCAAGATCCAGCCGCCGTCGACTTTGCGCGCGGTCGAGCGGGTGCCGGCGGCGTCTGATCCGGCGCCGGGTTCGGTGAGGCTCCAAGCGCCGATTTTCTCACCGCTGGCGAGCGGAACGAGCCAGCGCTTTTTCTGCTCCTCGTTGCCGAATTTGTAAATATGGTTGGAGCACAGAGAGTTATGGGCGGCGACGCTGATGCCCACCGAGGGATCAATCTTCGATAGCTCGGTGATGACCAGCACATAGTCGACGTAGCCGAGGCCGGCGCCGCCGTATTCTTCGGGAAAGATGATGCCGAGAAAGCCGAGCTCGCCGGCCTTCGCCATGACTTCGCGGGGAAATCGCTGAGCCTCGTCGAACTCGTCGACGATCGGCTCGACTTCGCCGATAGCGAAATCCCGGGCTGCGTCCCGGATGGCGATTTGATCTGGAGTGAGAGAGAAATCCAAGGGGTATCTCCTAGGAGTCGATTCGAAATTCGTGAAGCGCCATGCTATCGCGGCGCGAAAGGTGGTGCCAGCGCCTCTAAGGAGCTATTCGTCCGATCCTTGCACGAGGTTTCCAGTTTCTCGATCGCGTTCTGGGTCTCTGGATCGAGCTCCAGCGAACGCCGGTAGAAGCGGATCGCTCAGCGGTGGTTCGCGGGTTCAGCGTCCCGTCACCAATCGATACGTGATGCCAGGAAAGCTGCCACCTCGGCATGCGCCAGGTGGTTCGGATGAAAGTCGGTGGGATGCACCCAATAGTCTCGCTCGTCAGTTCCCCCGAAGATCTCGAGCAGGTCGACGAAGCCCCAGCCCTCATCCCGCGCCAGTGCTGCGAGCTTCGCGTGGGCTGGGCGGAAGGGATAGTCGGAGAGGCGATGAAAGATCGGAAAGACCACCAGGTGGACGTCCGCACCCGCCTCGTGGGCGAGGCGGTCCAACTCCTCAAATGCCTGCCGGGTCTGGCCCCAGCCGGGATTATCGGCGTGGAGGTAGCGATACCAGCTGACGGTCTGCTCCGAGATCCGGCGCTGTAAGACTCGGGTCCGGAACCAGCGAATCATCGGCGTGTCGAGCCATGCGTCGAGCTCGCGCTCCTGGAGACTTCGCCTGAGGTGCATGAAGTCGTTGGCGCGGGTGTGCATCGCGCTGGCCGCTGGATCCGACACGGGGTCATTGAGGGTGTAGGCGTAAATCACCCTGCGTATGTTGGGAACTCGCTCCACCGCCAGTCCCAGAATGTGGACGATCATCTCGATCCCTGCCCCTGGTCGGCAGGCGTTCAGCAGCATGTGCTTTGTGTGGTGGGATTTGACGAGCTGCTGCTCGAGAAGATTGCTGAATCGATCCTGGAGGCGGACGCCCTGGCCGAAACAGAAGGAGTCGCCGATCACCAACGTGATCTCGGCGTCCGGGGGGAAGACGTCGAGCGGGCGTTCTCGGATGCCCTCCTTGTTCAGGCGGATCTCGATCGCATGGGGAACATCTTCGGGAGCCGGTGGCGGAAGCTCCGGATCGCGATCCATGTTGCTGCTATAGGTCAACTGTCCGTAGGGATGATCCTTACGCAGATCGGCATCCCCTACGCTCCAAAAGGGGTCACTATAGGCCCAGATTTTCAAGTCGGGATCCGTGGTCGTGAAAATGATGACCGGGAGCGCTCGGCCTTTCTGGCCGATCATGAAGAAGGTCAGCTCGGCGACTCCGTAGCAGGCGAGGAGCGTGCAGAAGAGAAGCAGGAGGTTGATCAGCAGATCGCGACGGGATGCTGGAATAGACTCCATGATGTGAAAGTCTCAAAACCCGTGACCCGATTGCAACCACGGTCTTCACGCCGGATGCGGCGGAAGTCAGCGATTCCGTATGGGAACTGGATCATGCGACCTCTGTCCCCAGTGAGTTTTGGCAGGTCTGATCCCAGTGGTTTCGCAGTGTTGGCCTCCAGGTCGAGCGCGCTGCCTCGCCTGGTCGGGGAGGCAGCGCGTGCATGTGGCATCTCGCCGAATCCCGCCGAGCGGCTGGACCGGAACCTCGCCCCAAGCTATTCTAAGGTCATGCGACGCTCGGACGTGATCGTGGATGTCCTCTTACTGGATCGGAGGATCAGGCTTATAGCAAATGACACAAGCTTTATCGATCTCTTGAAGAGCGGCTTCGAAACCGCCGCTTTTCTACCTGTAGCTCAGACCGAGCCCGCCGTGGACCTTCGGGTCGAGATCCATTGCGAGAGATCGAAAGCCGTGCCTCGGAGACTCTGGCGCGTCGAGACTGAGCCGCGCGGTGCTTTGGATCAGATCGAGTCGCTCATACCGCTGACTCCCGATCGCTTGATCAGCGCTATCAATCTCTGGGTTATAAGCCAGACTCGCAAGTACTACGCCTTTCATGCCGGAGTCGTCGCACGGGACGGTCTCGGCATACTGTTACCCGCCACTTCCTACTCGGGTAAGAGCACGCTGACAGCGGCCTTGATCCAGCGTGGTTTTGTGGCGCTTTCTGACGAGATTGGTGCTCTTGAGCTTGCTTCTGGCAGATTGGTGGGATATCCGCGAGCCCTCTCACTTCGGCTGGCCTCATTGAAACTACTCGATCTTGAGCACCAGGAAGGTCTTGATATACCCGACGGGCGTATGCTGCGTGCCGCCAGCCTTGGCGGAGCCTGGGCGAACACCTCTGTCGAACCGCGACTCATCATCTTGCCCTTCTATTCCCCGACCAAGATTTTTCGTTGCGAGCGACTTCGGGCCGGCCCTGCGGTCCTGGCTCTCTTTGAAGCAGCGTCCTCACAGCCTTACTTCAAGACTGCGGGCCTCGATCTGATCATCGGGCTCGCGAAGAAGTTGCCCTGCTATCGTTTGATCTACTCGGATCTCTTGACGGCAGTCAATTCGATCGAAGAGCTCCATGTTGAGCTAGTGGGACCATGAAGCCGGAAGCCGAGTTCGTACGCGCGCTCGCCGCCGGTAACCGCGAAGAAGTAACTCAGTGCCTGGATCGCGGCAGACCCGACGTACAATCGATCCGCAGGCTCGCTGACCAACACCAAGTGAGCGCGCTGTGCGGTTGGCAGGCACAGAGGATAGGATTGGCTGATAAACCTCCCTCTCTAGAGGTATCGAAGCCGCTCTGGGAAGGTCTACATTTGGCGTATCTACATCAGCGGATGCGTAACGAAGCGCTGGTCAATGATCTGCTAGTGCTCCATGAAGCCTTGGCTGACAAGAGTGTCGAGGCCCTTGTCCTAAAAGGCCCGTGGTTGGCCTTACATGCCTGCCCCGACCCAGGTATTCGCCCTATCAATGATATCGATCTTTGCGTAGATGAACACCAGCACAACGAAGCCATCGCCGCACTCCGAGCAGCTGGATGGAAATGGCGCGGTACCGGTGCTTTGCCCGGTAGCGCACGCGAAGCTTTAGAACACACTCACTATCGTCAGCAATTGCGTTTCTTTGCCCACGGAAGACGACCAGTCGAGCTGCATTTCCGCCTGGTCAATCTAGGACCACCACGGTCCCGTGAATGCTGGGTGTGGCAGAGCGCGCGTGAGCTTCGTGTCCGCGACGCGTTGATTCGGGTGCCGGGTGCGGAGGCGATGCTTCTCCATCTTCTGCTTCACGCAAACCAACACGCCTTCGCGTACTTGCGGATGCTCTATGACCTGCGTTGGGCTCTGAGGGCCGATCGCTCGAGCCTTGATTTCGAGCTTCTCATCGCTCAAATCGAGCAATTGGGCTGCGCTGCTGCTTGTTATCACAGCTTCAAACTTGCCAATGAGTTGGCCGCGGTGCGCGTCCCACGCGAGGCCCTCGAGGCCCTGCGCCCTTCGGCGTTGCGGCAGGCGGTCTTCTCTCGATTGTGGAGCCTACCGGCAGTACGCCGTCTCGAAGCGCCGTATCGCCGAATGGAACTTGAGTCGCCCTTGTTTTATCTCCTGGAGCTAGGGCAGGTGAATGAAAAATGCCGATACATCAAGCAACTGGTCGCAAAAGCTGGCGGTTTGAGACCCGCGCTACGCCGACTCAGAAATCGCAATTGAGGCTTTTCAAGCAGGCGACCGCCAAGCTCACATCAAGCACAGCTGCGCACTGAAGCACCCACTTTGAAAGGTAATACCCGCTGGGAGCTGCAGAAAAAAAGTGACCGTATTGCCTGAGATAACGACGGAACAGCTGATGTTGTTCGTCGGATCGGCCGGCATCGATCGCGTCAAGAAGACATCTTCAAAGATATCGCAAGCAGCTGCGAGGCACAATGCCAGCGGCGAACCCAAGATCACGTTCAAGCGCTCCCATTGGTCAAACTGGAAAGAAGTAGTGTTCCAGAGACCACCCGGATCGTTTACTCGAAAATCAGCAGATATCAAAATTCTTGAACCTGGATCGCAGCTCGCCGGGACCCCACCCGGGTAAGTGATGTCCAGTTGCATGAAGCTGTCACCAGGATTGCCGCAAGACCATCCTTGCTCGCAGACAAGACCAAGGTTGGCGGAGTTGGTCAAGGTGAGCACATCGGGAAACACCACGGAGGGAATCCCGATATCTCCCCAGGTCCAGATGTCGTCGACCTCTAAGCCTGCTGGTGGCGTGACAACGACGTTGTCGCCGCTGCCCCGGGTAACGACCAACTGCCCGCTCGCCATCCCCCCAGGAAGAAAGCCGAGCTCAGAAGTGACCTCGGTATCTGTCGCAGTCCTCGCCCGTAGCACCGCGGTCTGGCCCCCACCTACGATGAGGTTGCAGATATCCTCTTCCCTGGTACCGAAGCCGCTGCCGGTGATCGTCAGCATGTCGCCTTCTCCAACGGTGGTAGGCATCACAGAGTCAATAACCGGCGGTGCCAGCGATCCGCCTAGATTTGCCTGTGCCCGTGCCCTGATCGCCGGAGCAAAGCTGGCTCCAGTTGCTGCCACGCTGATCAGGCTGTTCTTGATCATCTTTCGGCGATCCAAATCAACAACCTGCTGTTCAATTTTTTCCTTGTTATTCACTTTGAATGCTCCTCTCTGTCTAGGCTTGATGAGAATCAAACTCAAGAAACTAATGTAACAGCACTATCTAAACCGGCATAGCCGGAGCCGAATAGGTCATATGGTGGGCGGCCTTAATGCGAAGAAATGTCACCTCTGCCTGTCATTGATGAGTTTAAGCCCTAGCCATCTCGCCAGGATTTCACCGCTAGTGAAATCTCGGTGAGCCACCAGAGGTAAGTCGAGTGTCAGTTTGAAGAAGAGCTTGAACTGGTGGCAGGATTGAAGTATAGTCCGGGCTATTGGCAAAGTCAAGACTTTTTTTCGCGCCAGCCCTGACCGCTGTAGCTCAGCTTGTATTCGCTGTAGCGGTGAGCTAAACTATTGAGTTATGGCTAATTCCCGACACTTTCTGCGGCGTTGCCCCAAGGCTCGTGACGGGTTGATCTTCCGGCGGATTGACGAAGACTACGTAGTCTACGACCCGGTCGCTGACATCACGACCCTGCTCAATCTGTCAGCCGCAGCGGTCCTGGATCTTTGCGATGGCTCCCATAGCGTCTCGGAGATTGCTTCTGAGATCGCAGAAGCCTGTGGCGGTGCTCTGGATGACATTCGCCCCAAAGTCGATAAGTCTTTGCGAGATCTCGTAATGCGGAATCTTCTTGAGTGAACAGATCTCTACTGCTTGAAGCGTGCCAATGAGGATACTGGTTCCATCCCTATCGCGCACTGAACGCCTGAGAAAGCCAGCGCGGCTTGAGAGCGCTGTAAACAAGTGATTGTCATACAGTTGGTGATCGTCGATCCCACGAAGTTGGCGAAGTTGGGAGCGACCAGCGTTGTCGCGTTGCCCCGGTCGCGATCTAAGGCGCTCTCCGAAAAGCCAGCCCGCAGTAGCGGAGGGCGACATTCTGATGTGTCTAGTTCGGGACCCTCTCGGCAGGAATGTCGGAAACACCGATCCGCAGCACTGACACCACCTCAGCTTGCGCCCGTCGAGTGGGCTCCGAAGATCTGCTGGTAGCAGCCGGTAGGGTAGTCTCGGCACAAGCTAATCGGCGAGTCGTGAATCAGCTGTCATAGAGGAAGGGCGAGCGTCGATGAGGCCTGGCAATATCTTTGGTGCTCATGGTGCCAGGCTAATCCGCGACAGGCTTCTGTCCGCAGTTGGCCCGGTTGCACTTACACTATTAGTCCTGCTATTCTCCTTTGCCACATTTATATGGAACTCGAAGAACACGGCGGTAATGGCTCATCCATTAGATTCCTATGTTTACCTCGCCCGCACAGTGAGTTTTTGTAATGGCTTAAGTAGTGTCCAGGACTTCGGAGATTTCGTCGACAAGGTCCAGAGACTAAGTTTCGGCCGCAGGCCGGTTCTTTATCAACTTCTTTCGGTCCCTTTGATGATAACGTTTGGGTATTCGGAAGATGTTGCCCTCTGTTTGAATATAATATTCGGGGCTATTCTGATCTTGAGTACTTTTGCCTTGGGCAGTCTTGTCCAGAGTAAGAGTGCCGGTCTCTTGGCCGCTCTTTTAGTCGTTTCATACCCACCGATTGTTCATCTTTCACATGTCTTTCGCCCGCATGCTGCATTGCCGGCTTGCACGGCGCTCAGCTTGTGGCTACTTTTGAGATTTCTGTATAGGTGGTCGATTAAGGGTGCATTACTCTTGGGGCTTTCCTTGGGCGCAGGCGCGCTTGTCCACCCTAAATTCTTGTGGGTAATGATGCCTTCAGCGGTACTGTCTGTTTGCTATTATATTCTTCGTAGAAGCTGTCGAAGTTATTCGTCGCGTCTCAGGCTGTCGCTATCTCGGCTTGAAGGCAAATCATTCTGTCTCTATGGGGTGCGCAAACTTATCCCTGTCATACTGGTTTTCTTGGCTTCGATCTCCGTCTGGCTTGCGGTTTCAGGGGTCTCACTCAATGCTGTTTTGCAGCTGTTTGTCCATGTGCTTGGATTGTTCTCGGGGCCTGTTCGTGCATTTGGCATGCGTAGCCCCGAACCGTCTTTCTGGTGGTATGCGCATACAGCTCCCAACGCGCTCTCCGCCATACTCGCGTTCTTTGCCCTCGTCGGAGTAGTTGCGATCTTTTTCCGAAAAGACTTGGGTAGTAGGGTGATGTTGATATCAGTATTGTCGGGGTACTTGGCGTGGAGTTGTTATATAAATTTAGCATGGTGGTATATGGCGTCGGCACTCCCCGCCGTTGCCGTGGTTACCGCGTTGTGGATCGATTCTTTACCTACTAAATGGTTCGCGGTCCCAATTTCTCTCGTTTGCTTTTGCGTAGCGGTTTTTAATTTCTATGTTGTGAGCTATGGTGGCGGAGCGAGGCTGCTCGGCGTAGCTCAGGCGTTGGGAGCCGTCTCCAATCTGAAATCATGTAGTGAGGCAATGGTCTTCTGCCCAAATCCACCACGTGTCGAACCTCTGCCAGTGGGGGATGTCATAGAAGAGGTGCTTGGCGATTCTAGTTGTGGGGCAGTGGAGCCTTGCCGTTTATCGGTTGATAGAGATATGGTCGCAATCTTTAGATACCATATGGCCAAGTTTCATCCCGGTACTCACCTAGTAATTAGTCATGTGTTTCCGCCATACAACGGGCCTGGAGTCTATGACTATTCGGCATTGTTGGATAATGACTATTTCCTGATTATGTTTCTCCGGGGCAAAGTTGGAAGCGGTCGCAATCGGCTTTCGGCGATGTCGATTTTTTTGAGATTTTTGAGTTCGCCGTCAACTTCGTTCAAAGAATCTTACGAAGTTGTTGCTTCGTATGGTGGGCCGTACAGTCGGCGGGGAGTCCTCCTTAAGCGAGTCAAGCCCTTAGTCGCTGACGATTTCGTGCTTGCGAGGGAGCAACTCTCTGCTAAGTTTGAGTCAGCTCGTCTTACTTCTGAGGCTGTTGCCTTGTCGGGCCAGGATCCATCAGCAGGAATTGCCTTGTTTCTGCGTACTCTTGACATCGATCCGCATTTCAATGAAGCTAGAATCGGGTTGGCACAGACCTACCATAGGACTGGAGAATACGAAAAGGCTGCTTCTGTGCTCGGAGACATATCGGATTTCGATTCAGATGATCCGAGGCCGCAGGTGACGCTTGGTGTAATATATATGTCCCAAGGACGTGTGGAAGATGGGGCGATCATGTTTCGTGAGGCCTTAGAGATTGCCCCGGAGCATTTGAGTGCCAGAATCGGTCTGGCGCAAGCCTACCAAAACAAAGGGCGGTACGCTGATGCAGTTCGAGCGCTAGGCGATTTGTCTGATTTTGGCGAAGACGATCCTCGCCCACGTATTACACTTGGCGCTATATATCTCTCCCAGCAGCGCGTAGATGCCGCGATAGAGCTGTTTCAGCAGGCCTTGGAGATTGATCCGGCGTCTTCCGATGCCAAGAGGGGCTTGGAGCAGGCTTCCATGGAGCGGTGAAGAGGCAGAAAGAAGGCTTGCCACAAGGTGATGGGAAGTTTCGCTCTCTTGCGAGCTGTAGGTCCAGGTCTTCGTTCTTCAGCAGACGGAAGCAGCCTTGCGTTTTTACTATGCAGTGGCATTGGAGACCCATTAGCGGGAGATCCAACTATAAAGCAACAATCTCACCACAGCCGGTCATCGACTTGCCGTGGTAGGGATTGACGATCTCCGCCTGCCGCTGCAGCCAGCTCTTTTTTGCCATCGCGCAGTAGACAACCTTGAGCTGTTCGCCGTCGCGGTATTCGTTGAGTCGCACCATCGTCTTGGAGATCTCGTAGAAGGCCTCGCGAGCGATGTCTAGATCGGTCGCCGAACCGAGGTAGAGCGCGGTCTTGGCGAGATCCGAGAAGAACGCTTCCGCCTCCTCAGCATCCGCCTCGGCCTTCAGGCCTGCTTTGGCGAGGCTGAAATCTTCGGCGATCCGGTCGGCGGCTTCGCGGATACCTTCGGCATGCTCGGCCAGACCCTCGCTCGAGTCATCGGCGAGCGTCTTCCACAGGGCCTCGTAGTGATGCAGGATGGAGTCGAAGCCGCTGCTGGCGTCCTCACCATGGCCGTCGTGAGCGGCGGCTGGAGAGACCAGTAGCAGGATGGCGAGCAGGATCGGGGAAATTCGCATATCAGTCTCCTTATCTGTTGGGATCGGTAGCGAAAAGGTCGGTTCGTTTGAGGGAAAGTCCTCGCCAGATGAAATAGATGGCCGGGAAGACCAACAGCTCGGCGAAGAACGAAGTGGCGAGACCGCCGACCATCGGCGCCGCGATGCGGCGCATGACGTCGGAGCCGGTGCCGGTCGCCCACAGGATCGGCGCCAGCGCTAACAGAGTGGCGAGCACGGTCATCATTTTCGGCCGGATACGTTTGACGGCGCCGTGGTAGATCGCTTCGCGAAGGTCCGCGAAGGTCCGCATGCGACCGCGCTTTTTCCAGTCCTCGTAGGCGAGGTCGAGGTAGAGCAGCATCACCACCCCGGTCTCCGCTGCCAGGCCGGCGAGGGCGATCAGCCCGACCCAGACGGCGATCGACCAGTTGTAGTCGAGCCAGTGCATCAGCCAGATCGAGCCGACCAGGGCGAAAGGGATCGCCGAGAGCACGATTGCGGTCTTGATCACCGAGCGGGTGTGGATATAGAGGATCACGAAGATGATCAGAAGGGTCAGCGGCACGATCAGCCGCAATCTGGCCTGGGCGCGCTGCATGTACTCGTACTGACCGGACCAGAAGATGGTGTAGCCGGGCGGCAGATCGATCTTCTCGGCGACCTCGCGCCGCGCCTTCTCGACCCAGGTGCCGACGTCGATGCCCCTGAGGTCGACGTAGACCCAGGCGTTGGGGCGGGCGTTCTCGGACTTGATGCCCGGCGGCCCCTGGCGCAGCTCGATCGTCGCCAGCTGGCCGAGGGGCACCTGGACGCCGGACGGGCCGGCGACCAGGATCTCCTTCAGCGCCTGCGGGTTATCGCGCAACTCGCGCGGGTAGCGGACGTTGATCGGGTAGCGCTCGAGCCCCTCGACCGTCGAGGAGATGTTCATGCCGCCGACTGCCGATTGGATCACGTCCTGGACGTCGCCCACCGTCAGACCGAAGCGCGCCGCCGCCTCGCGGTCGACGTCGAAGTCGAGGTAGCTGCCGCCCATCACCCGTTCGGCATAGGCCGAGAGCGTGCCCTTGAGCGGCTTGACGATCGTCTCGACCTCTTTCGCCAGGCGTTCCAGCTCCTGCAAGTCGGGGCCGGCGACCTTGATCCCCACCGGCGTCTTGATGCCGGTCGACAGCATGTCGATACGGGTCTTGATCGGCATCGTCCAGGAGTTGGTGACGCCCGGGAACTGGATCGCCCGGTCCATCTCCTCGATCAGCTGTTCTTTGGTCAGCCCGGGTCGCCAGTCTGCCGGATCCTTGAGCACTACGGTGGTCTCGATCATTGACAGCGGCGCCGGATCGGTGGCGGTCTCGGCACGGCCGACCTTGCCGAACACCGACTCGACCTCAGGAAAGGTGCGCAGGATCTTGTCGGTTTGCTGCAAGAGCTCCCGGGCCTTGGTAATCGACACCCCGGGAAAAGTGGTCGGCATGTAGAGGATGTCGCCTTCCCACAGCGGCGGCATGAACTCCGAACCGATCTGCTGGAGCGGTACCAGGGTCAAGCCCAAGATGGCGATCATCACCAGGAGGACCGCCCACCGGAAGCGCAGGGCCAGATTCAAGACCGGCGTGTAGAGGGCGCGCAGGAGCCGCGAGACAGGATGCTTCTCTTCGCTGCGGATTTTGCCGCGAACAAACCAGAACATCAACACCGGCACCGCGGTCACCGCCAGCACCGCGGACATCGCCATGGCGTAGGTCTTGGTGAACGCCAGCGGTTTGAACAGCCGCCCTTCCTGAGCCTCGAGAGTGAAGATCGGCATGAAGGAGACGGTGATGATCAGGAGGGTGAAGAACAGCGTCGGGCCGACTTCCTGGGCCGAGCGCAAGATGATCTCGAAGTGCGAGCGTTCGCCCTTCCACTCCTCGTAGTGCTTGTGGGCGTTTTCGACCATGATGATCGCGGCGTCGATCAGCACCCCGATCGAGATCGCGATACCGCCCAGCGACATGATGTTGGCGCCCAGTCCCTGCCAGCGCATGATGAGAAACGACAGCAGGATCGACACCGGGATCGAGAAGATCGCCACCAGCGCCGAGCGCACGTGGAAGAGGAAGACGATGCACACCAGCGACACGACGATCGACTCCTCGATCAGAGTGTTCGTCAGGGTCGCGATCGAGCGCTCGATCAGCCCGGTGCGGTCGTACGCGACGGAGATCTCGACGTCCTCCGGCAGCCCGTCCTGGAGCTCGGCCAGTCGCTCCTTGACTCGAGCGATGGTCGAGCGGGTATCGGCGCCCGCCCGCACCACGACGATGCCGCCGACGGTTTCGCCTTCGCCATTCCAGTCGGCGAGGCCGCGGCGAATCTCGGGGCCGATGGTGATATGGGCGACGTCCCGGAGCAGCACCGGCACCCCGCCGCTACCTACCGCCAGGACGACGTTCTCGAGGTCTCTCACCTCTCGCACGTAGCCGCGGCCGCGGACCATGAACTCGCGTTCCGCCATTTCCACCAGCCGCCCGCCGACGTCGACGTTGGATCGCCTCACCGCTTGTTTGACCCGTTGGATCGAAATACCGTACGCCCGCAGGCGCACCGGATCGACCTCGATCTGGTATTGCCGCACGAAACCGCCGACCGAGGCCACCTCAGCCACTCCGTCGACCGAGGTCAGGCCGTATTTCAAGTACCAGTCCTGAAGGCTGCGCAGATCGGCCAGCGAACGCTCCTTCGAGTTCAGGACATACATGAAGGCCCAGCCGACGCCGGTGGCGTCGGGGCCGAGCTGAGGCGTCGCGCCTTCCGGCAACTGGCCGGCCAGGCCCGAGAGGTATTCGAGCACTCGGGAGCGAGCCCAGTAGAGGTCGGTGCCGTCTTCGAAGATGATGTAGGTCAGCGAGAAACCGAAGAAGGAATAACCGCGCACTACCTTGGCGTAGGGCACCGCCAGCATCTTGGAGGTGATCGGATAGGTGATCTGATCTTCGACCACCTGCGGCGCCTGTCCGGGGTACTGGGTGTAGACGATTACCTGGACGTCCGAGAGATCGGGGATGGCGTCGACCCGGGTGTCGTTGAGCGCCCATACGCCGCCGAGGATGGCGGCGACCAGGCCGATGATGATCAGCAGCTGGTTGCGCAGCGACCATTCGATGAGACGGTTCAGCATTGCGGCCTCTCAATGCCCCCCATGGCTACCTCCGGCCTGAGCCACCATCTTCTGAATTGCCTCCTGTAGGCTCGACTCCGAATCGAGCAGGAACTGCGCCGAGGTCACCACCCGTTCACCTTCTTCGAGGCCGGCGAGCACCTGGGCGTAACCCTGCCGCTCGAGGCCGAGGGTGACTTCCCGAGGCGCGAAGCGACCTTTCCCCAGCGCAACCACCACCAGGTTGCGCTCGCCGGTGCGCAGCACCGCCAGCGACGGCACGGTCAAGGCATCTCTGACCGCCAGGGGCTCGAACACCACGGTGGCGAACATGCCCGCACGCAGACGTCCCTTAGGATTGGGGACCTCGAGCTTCACCTTGAGGGTGCGGGTGGTCTCCGAGAGCTCGGGCTCCAGGAAACGCACCGTACCGCGAAAGGTTTCACCGGGGAAATAGGTCAAGGTGATGGCGGCCGGGGTTCCCTCGCGGACCCAGGCCAGTTGGTCCTCAAAGACATCGACCGACAGCCAGAGGCTCTTGATATCGGCGATATGGAAGGTCTGCATGCCGGGCTGCACCGCCATGCCTTCCAGGCCGTCCATCCGTTTCATGATCAGCCCCGAGGCCGGGGCCGTGACCGTCAAGGTACGGAAGACCTCGCTGGTGCGCTCGAGCTCGCGGATCTGGTCCTCCGAAATGTCCCAATATCCGAGCCGCAGACGCGTCGCCTCGACCAGGTCCTCGGCGCGTTGCCGGCTCTCTTTGGGAGCGTTGGCCATGCGCCGCGCAAATTGTACGGCGGAGACTAGTTCCTGCTCGGTCTGAACCAACTCAGGCGAGTAGATCTCGAACAGCGGTTGACCTTTCTTGACCGGCTCGCCGACGTAGTTGACGTAGACTTTCTCTACCCAACCGGCGTACTTGGTGGTCACTGTCACCATACGCTGTTGGTCGTACTCGAGCGATCCGACAGTGCGAATGTGCTGCTCGAGATCGCGGCGCGCGACCGGCTCGGTGCGCACGTTCATGTTCTGGACCACCGTCGGGTCGATGCGCACGGTGGTACCAGCCGCTCCGGAGCCTGATTCGACCTCATTCGCCGCTTCTTTCCGGACCAGTGGCCGGCCACCGATCGGACATTCGCCCGGTTCGCTCTCCTCGATCATCGAGTGCTGGGGGCAGGTCCAGATCTCCTGGGTGGGATCTTGCTCGTCGCCATCGCTCATGCCGTTGCCCCCAGTACGCATGGCGACCAGGTCCATATGGCAGATGGGGCACTGCCCGGGCTCGTCCTGGATCACGTGCGGGTGCATGCCGCAGGTCCACAGACCGGACTCGGCTTCGTGGATGTCGGAGACTGTGGCGTGATTCGCGTCGCCCAGGAGTCGCTCGTTCAGCGGATGGAGCCCCAGGGGATCAACCAACAAAACCACCGCGAACAGGAAGCCCGTGGCGGCCCAGCCGATCGCGGGCAAGACGTGGACTCGCCTGGATTGCTGATCATCACTCATCGGTCTTCTCCCGGGACCGGTGTTCAGCTTCTCGAGAGCCGAACAGGCTCCTCCCGATCGCCCCTTCCAGCTCGGCCAGGGCGATCGCATGATCAGCCTGAGTGCGAGCGGCGGCGGTGCGCACCTCGAACAGCACGTGCTCAGCGTCTAGCAGGTCGAGTGCGTTGAGCTTGCCGGTCGTGTAGGCCGCCTCGGACGAGCTCAGGGCCTCCTCGGCCTGGGCCAGCAGCACGTCTTCGAACAGCTTCCACTGGCGATAGAGAAGCGGCAGCCTTGCGGCAGCCTCGCCGATCTCGCCCTCGATCTCGGCCAGGATCTGGCGGCGGCGCTCCTCGGCGGCGCTCTTCAGGCTAAGGGCTTCCTCGAGACCGGCTTCGAGCTTGCGCTTCCAGACCGGCAATCGGGCGCCGACCGAGAAGGACAAGACGTCGTCGCCGTTGTCCGGAGGAGGATTGAGCCGACCCGCTTCGTCTCGGCGTCGGTCGACCAGTGTGTAACCGAGGCCGACCTTGAGATCGGGACGAAACTCCTTGCCGGCGATCTCCACCTGCGCCTGGCGGCGGACGATCTCGGCGCGCGACGCCGCCAGCTCCGGACGATGACTGCGCGCCCGCTGCCTGAGCTCTTCGAGAGGCGGTATCTCAGGCCGTGGCGGGGGTAGCGAGTAGCCCATGAATTCGATGTCGGCCGGTCGGTCACGCAAAGCGTTGAGCGACGCCAACAAGCTTCGACGCCGGGCCTCGATCTCCACCAGCCGGGTCTCTGCGCGGGTGATGTCGGCCTGGATCTTGAGTGCTTCCTGTTGCAGCCCCATGCCGGCGCTGTAGCGCGCTCGGGCGACTTCCTCGTGACGTAACAGGTGCTCGCGCTCCTCGGCGATGATGGCGGCGTGTTCGCCGAGGAAAGACAGTTCGTAATACAGTCGACGCGCACGGGTGATCAATTGCAGACGCAGCGCCGCGACCTCTGCCCGGGCCTCCTCGGCGGCGTAGAACGCGACGCGCTCGCGCAACGAGAGCTTG
>JAAUXY010002603.1_pt1 | contig 15357 bp, 12 predicted proteins | sample 7278121 | NCBI WGS metagenome assembly JAAUXY01 (sample SAMN14350117, study PRJNA611818) | marine sediment metagenome | isolation source: surface marine sediment (1.8m) | place: French Polynesia: Moorea | collected 2018-08 | reverse complement strand
CTACGCGCCGCCGATGACCGGCGCGCGCCTGCACTATCTGAGCGCCGGCTCGATCGTCGACGACCCGGACGAGCCCAGCTATCCGGCGGCGTAGAGCGCGCCGTCCGCGCCGACCGCGATGTCCAGCACGATGGGCTCCGGCGGCAGGCCCCGGCTCGCCTCCTGCCAGGAGCCGGCGATGCCGGCGGCGTCGCTGCGGACGATCCCGGCGCCGTAGAGCGCGGCGAAGACGATCTCCGGGTCGCGCGGGTCGAAAACGACGGCGGCCACCGGCGCCGGATAGCTGGGCTCGTCCGGGTCGTCGACGATCGAGCCGGCGCTCAGATAGTGCAGGCGCGCGCCGGTCATCGGCGGCGCGTAGACCTGGTCCCAGCGCTCGCCACCGTCGGTCGAGCGCCAGATGCCGCGCTCGCGGCTGCCGCTGAGGATCACGCCCTGGCGCGCCGGATCGGGGGCGATGGCGCGCGGCGTGCGGTTGTTGCGGAAGCTGATGCCCTTTGCCGCGCTGTCGGTCAGATGACGCCAGGTCAGGCCGGCATCGCGGCTCTTGTAAATCCCGGCCTTGTTCGAGCGCGCCAAGGCGCCGACGCCGGCGTAAAGGGTGTTCGGATCGAAGGGATCGATGGCGAAGGACGAGACCTCGTAGTTGCCGAGCCCAAGGCCGCGGAACTGCCAGCCTTCGCCGTAGTCCTCGCTGTAGAACACGCCGGCGACGTCGCTGGTCAAATAAACAACGCCGGGCCGGTCGGGGTGGAACTGAACGCTCAGGAAATTGCCGGCGCCGCCGAAGCCGGCCGGCACCCAGCGGGCCTCGGCGCGCAGATCGCCGGCGCCCGGCAGGAGCGCCAGGAGCAGGAGAGCCGCGCCGAGGCTGCCGCCTAAACGATTGAACCGCATTCGTTTTGCCCGATGCCTCTCGCTTGCCCGCGAATCCGACGCCATGCTATCGGAGCCTAATCCCGGCACGGCGGCAAGCGAGGAAAGGCGCCCCATGCGGCTTCGCACGATCCTGATCCTGGCCGGCCTCGCGCTTCCCGCCGCCTATCTCGGCTACGGCCTGGCGTACATGGCCTACAGCGCATGGCTCGCCGGGCCGGCCGACGTCAGCGTCGACTTCGAGACCGGCGATCTCAGCCAATGGCCGGGCTGGGGCGCCCATCAACTCTGCTGCGACCATTCGGCCCGCATCGTCGACAGCCCCGTGCGCGCGGGCCGCCACGCCGCCGGCTTTACGATCCGCCGCGACGATCCCCTGGTCAAAGGCAGCCTGCGCGCGGAACTGCGCACCGCCGCGGCGCGTTTCGGGCGCGCGCACAGCTACGCCTTCAGCCTCTATGTGCCCGACGATTGGGCGGCCAGCCCGATCCTGACCACGGCCGTGCAGTGGCACGCGGTGCCGGACAAGCTGCTCGGCGAAAAGGGGCGGCCGCCGCCGCTCAGCCTGAACGTCACCGACGAGACCTTCTGGGTTCAGGTCAACTGGGACCGGGCCCGGATCACCCGGGGTTGGTTCGGCGAATCCGGCAGCGAAGGCTCGGAGCAGGTCTGGTCCGGCCCGCTGGAGCGCGGCCGCTGGATCGATTGGCACTTCAAGGTGCGCTGGTCCGCCGGCGACGATGGCGCAATCGAGGTCTGGCGCGACGGCGAAAGGCTCGCGCGCTGGGACGGCCCGAACGCCTACAACGACTTCCTTGCGCCCTACCTGAAGCTCGGCGTTTACAACTGGGGCTGGCTCGACCCGGCGGCGGCACCGGTCACCGATGAACGCACCTTCTACTTCGATGCAATCAAGCTCGAGTGAGCCGGCGCTTGGCGGCGCGCAGCCGGCTCTCGAGTTCGAAGTCGAGCCGGGGCCGCTGCAGCACGAGCCATAAGCGCGTCTCGCTCCCGGTGCCGAGGCGGCGCTTGTGCAAGGTGTCGCCGTGCAGGAAGTCGAAGCAGTCGGCGCCGGCCTCCAGATTGTGCACCACGGCCAGATAGTCGGCCGCCATGCCGAAGTTGATCTTGTCGTCGTTCTCCGGCGCCAGGCCCCATTGATAGGAGTAGATCCTGCCGCCGTAGACGAAGTGATAAAGGTATCCGACCGTCCAGTCGCCCGCGGTCACCCGCATGAGCTGGATCTCGCCGGCCGCAAAACGCGCGTCGATCAGCGCGCGGTGAAACTCGACGAACCAGGTGTCGGCGAAGGCGCCGGGCTCGCCGCGCTTCCGCCAGTCGGCCTGGTGCAGCTCGATCAGCGCGCCGAAAAAGGCCTGCGCCTCTTCCAAGTTGCCGGCGAGAACCACCGCGGTCTCGCCGCGCTCGGCGTAGCGGCGCAGGCTGCGGCGCAGGTGTTGGCGCGTCTTCTTGCCGAGCCTCTTGAGGTAGTCGCCGTCGTCCGCGCGGATCGCCGCGAGGTCGACGATATAACTGACCGCGTCCTTGAGCACGACGAGCGGCAGATCGAGGGCCGCCGCCGCCTCGCACACAGCGGGGTCGACGCCGGGCAGGTAGACCTCGTCCCAGCGCCGCTCTCCCAGACCGGCCGCGAGGAAATCCAGAACGGCGCGGTCTACGGCGGCCGCTTCGCCGCGCGCGGCCAGGATGCCGTTGTGCTCGACGGTCAAGCGGTCGTAGCGCGAATCGCCGGTCTCGCCCAGATGCAGGCCACGCGACACGATCGCGCCCCGGCGCCGCGCCTTGCGCTCGCAGAAGACGGCGAGGCCGAGCAGCCGCTCCCCGACCGTCGCCCGCAACACGAGCGGCTGGATCTCAGGCGGCAGCTGCCGCAGCCAGCAGCCGACCCAGCCCCAGGATTGGAAGAAGCTGTGGTTGCTGTGCGCCTGCAGCTCACGCCATGCCTCGCCAAGCCGCTCCAGGTCGGCGAGCGGCTCGAGGGCGACCGAGATGCTGCCGGCAGACAAGGCTTAAGGCGCGAAGACCACGTTCATGCCGAAGTTGAAGGGCAGCATGCGGACGATGTACTGCTCGACCCAGCGGTTGGCCGAGGACACGCCCGAGGGCCGGACGTAGACCACGTCCTGCGGCTGCAGCCTGAAGTCCGCGACCACGCGGCTCTTGCCCTCCAGGTTCGAGGTGAAATCGAAGGCGTGGACCACGTAGTTGCGTTCCGAATCGAGGCGGATCACCCGGACGTCCCTGGGCTCGGCTGTGCCCAGGAAACCGCCGGCCGCCGCCACCGCCATCATCGGGTTGAGCGCCGAGTTATGCGGCACCGTCACCGGCTGCTTGACCTCGCCCATGACGTAGACCACGGGCACGCCGCCGCGCTCGATCACGTTCGCGGTGACCTCGAGCCGCCCGCCGAACTCGCGGAAATAGGCTTGGCGGATCTGCTGCAGCAGGGTCGCCATGGGCTGATTGGCGGCGATCGGCGGAATGAAGGGCAGAGCCAGAACGCCGTCCTGGGTCACCGCGATGCGCATCGAAGCCGGGCCGCCGCCGCTCTCCAGTTGGAACAGGGTCTCGAGCCGCCGGTCGCTCTGTTCGACCGCGACCGTGACCTGGGGCTGGAGGATGCGCTCGCTGGCGTAACGCTGGCCCAGCTCCTGGCTGAGCTGATCGACGTTCTTGCCCGCGGCTCGGACGCTGCCGATCAGGGGCAGCGAGATATGGCCGTCGGGCAGGACCAGCACCCGATCGCGCGAGACGTCCGGGTGGTCGACCACGTCGACGCGCAACACGTCGCCGACGCCGATGCCGTAGCGCTGGCCTTCGAGCCGCGTGTTGCGGAAGTAGCGCACCTCGATCGTATCGCCGCCGCGGATCAGGCCCGTCACGGAGCCGGCGGGAACCGCCAAGGTTGGCCGCGTGGGCGCCGTCCCGGTCGGTGCAACCCGCGGCACCGACGGCTCGATAATCGGCAGCGTCGAGGATGTATCCCGCTGGCTCAAGAGGACCCGGGTCTCGCGCACCAGAGAGTGCGAACGGTCGTAGGCCTGCGGCGAGCTTGTCGACGGTGTGTTCTCGGCCAGCTGCGAAGGCCCGGAGAGCGAAGCTGGCATCACGCCGGCCTGCGGGCTGAGCTCGCCCGTGCGCGCGGCCACTGAGCTGGGCACATCGGAACTGGAGGCGGCGGCGGACTGAAAAGTCGGCGCGTTGGTCGGCGCCGTGCGCTCCGACGGATAGTTGTCGCCCGCGCAGGCCGCGAGGGACAAGAGACTTAGCCGGATCAGCGCCCTGGCGAATCGCTTCATCTTCGGGCCACCCGCGCCATCTTTCGACCTTTTCCGGGACAGACCCTCGGTGAGGGCGATGGGCTGCCACCTGGCGGCCAACAGCTTTCGGCTTGACCTGTCACTTGATCGGAACGTGCTCCCCCGCTGATCTAGCCTAGGACAAATAACAAAATCTTACCAGTTGCCTTGCGCAAGCCATTGGCCTGCGTCGGCTTTCGGGGGAGCGGGCAAGTCGGAACCAGCCAAATGGCGCGTCAGGACCGCGAATCCAGCGGTTGGCGGCTCTGCGGGACCGGGCCGGAGCGGCCCCACCGCCGCAGATCAGGTGATGCCGAAGCGCTGGAACACGTCGGCGAGATCGTCGCCAAAGTGCTCGCCCCGGCGGATCAGGCCGGTGTTGACCGGCAGGTGCTTCAGGTCCGCGTGGCCGCGCACCAGGCTGGTCAAGAGCGCGACGGGGATGTCCTTGGTCGAGGGCATCGCCGCGAGGGCGCAGGCCAGATCGACCCCGCTCATGGTCGGCATGACCATGGCCGTGATCACCATGTCCGGGCGCTGCTCGATGATCAGCTCGATCGCCTCCACCGGGTTCAGCACGGTCGAGACCCGGTAACCGCAGGCCTGCAGTTCGCGCTCCACGACGCGGGCGGCCGAGCGCTGCGGCATGACCACCGTCACCTCGGTGTTGGTGATCTCGATGTCGCTCAGGTCGAAGGTCTTCTTGACCGGCAGCCCGCGAACGACCTCCGGCACCGCGTCGAGGGCCACGGTTTCACCGTCCAAGAGCGCCGAAATGCGGTCGCCGAAGGTCTGCAGGTCCTGTATGTGCTGGTCTTCGAGGCTGGCGATGTCGGCCAGATAGTCGTCCATCCGGTGGGTCAGCGACGCCAATCCTGGGATCGAGGTCGTGCGCGCCATGAGCTTGAGGTTGTGGGTGTCGCGCCGAAGCATTTCGAGGGCCGCTTTGCGGTCCAGGGTCCCGGCCCGGACCTGCTGCAAGCGGACCTCCAGCCCGGAGATCAGGTCGCCCGCTTCGTCCACGACCTCGTTGTTGTGCTGACGATCGACCTCTTCCTCGGTCGCGATCTCTTTGACCTGGCTCACGGCGGGGCTCCCTCTCCTGACGGACTTCGAGCCGCGAGCCTATGCCGTAAGGGCTAAGGGAGCCTTAAGGCCAAGCGGGACGCCCTCAAAGCGCCAGGCTCTCGGGGATCAGGGTGAAGAAGACCCACAAGGAGACGCTGATCGCGCCCAGGATCGCGAAGGATCGCCATTCCAGTCGTCGAAGTGTCTGTCGCATCGCACTACGCCTTTCCCTCGGAAGGGGTTCGGCTCCGATCTCCTGCTGACTGTTACGAGATCGGATCTCGAGCCGTTCACCTCCAGACACGCATTTTCACGCCTTCGTGCGTTGTCGTGCCGTGAGAATAGCCACAGGGGCGCGGCCCAAACTCCCGGCTCGGCCACGGCGGGAAAGCGAAAACGCGACAAAAAGTCGGCCCGAGAGCTTGCAGACCTTGCGGTGCCTTGGAGTGGTGCCGCGACGTTCCGAGTATTTTTTCAAATGATCTAATACCATCAAACTATACTTCCAATTAATTCATTGGTGAGCAAACAAAAGTAGAAAATTGGTTTAAGTCAAATTTTAGAGTTGGCCTGTAATCAGGACAGCATGAGATGGAATTTGAGCGAATAGTTGAAAACTGACTTTCGGCCGACAAAACCAGGCCAACCACGAATACGGATTCCTCCAACCGTTGGAGCGTTCGAGCGACGCGGAGGCTTGGTTTGGCAGCGCGGGGCCACAGCTCGGCCGCGCCGACGGCCAGAAATCAGAGTCCGGCCAAGGCATTACGGCCGGCAGCAGGTTCAATTCGGAGTTCGATATGACAAGAAGACTCATAGCCTTACCCTTCGGCGGCTTGAAGATCTCTCAGAAGCTGCCGCTCATCATCATATCCGCAGCCGTGACACTCGCGCTGGGCATCGGGGGAGCCAACTATTGGAAGGCCCAAGAAGCCACCTTCTCCGAGATCGGTGACAGGCTCTCGGCCGTACAGGAAACTCGGGCATCCGAGTTGTCCAGCTACCTGGCTTCGATCGAGCAGGACATCCGCTTCACGGCGACCAACCCCACGGTGCACGCGGCCGTGGCGGACTTCTCGGACGCCTGGCGCATGATCCCCGGCAATACCACCGCGATCCTGCAGCGCCTCTACATCGAGGACAACCCGCACCCCACCGGGCAGAAAGAAAACCTCGACGCGGCGAACGACGGCTCCGTCTACAGCGACAATCACGCCGCCTACCATCCCTGGTTCCGCCATTTCCTGCGCGAGCGCGGCTACTACGACATCTTCCTTTTCGATCTGGACGGGAACCTGGTCTACACGGTGTTCAAGGAACTCGACTACGCGACAAACCTCAACCGCGATCAGTGGAAGGATACCGACCTCGGCAACGCCTTCCGCGCCGCGCTCGACAATCCAGAGGCAGGCAAGCTTTCGTTTTTCGACTTCAAGCCCTACGAGCCGAGCCACGGCGCGCCGGCCAGCTTTATCTCGACCCCGATCTTCGACGCCGGGGGTCAGTTGCTGGGCGTCCTGGTGTTTCAGATGCCGATCGACCGTCTCAACGCGGTCATGGGTGTAACCGCGGGGCTTGGCGAGACGGGCGAAAGCCTGCTCGTCGGCGGCGACGGCCTGCTGCGCAACGATTCGCGTTTCACCGAGGAGTCGACGATCCTCAAGACCAAAGTGGACAACACCGCCGCAGACGAGGCGCTCGCCGGCAACAGCGGCGTGGAAACGATCGTCGAAGCGGATGGCCAGGAACGCCTGATCGCCTACGGCCCGGTCGATTTCGCCGATGTCCGCTGGGCACTTCTGGCGACGATCGAAGTGGCTGAAGCCACGGCGCCGATCGCCAGCATGCGCAACACCATGTTGCTGGTCGCCGGTGTGCTTCTGCTTCTCGTTTCGGCACTCGGGCTCCTGTTTTCGCGTCAGATCACGCGGGCGATCGGCCGGATGACGGACGCGATGCGGCGGCTCGCCGACGGCGACACCGGAATCGAAGTGCCCGGTCTCGGCAAGAAGGACGAACTCGGCGCCATGGCGGAGACGGTCGAAGTCTTCAAGCAAAACGCCATCGAGGCCAACCGCCTGCGCGAGGAGCAAGCCGAGCAGGAGCGCCGCGCCCAGGAAGAGAAGGCTCAGGCCATGGCCAACCTAGCCGACGAGCTCGAGACGAGCGTGAAGGGCGTGGCCGACACAGTGGCTTCGGCCTGCACGGAAATGCAGAGCACGGCGAAGTCCATGTCATCCATGGCCCAGGAGGCCAGCGGACAGTCGAACAAGGTGGCAGCCGCATCCGAGCAGGCCGCCGGCAACGTGCAGACCGTGGCCTCAGCCACCGACGAGTTGTCCAGCTCGGTGCAGGAAGTTGGACGGCACGTGACCATGGCGCGCGAGATCTCGCAGGAGGCTGTGGATACCGCCGCGCGGACCAACGACACGGTTCAGACCCTGGCCGCCACGGCGCAGAAGATCGGCGAGGTCGTCAACCTGATCTCCGACATCGCCGAGCAGACCAACCTGCTCGCGCTCAATGCGACCATCGAGGCGGCGCGCGCCGGCGAGGCCGGCAAGGGCTTCGCGGTTGTGGCCTCGGAGGTCAAGAGCCTGGCCAACCAGACCGCCACGGCGACCGAGGAGATCGCCAGCCAGATCTCCAACATGCAGAGCGTGACCGATGAGACCGTGAGCGCCATCACGTCGATCCGCGAGGTGATCGGCAAGATCGGCGACACCAACACGGCGATCGCCTCGACGGTCGAACAGCAGAGCGCGGCGACCCAGGAGATCGCGCGCAATGCCCAGGAGGCGGCCGCCGGCACGCACAACGTCTCGGACAGCATCGGCAGCGTACAGTCCGCCGCCGGCGAGACCGGCTCGGCCGCCGACCAGATGCTGCAGTCGACGGGCGAGCTGACCAAGCAAGCCGAACTTCTTCGCGGAGAGGTCGACCGGTTCCTCGGCGAGATCCGTGCCGCCTAAAGGCTGGCGGCCGGCTTCCAACCGAAAGACTCGCCCCGGAAGGTCTGCACTTCCGGGGCGCCTTTCCTCCTGGGCATCATCCAGTGCCTTGATTTTGCTCCATCTTCGTCACAGGTCTTAAGACAGCATTAACACTATTCTCCTAACCTACGCGGCGCCGATTGCGACACACCCGGGTCCGGTTGTGGGGGCCGGAATCCGGCAGACGGAGAGGGAAAAATGACCACTGCGTGCCCGCCGCCCCCGTTCTCGGGGCGCGCCAGCCGCGATCGATCTCACCCGATGCCGAGGCGCTCGGCGACCGCGCTGTTCGCCGCCGTCGCCCTGAGCTCCGCCTTGGCGGGCTGCGTCACGCCAAAGCAGCAAGCGGAGCTCGCCGCCGAGCAGTTGGAGCCCGCCGCTTCGACCACGACCAATGGCTGGAGCCAGCGCATGTCGTTCGCCGGCTTCTCCTTCGCCATGCCCAAGGGCGCCAAATGGGTCCAGGAACGCGGCGGCACCGGGAACATGACCTTCCTCTACCTGAAGCAGGACCGCGATGGCGCTCAGGTCCAGATCCAGCTCACCTCCTATCGGCCGAGCACGCCGATCGACGAGCCCGAGGACCTGGTCGCCTGGACCGCGAAATCCGGCGACTGGTCGGCCCAGATCGATCCCCGCAAGACGGATATGCTCTGCGCGCGGACGCAAAAGAAGTGGGAGCACGAGATCACCGTCGCCTCCAACGGCCGCGGCGGCGAGCCTTACGGCACCGGCGTCTACGCCGACATGGAAGACTTCACCATGGAGTGCCTGCACCCCTTGGCGCGCGGCCGGCTGGTGGCCTTCCGCTACGTCGCCCGGACCCCGGTGGGCAAGGCCTTCCGCTCGCATATCAAGCAGGCGCAAAACTTCCTGAGCAGCATCCAGTTCGAGAGCTGAGGACCGGCAGGTCACCGGCCATTCATCCGCCCGACGGCGCGCCGTCCTCCTGGCGTGCCTGTTCCGCGCGGCGCATCAGCGCCTTCAGGGTTTCGTAGTCGATCTTGGCGTTCTCGCCGTTGGCATGCTTGATGCGGCCGATCCGCCCGGGCGAGAGCCGCTCGTTCTGCCGCACGATGGGCGGCAAGGGCTCGTCGAGCACCTCGACTCTCTCCCGCCGGCTGCCGATTTCGACGAAGCGTCCCATGCGCAAGAGCTCCGAGAACGGGGCACCGCCGGTAGGATAGAGCAAATTCGCAGGTCGAGCAGCCGCGCCGAGTACGCGGCGCGAGGCATCAGGCCGATTTCGCCGGCGGCGCCAGGGTCGCCCCCTGGGTGTTCGCGCGGTCCAGCTTCGCCCCCTCGAGCTTTGCCTCCAAGAGGTTCGCCCCTGAGAGGTTGGACTCCGTCAGGTTCGCGTCCGCCAAGTTGGCGCCCGTGAGGACGGCCTTGACCAGCTGCGATCCGCGCAGGTCCGCGCCGGTCAGGTTCACCGGCCAGCGCTTGCCCGTCGGGCGCCCCGCATCGTCCATCAGCTCGACGCCGGCAAGGCTTGCGCCGGACAGCTCGGCGCGCACGATCTGAGCGCCCGCCAGGTTCGCGCCATCCAGGCAAGCCTGACGCAAATCGGCATCTGAGAAATTGGCTCCGCTCAAATCGGCCATGGTCAGTTTCGCCCCCGACAGATCGGCCCCGGCGAAATCGGCCTCGCGAAGATCGGCGCCCTCAAGCAGGCGACCCTTGAGGTCGGCATCCCGGAAGCAAGCACCTGGCTTTTGCAGCCGCTTGCCGGTCTTGCCGCGCGTCTTGGCCCAGGCCTCGTGCTCTTTAATCTCGTCGGCGGTCTCGCGCAGCAAAGCTTTTGTCTGCCGGCGGACCATGGACTCGGCGATCTCGGGAAAGTCGAGCATCGCGTCCTCGAGCTTGGCGCGGCTGAGGTTCACGCCCGACAAATCGACCTTCCTGAGATCGGTGCCGAGCAGAGACGCCGAGTCCAAGTCGGCATTCTGCAGACTGGCGCCGCGCAGGTCGGCACCGTCCAGCACGGCGCCGCGCAGCTTGGCGTTGGAGAAGTCGCAGTCCTTCAGCTTCGCCTGGCGGCAATCGGCGCCGATCAGCAGAGCGCCGTTGAGCCGCGCGCCCTCGAAGTTCGAGCGGCGCAGATCCGACTCTTCCAAGTCGGCTTCGGTCAGGATGGTGGCGATCTCCTGCGATTCAGACTCCTCGGCGCAGTACAAGGTCCCCTTGCGGAGATCGGCGCCGAACAGAATGGTCTGCCGCAGCCGGGCACGGCGAAAGTCCGCGCCGCGCAAATCGGCATAGCTGAAATCGGTCTTGGTCAGGTCAGCGCTGACGAAAGAGGTGTTGAAGGCGTCCGCCTTGGATAGGTTGGCCGAGGTCAGATCGGCCTCGGTGAAGTCTGCGCCGGTGACTTTCGCCCGGCTGAGGTCGATGCCCTTCAATCGGACCCCGGCGAGCTGGGCCTTGGCCAGATCTGCGCACCTCCCTTCGCGCAGCCCCTTCACGAAGCGCTTGTGGTCGCGAATGATCTTGACCAAATCCTGAGGGGTCATCTCTCTATATCCCTAGTGAAATTCGACGGCCCGGCTTCGGCGGGCCCTGATAGCATCGGTCGTAGCCTTGGCCGCGCAGAGGGTCGGACAGGGCGCTGGAAACAGAGCCATTGGCACAATTGGCTCATCTTTCGCATGCCAATGGTTCCAGTTTGGTAAAAGGAACTCCCGAGCCTCTCCCGAGGTCACGGACCAGAGCAAGATCGAGTTAGATCGAATCGATCTAACTCGTGAATCTTGCTCTGATTTAGTAGCTTAGAGACTGATTCACGGGTCACACCGTTTCGGTGTGACCCGATCAGGCTCTAGGGTGTCCCCATGCAACTCGTCATGAATCCCAAAAGCGAGCGCCAACCCGCGATCGAGCCGGATCTCAGCCGGGCCCTCGGCAAGGAGGGGCCGGAAGCCGTCCTGGCCCTGCTGGCCCATTGCCCACGCCATGCACCGACCCCGCTGTACGAGCTGCCCGCGCTGGGCGCCGAGCTCGGGATCGGCCGCCTGTTCCTGAAGGACGAGTCCCCGCGGCTCGGGCTCCAGAGCTTCAAAGGCCTGGGCGGGGCCTCGGTCGTCGCCCGCCTGGTTGCCGACGCGGCGGCGCGCGCCCTGGGGCGTCGGCTCGCGCCCGACGAGCTGGTCTCCGACGCGGCCCGCGCCGTCGCCCGGGACATGACCGTGGCCTGCGCCACCGACGGCAACCACGGCCGCTCGGTCGCCGCCGGGGCCCAGGTGTTCGGCTGCCGCTGCGTGATCTTCCTGCACGCCGGGGTCTCGGCGGCCCGGGAGGCGGCGATCCGCGGCTTCGGCGCCGAGATCGTCCGGGTCGCGGGCGACTACGACGACTCCGTCGCGGAGGCCGCGGCGCGCGCCGCCGACGAGGGCTGGCATCTGGTCTCGGACACCTCGCGCCCGGGCTACGAGGAGACGCCGCTCGCCGTGATGCAGGGCTACACCGTGATGGCCAAGGAGGCGCTCGACCAGATGGCGGCCCGAGGGGCGACGCCCAGCCATATCTTGGTCCAGGGCGGCGTGGGCGGCCTGGCGGCGGCGGTCTTCGCCTACGCCGCCGAGCGCCTCGGCGCGGCCCGGCCGACGATGGTCGTGGCCGAGCCCGAAGCCGCGAACTGCCTGCTGCGCAGCGCCGAACGGGGGCACTGCGTCTCGATCGGTGCCCACCCGGAGACCGTGATGGGCATGCTCGACTGCGGCGAGCCTTCCTACGTCGCCTGGCGGGTCCTGGAATTGACGGCCGACGCCTTCCTAGACCTGCCGGACGCGGCCGCCATCGAGGCCATGCGCAGGCTGGCCGAGCCCAGCCCCGGCGATCCCCCGGTCGTCTGCGGCGAGTCCGGCGCGGCGGGACTGGCCGGCCTTATGGCCGCCGCGCGAAACGGCGAATGGCGCGACGCGCTGGGTCTCGGCGCCGACTCCGTCGCGCTGGTCTTCGGCACCGAGGGCGCCACCGATCCGGAGATCTACCGGCGCCTCACGGGACACGCACCGGAAGAGGTTCAGCAAGGCCAAGGGCCGCAAGCCCCATGAGGGGCATCAACCGGCGCGCTTTCTTGAGGCTCTCCGGTGGTGCGACGATAGGACTCATCACCACAACGGCCGAGGCACCTGCAGACGTGAAGCCGTCCGGGAAGAGCTCACCCGCTTTGACCCTGTTCCTCTGCGGCGACGTCATGACTGGACGGGGCGTCGATCAGGTGCTGCCCCATCCGAGCGATCCGCGTCTTTGCGAGCGCTACATGACGTCGGCCCTGGGCTACCTGGATCTCGCCGAGCAGGCCAACGGCCCGATCCCGAAACCGGTCGACCTCGCCTACGTCTGGGGCGATGCCTTGGCCGAACTAGAGCGAGCGCGGCCGGACGCACGCATCATCAACCTCGAGACAAGCGTCACGACGAGCGGCGATTGCGCGCCCAAAGGCGTGAACTATCGGATGCATCCGCAGAACGTCGGCTGCCTCAATGCCGCGAAGATCGATTGCTGCGTGCTCGCCAACAACCATGTGCTGGACTGGGGCGAGGCCGGTCTCCTGGAAACCCTGGATAGCTTGCGTCGAGCGCAGATCAAGACTGCCGGGGCCGGCCGGAACGGCGACGAAGCCGCCGCGCCCGCCATCATCGAGGTTGCGGACAAGGGGCGCGTCATCGTCTTCTCGTTCGGCAGCCCGACCAGCGGGATCCCTCCAAGCTGGGCCGCGGCGAGCAGGCGGCCCGGCATCAACCTGTTGAGCGATTTCTCGACGCGCAGCGCGCGCCAAATCGCGCGGCAAGTCGGCGCGGTCAAGGGCGCGAACGACGTCGTGATCGCGTCGATCCATTGGGGCGGCAACTGGGGCTTCGAGATCCCGCGCGAGCAATCCCGCTTCGCCCGCATGATGATCGATGAAGCCGGGGTCGATATCGTGCATGGCCATTCCTCGCACCACGCCAAGGGGATCGAGGTCTACCGGGACCGGCTCATCCTCTACGGTTGCGGCGATTTCCTGAACGATTACGAAGGCATTACCGGCTACGAGGCGTATCGCGACGACCTCAGTCTGATGTATATCGCTGGTTTCGACCCGGCGCACGGACGCCTCGAAGAGCTCGAGATGACGCCGCTACGGATCAAGAACTTCAGGCTTAACCGCGCCTCGCAGCACGATGCGCGTTGGCTGCGGGACGTGCTGAACCGGGAAGGCCGTAAACTCGGCACGGCAGTCCGATTGGAAGCGGACGACAGGCTGAGACTGGGCTGGGGTGACGGCGGCGCCGGATGACCGGGCTCGAGCAACGGAGCTTTTCGTCGCGCACCGCTGATGCGACAGTGGTCATGGCGAGCGCAACCATCGGGGCGCCCGCCCCATGACGCCGGCCGTATCCGGATCCAGAGATATCACCCTGTTCCTCGCGGGCGACGTCATGACCGGGCGGGGTGTCGATCAGGTGCTGCCGCACCCGAGCGATCCGCGCCTCAGCGATAACGGCAAGAAGTCGGCTCTGCACTATGTCGAGCGCGCCGAACGTGCCCACGGGCCGATCCCCCGGCCCGTCGATTTCGCCTACGTCTGGGGCGACGCCCTGGCCGAGTTGGCGCGGATGCGGCCGGACGCGCGCATTGTCAACCTGGAGACCAGCGTCACGACGAGCGCCGATCGTGCGCGCAAGCGCATCAACTACCGCATGCACCCCGACAACGTCGGCTGCATCGCGGCCGCGGGAATCGATTGCTGCACGCTTGCCAACAACCACGTTCTGGACTGGGGCGAGGCCGGTCTCGCCGAGACCCTGGACACGCTCGGCAAGACCGGAATCAAGACCGCGGGTGCCGGGCGGAACAGCCGCGAAGCGGCGGCGCCGGCGATCCTCGAGCTTGCGGGCAAAGGACGGGTCGTCGTCTTCTCGTTCGGCAGCATTACCTGCAAGATCCCCTGGCGCTGGACCGCTGCGACACGCCGGCCCGGAATCAATCTGCTGAGCGAGCTCTCGGAACGCAGCCTGCGCCCGGTCGCGCGGCAGATCCGCGAGGTCAAGCGGGCCGGCGATATCGTGGTGGCATCGATCCACTGGGGCGGCAATTGGGGCTATGAGGTCCCGGAGCAGCAGCGCCGCTTCGCGCGGATGCTGATCGAAGAGGCGGGGGTCGACCTGGTGCACGGGCACTCCTCGCATCACGTCAAAGGTATCGAGGTACACCGGGAGCGGCCCATTCTCTATGGCTGCGGCGACTTCCTGAACGACTACGAGGGCATCCCCGGCCACGAGGAATACCGCAAGGACCTCTCGCTGATGTACTTCGCGCGCTTCGAGCCGGCGGGGGGGCGCCTGATTTCGCTCGAGATGACGCCGCTGCGGATCCGGAACTTCCGGCTCGCTCGAGCGCCGGCCGAGGACGCCCGCTGGCTCGCGGAGGTCCTGGACCGGGAGGGTCGGGCCCTGGGCACCGGCATCGAGCCGGGCGAGGACGGCCGGCTTCGCCTGATCTGGCAATGAACGGGCGCAGGGTATTTGGATCGTTAACCAGCATCGCTTAGGATCCGGCTCTGCGGAGTTGCCGCCCGGGGCCTTGCGCACCCGACCACACGAACACCTCTCGCTCATAACGAACCGAGATCAGCATGACGCAACTCATCCAGCCGCACGGCGGCGAGCTCAAGACCCTCTACAGCGCGCCGGACGAGGCCGTCGCCTTGAAGCAGTCGGCCGTCGAGCACAAGTCCTGGCCGCTGACGGCGCGGCAGATTTGCGACGTCAAACTGCTGCTCAACGGCGGCTTCTCGCCGCTCGAGGGCTTCCTGAACCAAGACGACTACCGGCGCGTCGTCGAGGAGATGCGCCTGGCCGACGGCACGCTCTGGCCCATGCCGGTCACCCTCGACGTGACGGAGGACGCGGCCGAGGCGCTGTCGCGCGGCGACAAGCTCGCGCTGCGCGACCCCGAGGGCTGGCTGATCGCGGTCATGACCGTCGAGACGATCTGGCGGCCCGACCGGGAACTGGAGGCGAAGAGCGTCTTCGGGACCGAGGACCCGGCGCACCCGGGCGTCGACCATGTCCTGAACCAGACGCACCCGGTCTATCTCGGCGGCAGGCTGACCG
>JAAUXY010113109.1_pt1 | contig 15368 bp, 9 predicted proteins | sample 7278121 | NCBI WGS metagenome assembly JAAUXY01 (sample SAMN14350117, study PRJNA611818) | marine sediment metagenome | isolation source: surface marine sediment (1.8m) | place: French Polynesia: Moorea | collected 2018-08 | reverse complement strand
CGGGACACCGCGCGTTCAGCCCGGCGCAGCTCGGCGGCGGCGCCGTCTCGGCTGTCGCTCAGGATGTGCGAGAAGGACACCCGGTTCACCTGTGCGTGAGCCGGCGCCTTGCGCCTGAGCTGTGCCGCGAGCTGATCCTTCGTGGATAGGAGCGCGGTGGTGTCCATGACCATACCTGTCACACTAATCTGCCAACTCCTCAGCAAGCTTGATGCCAAACTCGGAGAAATTCCCTATCGCTCTGAAAAATATACATTAAGCACTTACGCGAACGCCTCGCGTGAGGGCTTGATTCGGCCAATTGGGCAAAAGCTGCGCGACCTGGGCGGCAATTTGTGCCGCGGCGGCAAGCGGAGGGCCGTGATCGGCAATCGATCGGTCGATCGCGTTTTACCGACCCTTAACCAAACCTGTCCGAGGATGGCGGGGCAACCGCGGGAGCGAGACATGGCCGAAACCTCTGGCCCGACCGAGCTGACACCCGAAGACATCGAGCGAGCGGTCGAGATCTTCACCGAGCATCTGGGCGCGGCCTGCGCCGAATGTGAGGAGGAGGATCTGCACCACCGGGCGATCATCTCCGCCGTCTTTGCGGGGCTGGTCGAGATCACCTATCAGATCGCCGGCACCGAGACGGTCGGTATCCTGCGCCAGATGATCCAAGAGCTGGACGTACCCGGATCGCCGCTGGCCAAGATGCCGGAAAACGGTGGCCCGACGCCAGAGGCCAAGCTCAACTGACCCTCAGACAAGTCACTTAGACCGACCCGTCTGTCTTTAGAGATCGGCAGCATACCATATGGCCAGCGTCAGCCGTTTGGTCAGGCCGAGATCTTGACCGAGCTCTGCGTGGGCGCCGCTGGGGCCAGGCCGGGGTCCTGCGTGGCCGCCTGGGCACCGTCTTGGCTGCCGTCCTGCGTGTTTTCGAAGGCGACCAGCGCCTCGGCCCGCTCGCGGGCCAGTTCGCTGCTGTCCTTCCGGGCGAGCTCACGCCACGAGTCGCGCAGCGGTTCCAGCAGCCGCACCGCTTCCTCGGCGGGCTTGGGATCGTTGCGGATGTCGACCTGGGGCAGGGAGGTCAAGAGGAACCGGTAGAGCTGGTAGAGCTTCTCGGCGATCAGCCCGCCTTTCTCCATATCCAGGTTCTGCGCCAGCTCGCCAATGATGTCGACGGCCTTCTTGTTGGCCTGCCAACGGCCTTGAATATCATTTTTGTCAATGGCTTCCACGGCTTTTTGAAGAGAACGGATCGCCTCGTCGTAGAGCATAAAGACCAGCATGGCCGGGCTCGCCGAGAGAAGCTGTTGCGTTTTGTACTGGTTTGTCGCTGCGTGTTCCATTGGCTTGGTTCCGTTCCTTTCGTTGACCCTCCCGCTTCGCGGAAGACGTGGTTTAGTTATCGCTGGTCAGAGCGGCCGTGAGCTCCGTGATGCTCTGCCGTATGTTCGCCAGCGAAGAGAGCGCCTGCTCCATGGCGATGAACTTGTCGAGCAGTCGCTGACGTTCCAGCTCGAGGCGGACCAGCATCTGCTCGACCCGATCCTCGGAGACCTCGTTCTGGTCCTCCAGCGTGTCGATCTCGGCCTCCAGCGTGCCGCTGGTAGGGTCCACCAGCTCGTCGATCACGCCGAAGAACTGGGCCCCGACGCCGACCGTGAAGTCGAGCGTGATGCCGCTCAGGTCGGTACTGCCGTCGAAGATCACCTTGAGCCCATCGGCTTCCGTCAGGCTGGTCGCGGTGAGCGTGCGTCCCGAGCTCACCGTCACGCTGCCGTTGTCGGTACCGTCCACTGGGCCGCCGATGTTGGCCGAAAACACGCTGTCGCCCACATTGGACAGATTGAGTTCGGCCACGAGCCCGCCCGAGACCTCGACGAAGTTCAGGGGGTCGTGGTCGTCACTGACGATCTGGATGCGGAAGCTGTTGTCGATCACGTTCTCGATGACCGCGGCCGACACACCGGTGACGTTGTTGGTGATATTGGTGGCCAGGTCCTCGAGGCTGTCGGTAGCGTTGAAGTTGACCGTGCCGAGCAAAGAGTTGCTCTCGTCCCGGATCTCGAAGGAACCGTTCGCGATCGTGTAGTAGTTGTTCATCGGCGCGTCCTTGCCGGTGGTCAGCGCCGCCGTCTCGCCGAACAGCCCGGTGCCCAGATCGACGGTGAACGTGCCGCTGCCCGCGCCCGTCGAGCCGGACAGGGCGTCGAAGGTGAGCTGGGCCACCTGCACGTCGTTGCCGCCGTCGTCGACGAAGATCTCGATGGTATGAGAGCTGGCGTCGTCCAGATCGGTGGCCGTAATGTCAGCCGCGGGCACGCCCGCGCCGTCGATCGTGAACTTGATACCGGCCGCGGTCGAAAAGCTCGACACCCCGGCGCCGCTGCTCTCGATGCCGAGGGACAGCAGGCCCGTCGCCTGGCTGTACGCGCCCGCCGCCACCAGGGCGTCGATGGCGGTCTCGCTGAGCCCCGTGCTCGGCAGAACCGTGTTCAGGTTGGTAAAGCTGCCGCCGTTGCCGGGTCCGAGCCCGGCCGTGTTGGTGGCGCCGCCGGTGATGTCCGTGGCACGGCTGAACGCCGGCGCGTCGCCGGTCAGCCGGAAGGTCACGCCCAGGGACGAGAAATCGACGTCCGCGGTCTCGCCGGCCGCCAGCTCGCCGCCCGGGCCGTTGGTGACCGCCGCGGCATCCAGGATCGCGGTGATGTCGATTGCCTGGTTGGTGCCGTTGGTCAGATCGTTGAGCGTCAAGGTCTCGGTCACCGAGTCGTAGCTGTAGCGATAGGCGTTGCCGGTAGCGACGGTCTGGTCGAAGGTGATCAGGCTGATGCCGTCATTCAGCGGACCGTTGGTCTCGGCGTCGGTCTGGGTGAACGTGTAGTTGTTGGTGACCTTGGCGCTGTCGAACTTGTCGTCGAAATTGACGTTGAGCGTGTAGCCGGAGGCGTTGAAGGTGGTCTCCGAGGTGTAGTCCAAGAGTGCCACCCGCGGATCGGACGAGCTGAAATCGAAGGCGAACAGCCGGCGCACGTCGTCGGGGTTGTTGAGCAATGCCTCTTCCAGCTTGGAGTTGTTGACCTCCAGGGTGTCGCGGTTGAGCGGATCCACCAGCGCCGCGTTGTCGACCAGGTCGACGCCGATCTGGGCGAGGACCGAGAAGGCGTCGTTCACGCCCAGGGTGCCCTGGCCGACGATGGTCGAGAGCTGCTGCTGGACGGTGCGAATGGCGTTGTTCCCGAACAGCACGCCGGCGTCCTCGGCCGCTTCCCCGGACTCCGTGTCGATGAGGCTCTGCTGGTTGAGGAACACGCGCACCGCGTTGTACGACTCGACGAAGGTATCGACTTCGCCGACCACCGAGGTCAGGTCGCGCTCGACGTCGATCTTGATGGTGGTGTCTTCCTCGGCCTGAAACAGGGACAGCGTGACGCCGGTGAACAGATCGTTGATGGTGTTGCTGCTGCGCTCGAAGATCTGCTCATTGTTGAGCCCCATCTCGGCCAGCAGCCCGTCGGTGTCGGTGAAGGTGAGGGCTGTTCCGGAGGCGTGCGTGATTTCAAGCCGGTACTTGCTGCCGTCCTGGATCACCTGGGACTCGACGCCGCCGGCGCCGTCCGAGGCGGCGATCTTGGTCGCGAGCGTCTGCAGCGTGTCGGTGGTCAGATAGTTGACCGTGTTGCCGTTGACCACGAACGAGCCGTCCGAGGCGGCGGCGGTGAAGAGCGTGTTGAGGGCCGCCGTGTCGCTGGAGATCAGGTTGGTCTCGTGCCGGTCCGGATCGGTGAAGCCATCCGCCTTGAGCCGCGCGGTCTGGGCCGACTGCAGCTCGTTCTTTATGGAGGCGCCGGTCAAGACGCCCAGCGTGTCGAGCGGCGTTCCCGAGGTGTCCGCCAGGGTGATGTTGGTGCCGGTCTTGTCGGCGGTCAGCACCAGGTGGTTTTCGGTGGCGCTGATCGAGACGATGCTGGCCGACACTTCGGTGGCACCCGTGCCGGTGTTGGCGTTGTTGATCCGGTCGCGCACGTCCTGCAGCGTGTCCGAGCTGGTCATGGTGATCGACGTGCCGTTCACCGTGAAGGTGCCGGTGATCCCAAGCGCCGTGGTCGTGCTGGTCTGGGCGTCGCTCATCACCTTATGGGCGGTGGCGACGCGCAAGATCTCGACGGTGTGGCTGCCGAGATCGGCGGAATTGGCGACGGACACGCCCATCAGGTTGCCGGCGGCGGCCGGGGTCTGGCTGTCGGTCCGGCTGCTGGTCGCGAAGGCGACCTTGGATGCGAAGATATTGTTGGCGCTGTCCACGCTGACCGCGCCGCGCAGCTTGTTGACGCTCGTGCTCAAGCTGTTGAGAAGGCTGCGCAGGTCCTTGAGCGCGGCCACCTTCTCGGTGTTGCTCTCGATGCGCGCCTCGATGGTGTCGATCGGGATCCGCTTGGCCGCGATGATCGAGTCCGTGACCTCTTGGAAATCGATCTCGGAGGTCAGGCCGGAAAACGAGACCCGGCCGTTCTCATCGATGACCAGCGAATTGAGGTTCAGCGCATCCATGGTCGCGTTGTCCTCCGCCTAGACGGATTGATCGATGGCCGGGCCCAGCAGCTCGTCGATCTGGGCGGCCAGTCGGCGCAGGTCTTCCGCCGGCACCTCCTGCACCATGTCGCCGGTGTTGCGGTCGACGAAGCGGCCGAAGACCTGGCCGGTGCGGTCGTCGATGTGCAGCGTGAGCCGCACGTCCCGGTGGCCGGGCAGAGGCGGCGCGGACTGAACCGCGGTTCGGGTCTGGGCTTCGGCCACGCGCTCGGCCGTGGCGACGGACGTCTTGTTGGTCTGGGCGGGTGCCGCCGGCGCGGCGGCGCGGCCCTGATTCTTTGGGGCGTCCGAGACGGGGAGCGAGGCCGGGATCCTGGACGTGATCTCCATCTTCTCCTCCACTTACCGGTTGCCCTCCCTAGGGGAGACGGAGAGGGGGGCTGGGCCCCCGCTCTCCAATCCCATCTTCGCCTACTGGAACAGACGCAACAGGTTCTGCGGAACCTGGTTGGCCTGGGCCAGCATGGAAATACCGGTCTGCACCAGGATGTTCTTACTGGTGAAATCCGAGATCTCCTTGGCGACGTCGAGGTCGAGCAGACCGCTACGTGCGGCCTCCGAGTTCTCGATCGCCGCGGCCAGGTTGTTCGACGCAAAGCTCAACCGGTTCTGCGCCGCACCAACCGTCGACCGCTGCTGGTTGATCGTGTCGATCGCCGCGGTCACGGCGGTGGAGGCCGTGTTCGCGGAGCTCGCATCGGTGATCACCGTGCCACCCAGGCTCAGCGCGTTGGCGCTGGCCGCGCTGACCGTGAAGGTCAGCGTGTCCTGCGTGGCCGCACCGGTACCAACCTTAAAGTCGAAGTTCTGGCTGGTGCCGGTCGAGGTGAAGGCCGTGCCGAAGATCAGCTCACCGATGTCGAGGGTGAGCGTCCCCGCGCCGGTACCGGTCGCACTCGCGGTATCCAGCGAGATACGGCCCAGCACCTGCGTCGAGGTCGCCAACCGCACGTCGATCGTGTGGATGGCGCCGTCATCGAGGTCGTCCGCCGGCGCTGCACCGTAAACCCCACCATCGACGCTGAACTCGAGGCCGTTGGTGGCCGCAAGCGCCAGCGTGTTGGCGCCCGCGTTACCGGTGTAGTTGATGGTCAGGATACCGGTCGCCACAGCGAAGGACGTACCCGTGTCCAGGCCCACCAGCTCCCGGAGCCCGGTGATGTCGAAGCCGGTCGTGCCATAGGCAACCGTGGACGTCGTGGCCGAAGCGTTCGCGCCGACCGTGACCGCCTGGTTGCCCTCGGTGTTGATGGTGGCGTTGGTCCGGTTGAAAACCGAGTCCAGCCGCACGGTCACGCCGAGGTTGTTGAAGTTCACGTCGACATTCGTGCCGGCGTTCAGCGTGTTGTCGGTGGTCGCCTGACCATTCGCCGTCAACTGCGCATTGAACGCAGTGGTGATGTCGATGGTCTGACGGTCACCGGTCCGCGTGTTGGTGAGCGACAGCTCTTCGCTCGTGTTGTTGTACGACATACGGAACGTGTCGCCCGTGGTCACCACGGTGGTGTCCAGGGTCTGAACGCTGACGCCCGGCGCCTGACCGGCGGTGAACTCGTTGGTCGTGCCGACCACGGTCTGGTCGCCGGCCACCATGTCGTTGTTGGCGTCGAACACCGCCGAGCCGCCGGCGATCAGCTGCGTGCCGTTGAACTCGGTGTCGTCGGAAATACGCGTGATTTCCGACAGCAGGGCCTGGTACTCGGAGTCCAGAACCGCGCGCTCGGTCGTACCGAACTGACCGGACGAGGCCTGAACCGCCAGCGCCTTCATGCGGACCAGGATGTCGCCGATGGTCGCCAGAGCGCCGTCGGCGATCTGGAGCAGCGACGAGGCCTGGCTCGCGTTCTGGGTGGCCTGCTGCATGGCCGCGACCTCCGCCCGCAGGCGGGAGCCGATGGCCAGCGACGCGGCGTCGTCCTTGGCGGACACGACGCGCAGACCGGACGACAGCTTGGCAAGCGAGCTGGTCGTCTTCATGTCGGACGCCACCAGGTTGCGGTGGGCGACATTGGCTGCAAAGTTCGAGATGACGTTAAGAGCCATTTTCAAGTCTCCTACTTGGATTGACGAATTCGGCCAGGGGCCGAGAGGAACTACCTGTTCCACACACCCCGCAGATAGACTCCGGGGTGCAGCTACTGGCAAGCAAACGGAGTGCCAAGAGCGGAATTTCGGGGAATCAATGGGTTGCCCCGCGCCGACGCGGGGATTGACTCGCTGCTGGGCAAATTCTGCCGGGCAGAATCGTCCGGTCGGGCAGATCCTGCCCGGCGTTTCCTGCCGCTGCGCGGTACCTCGATCCGTCGTCGCCCCCGGGCTGGCCGCTGCCCCGGAATACCCGCCATTGCGGGGCAGGGCGATGGCTGGGGATGTGGGCCGCGCAGCTCCCGTCCGTCCCAGCTTCCCGATCGCATGCCTAACCGGCGTTAACCAAGGCTTCAGCGGCGTCCCCTAGTTTGGATGCTCCGAATTTCCGCCCCAGGACCGCGATGCCCTACGGCAATCTCTCCCAGTTCGCCCATGCCCATCCGGCGTTGGCCCCGGCGCGCAAGAAGCGCGGCGCGATGCGCCGCCGCTGGCAAGACCGCCGGTCCGACCCCGCCGACGCGGACAGGGTGCATCCGGTGCAGGCGACCGTCATCGACCGAAGCATGGCGACCGCGGCAGAGCTCTTGGGCGCGCGCCGGTTCGAACAGGCGACCCAGCTCATAGGCCAGGTGCTGCGGCACGCGCCGGAATACCCCGATGCGCACAACCTAATCGGCGTGGCGGCGCGCGGACGCGGCGATATGGAGAGCGCCATTGGCCACTTCCGCCGTGCGGCGGAACTCAACCCGCAGCTCGCGGGCGCCCAGGCAAATCTCGGTCTGGCGTTGGTCGACCAAGGCCGCCACGGCGAGGCACGGACCCCCTTGATGCGGGCGCTGGAGATCGATCCCAGCAATGCCCTGGCCCTTTACGGGGTGGGCGTGGTCTTGTCGAATTCGTGCGCCTTCGCCGAAGCCGAGGCGGTGCTGCGGCGCGCCGTCCGGATCTCGCCGCGCTATGCCGAGGCGCACGCGAAACTGGGCTTCGTCCAGTTCGAGCTGGAGCACTTTCGGGAGGCGGACCGGTCCTGCCGGCGGGCGATCGGGCTGCAGCCGGAGAACGCCGCCATACACGACACCCTGGGACGGGTGCTGACGGCCCAGGGCCGGTTCGAGGAGGCGCTGGAAAGCCTGGGGACCGCAGCCAGCCTGGACCCAGGGACGGCCGACACCCGGTTTCATCTCGCCGAGCCATTGCTCTCGCTGGGCCAACTCACGGACGGCTGGGATGCCTATGAGCATCGTCAAAAGCCTGAGGGTGAGGGGCGCTGGCCGGTCTGGCGGGGCGAGAGCCTGGCCGGCCGATCCATCCTGATCCGCCCGGAAGGAGATCTCCGCGACCAGATCCTGTTCGCCTCCTGCTTTTCGGACGTGCTGCGCCAGGCGGATCGCTGCGTCATTTGCTGTGCGCACGAGCTCGGCCGCCTGTTCCAGCAGTCATTCCCCCGTGCGGAGATCTGCGGCGTCGCCCATGATGACGAAGTCCCAGACTTGCCGGGTATCGACTTCCAGATCCTCTCCGGCAGCCTGATGCGGCAGCTCCGCAGAAACGTGGAGGACTTCCCCAGTCACGCCGGCTATCTGCGGGTCGATGCCGCCCGCAGGTCGGCGCTCGCCAACTGCGTCGCGGCCCTGGGACCGGGCCTCAAGGTCGGCATAAGCTGGCGCGGGAAAACGGGTACGGAGGTTCGCCGGGCCTTCATGCCGCTCACGGACTGGGGCGCTGTTCTGGCCACGACGGACGTCCATTTCGTCAACCTGCAGTATGACGACGCCAGCGGCGAACTCGCCGAGTCAGCCGGACTGACCGGCACGCCGGTTCACGAAATCGAGGGCCTGGACGTGAGCCGGGATCTCGATGGTCTGGCGGCGCTGCTCTCGGTCCTGGACCTGGTGATTGCGCCGAACAACGAGATCTTGACCCTGGCCGGCGCGGTCGGCGCGCCACTCTGGTTCCTGGATACGGCCCCAGGCTTCGGAACCTTCGGCACCGGCCGCTGCCTTTGGTTCCCGCGCGCTCGCGTCTACCGCCGAGAGGTGGGGACGCCCGACTGGAGCGCTGTCTTGCGCCGGGTCGCAGCGGACCTCGCCGTCGAGGCACATCAGCAAGCGGCCGCGTGAGCATGGCCCGCGGCAAGGCCCTCGCCCCGGATGGCAGCTCCGGAGGCGCAGCACCCCTGACGCGCCAGCAGCGGCGCCAGCAGGCGCGGCAGGCCCGCAAAGGCGGGGCCGGTGCCTCGCCCGGAAAGGCCGCTGCCCCTCGCGACTCCGACAAGCAAGACTTCATCGTCCAGGCGATCCAGCGGGCCACGCAGGACATCCAGTCGGGCGCATTCCGCAGCGGGCTCGAGCTAATCGAGCAGGTCCTGCGCCTGGCCCCCGATCATGCGGAAGCGATCGCGCTAAAGGGCAACCTCGCCTATATCCACGGCAACTACGAGACGGCGATCGCGCTGTTCCGACAGTCCCTCGCGATCGAGGGCCGCGCGCCCTTTGTCCTATTCAACCTCGGCGCGGTCCTGGTCAAGGCGGGCCGCTACACCGAGGCGATCGAGCCCCTGCGGCGGGCGATCAAGCTTGAGCCCGGTCTGGCGCAGGCCCATAACGCGCTGGGCGGAGCCTATGTCGCGCTCTGGCGGTTCGACGAGGCCAAGCGGGCCCTTAACAAGGCGCTGTCCCTGCCGGGGCCCAAGGCACCGGCCTGCACGAATTTGGGTATCGCCCATTTGGGGCTCGGCGACGCAGAGGCGGCCATCGGGTGTTTTGCCAAGTCCCTCCGCCTCAAGGCCGATCCGCGCGCGCTGTACGACGGTCTCCTCCCGGCCGCCGGCGTGCTTGCCCTCGCCGACGATCCGGACATGCGCGCTGCCTGGCCGACGGCCAAGCAGGTACTGCGGGAGGTCAACCCGGCTTCACCCGGGCCCGACCTCGTTGACTATGCCCTCGAGACCCTCAAGGTCGATCCGGCATCCGACGCGCTCGCACGCGCGCAGGCCCTCTTGCCGCCCGTCGATCAGGAAACGGTCGCGCTGGCCGCGCCGGAGATTGCCAAACCCGCTTCCGGTGGCGCGGAGCTGCCCCGCCGTGTCTGCGCCCTTTACTTCTTCGGCCGCAGTGCCACGGGACTTCTCCACGCGCTGGTGGATGGCCACCCCCAGGTCACGACCCTGCCCGGGGTTTATTTCAAGGGTTTCTTCGGTCCTGGCGTGTGGGAGGGCATTCGCCATTCCGATGCGGACGAGATGATCAGCCGGTTCATGGACGTCTACGAGGTCTTCTTCGACGCCCGCCATCCGAAATCAGTGCCCGGCAATCCCTCCAAGGGTCACGTCTCGATGGGCGCGCAGGAGGGCTTCGTCAACATGGGACCGAACCGGGACCAGGTCCTGACGGTCGACAAGTCCGCGTTCAGGGCGCACATGAAGGCGCTGCTCGCCGGGCGCGAGCGCCTCACCCAAGGCGATTTCTTCCTGATGCTCCACCGCGCCTTCGAGCGTGCGCAGGGAAAGCCCGGCGACGAGGAGCTGGTCTTCTACCATATCCACAATCCGCTCCCCCATGAGGTCCTGAATTTTTTCCGCCATTTCCCGGACTCGCAACTCCTGATGATGGTGCGCGAACCGCTGCGCAGCTGCGAGTCCTGGATCAGCGGCGAGGTCCTGCAGGATTCCGACTATCTCGGTCTCGGAATCAAGCTAGCGCACATGCCCTTTCAGATTTCCCGGCCGGAGTTTCGGGGACGGGACGCGCGCGGTCTGCGGCTCGACGACTTGAAGTTGAGGCCAGAGGCATCCATGCGCGCGCTGGCCCACTGGCTCGGCATCGGCTGGAACCCGTCGCTGTTGACCCCGACGATGCAGGGGCTCGCCTGGTGGGGAAATCCTGGCAGCAAGACATTCGGGGCCGATCCCTTCGATCCCGCCGTTCTTACCCGCGAGGTGGGCGAGATCTTCAGGGAAAGAGACCAGCGGGTGCTGCGCGCCCTCTACTATCCCTTCCGCGTGCTCTATGGCTGGGAACAGGACAATCCCGACGCCTTTCGAGCGCTGCTGGCCGAGGCGCCGGAGCTGCTGGAGAATCCGCTGGACTGCGAGCACGCCTTCGCCGACACGCTCGGCATTCCCGTCACCCGGCTGACGCAAAGTGTCTCGTTTAGATACATCCGCCTTGCGCTGCGCCTGCGGCTGGAGGCGTTGGCAAAGCACGGCACCTGTCCGGGGATGATCGAGCCGCTCGAAATCGCGGACTGATTTCCAGGAACGAGCAGGACGAACCTTAGGACAAGCTCGCCGTTTAAAGGATCGCATGGGCACACGCAGAACATTTGCGCCGGACGGATCCGGTCCCGGTGGGAGCAGCACGGCCCATCTGGAGCCCGAAAAGCGCGCGATCATTGCCGAGGCCTTGGCCCTGGCCGGTCGAAAGCTTCAAGAGGGCGCGCTCGTCCAAGCCATGCACATGGCCAGCGAGGTTCTCAAGCGCGTGCCCGGCCATCCCGAGGCCCTGGCGATCCAGGGCAACGTCGCCTTTCTCCAGTGCAACTATCCTGCGGCTATCGATTTCTACCGGAGATCGGTCGCCGCCAACGGTCAGGTGGCCCAGGTGCACTTCAATCTGGGAGTGACCCTGGAGAAGGTCCACCGGCATGCCGAGGCTGCGGAGAGCTTTACCAGAGTGGTGGCGCTCGACCCTCACTTCCCCAACGGCTGGATGGCGCTCGGCGTTGCGCGAACCGGCCAGTGGTCGTTCGAAGAAGCGATAGAGATCACGGTCAAGGCGCTGGACTACCCCTGCGACAGAGCAGAGGCTCTAGCGACGCTTGGCGGGGCCCATCTCGGCTTGGGGCAGGCGCGGGAAGCGCTGCTCCGCTATGCCGAGGCGGCGCGGCTCAAGCCGGACGCCCAGCATCTGCACGGAGCGATGAATGTCGCCGCGGCCGTTCTCGCCCTTTCAGCGGAGGCCGGCGTGGACGAGGTTTGGACGTCAACCTTGGCCCAATTGCGCGAGACCATGCCCGCCTCGCCGATGCCGGCGTTCGTCGAAGCGTTCGTGGAAAAGATGCATGACATTCAGTCGACCGAGGCTCTCGATCGGGCGCGGGCCGCGCTGCCGCGCGCCGAGGAGCAAGCGATAGCCTTGTCCCACACCATCTCGGGCCGGCGCGGCCCTTCGGCCGAGAGGGCGCCTGCGCGCATGTGCATCCTGCTCAACTTCGGCCGCAGCGGCAGCGGTCTTGTCCATGCCCTCCTCGACGACCACCCCCAGGTGACGACGCTGCCCGGGGTCTACTTCAAGGGCTTCTTCGGACCCGGCACATGGGAGCGGATCCGAAACGCCGACCCGGAGACGATGATCGGCCAGTTCATGGACGCCTATCCGGTCTTGTTCGATGCCCGGGATCCGCGGCCCGTTCCGGGCAACCCGACGTCCGCGGAGAACGGAGTCGGCCTCCAGGAGGGCTTCACCCATATGGGCGACGACGGAAAGCAATGGCTCGCAATCGACCGGTCTGCCTTCCGGGCGCAGATGCGCGAGCAGCTCGCCGGCCGGTCTAGCGTGAGCCAAGGCGATTTCTTCTTGATGGCTCACCGCGCCTTCGAACGCGCCCGGGGCAGGTCGGACGAGCAAGAGCTTCTCTTCTACCACATCCACAACCCGACCCCTTATGAGCTCGAAAACTATCTCAGGCAGTTTCCCGAAACGCAGGTTCTGATGATGGTCCGGGAACCGGTGCAAAGCTGCGAGTCGTGGAATACGAAGTACGTCCAAGAGCAAGGCAACTATGTCGGCTTTGCCACGCGGATGGGATTCATGCCGTTTCACGTAGACGAAGCGGCGTTCGGTAACCGCGACGCCTTCGGCCTACGCCTCGAGGATCTCAAGCGCCGGCCCGAGGCGAGCATGCGCGCACTGGCCGCGCGGCTTGGCATCGACTGGCACCCGCGCCTCCTGGAGCCGACCATGCAGGGGCTCAAATGGTGGGGGGATCCGACCAGCAAGACCTTTGGCCTCGATCCCTTCGACACCGGCGTCATCGAGCGCGAGGTCGGCGAGATCTTCGGCGCGCGGGACCAGCAGATCCTGCGCACGCTGTACTACCCGTTCCGCGTGCTCTACGGCTATCAGGAGCCGGACGCGGCGGGCTTTCAGGCCGATCTAGAACAGATCGAGTCGATGCTGGATGAGCCCATGGCGTGCGAGAGGACGCTGATCAAGAACGCAGGCCTGCCGCCCGAGAAACTGCCCCACCACACGTCCTACAAGTACCTGCGAGTGGTCTTCCGGTCGCGACTTGAGACCCTCAAGAAACACGGCACCTATCCGGGAATGATCGAGCCGCTCGTGGTCGAGGGCTGAGGGCGCGGCCGCCCGCCTTTCGGGAGCAGATCACTGAGGATGCAGGCCCGCGCTGCCGAGGTCGCGCCGTTGTGCGCGAGCCGCGGCGCCGCGCCGGGGTAGGCGTCCGGCGCGGACCGGGCTCGCGCCCCTCGCGGCCGCGCGGGTTAGGCCGCGAGGTTCAACGGAAAGCGGATCGGGTAGTCTTCGTTGGTGAAGATGTGCTGGATGCCGACGCGGGCGGCCGTGTCGATGACCAACGGGGCGCGCATGTTGGCGGTCACCAGCACGCTGTCGTTGAGGTCGCGGCGGACCGTCACGATCGCCAACAGAGCCGCGTCGTCTTTCCGGATCTCCAACTCCTCGAGCGCATCCGCGATGTCCTGCGGCGCCAGCAGGCTCGCCTCCATGTTGAGCGGCGCCACCAGGAAGGAGAGGTCCGGGTCTTCGAGGTTCTGCAGCAGCTTGAACTGCTCGAGCCGCGGGTCCGGCAGGTTGGCCAAGGCGAAGGCGCGTGCAGCGGGGAAACCCGGCAGCCCCTTGGGCGTGGCGATCGCGTTCTTGCGGTCGAACACAAACCGGCCCCAGCGATTCTCGATGACCAGCTGGTCGGTGTCGGCGATCTGGCCGTGGCCGGCTTCCTCGAGGGGATAGGAGACCTCGAGTTCGACATCCGCCGTCAGCTCCGCGAGTGAAGATCCGTTGTCCATGGTTGTTATCCTTTGCCTACCTAGAGATGGGGGAGGGTTGCGCCGCTTGGTCTGGCCGCGCGGGTTAGAGGAAGTTGAGGATCGAGAGCTGGCCCATGCGCACGACCACGGAGAAGGATGCCTCCAACGCGGTCTGGTTGGCCTGCAGCCCGATCAACGCCTCGGCGACGTCGACGAACTTGATCTCGCCGACGGTCTCTTCCGTCAGCAGGATGGTGTCTTCGTGCTTGACGTTGATCTTCTCCAGGTTGGAGCGGTCCAGCCCGATCCGGGAAATGATGTTCGGAATGTCGTCGATGGCCTCGGTAAGAAGCCGCTGCGCCTCTTCCAGGCGCGGGATGTCCAGGCTTGGGTTGGTGGCGACCAGGTGCAACGCCCGGACCAGGTTCTCGAAGCCCTTGGCGTCGGCTCTGACGCCATAGTTCACCTGGGTGTTCTCGTCGGCCCGGACCGAGAGCTCCTGGTTGTCGCCCTGGTAGTAGGCGGGCGTCTTCTGTCCAAACAGAAGATTGCCCACGTCGATGGTGAAGCTGCCCGCGCCGGCGCCGGTGGTGGCCAAGGTGTTGTAGTCGATGGTGGCCAAGTGGTGCCCGCCGACCACGACATTGGCGCTGCCGGTGCCGACCCGGTCCGTGGTGCCGACGCCGACGCCGTCGCCCAGATCCACGCCGGCTGCCGAGAACTCGACCGTGGTGCCGTCATTGGCCACCTGGATGGTCATCAAGCCGGTGTCCGGGTCATAGACGGTGGGATCGAGCGCCATCAGCGCCTGGATCGCGGTCAGGCCCACGGCGCTGGTCCGGTTGGTGACGGTCAGACTGGCGGTGGTGATGGAGCCGATCGCGGCCGCGTCCAGCGTGCCGGTGGTGATGTTGTCGGCGTTGCGGACGAAATTGCTGTCCAGCGTCACGGTCGCGCCGAGCCCGGGAAAGGCGATGGCGGCCGTCTGCCCCGGCGCCAGATTGGCGCCCGGCACGCCGGTGATCGCGTTCAACTGCGGGGCGATGTTGACGGTGGTGCTGGTCCCGGTGACGGTGTTGGTGAGCGTCAGGTTGGCGGTCACCGCGTCGGTGAAATCGTAGCTCAGCCGGTAGCCGTCGCCGCTGGTCACTACGGTCTCGTCGAAGGCCAGCGTCATGCCCTGGGTGGCCAGCGACTGGGCGTTGGTGCCGGCGTCCAGCAGCACGGAGGGGACGCTGGGATAGACGGCGGGCGGCGCGGTGAACAAAGAATCGGTGAGATCGACCGGCGGGATGTCCATGCGGCCGCCGCCGAACAGGTACTGGCCGTCATCCTGCACATTGAGGATGCCGGCCACCTGGTCCAACAGACCCTGCGCCTGGTTGACCAGGTCGAGCTCGTCTTCGTTGCCGCCGCTCAAGGCCTGCAGCATGGTGACGCGGAAACTGCTGGCGATGTCGAAGAGCGACGAGGACTGGGCCTCCATCACCTGCAGCCGGTCGTCCACCCGGTTGTTGGTTGCGACGAAATTGTTGATCTTCACCAGCGACGCTTCGAGTGAGACCAACCGCTTGGAGTCGGTCGCGATCCCGCTGTAGCGTTGGGCCCGGTTGCCGCTGGAGATCTGGGCGTTCTGCTGGAACACCTGCGCCTGCAGATCCAGGATCCGGTTGCGGGCGAATTCGCT
>JAAUXY010008603.1_pt1 | contig 15370 bp, 19 predicted proteins | sample 7278121 | NCBI WGS metagenome assembly JAAUXY01 (sample SAMN14350117, study PRJNA611818) | marine sediment metagenome | isolation source: surface marine sediment (1.8m) | place: French Polynesia: Moorea | collected 2018-08 | reverse complement strand
CGATGACATCATCGAGGGACTGAACTCGTTGGTCGATAAGGCCATCCAGAACACCTATCCGCCCAAGAAGAAAATCAAGAAGAAGAAAGGTGAAGAAGGGCCGGATGAATTTGTGGAAGTGCCCGAGGAGGGCAAGACCTATCTGCGCCTGACCAAAGAAGATATTGAGGATGTGACCATTGGGGGTAACACCGCCATGCATCATATTTTTTTAAATCTCAATCCCGAGCACGTGGGCCTGGCCCCTTTTCCCCCGGTGATCCATCACAGTCTGGATATCAAGGCGCGTGACATGGGCATCAACATCAATCCCGCTTCCTATGTATTTGTGCTTCCCAATGAAGCCGGATTTGTGGGGGCGGACAACGTCGGTGTGATGCTGGCCGAAGAGCCGTACAAAAAAGACGAAATCGCACTGATTATTGATATCGGCACCAATGGCGAGCTGGTGCTGGGGAACAAAGAGAAGTTGATCTCCTCTTCCTGTGCCACCGGTCCGGCCTTGGAGGGGGCCCAGATTGCTTTCGGTATGCGGGCGGCGCCCGGGGCCATGGAACGGATCACCATTGATCCTGATACAAAAGAGGTGGATTATAAAGTCATCGGTCGAGATGCCTGGCGCAAATATTCGGAAGCCAAGGATATGAAGGCCAAAGGCATATGCGGTTCCGGTATTCTCGACCTGCTGTCCGAGCTTTACTGTGCTGGGGTGATTATTAAAAGTGGCGCATTTAATAAAGAAGCCTTAGACGGACATCCCCGTTACCGATTAAATCCGGATACCAACCAGCCGGAATTTGTTCTGGCCTGGGCGGAGGAATCCAGTATTGATAAGGACATCGTGGTCACCCAAAAAGATGTGCGCCAGATTCAATTGGCAAAAGGTGCCTTATATGCCGGCTGTAAGCTTATGATGCGGCGTATGGGGATGGAGAAAGTGGATACGATTAAAATCGCCGGGGCCTTTGGCACCCACGTTGATCGGCAAAAGGCGTTGATCATGGGGCTGTTTCCGGACTGCGAGATCGAAATGATCGAAAGTGTCGGTAATGCTGCCGGCGATGGTTGCCGGGCGGCGTTGTTGAATAAAGCCAAACGCGAAGAAGCCAACTGGGTATCTCGCAATGTAGAATATATTGAGCTGACGGTCGAAGGCGATTTCCAGACCGAATTCATGGAGGCCATGCAGATACCGCATATGAAAGACGAATTTCCGCATCTGGAAGGTGTGGTTCCCGAGGATATTCTAAAACAATAGATGCAGAAGGGCCGCATGGATGGCGGAGGTATCTTGGCTTCTCCAAAACCAAAATGGGTGTGTGTATCGGTTGACCCTGGAATTTGCGGCTTTGCGTGTATGATAAAGGCCCGCAAAACAGGTGCCCGTGAGGTTTCCCTGGACATCTCCGGTTCGGATTGTGAGCAGATTAAAAGAATGGCAGAGCGCCTGGCGACCCTTTCAGTAAAAGAGTTGTTTACGCCGCTGAGCCGCAATCCGGTTTATGCTGTTGCTGAAAAATCCGGCTGCCACCTGTCTTGTGCAATTCCGGTGGCGGTGATCAAGGCCGCTGAAGTGGCCTTGGAGCTGGCGCTTCCGCAGGAAGTGCATATCAAATTTGTAGCGTGTTAGGAGCGCAACATAAATGCAGAAATCAAAAGTGGTTCCGTTTAAAGCCGGTGAAGGTATTTCACAGGCCCTAACCCAACGCCTGCTGGAAAAAGGGCGGTCGTATGGTCTCAATGCCATCTTTCCGTTTAGCATTGATAAAATCATAGTGGCTGAGTGGGTCCATCTTAAATGCCACTACGGCTGCAACCAGTATGATACGAACTGGTGTTGTCCGCCGGCGACACCGGATCCGGATAAAGTTCGTGCTATTTTATCGGAGTATTCCACCGCGCTGCTTTTGGTGGGGACCACCAATTGTTCGGATTTTTATTTGAACAACGAGCGCAAAAGAATCGCGCAAGTTCGCTGCTGGAAAGGAACCATCAGCCTGGAGCGCATGCTGTTTCTTGAGGGCTATTACAAGGCGTTCAGTCTTGTGGGAGAGTGTTGCGCGCTTTGCAAAGAATGTGCTTATCCGGATGAGTGCCGGTTTCCGCAGGAAAAGAGACCATCGGTGGAATCATTTTCCATCGATGTCATCGGCACTTTAAAAAATCTGGGCACCACTTCAGCAGTAGCTGCTCAAACCTGCGAAACCTACAGCTATTATGGCATTATCCTTTTAGAATGAATCTCTGCGGGTTTTTAGGGAAATTGATTGTTGACAATTTTAGTAGAGTTTGATGTTAAAGATAAGTTGCTCATTGTTGTTAGCACGGCTGTGATTTCGCAACTTAAAAGCGTCTGGCAATTTTAGCAGACGGCACCAATTAGACCATGAAAGGAGGTGATGAACGAAGCGTTTATACAGTTTTTGTAGAAACGTGACCCCTAATAAAAAACGAAAGGAGATTCCCAATGGCCAAACAATTGTTGATCGATGCCTACCGGGGGAAAAGAACGGAAAAACCCCCATGGGTGCCATACGCAGGGGTTCACTGCGCTTTTTTGATCAATGAACCGTCGGATAAAATGCTCCAAGATCCTGAACTTTTGGCAAAGGGTGTTGTTAATGCCGCCAAAAGATACAAAGCTGACGGAATTCCGCTGATATTCGATCTTTCAGTTGAAGCCAATTCAGTCGGTTGTGAGCTGAAATGGTGGGCCGACAATGTACCCTCCGTCACGACCCATCCCTGTTCCGATAAAACCCCTGAAGATGCCGGGCTCACAATGCCGACCAAAGAATCCGGTCGCTGGCCGGTGCTTTTTGAAGCTGCAAAAATCGCCAAACCCCAGCTGGATGAAATGGATTGCGTTATGATGGGGCTTTTTTGCGGTCCTTTGACATTGGCTTCCCATCTGGCCGGTGTGCGTATCTTCACCGATGTTTACAAAAATCCCGAATTTGCCGCCGATGTTATCAAATTTGCCGGCGAAGTAGGCGCAATTGCTGCCCAGTTCTATGCCGACATGGGCTCTGAGATTATTGCCATTGTTGATCCGGTGGCCTCTCAGATTAAATCCGAGACCTTTCAGCAATTTGTAACCCCAAATTCACAACCCGCCATTAAAGCGATACATGATGCCGGCGCGACATCATCTTTTTTCATTTGCGGCGACTGCACCAAAGTCCTGGAAGATGTCTGTCAGATCGGCACCCACGGCTTTGCGATCGATGAACAGCTCAATATGCTGTTTGTGCGCGACCTGGCCCGCAAACATGGGGTTGGTTTTGGCGGCAATTTGAAGCTGACGCTGGCGTTGAGTCTCGGGCTGTTGTCTCCCAGAGAAGACGCGATTGTCAGTTTGGCAGCAGGTGGGCATGAAGGTTATACCTTCGCCCCTGGCTGAGATATGCCCTACGATGTTCCGGTGGAACATATGGATCAGGCCATCGAAGCCAAAGACTGGTATGAACAATATTATGCCAAGTATCCGGAATCTTGGTAAACAATCATAGAAAGGAGGATTCGGATCATGGCAGACAAAATTAATATTGATGTTCTGACCTTGGACAGTGTCCAGTGCGCCGCCTGCGGCTACATGATGGAATCCATTGCTGCCCTGCCATCTGACGTTCAGGACATGATCGTATACAAGGAATGGTCGATCAAAAACAAAGATGGGATCGGCAAGTTTATTGAGCTCCAAGGCAAGGTATTGCCGACCATCTGCATCGAAAAAGATCTGGTTTTCGAGAGCATCATTCCGCAATACGAGGAACTGATTGACGAGATGGCCAAGCGGGCACCCAATGACGAGATGCGCGAACGCATTGAGTCCCTGCGCGACCACGGTTTTGAATTTGACAAAATTCAGGAGAACCTGAAAAAAGCAGGCGCCGGGTTGGCGACGCGCACCGATTCCAAAGTGGAATGATAACCCTATAAACGCATACAAGCCGGGCCCTGCAAAAGGCCCGGCTTGTTCAATTTTAAAGACCCGGAGATGTGTTCACATTGGAAATCAATGCAGCGGTTGAAGAACTTAAGACATTTGTTCTCGAGCACGGCCTGCCCCAAACAGATATGGCATTGTTTGGAATTATGTGCCCCTATTGCGGAAAATCCGATCGCATCCGAAAACTGGACGAACCGGATACCTTAATCGAGAAGATGGATCCGAAACATGTCGACCTCTATGTAAAACTCTGGGATCGACTGACCCGCTCAAACGGATCCCTGGGTGTCTGTAAATTTTGCCAGAACCTTCTCTTGCTGCAAGATGAGGCAAGTGCAGTACCTTTGTATGAGTGATCCATCAAAAAAAGCAGGTTTCAGGTGTCAGTGTTCAGGTGTCCGCAAACAGCTCATAGCTCAAAGCTCATAGGCTGATTACCAAACTTCAAATATTCAAACTATGAGCTATCAGCTATCAGCTACGAGCTATTGGTTTCTGACACCCGCCTGCGCGGACGAAGCCGCTATGGCGCGGCGAAGGCCCGACACCTGATACCTAAAATAATGAACAATACTAACACCAATCCGTGGGTTATAAATTATTTGAGAAAAGCAACACCAGCGAGTAGGGAGGCATAACATGAAAGTAGAAGTATTAGGGCCCGGGTGTAAACGCTGTGACCAGTTATATGAAAATGCCCAAAATGCGGTAGCCGAATTGGATTCCCCGGAGCAGATTGAAGTCGTCAAAATCGCGGATATCAATTACTTCGCAAAAATGGGGGTGTTCATGACACCGGGGCTTATCATTGATGGGGATGTGATTTCTACCGGTAAAGTACTAAGCCCCAATCAAATCAAGCAAAAGATTACGGAGAAAATGTAACGCATGTCGGATGCTACCCTCGTATATTTGATTACCGGTTTCTTAGGCAGCGGTAAGACCACCTTTCTGAATCGCATTATTCAGCGGTTTCCCAAAGACAAAAAACTGACGCTGCTGGTTAATGAATTCGGTGAAGTTGGCGTAGATGGTACGCTGGTGGAGGGCGATGACATCGATATGATGGAAATCAGCAAAGGCTCGATTTTCTGCGTTTGTGTTAAAACCGATTTTATAAAAGGTCTATATGAGCTCAACACCAAGATTCAGCCCGATGTGATGCTGATTGAATCCACTGGTGTGGCCAACCCCTCTGATTTAAAAAAAGATTTGAAACTGCCCATATTCAATGACCGCTTTCGATTCATGGAGCAATTTTGCGTGATTGATGCCGCTCATTTTTTAGATGCGTATGGCGCCTTTGCATCTTTGGAAAAACAGATTGCGTCGTCCACTATATTTATCATGAATAAGATTGATAACGCCTCTCCTGAAAGAATCCAAGAAACGAAAAATGTCGTTCGGCAGTTTCATCCCGACCCCTCCTTTTTTGACACCACCTATGCCGACATCCCCTTAGAAGATTTTTTTGATTTCGCCAAATCGGAATCACGCGACTCAGAAACGCCGGAACCTGCAAAGGCAGCAACGGCGGTTCTTTCGGAAGAGGCACTTGACGAATTTATCGATGACCTCCTGGACAGTCCGGATCTTGAAATTACACCACCGGATACGCTCATGTCCGTGACCTATTCCTGGAATGGAGATGATCTGAAGCAGGTCAGCGCCATGGCCGAGGCGTTGCCGCCTTCAGTTGTTAGAGCCAAAGGGTTTGTCGAAGAAAAAGGGGATATGTATTTATTCAGCTATGTTATGGGCGATTGGACCATTGAAAAAACCAACGTGTCCAAGGATCGCATCAAACACCAAAACATTGTCGTTTTTATTGGACCGCCGGAGTCGATGGACGGCATCGAAGCGGCCTCTAAAACAGGTGATTGGACCGGCAAAGGCGTGTTTCAACCGTACACGCAATCCTGAGAAAGCAGCAACTTATATAGTGCGATCGCAGCATATGTTGCCGGCTTGGAAGACAAAGGACTAACAATGTCTGATAACCGTTATGACTTGATGATATTGGGTGCAGGACCCGCGGGTATTACGGCCGCATTATACGGACAACGTCTGGGATTGAAAACAATTGTTTTTGGCGATATCCCGGGGGGCAGTTCGTATATGATCGAACATCTGGCCAATTTTCCCGGACTGATGGAAGGGACTTCCGGTACCCAGTTCGGCACGATGGCATTTCAGCAGGCCCAGAAAGAGGGGGCCAACTTCACCTTAACGCGTCTGGAAAGCATTAACCGCAACGAAAATGTCTTTGTCGGTGTCGATGTCGACGGCAAAGAATATACGGCGTTTAGCGCCATTGTTGCCACCGGAAGGGTGCCCAAAAGATTGGCGACTGCCAACCCCAATATGCGAGGTGTTCATTTTTGTTCGATCTGTGACGGCCCGTTGTACCGAGGCAAAAATGCCACTCTGGCAGTTGTCGGCAGCGATAATACCGCAGCCCAGCATGCGCTCACTCTGGCACGGACAGCCGAAAAAGTTCTGCTCATCTGTCGCAGCCATGCCTTTAAAATGGATGCCGTTCATAAAAATCAAATTGAGCAGCAAAACAATATTACCCTGATGGCCAATACGAACGTCACCGGGTATAACGGTCAGGAGTGCGTCGAAAGAATTGAAGTGGCAGCTGAAGAAACGGGTAAACAAGAGCTGGCAGTTGATGGGCTTTTTCTTGCCATCGGATGGCGGCCCAACGTATCCGTACTCGATCTAGAGGTCCAAAAAACCGCTGAGGGCTATTTGGAAACAGATGCAAAACTGATGACATCGGTTCCCGGGCTTTTTGCAGCCGGTGACGTCCGCGATACCGATATGTGGCAAGTGCTGACCGCCTGCGCTGACGGGGCCCGGGCGGCCAAGTATGCCGCCGAATATTTGGAAAAAATCAGCAGTCCATAAAGGGCGGTAGATACATTTTCAAGACCGCTCCTAAAATTTTTGTTCCCGGATACCGCTATAAACCGCCTTGCAAATTCCTGAAACCCCGCCTTTGAGCCCATCCGGATTCGTGAATCCTTCCGACCCTTTTAAACTCTCGATATAGGTGCTTGCAGCGGCCAGTGTTTGCCAAGCTTTATTTGGATCAGTATCCGGTTGAATTCGAGATAGCCACCCTTGGCCGTATGGATCGTGTGATGCTAGAGAAGGGTTTCGTTTTACTTCTGAATTAAAAAAGGCCACTCCCGCCACCGGAGCAGAGATGTATAAAATTTTGCTGGTAATCGCAAATACGACCTCCTGACCGGCCGTGACCGAAATCTGATCCGCCACCAGCCAGTCCAGATCATTGACGCCGCCCGCCAGTATCACTGCAGCCTGGGTCAGCCCGAAAACAAGATCCTGATCCTGCATTTGCGCCCATAAGCCCTGTTTTGAATCATATCTTAGATCATCCGGAACCTCCACCTGTTGGCCTAAAAACTTCTCAATGACTACCATTGCCCCTCCGCTATTGAATCATTTGAGGTCATGCTGTTCGTATTGTCAGTTGTCAATTTAATTAGCGCGTTGGATCTGAACATGTCAAGAAGATGGTACACAAAGGGATTATCATGCAGAATCAAGATTCTCGTCTATTGACCTGACAAAGATTTTAGTATTATACAATACCGCCAAGTGAAATTTTCCGATAATGCCCGGCAAGGCGCAAAATTTATTTTGATCCATCGACCGGGAACAGGAGGTGTCCAGATGAGTTCCAGCAAAACACTGTCGGTGAAAAACCCCGTAAAGCTCATCTTTGCCGGCGGTTTTTTAGGCTCCGGTAAAACAACGGCGCTGGCATCATTGGCCAAACGTTTAATTCAGCGCGACATGCGGGTCGGGTTCATCACCAATGATCAGACTGAAAATCTGGTCGATACGGTCATCGCCCGACAAATGCTCACCGAGCTTGGCGTGCCGGTGGAAGAGGTGGTCAAAGGCTGCTTCTGCTGCAAATTTGATGAACTCATCGCGCACGTGGAAAAAATCCTGGTCCATGAGCCCGATGTGCTCATGGGAGAGCCGGTGGGTAGCTGTACCGATTTTGTCGCCGCAGTGGCCAATCCGATTAAAATTCAATACAAAGATGCTTTCCGTTTTGCGCCCTTTTCGATACTGGTGGACCCTGACCGCGTGCGGGAGCTTGTGTTAGAGGAAAGCGCAACCGAATTTCCCGAGGATGTGGCCTACTTGTTTGGCAAGCAACTGGAAGAGGCCGACAACATTGTTCTTAACAAAATCGATCTCATTTCTTCAGAAGAAGCGGATCGTTTGCTGGCCGCTATCGGGGAGCGATTTCAAGATAAAAAATTGCTGGCCGTCTCTGCCAAAGAAGGCAACGGAATGAAAGCTTGGCTTGACGATCTTCTGTCCGGCCGGCCGGGCGCCAATACGGTGTTACGGCAGATTGATTACGACCGTTATGCTCATGCGGAGGCTGTATTGGGCTGGTTGAATGCAGCCGTTTTGATGTCTGCCGCCGAGCCCTTTGATGCTACCGAATTTTCACGCTTATTGTTGACCGAATTGCGGGAGGCATTTAAACAAAAAGAGGGCGAAATCGGACACCTGAAGATTGTCATGACCAGTGCGGGAAAATCCCAATGGGCTAATCTGACCCATCTGGCCGCTGAGCCCAGCATCAGTGGCGAGCCCTTAGAACAGTTGACGAAAGCGGCGCTCATTATAAATGCCCGGGTGCGGCTGGAGCCTGAAGATTTAGAATCGATCGTGCGCAACGTTTTAAACGGTACTTCTGCACATCTGAAGGTAAGATCTGAAATCGATGATCTTCAATGTTTCAGCCCGGCTTATCCTGAACCGCCGCATATTATCCGCGAGGTCATAGAGTAATAAAACCTACGCAATTAATACAGAGGTGAATTATGGTGCGAATAGAGGTCATCGGACTTGAACCACCCTGCATAAAATGCAATGAGCTTCTTGAAAATGCTAAAAAGGCGGCCCAAGATGCCGGTATCGAGGCGGAGGTGGTCAAGCTCTGGACCCTTTCAGAAGATGTGCGCCAAAAATACGGATTGCTGCTCAGCCCGGCCCTGGCTATTGAAGGCGTTGTCGTTGCTCAGGGCAAGGTATATAAACCCGAACGAATCGCAGGGCTGTTGCAAGGAGCGTAGTTTTTAGTGTTTCGTATTTAGTGTTTGGTATGAACGATATGATGCTATACTGGAATGCTAAAATACTAAACACTAAACACCAAATACAAAACACACCAGAAAAAGGATGCTTTTCTAACTTTTTACGAGATTAGCGAGCTTGTGCATGATGAACCCTATTATGGCAAGGACTGAAAAAGACGGGTACCAGAAAGGTTTGCAGCTGAAGCACAAAGGCCATTATCAAAAAGCCATACAAGCATTTAATCAGGCCATTGATCATAAAATCAATTTGGCTGAAGCCTATTTTGAGAGGGGTGTTTGTTTTTATAAGCTGGGTAATACCCAGCAGGCCTCAAACGATTTGGCGGCGGCCGCCATGCTGGGGTGTAAGGCGGCCGAATTTTGGAGCAGGTATGATAGAAAAAAGTTTCAAAACTCAGATGAAAATAGTGAATCTTAAATTGTAGGCCTGCCTTTTTTGCCAGTTTCATCAATGAGATCGAGCATCAGATTAATTAGATTGATATTGGGTTCAGCGAAATCAACGATTAAATCCACACCGGCGCGACGCAATTCCGCATGGTTTAGCTCTGCGCCGGCGCCCCCCGCCATCCGTCGAATATCTGTCCCACCTTTTGTCTCCAGTGCTTCAATCAGCTGGACGACCAGGGGTTGATGGGAGATATCGTTTACAGAGACGCATATGATATGGACGTCATTGTCAATGGCCAACCGGGCGGCTTGTATAGGAGACTGTCCCGCAGGGCCGATATCAACGTCAAATCCGAATTGGGCCAAGGCAGCGGCCAGCGGCTTTGTCCAGCGGTCGGAAGGATCGCCTTCCAAGGGGGCCAAAAGGATGCGCGGCCTTCTACCCTCTAGCTGAACAATTGATTGTATTCTTCTTTCTATTTTTTTTACATCCATCGTTTCCACACCTGGCTGTCCTTCAATTTCAACCAAACTTCTCATGAATGTTCATGCAAAATTAAAATAATACCGCAATCTATTACCTATTTAAAGGGCTTTCAGATGTCAATTCAATGCTGGTACCCATTAATGCGGCAGACAGCCGATTCCAAGTGGCCGCATTGAAAATCCATGACACCTATGATATCTGATTAATGCTGATTGGTACGACAAATTGACTGTTCGATATGTATTTATGGTGTCGCGAAATCGGCATATGTCATGTATGCTAGACGCATCGTCCCCATGTAACTGGTGAAGTGCTGAAATATGTAGTTTCGGGATACTGCCATGCACAAAGAAAAAATTCTAATTGAAGTGATGTACAAAGCGGTTTACTGTCTGCCCTGTTTTTACATGGAAGAAATGGTCAATGAGGTATTGCCGTCCTATGCCGATCGGGTGACCTACCGTCGGGTTGATATCTTGAAAGGCAAAGGTAAAAAGCGGTTTTTAGAGCTTTCCTACTTGCTTTTTGGCAAAGACGGTGTTCACAAAAATTTCCGGCTGGCGCCGGTACCCTCCTTATGGATAAACGGAGAGCTCTTCTTTGACGCCATACCGCCACAATTTGAGCTTGAAGAGGCCATTGAAGAGGTCCTCAACGAGCAAGGGGGTCTTGGGAAGGATTAGCCATCATATGGATACCAAGAAAATACACCTGGAAGTCTTTCATGAAGGTGAGCACTGAGTTCCCTGTGTTTACATGACCCGTGTGGTCGAGGAAGTTGCGGCACAATATGGCGACAGACTGATCTGGGAAAAAATTGTCACCAAGGAAATGGCGGGAGCAAAACGCTACCAGGCTTTTTCAAAATCCCTCGGCAGGCCGGCACCGGTACCGTCCATTGTTATCGAAGGACAACTGGAATTTGACGCAACACCTAGCTCTGAGGCGCTTAAAGCCTGCTTGGATCGCTACTTAAGAGAAGCGTAAATGTCAACTGCTACCCGTAGCCGCGCATGGTGATGATGATTAACGGGCCTCACTTTTCAATCCCCAGCCTGGCACGGACCCCTTTCTTATAATAGTGTTTGATATTTCTCATTTCGGTTACCAGATCGGCATTTTCGATGATTCTGGGTGCAGCCCCCCTTCCGGTGATAACCAGTTCCGTCTTCTCCGGCTTGTTGATAATTAAGTTCAGGATATCTTGCACGGCAATCAGACCCAACATTACAGCCACATTGGCTTCTTCAAGGATAATGATGTTATATTCCTCCGAAAGCATCACGGATTTTACTTTTTTAAGACCTGCTTGCGCAGCTTTGATGTCTTGTCTGGATGGCTTGCCGTTGGTAAAGCGGCCCAGCCCGAATTGCTCGACTGTAATCAAATCTGAAAACCGTCGCAGGGCTTTGATTTCGCTGTAATCACCCATTTTGATGAATTGCGCGATAAATACTTTTAATCCGGCACCTGCGGCCCTGACGGCCAGCCCCAATGCGGCAGTTGTTTTGCCTTTACCGTCACCCGTGTAAACCTGGGTATAGCCTCTCTTGCTTTTTTTCCGCTTCATAAGCGTTTCCCGCTTTTGTCGGAATATACTGTTTTTTACTGACTATCAGCATGCTTTTTTAATAAAGCGATGATGGCTTCGTTAACTTTTTGGTGATCCTCTGTTCCCAGGGGAAAAGATGGGCTCTGATCGGAGAGCTTACCTTTGTATTTCATTTGAATTTTTATCACCGGAATGAAATTTGATCCCCATTGTTCCAGACCGATAGAGATAAGATAGTCGGTTCCCGGAGGGTGCGGCGGACTGGCCGGAATTGTTTCGGACAGTTGCGGAAAAAAAGAAGCTGCCTCTTCCGGCGACAGCGGCACACAGGATACCCCTTTGCCTTTTTTGATTTGTTCAAAACAATTGTCGCACGAGATACAGTCCGCCTTGCGAAGATCCCCATCCCGCCAGCGATTGATCAATCCGGGCTCGCAAATAAACGGACGCGACATGGCAATATAATCGGCGACACCTTCGTCTACCAGCTTTTGGGCCACCTCGTAAGATCTTATTCCGCCCACCAGAATCAGCGGAACCCCAACAGTCTCTTTAAAAGCGCGGGCATCATTTTGAAACGGGGCCTCGGCCTCTTCGGCGTCAACATCAGCGCGCATGATGTTTGGATTATTCAACAGTCCGCCACTTAACTCGATAGCGTCGATCCCGTTTTTTTCGAGCATTGCTCCGACTTGAAGGGAATCTTTCAATGTCATGCCGTTTTCGACAAAATCCTGGCAGTTGAGTTTGACCAAAACCGGATAATCGGCCCCAATTGCGTTGCGGATCGATTCAAGTATTTCCAAAAGGGCTCTTGCTCGATTATGGATATCACCACCATAGCGATCATTACGATCATTATATCTCGGGCATAGCATCTGACTGAGAAAGAAACCATGGGCCGCAAAAATTTGAACACCGTCAAAACCGGCATTTTTTGCTCTTATGGCGGCTTGGCGAAACGCTTCAACCAATTCCTGGATGCCTTCAATCGTCATTTGCCTGAGCCGTGATTTGGATAAATAGGCACCGCCATAACCCAGCTGCAGCACAATTCGGCCACCCTCTTCATGAACCGCATGGGTCATCTTCTGAAAACCTGGGATCAATTCATCTTTGTGGATACCCAATTGCCATGGTGAGTGTTGTCCATCCTGGCGGACATAAGCATGACCGGTGATGATCATTCCCACGCCACCACCAGCAAGCGTGGACACCAGATCAATAAGCTCGGGAGAACATGCACCCTCATCGGTTGCCATGCCCGCCCAGGTTGCCGATCTAACAAAACGGTTTGCCAGCGACATGCCATTGATATTCGTTTGTTCAAACAATGCGCTCATCATTGAACCACGCTGATTACTCAACTAGATAAATTAAATATCGCGCCCCCCAGATTATACTCAGCCATATTATGGAAGACAACATCATTATATCACAGGATCTTTTTATATGCGCGATCTGCGCTTTCCCAAATTGAATACCGATATAGGGTTTTTCGACCAGTCTGCCATTGTAAAAATTGGGTCCATTTAGTTTTACCGCCAGCGCACCGGCAAATGCCGCCTCGGGCAGTCCGGCGTTGGGGCTGGAATGGTTGGCGCCCTCTCTAACGGCGGTTTTAAAGGCACGTGCGCCTTTGCCGGCCAGAAACTGAGCTGCCAGGGCAATGATTGGAATTGAGAGTCGCGCCGGCACATAGTTTAAAATATCGTCCAGCCTGGCCGCCGTTTTCCCAAAATGCATGTATGTTTCATTTTTATAACCGATCATAGAATCCAGTGTATTCACCATTTTATAGGCCATTGCCAGCGGGGCCCCGCCAATGGCCGCGAAGAACAAGGGCGAAATTACACCGTCAACTAAATTTTCAGCGACGGTTTCCACTGCAGCCCGGGCAACTCCATCTGCTTGATAATCATCGACATCCCGGCCCACAATCAGCGCCACTTTCGTTTTGGCATCCGCCAACCTTTCCTGTTGGAGGCAGCGGCTGACTTCCATGGCGGCATCCTGCAGGGATCGCGCCGACAGGCAGTAATAAATGAAAATAATTTCCATACCGGTTTTTACCATGGGGTGAACGGTCTGTGCCACGAAAAGAAGCAATGCCGTTAGGCCCCAAATGCCGAATACCAGTGTTGCCGTGAAAATTGCGCCTGAAATGGCGGGAGGCAATGTCAATTTGCGGAAAGGCGCTTCAAATTTCTCGATGGACTTTCCCATCCATCGCACCGGATGCGGCAAAAATCTCGGATCGCCCAAACAGAGATCCAGCGCAAATGCGGCCGGTAAAACCACCCATGCAGGCAAAAAATCCATTATCCGCCAATACCTACTCTTTTTTGTGTTGTCCGACTTTGGCCTGCCACAGGTTGAACTATCTCCATAAGCTTTTGAGCGAGCATGCGATTGTGTTCCGACATTTTCAGGGATATACGGATATGGCGTTCAGACAAGCCTTTGAAATTGTCACAATTTCGAATCATCATTTTGTGTTCGGCCAGGCGGCGGCAGACCTCTTCAGCCTTTAAACTATGGTGTAAACGTGCGACAAAATAATTTGTTTCACTCGGATATACAGTAATGCCCGCGACAGTCTCGAATGCCGCCACGAATCGGTGTCGTTCGACAATGATCATTTGGTTTGTTTTTTGAATAAACGCGTCCATCTCATCTTTTTGAAGCATGAGATAGCCGGTCGCCAATTGGGCGATGCTGTTGACACTCCATGGCTGCAAAAATCGTCTCAACTGTCTAATCCGTTGTGCTGATGACACCACAAATCCGATCCTCAAGCCGGGAATGGCAAATATTTTAGAAATAGAAATTAAGACAATCAGATTGTCAAGATCTTGTCGACGAATGCTTTTTTCATCTGCGCCCTCAATAAAAGATAGATAGGATTCATCGACGATAAAAATTTTATCCGGATAGGCCTTGCACAGCACTTTGAGGTCATCTGCCGGTATCAGTGAGCCGGTTGGATTGTTGGGATTGCAAATAAAAGCGCAATCGACATCATCCAAAACCTTTGTTATGGCTTTCAGATTTGGCTGAAAATTTTGTGATTCTTCTGCAATGTCGAAAATCGTTTCGACATGATTGAGCCGGCAGGCATCGGCATAATCCGAATACGTCGGGCCGACGATTAGCGCTTTTTTTATCCCCAGTGCTTGCGGGAGCGTATAAATAAATTGGGTGGTTCCGTTGCCGGCTAACACCCGGTCCGAATCAATGCGGTTTTGGTCGGCAAAGGCAGTTGTGATTTCCCTGCTGTCCACTTCAGGGAATCTGCCGATGGCATCGATATGGTTTGTCAAGTATTTGATTAAACCCGGGGGAGGACCCAGCGGGTTGATATTGCTGCTCATGTCAACGATTTCCTGCGGAGAACAGCCCAGTTGTTTTGCCAGTTCAATACGATTACCGCCATGACCTTTTAACATGATCAACCTCCAATAGACATCATTAAAAATAACCCCGCCTCGGTGACCTCGGTCATCGCGCCTAACATGTCACCGGTAATACATCCCATCCGTTTGCGGTAAAATAATAGAATGGCTCCGACAAACACCACAAACATGAGATTCAACCAGATCGCCTTCCATCCTAATAAAAATGAGAGGCCGACCGGGATGAGCAACCCCCAATGATTTATCCACTTTAATCTTTCTTTGAAAAACGGCAGGCCCGTGCCGTCCGTTCGGCCATAATCCAGAAACTGCATGCCAAAAAGAATGCCGGCTCTGGCGTAAGAAGGAACAATGATCAGCAGTACGCTTCTGTGGGCATCCAGATTCAGGATGCCGCCCCACTTGAGCCCT
>JAAUXY010135033.1_pt1 | contig 15385 bp, 13 predicted proteins | sample 7278121 | NCBI WGS metagenome assembly JAAUXY01 (sample SAMN14350117, study PRJNA611818) | marine sediment metagenome | isolation source: surface marine sediment (1.8m) | place: French Polynesia: Moorea | collected 2018-08 | reverse complement strand
TCCGGGACGGCGGGCCCGTCGAACTGATCGGACAGGCGACCGCCAATGCTGATTTCTGACGTATCCGTCAGGCGGCCCGTGTTCGCCGCGGTCATTTCGCTGATTCTCGTCATTGTCGGGACCATGTCCGTGCGCGGCATGTCGATTCGCGAGTATCCGGACATCCAGCGACCGATTGTTTCAATCAGCACCAGCTACAGGGGCGCCGCCTCCGACATCGTCGAGAAACGCGTAACGCAGGTCCTCGAAGACCAGATCGCCGGCGTGTCCGGTATCACCAAAATATCGTCACGCAGCTACGACGAACGCTCCGTCATAACCATCGAGTTCAATCGTGATCGGGACATAGATGGCGCCGCGAACGATATCAGGGACCGGGTCTCCCGTGTTCTGCGAATGCTGCCCGATGAAGCCGATCCTCCCGCAGTCTCGAAGCAGGACAGCAGCGCCGAAACGACGATGTGGATCGACATCTCGAGCGATATCCGATCGCTGATGGAAGTATCGGACTTTGCAGACCGCTACCTCGTCGATGCTCTTTCCGTCGTGGAGGGTGTGGCGTTCGTCCGAAACAGCGGCAGTCGAAGACCGGCGATGCGCATCTGGGTGGATCCGAAGCGACTTGCGGCACGCGGTCTGGCAGTGACCGATATCGAGGATGCGCTACGCCGCGAGACTGTACAGATCCCGTCCGGACGGCTCGAATCCAGTACGCGGGAATTCACGCTTCGCACCGATACCGGGTTTCGCAGCGTTTCCGACTTCGAGCAGCTCGTGCTGCGGCGTACCGATGACAACTACCTCGTTCGCCTGGGGGAAGTCGCCGATGTCGAACTCGCACCGGAGAACGTACGCAGTTTTTCGCGCACCAACGGCAAGACCGGCATGGCTGTCGGAATCGTGCCACAGGCGCAGGCCAACATTCTGCGCGTGAATAGCGACGTCCGGAAGCGAATCGACGAGCTTCAACCGACGCTTCCGGCTGACATACGCCTGAGCGTCAACATGGACAACTCGATCTTCATTCGAGCGTCCTTGAAGGAAGTCGCGAAAGCGCTCGGTCTTGCACTGTTCCTGGTGCTCGTGGTGATCTACGGCTTCATCGGTACGCTGCGCGCCACAATCATTCCTGCGCTCACCATTCCGATTTCAATCATCTCGGCATTCATCGTCATGGCGTCGCTCGGCTTTTCGCTGAACACGCTAACGATGCTTGGCTTCGTGCTTGCGATTGGCCTCGTCGTCGATGATGCGATCGTCGTGCTGGAAAACATTGCACGTCGAATCGAGGGCGGCGAGCCGACGCTTCTGTCTGCAACCAATGGCAGCCGCGAAATCGGCTTCGCCGTCATTGCGACCACCCTCGTCCTGGTGGCCGTGATCCTCCCCGTGTCGTTCATGCCCGGTAACATCGGCCTGGTATTCGGGGAGTTCGGCATTTCGCTGGCGGCGGCCGTGTGTTTCTCGAGCCTGATCGCGCTGACGCTCGTACCGATGCTCACTACGAAGCTGTTCGCCGACAATCGACTGCATCGCAGTTGGTTCACGCATTTCGTCGACGGGCTATTCCGCAGGCTGTCACGCGCATACGAGAGGCTGTTGCGCCGCACGATTCGGCATCCCGTACTCGTCATCGTCGGTGCTGTCGCCGTGTTCGGGGCGAGCCTGTCCCTGCTCGGTTCGCTGCCTACGGAGTACATGCCGCGCGAGGATCGCGGGTTCGCCATGATACGCCTGCTGGCGCCCGATGGCGCCAGCCTCGACTACACGCTTGGCTACGTCGAGCAGGCGGAGAATATCGCGCTCAAGGACCTCGAGAAAGGCGATGTGCTGCGCGTGCTGGGTCGCTCGGGCAGCTGGGGCGGCGGCGCCGATGTCAATTCGGGCATGGTGTTTTCGCCGCTGGAGGTCTGGGACAAGCGTGAGCGCTCGGCGGCTGAGATCGTGCAAAGCTGGAATGCGCAGCTGTCGCAGCTTCCGGGAGTGCAGGCCTTCGCGTTCGCGCCCGGCGCCTGGAGCCTCGGTCAGAGCAATCGACCACTCAACATCGTTCTTGGCGGAACCAGCTATGAGGAACTGGCCGAATGGCGAGATATCGTCATTCGCGAGGCGGAGAAGATAGCGGGACTCTCGAATCTTCAGTCGGATTACAAGGAACGCAAACCGAAGATCGACGTTTCGGTCGATCGTGACCGTGCCGCAGACCTGGGCGTCTCGTTGGCAAACGTCGGCCGCACGCTCGAAACCATCCTGGGGTCGCGCGTGGTCACGACCTTCATCGACCGGGGCGAAGAATACCGGGTAATCGTCCAGGGCGCTGACGAACGTCGACAAACGCCGAGCGACCTGCAGAACATCTACGTTCGATCGGAGCGCTCCGGCCAACTCATTCCCTTGTCGAATCTTGTCAATCTGACCGAACTCGCAGGACCCGTCGACCTGCGGCGCTTCGACCGAATGCGCTCAATTTCGATTACCGGATCGCTGAATCCGGGCTACTCTCTTGGCGAAGCACTCGCGGATCTCGAACGTATCGTGGCTGAAAACCTCCCCGAATCCGCGCGGCTGAACTACAACGGTGAGTCCCGGGACTTCAAGAACACCGGCAACGCGATCTACTGGACCTTTTTGCTGGCGCTCGTCATCGCGTACCTGGTGCTTGCCGCGCAGTTCGAGAGCTTCAAGCATCCGCTCATCATCATGACGACGGTGCCACTTGCCATCACGGGAGCCCTTTTGGGGCTCTGGGTATTCGGCGCATCGATCAACATCTACAGCCAGATCGGCGCGATCATGCTCATCGGCCTCGCCGCCAAGAACGGCATCCTTATCGTCGAGTTTGCCAACCAGCTTCGAGATCGCGGCGTCGAATTCCACGAGGCGATTCTCGAGTCGGCGCGCACGCGCTTGAGACCCGTATTGATGACAAGTATGTGCACGGCATTCGGCGCCGTGCCGCTATTGCTCGCGAGCGGTGCCGGTGCTCTGAGCCGCCAGTCTATTGGCGCCGTGGTGTTTTTCGGCGTGACCTGCGCGGTCTTCCTGACGCTGATCGTCGTGCCGACCGTATACAGCGTGATGGCGCGCAACACGAAATCGCCGGAGTACGTGAGCCGGCTGATCGAGAAGCTCTCCGCCACCGCGTCGTAGGAGCTCGACGGCTCACTCGGCATCCATTTCTAACATTCTGCGAATCGACTTTTCGATCTGGCCACCACAATAGAGCTTGCCGTATTTCTTCTCGTCGTTCGCGACGTAGTTCGCGAGTGACGGCTGAGAGCCAATGCTCTGGCAGAGCGCGTGAATGCCCGGGGCGTGAGCGAGCACATCAGCCTCGAGTTCCGGGAGACACCGGGTCATGTTTCCAAACAACGCAAAAACACCAATATCTGCGAAGCTGACCGGGTCTTTACCGATGAATCCACGCTTCAGAGACTCTTCAAAGATCTGCAGCCAACGGGGAAAGCGCTGCGACCGGAATTGAGTCCAGTCCTCACGTGCCCACATCGTGGAACCATTGTATCGACAGACTTCCATCAGCACGTCGTTGCAGTCCATAAGGACCTTCATGCACATTGCTACGTCGAACGGGTCTTCGGGCACGAAGTCGAGTTCGTGAGAAACGTACAGGACAATCGCTGGCATCTGACTGAGAGCTCGATCTGATTCACCGTCACGGAGCACCGGCGGCCCCATAAACGGGATGTCCTGTTCGCTCGGGTGCCGGCTCCTCAGGTCCTGAATTTCTTCAAAGCTCGTCTCCTCGAGCAGTGGAACGTCTCGATAAGCAAACAAATAACTGACGAAGCAGCCTCGGAACGGGATCGGCCAGTAGTAGAGCTGGAACCTGGGTTGGGACGTCTTTGACTGCATGCTTTGCCCTCCTTACACGTTGGTCTGTTTATGCTTCTAGCCTGTTTGAATGCGAGCGTCCACTGATTGCCATCCCCGACCATCCGGACTTTCTACGATACAATGCGGCCTGTTGCCCCGAGTCGGGCTTCAACAGCAGTTCCCCTGTTCCGGAATCCGGGCCGAAGACTTCTGGCGCACGATGAAGAGCTACTTATTCGCGTTTCTGGCATGTTGCAGCGTAGTCGGCTGCAGCGATGCGACCGATCCTCTGACCCATGCTGAGCCGTTCGGTCGGGGACCGTACCCGGTGGGTTCAACGAATATGGAAGTGGCTCCCGAGTACGCCGAAATCGGCGACGAGGCAATGCACGAGATCTTGCTGGGTCGTGCCACGGAATCGGGTGAGGTACGTTTTGTCAGCGAACTCCTGCGGTATCCCGAGTCCGCGTTCGTCACGAAAGTCCAGGTGCCCGACGACGACACTTTGTACGGCCCGGCAAGCGGGATGACCCTGCCGGTTGTCACGTTTGTTGCGTTTCCGTCAGCGCCTCGTGCGCGGCAACGGAGCTATACGTTTCCTTACCACGACGGCGAATACGGTGTTTTCGAGGACATGCTGGGTCCGGGCGAGGAACCGGCTTTTGCCGATCCCGACGGACAATATCCCCTGATCCTTCTTGCCCACGGCGCCACGGCGCATGGCCTTTTCGACGTGCGGCACGCACACAAACTTGCCAGTCACGGCTACATCGTCGCAGTCATCACTTACGGCGACGACCGTACCATGCAGGCGGACGACCTCAACTTGCACGTGCCGTATCTCAGGCCGTTTCTTACGAAAGCCGTCCTGGACGCGCTGCTCGATAGCGAAATGTTCGGTCCATACATTAATGCCGACAATATCGGCATTACCGGTCACAGCTTCGGCGGATTCACGGCGCTGGCAATAGCTGGTGGGCCGTATCAGGGGAATACGGCTACCGTCAGCGACAATCGGATCAAGGCTGGCGTTGTCGCAGCGCCATGGGTCGGCGGTCACTACGACGGTAGCGATGTCTTCGCGTTCGGCCCGGACAATACTGAACTGAATCGAGTGGACATCCCGATCATCGGCTTTTTCGGCACGAACGATGAGCTCACGCGCGCATCGTTCATCCTGCCAGCAATGAAACAGCTGTCCGGTCCGACCTACGTCGTAGAACTTGTCGATCAGCCGCACGTTTTTGACCAGGACTCCTGGGAAGATCGCGATAACTGGGAGATTCTGTTCTTCTCTGCCTACCTGAAACACGACCCGGCATCGCTAGCCATCCTCGAATCCGCGCACTCAATGAAGGGCGGAAACGAGGACATTCAACTGTTCGACTACCAGAAATCGGCCGGCAACGAATAACCGCTGCAGCCCCGAATCCGGCCTGGTGAATGGCTGCTCTAGGGGTTTTACGGCGTTCTGCTAACGACGCTTAGCGGACGCTGCCCCTTGTAGGAGCCCGCCCTGCGGGCGATCGAATCTGTTAGTCTGCTTATGACCTTTTTCTGCCGTACGATATTTGATTCAAGAGGTAAGGCGTGAGCACGAAAACAAGCAATACCCTGAGATTCCTGCGCGTCAATTGGTTTTTCCCCGCAGCTGCAATCGCGCTACTGATCAACTCGACTGCCGTTTATCTCGATCAGTGGTCATCGCCAAAGCTGCTCGAGGCTGGACTGCTTTTCGATTTCGCGATCCTTCTTCCGGTGCTCTATCTGACTTGCTACTGGTCCGAGGGGAAGCGGTCAGTGGTTCGTGCTATTGCACTCGCATGCCTGGGAATCTGGACTCTAGGGCATGTGGTACCCGAGGCCAATCAGTCTCTTCTCCAGGATCTCCAATTCATTCGGTACATTGGCCTTGGAGTGCTCGTTCTTTTGCAGGTCAAACTGATTGTCGCCATCTTTCGAGCCATGTCCGGCGCCTCCGCCAGTGCGGAACACGAAGCATCAAGACTGGCAGATGAGACCGGGACACCGCCCTGGGTTAGAAAGCTGTTGGCTTGGGAGGCCGCGGTCTGGATAAAGGTCTGGCGTTTCGTCCGAAGAGCTTTCCGAAACCGGTAGGGGAAAAGGCAGCTTTTGGTAAGCTCCAGCCTCTGACCGAGCGTCGGCTATAACCGCAGCTCCTGGATCTTACCGACCGTCGATTTCTATAGCCGATTTGAGTGCTTCCTGAAGCACAGCGTTCCACTCATGGTGCACAGAAGGCAGTTCATCTGTTGGCACGAATTGCCTTTCTGTCGATTCATGTTGGGGTTCAAACTCGAAGACAGCGCGCACATCAGCGCGGTAGATCGCCTGTACCGATCGAAGGGGATACCCACCGCCGAAGTCTTTATTTGCTGAATGGTCCGCCTCTATAAAGCCGATGAGCCTCAAATTCTCAAGCTCCACGCAGGCCTCTTCGAATGCCTCGCGGGTCAGGCAGCCGCCGGCCGACTCTTTTCCGTCCAGATGCCCGCCGGGAATCGTCGGACCGCGACCGGATATACCACAGACAAGCACTTGGCCCTCATGGAAGCAGAAGCCGTGCGCACCGGTAATGGGTAGTTCGGTATCTTCCGGGCCATGCCACACGATTCTCACAGGGCCGGATGGCCAATGAGCGATATCTTCGATCATTTGGAGGGAGTATATCGCCTTGCGGCCGGCCGCTGCTGGCCGGTACCGGCCACCCAGCCATTCTGAGGTAAACTGACGGCTTCTGACCCTTAGGGTCATAGGCTCGGTGCGAACGGCTACGGTCAATCCCGTTTGCCCCGATTCTCGCGCTTATTGGTCTCGTGCTGCCGAGTTTGGACGAAATAGTCGGGCAAACCAGACCTAATATTACTGGCCTATGGAACGTCGCAAAACACCCAAGCAAGTGCACAAATTCTTGATGGCGCTCGCCGCAGCCGCAAGCGCTGGCTGCGGCAATTCGAACGCCGTCGATTCTGAGACTTTGGAAACCGAAAAGCTTTGGGTCGGCGTCCGTTTTGAAGCATCCGGTAACGGCACAACCGGCGTCAATGTCGAAATCAATGAGGGCGGCAGCACCGGTAACGATGTGCGGTTAAGTGCCAACGAACGGCTCGAGGTCAACGCAAATGGAATGATTGTCGTACTCGACGAAGACGAGGACTTCCTCGACATCGATTACGAGGGCAACGTACCGACGGACGCGTCGAATACGCTATTCACGCTCTCACTGTTCCGAGCCGATGGCAGTATTAACAATCGCACCCGCGTCAATCTTCCGAGCCGTTTCACAATCACATCGCCGGCGAATAATCAGGCGACGATGGTCGGCGACATTGTTGATGTGCAGTGGTCGCCCGCGGCAGGCAGCTCAATCGCGATGGGGATTACGACGCAGTGCTCGGGAATTATGCGTGCCGACTTCATTGACGTACCAGACAACGGCAGCTATACGATCAACACCGCCGCGCTGCCAGGACTTCAAGATCCGACAAGTCCTCGCGAAAACGGCTGCACATTAACCATCGATCTGACTCGAGAGCGGCGTGGCACAATCGACCCTGCATTTCTTGGCGGAGGCTTTGTGACAGCTCTGCAAGAGCGAGCAATTCAGTTGCCGCTGTCCTTTTGAACGACCTTGAGCGTCCGGTCGCCGGATCAGTAGCTACCGCGCCGGATCAGTCAAATTATTTTGTTCCCCTGTCCGGTTCTGGCCGCGAGCTGCCAGTCGCCCGGTCCGATGTAGAATGACGGCTTCTGACTGTGACTTCAATCGGTCAATGCAACACCTAGACTCTAACACTAGAGCAGGAGGTGTTGCAGATGGGGTACCGGAAGAGAAGATATTTCACCGAGACAGAGTGCGTGTTGATGTGGGATCGCTGGCAAGGCGGCGATTCGTTGCATGAGATAGCACGGCTTCTGGATCGCGGTCACGGCGCGGTTGCCGGTCAGATATCGAGGACAGGAGGCATCCGTCCGGCGCCTCGCAGTCGATCAAGTCGCTCGCTTTCATTGGCGGAACGCGAAGAGATATCGCGCGGTATCGTCATTGGTCTTTCTGTCCGAACGATTGCTTCGCAGCTGGGCCGAGCAGCGTCGACAGTCAGTCGCGAGATCCGTCGTAATGTTGGCCGTAGCCGCTATCGCGCCAACCAGGCCGACGATGCGGCCTGGCAAAGAGCACATCGGCCAAAGACCTGTAAACTGGCACAGAACCCTGCGTTGGCACGCATCGTGGCCGAGAAGCTGCAGCTCGAGTGGTCTCCGCGGCAGATAGCGGGGTGGCTGAAGTACCACTATCCGGACGACGAGACGTATCAGGTGTCACACGAGACGATCTATCTCACGTTGTTCATCCAGGCCCGCGGGGCCTTGAAGAAAGAGCTGTTGAAGTATCTGCGCCGGCCACGTGCCATGCGCCGTTCGCGACACAGCAACCTCAAAGGCAAAGGTCTGGGCCAGATCACCAACGCCGTATCCATCCGTGAACGACCGGCGGCAGTCGAAGACCGTGCCGTACCAGGGCACTGGGAGGGCGATCTCTTGTGCGGCAGCAACAACAGCCAGATCGCTACCTTGGTGGAACGCCACACGCGCTACGTGATGTTAGTCAGGGTACCAAGCAAAGACACCAAGACAGTGATCAATGCGTTGATCAAACAAGCACACAAGTTACCGCGGGAACTCTACAAGTCGCTGACCTGGGATCGCGGCGCTGAGATGGCTGACCATCAGAAGTTCTCGCTGGCCACCGACATCAAGGTGTACTTCTGCGATCCCCAGCATCCGTGGCAACGTGGATCGAACGAGAATACCAACGGCTTACTGCGACAGTACTTCCCGAAAGGAATGGATCTCAGTAACGTCCATCAGAACCGACTAAATGCGGTTGCAAGGCGACTCAACGAACGGCCGCGAGAAACGCTACAATTTAGAACGCCGGCCGAGAAATTTAGTGAATGTGTTGCGTCGACCGGTTGAAGCCGCAACCCGTTGCGGTCATTCGAATTTCTTCGCCGGGATGGCTACTGGTTATGGATAACGCGGTTCTGCAAAAGCTGTCAATGCGATCAATCGGCGTTGTCGGCGCTGCGATATTCCTCACGTTCTTCGCGTTCACCTATTCGGTTCCCGGGTGGGTGGAGACTTTTGCGGCCGATTACATAGAGTCAGAGGCGCAGAAGCGGATTGACGCTTCTATCGACGCAATTCAGCCGCCCGAGTCGGACAGCGCATTGGCGAAACTGGCGCAGTCAATGTACGAGAAGAACGAAGCGCAGATCGAACGAGCAAAAACTAACCTCAGAAACAAGGTTCATGAGCAATGGGCCGCGGCGCTGGCGGCAATCAGAGACTTGGATTGCGAGTGTCGAAAGCAATGGGAAGACTGGTTCGAGAGCGGACTCAATTCGAATATCGCGTTACTACAGGCTGCGAATGAACGAATCTCGGACTTTATTCAATCGACGTACATGGATGTCGCCACCGACCTGAAGCGCGATATCCGAGTCTTCACTGCGAGCAACGCAACGGTTTTCCTCCTGCTTCTGGTGGTTTCATTTCTGAAACCGCAAGCAATGATGCATCTATTTCTGCCGGGTGTACTGCTCACAATATCTACGCTCGTTTGTTCGTACTTCTACCTTTTTGAGCAGAATTGGCTGCTGACGATTATTCATAGCAGTTATGTCGGATTTGCGTATCTGGCTTGGCTTGGCTTGGTTTTCCTGTTTCTCTGCGATATCGTCTTCAATCGGGGGCGAGTTACGACCGAGATACTCAACGCGTTCTTCAATGCTGTCGGTTCCGCTTTGTCCGCCGTTCCATGCTAATGACGGCCGGCCGCTGCTGGCCGATAGCCGACGCTCGGGTCGCCCGCAAGGCGGGCTCCGACCGGCGAAATCGAGAGGCCGCTCATTACCGTTTAGAGACGGTCGCGACAAACCTGAACGAGTGACGGGCTTGGATACGAGCCGGCATTCAATGACCTCGTAGTCGGCCAGAATTTTACAGATCGGTAAAAGACCCGCCACGTGGCGGATTTGCTCGAAACTACGTTGCGTTCGGCTTGAGTCTACCCGCGTCGCCCCATTGACATACGGTTCCTGAAGCCCAATTACTTCCCCGATAAAGGCAAACCCAGCCAAAGCTGGGGACGCAAAGCCACGGGTCCTCGCTTCCTCCGCGACGTTCGAGCGCCACGAAGGACCCAAGATCGCCGGGCTGCCGAGGCGGTGGTCAAGGCGGCGATCAACTCCCTCGTATTCAAGGCCGCAAGGGAGGTTGGATTTATGAAGACAATCGCACTTCACCGCCGCAGCGGGATCGCTCTGATTCTCTCCAGTGTGTGCGTGCTGGCAAGTCCCGTGTTTGCAGATTTCGACGACAATGAATGGTACGGAGGCGGCGCTCGCAAATCATCGCAATGCAGGCAATTGCCTGGTCACTACGCGCTGAAGACGGCCCTCCAGGTTGCGACTGCAGCTGACACCAGCGGTTACAACTTTGAAATGTGGGGCGTAATTGTCGATCGGGACGGTATCGTCTGTGCCGTCGCGTTTTCGGGTGCTGACCGGGGCTCCCAGCTCCCCGGCGCCCGCGTGATCTCGGCTCAGAAAGCCAACACGGCGAATTCTTTCAGTAGTGATTTCTTCGCATTCTCCACCGCCAACCTCTACACGGGGACGCAGCCCGGCGGCGAGCTGTATGGCTTGCTCAACGGTAACCCGGTAGACACCGGTGTCGCGTACAAAGGTCCGGCGAAGCGCTTCGGCAAGGCGAATGACCCGATGGTCGGTCGACGCATTGGCGGCGCCATCCCGTTCGGTGGCGGCCTCGCACTGTATGACGGCGGCAGGATCGTCGGCGCGCTCGGCGTGGGCGGCGATTCGACGTGTGCCGATCATATGATTGCCTGGCGAATGCGTCACGACCTGAGCCTGGATGAGTTCAATATGTTCACTGCGGGTTTCAGCGGTGACCCGGATCGTCCCGACAATATTGTTTACGACATTGTTACGAATCCGAACGGAGGAACCGGCACGAGTGAAAGCGGAGTTGGTCATCCCATCTGCCTCAATGCTACCGACCCGGGCATCCTGCCCCCGGTGGTACGAAACTAGCCCGGAAACAGGACCCTCCTGAGCCCCGGGGTTCGGTGACAGTTCGCCGAATTCCGGGCTCTTTCCGGGGTGGTCCCTGCACTACCCCGGTAACGCTCCGACTGCGCCGTCGCGTTTTTCCGGGGTAGGGTGACCGCTGTTCAGCCTTTGGCCTTGTGGCGTAGCGCGTCCGCTGCCAGTTCCCGGCCCAGCGCGATCATCTCCTCCGCCCGGTCGAATTCCAGCGTGCGGCACGCATTACGCGGTATCTCGATAACGAGATCGGGCGGATACGCCGCGAGCTTCTGGCGCGCAATCGTGCTTTGCATGGCATCAAACGCCTGGTAGGCAACGTCATACGCAACGACGTCGCCGATGCGGTTGCGGGCCTTTTGTTTCATGCGGTTGTACCACTGTCGTATCTTGCCCGGCTCCGGCGCCGGTGACTCCACGGGCACGAGCGCCCGTTCGTCGGACGTCGTCTTGACGGGCTTGCCACCCAGGTTTACTGCGATCGTTATATCGGTCTGGTCATCGAACGTTGGCGCGATCGGCACGGGATTCACGACGCCGCCGTCGATCAGCAGGTTTTTGCGGTGCTTGACGGGCGTGAAAAACAGGGGCAGGGAGATAGACGAACGAATTGCGTCGAACAGGCTGCCTTTGCTCAGCCAGACTTCCATCCCGGTCTCCAGCTCCGTTGCCACGGCGGTGAAACGAATCGGCAAATCCTCGATCTGCCTGTCACCGACCATTTCAGTCAACACTCCGATGATCTTGTCGCCCTTTACGAGGCCGCCGCCCTCCCAGGCAATATCCATCATGTTCACGATGTCGAGCCGTTTCAGATCCAGGATCCACTGCTCGTACTCATCGAGTTTGCCCGCGGCATAGATACCGCCAATCAGCGCACCCATCGAGCAGCCCGCAATCGATTCGATCTTGTAGCCTTTTTCCTCCAGCACGCGGATGACGCCGATGTGCGCCAGTCCGCGTGCTCCGCCGGATCCGAGGACGAGCGAGACAGTCGTTTGCTGAGCGTCGTTCATGCCGCAATTCTACTGCAGCAACCCGTGCGCGACAGCCTTGAAGCGAGGCTTTGTATCCGGTTGTTTCCCGCAGTGTGAATCACGCGTATCGGCTCATATCATACGCAGACTATGAATGAAAACCTGACACTCGACGAAACCATCGAAGTGCAGCGACCGCTGCATGAAGTATTTGCCTATGTCTCGGAGTTCTCGCGTATCGAGGAGTGGGACCCGGCGGTAGCACGCGGCGTCAAGCTGACACCGGGCGCGCCGGCCGATGACAGTGAATACAGGATTCACATGAAAGCCGGGTTCGCGCTGCATTACCGCATCGTTGAGTTCGAAGAGAACGCCCGAATGCTGATGACGGTCACCTCGCGGTTTTTCGACGCACTCGAAGAGATCCGTTTCGACGAAACAGCGGCCGGTACTCGCGTGCGTTACATCGCAAAATTCGAGTTCCCTGCCGCCATCGCTGCGTTCAATGCCCTGTACCCGTCGGCGATGCGGAGAGTGGGCAAGAGCGCCATGGCCGGCATGAAGGAGGCCCTGGAGGACCGTTTCGAGCCTCCTCGTGCATCCGAAAGGCTCGCGGCCGCTGACCGCATGATTGTCCCTGGCCTCTGGCGATTCACGAAACTCGGGTATCGGGAGTCGCGCAAGCGATGGAACGCCGTTTCTGCCTACCAGGGCGACCGGCATGCTCTGATCACGGGTGCAACCTCGGGTCTGGGACTGGCCGCAGCGAAGCAACTTGCCGCCCTGGGTGCACGATTGACGATCGTCGCGCGAAACGAGGAAAAAGCCAACGAGCTCATAGCCGAGCTGCGCCGGGAGACAGGCAATGACCGGATATCCGCAGAGATCGCCGACCTCTCCGTGATGGCGCAGGTGCACGCGCTGTGCGACCGCCTGCTGGCCGCAGGAGAGCCTGTCGACATGTTGATCAACAATGCCGGCGCATTGTTCAACCCGCGCCAGCAAACGGCAGAGGGCCTGGAAAAGAGCTTCGCGCTGCTGCTGCTCGGCCCGTACATCCTTGCCGAGAGGCTAAAGCCGCTCCTGGCGAAAGCCCGCTCTGCGCGCGTCGTCAATGTGCTGTCCGGCGGCATGTACACGCAGAAGATCCGGGTCGACGATCTGCAGAGCAACAAAGGAGAGTACTCCGGCTCCGTCGCCTATGCGCGCGCCAAGCGCGGCCTCATGATCGCAACCGAGGAGTGGGCCCGCAGCTGGGAGAAGGACGGGATTACGGTCAACGCAATGCACCCGGGCTGGGCGGACACGCCCGGCGTCGAGACTGCATTGCCCGGCTTCTATCGCATCACGAAACGGTTGCTGCGTAACCCCGACGAAGGCGCCGACACGGCCGTCTGGCTGGCTACATCGACCGAAGCGGGGCAGGTTACCGGCAAATTCTGGCTCGATCGTGAGCAGCACCCAAGCCACATCTCGAAACGCACGGTCGAGACACCGGCGGAACGGCAGGCGCTGCTGCAGACGCTGGAGGAACTGATGCGTTCCATGCAGCCTGGCGTCGAAGAGAAAGCAAAAAGCCGGGCATAGGCCCGGCTTTCTGGTCGTGGGAGCGGCGTCTCGCCGCGATCGGGCCTAGGTCGCTCTCGGTAATCCCTGACCTCCGCGACATTCGGACAATCCTGTCCATTACGGCCCTCCCACAAACGGATGGTTACTCGTCTGCGGTGGCTTCAGCGACCTGCGGCTGCTCCGTCAGCATGACGATCGCCATCGGCGCCGCATCACCCGGCCGCGGACCGGTTTTCAGGATACGCAGGTAACCACCCGGTCGATCCTTGAAACGCGGACCGAGATCGGTGAACAGTTTGCCGACGACTTCCTTGTCACGCAGGCGATCGAACGCCAGCCGCCGGTTGGCGACGCTGTCTTTCTTGGCGAGCGTGATCAAAGGTTCGACGACGCGCCGCAGCTCCTTTGCCTTGGGCAGAGTCGTTCGGATCGTCTCATGCTTCAGCATCGACGCAGCCATGTTGCGGAACATGGCTTTGCGATGCGAGCTGTTACGGCCCAGACGCCGACCTGATTTTCTATGACGCATTGTCTTGTCCTGATAGTGGTTCGTTACATCGCGAGTTCGTGTTCCGGACGCAGGCTTGCCGGCGGCCAGTTATCGAGATGCATACCCAGACCGAGGCCGTGTCCTTCGAGCACTTCCTTGATCTCGGTGAGTGACTTCTTGCCGAGGTTCGGCGTGCGCAGCAGCTCTACCTCGGTACGCTGGACGAGATCACCGATGTACATGATGTTTTCGGCCTTGAGGCAGTTCGCAGAGCGAACGGTGAGCTCCAGCTCGTCGACGGGCCGCAGCAAGATCGGGTCGACCTGGTGCTCGGCCTGCACGCCAACACCTTCTTCCTGGCCCTGGAGGTCGACAAACACCGACAGCTGGTCCTTGAGGATGCTGCCCGCACGGCGGATCGCCTCCTCGGGATCGATCGTGCCGTTCGTCTCGATGTCGATGATGAGCTTGTCGAGGTCCGTACGCTGCTCCACGCGAGCCGCCTCAACCGTGTAGGTAACACGGTTAACGGGGCTGAACGACGCATCGAGCTGCAGACGGCCAATCGGACCTGCCTGCTCTTCGAACAACGGGCGCTGCGTTGCCGGACGGTAACCGCGGCCGCGCTCGACCTTGAGAATGACATTGAGCTCGCCAACGCTCGTCAGGTTCGCGATCACGAGATCCGGATTCATCACCTCGACGTCATGGTCCAGCTGGATATCACCAGCGGTGACCGGACCCGGGCCCTTCTTCGAGATACGAAGCTCGGCCGTGTCCCGCGTGTTCATGGAGACGGCAACCTGCTTGAGGTTCAGGAGGATGTCGACGACATCTTCCTGCACGCCCTCGATGCTGGTGTACTCGTGCAGAACACCATCGATCTCCGCTTCGGTGATGGCCGCACCGGGCATCGACGACAGCAGAATGCGACGCAGGGCGTTGCCAAGCGTGTGACCGAAGCCGCGTTCGAACGGCTCGATGATTACCTTTGCCTGCAGATCGTTGACCGGCGTCACTTTGACGACGCGCGGCTTCAAAAATTCGTGTACTGATTCCTGCATGGGTAAATACCCTCCAACTTACTTCGAGTACAGCTCGACGACGAGGTTTTCGTTGATGTCCGGGAGAATGTCTTCACGGTCCGGCAAGGACTTCAACACACCCGACATCTTCTTGGCGTCCACCTCCACCCAATCGGGCAGGCCGACCTGGCCTGCAATATCAATAGCGCTCTGGATGCGCAACTGCTTGCGTGACTTTTCACGTATGCTGATTGCATCACCGGCTCTGACCTGAGCGGACGGAATGTTCACGACCTTTCCGTTCACCTCGATGCTCTTGTGGCTCACGAGCTGGCGTGC
>JAAUXY010147180.1_pt1 | contig 15392 bp, 12 predicted proteins | sample 7278121 | NCBI WGS metagenome assembly JAAUXY01 (sample SAMN14350117, study PRJNA611818) | marine sediment metagenome | isolation source: surface marine sediment (1.8m) | place: French Polynesia: Moorea | collected 2018-08 | reverse complement strand
CTTCGGGACCGCGGCGGCACCCTGGTCGGCGTCCTGCAGGGCGGAGAGCCGGACCAGGAAATGCGCGTTGTTGCCCTGGCGGAACAACGAGGCCGAGACCCGAAGCTGCAGGTCGTTCAATCGGATCTTGGCGCTCTCGCTGGCCGCCTGGCTTGATTTTCGAACCCCTGAAAAGAGCGCCACGATCAGCTCGCGATCCTGGCCGTCGATGTCCTCGGGGAACTTCTGCCCGATGAGCTGACCGGCCGTCGCGCCAAGGAGCTGGATCGCCGCCGGGTTGGCATCGACGACCTTGCGGGTCGAAGCATCGACGATCAGGATCGCTTCGGATGCCATCTGGAACAGCACCCGGTAGCGTGTTTCGGTGTGTCGTAAACGCATGTAGTCGCGCTCCAAGCCTTGTTGTGCGTGTACGAGTTGCTGCTGCAGGGCGGCAAAGCTCCGCAGTTCCCGACCCAAGGCCAGCACTAGGCCATCCTTTCCGACCGGCACGGCGAGATAGCTGATCGGCAGGTCCGGCCCGTCCGCGACCGGGTGGTTGACTTGGCGCCAGCGCGGCGGCTCGCCCTGCACCGCATCGCCGAGCAGAGCCTCGACCTTGGGCCGGCTTTCCACCGTGACCGTATCAAGCCACATTTGGCCAGACCAGTCGTCGACCCCATGCGACAGCAGACTGGTATTGCCGCAGGCCAGGTCGCGGATCACCCCGTCGGCCCCAATGACCAGGGCGATATCGGTGGCCGCGGCGACGACGGCTGCCATGGTGCCCGCGTCGAGCTGCCCGAACGGAACCTCCGGAGACCTGAATCGGCTGAGCTCGCTATCGGAAACTAAATCGTCCATCGCTGCTGTCACATTCCGGCGTTGTCGCTGACTTACATATCAGCGCCTGCCGGGGTTGCCAACGGTCTCCCACGCCCAGACAGCACCAGTCTCAGCAAAGGCGCCTGTTGGAACTCCAGAGCATCTCCTGTGCTCGCGAAACGGCCTTCCGTCCATCACTCGCAATCGCATCCGCGCCGTAGTCCTGCGCCGACCCCGGCCGCTCAACCACTGCGCGTCCGCCAAGTAGAACAGCGATCTGCTGGTTGCGGGAACACTCTCGAATCCGCCGGATCAGTCCTTCCAATCGCAGGAGGCTGGATCCGAGGCTCACCGACACCCCAATCACATCGAACCAATCATCAACCAAGAGCTCGAAGATCGCCTCATCGCCGTCCGGCACCCCGCCCCAGACATCCCAACCGTCGCGGCGGAAGAACTCCGCGACCATGTACATCCCGAAGGTGTGCTGCTCGCCGGGAAAAGTGACCAGGAGGGCCCGCTTGTCCTGATCGACCGCGACACGCCCACTTTCCGTCGCCGGGCTCAAGCCGCGCAGAAGCTGCTGCATACGCGACAACCCAAGAGTGACCGTCATGAAGTCGCAGCGGTCGTCCACCCAGAGATCACCAAGGTGGCGCGCGGCGGGCGCCATCAGGCCCAGGAAAATCGACTCGAGCGACACGCCGCGTCCACGCAGGTCGTCGATGAATCCCCGCGCGCTAGCGGTGTCGTTCTTGATAATGATCGAGGCGAATTCGAGAACGTCGTCGCGGCTTGGCTCGGCGGCTTCCCGACGCGCAGGCTCGATGCGCTTCAAATCAGCCCGATGGGCCAACATCAGCCGAGGAACGATTTCTGTCTCGATTGTGGTCGCGAGCGCGGCCAAACCGGATCCTGACGACGACTCTTTTTCTCGGGGGCTACTCTCTTCTTCTTCGTCTACACAAGACCCAAAAAGATCATATTCCTGCAAGTACTCATCGGCATTTAGTAATTGCCGTAGGCCTGCCATCTGAGCCTCCCTCAGATACTATTTTTTGTTCTTCTTGTGTTGTCCTTTCCCCATTCCCCTATCGCAACCATGGCCTGCATTCTTCCTTCCTGAGAATGCGCTTCACGAGATCGCCCAGCCCTTTGAAGCGGTACACGGCCAGGGCAGGCAGCCTCGTTGCGAGGCCGAAATGCCCGATAACCCATTAACCACGTCGGACATGTTCGTTGAATAGGACACCGTCATCAATGTGTCAAGTAAGCTAGATAGTGTCAATATTGTTGGTCGAAGATAATGTATGATTGGATTGACAATCGGAGGGGGTCCGAATAGACTCTAAACGACCGGACGGCCTCCTTCCCCGCTTCAAGAGAAAGGGGCCGACATCGGGCTCCGTCGAGCCTCGGGGCGAAGAGGCCCGAAGACAGCGGTGCCGGGCAGAACCTGAACGGAGGGATAGTTTCCATGATCCTTATCCCAGACCTCAGCGGAACCGTCGACAGATGCATCGCGCGCTTCGACGTTTGCCCCTGGTCGACGCTTGCCGGAAGCAGCACGCTTCGGCGCGAGCCCTTGTCCCGGCGGCGCGACCATATCCTCTATACGCCCGAACAGAGACGCCGGCGGGACCAGTCGCCCTGGACTCTGGTTCAAGGGGTTCTGGCGCCGCTCCAGTTCGGCATCTTCCTGATCAGCCTCGTCCTCGTGCTCCGATTCCTGGCGACGGGTCTCGGCTTCGAGGCCGCGACCGCTTCTATCGTCGTCAAGACAGTTGCGCTCTACACGATCATGATCACCGGAGCGATCTGGGAGCGTGCCGTTTTCGGCCAGTATCTCTTCGCGCCCGCGTTTTTCTGGGAAGACGTGGTCAGCATGCTGGTGATCGCTCTACACACGGCCTACTTGATCGTTCTGGCAACCCAGATTCTCGACGCCCAGGGGCAAATGCTGCTCGCGCTCGCGGCTTACGCGGCCTACGTGATCAACGCGGCCCAGTTCCTCCTGAAGCTGCGCGCCGCCCGGCGAGAGGCCAGCCCAGGCGGCGCGGCCTTCCGCCCGGCCTGATCGAGTGAGCCGCATCAGCGCCGCCGGAAGCGCACCCGAATTCCCTGCGCCGAGCGCGTCGTCAGCCGGGTGACCGGCCGCACTGACCGCGGATCCACGGCCTCGACCTCGTATCGGCGGATCAGGCGGGCGAGGATCAGGGTGCTTTCCACCGTCGCAAAGGCAGCGCCGACGCAAAGCCGGCGACCTGCCCCGAAGGGCAGATAGGCGCTCTGGGTCCACTCCTGCTCCCGCTCCGGCAGGAAGCGGTCGGGATCGAAATGCTCCGGATTCCGCCACAGCGCCCTGTGGCGATGCATGATCCAGGGCGAGATCATGATCATGGCGCCGCGTGGCACCGCGAGGGCACCGATTCGCCCCGGCTCGAGCGCGACCCGCGGGATGAAGGCGAGCGGCGGATAGAGCCGCAAGGTTTCGCGAAAGACGTTGCGCACGAAGGTGAGCCTCTTGGTCGCCTCGAAGCCGATCGGACCCTGCGCGCAGACCGACTCGACCTCGGCCCGGATCCGTGCGGCGGCCTCGGGCCTCTGCGACAGGATGAAGAAGGCCCAGGCCAGCGCCCCAGCCGTGGTCTCGTGTCCGGCCAGAAAGAAGACGCCGATCTGGTCGATCAGCTCTTCGCGCGAAAATCCCTCGCCGGTCTCCGGATCCCGCGCCGCGATGACCTCGCCGGCGATATCGTTGAGCGGCCGGTCCGCGGTGTCGAGCCGCGCATCGATCAAGCTGCCTAAATGCCGGCGGATCAGCATCGAGGCCTGAACCACCGAACGAGGCTGCTTGACGGCCGCCCAGGGCCGGCCGAGCCAGAGCCGCAGGATCTGAACGTTGGCGACCGAGTCCTGAAACCGCGCGAACGCCTTGAAGATCTCACGCGCCGCTTGGCTTTCCAGGGACACCGAAAAGATGGTCCGGTAGATGATGTCCGCCGTTAGGTGGCTCATCGCCGTCTCCAGGGAGACGGCTTCGCGGCACTCGGCCAGGGTGTCCAGGCGGCGCTCGAAGTCGGCGACGGCCGCCGCCATCCCTCTAAAGGCCCGGCTCACCTGCATGTGGGAGAAGGCCGCCTCGATCATCCGCCGTTGGCGCCGCCAGGTCTCGCCGCTCGACACGAAGATGCTGTCCCCGACCAGGGGCTGCAGGGCGCCCACCATGAGGTCGTTTTTGGGAAAGCTCTCGGCCTCTCCGGTCAGAATCTGGCGCACCAGGGTCGGATCGTTGACCAGGACGATCTTGCGGCGGGTCCGCCCGACCTCGGTCAGCAAAACCCGGTAGGCCTCGTCCGGCATCAGGCTGAGCAGGTCGCGCTGGCTGCTGAGGATGCCCTTCAGCAGGGCCCGGACCGGCGTGGTCGGGACCGGCGCCGGCGGCCGATAGAGCCCTTCCGGCCCGGCCGTCGTCCGGTCAAGCGGCATTGACGCCAGCCTCGTCTGCGCAGGCGACCACGGAGGCGGTCGAAAGCGGCTGGCCCCCCTCCCAGCGGCCCGCCGCATGCAGCACGCGGAAGCGCGCGAAGAGCTCCTCGCTGAACCAGCCGCCCTCCCGGACGCGGGCGATCGCCTCTGCGTGAAAGCCACGGTAGGCGAAAGCTTCCATGGCGCGGCGGTCCGACCAGATGGAGAAGGTGACCTGATGCAGCCAGGGGACTTCGCCCAGGCCGATCTTGAAGAGCAGCTGCGGCTGCGCGCGGATGGCCGCGCTGATGTTCGGCACACGCCGCCAGAAGGCCAAGGCGTGCTGCGGCTTGACCGAGGCGCGCGTCAGCACGGCGATCGCGCTATCCTCCGAAAGGCCGGGCTCGGACGAAAGGGTGAAGGGCGCCGCGCGGTCCCATTGGCCGCGGCATTGGGTCGCCCCGAGGAAAACCGTCCAGTCTTCGGCCGCGTGGGCGCGATAGCGTCGATAGACTGCGCTCTCCGCCACGCGGGCCTGGCCTTCCGCCAACGACGGCCAGGTGGCCAGGATCGCGTAGACCGAGAAATTGGGAAAAGGGTGAAAGCCCTCGCGCGTCCCGCTGCCCAGCAGCTTGTGGAAGCCGATGCCCGGGATCGCGCGCAGGGGTCGGCGGGCGAAGAGCATCTGGGAGAAGGCCCACAGCTTGTTCCCGGACCCTTCGAAGCGGAAGAAGGAGAGAGACACCGCTTTCATGTTCCTACCGCTCGGAAAAAGCGCTATACACTTTGGCTGTCAATTAAACTCGACACTGGCGCCGCTGTCACGCCATATTGCTTGCACCGGAAGGGTGGTCTTCGCTGCGATGAACGGGATCGGCCGCAAGGCACTGCAGACGGCGCCGCGGGTCTCGGTGATGCCGGGCCTCGGCAGAACCGGCTGTCCTGCTAGACTTCGCCAGCCTTAGGACAGAGTGCGTGCAAAGAGCCTTTCCCTTTTCCGCTATCGTCGGCCAGAACCAGATCAAGCTCGCCCTCTTGATCGTCGCGGTCGATCCTTCGATCGGCGGGGTTCTGATCTTCGGCGACCGCGGAACCGGCAAGTCAACCGCGATCCGCGGCCTCGCCGCCCTGCTGCCGAAGATGCGGGCGATCGTCGGTTGTCCCTATGGCTGCGCGCCCGAGACCACCGCGGGGCTCTGCGACCACTGCGATGACAGGACGGGAAAAGCCGCGCCCAAGAGCTATCTGGTGCCGGTGCCGGTGATCGACCTGCCGCTCGGGGCCACCGAAGACCGGGTGGTCGGGGCGCTGGACCTCGAACGCGCCCTGACCGTCGGAGAGAAGGCCTTTGAGCCGGGCCTGCTCGCCCGGGCCAACCGCGGCTTCCTCTACATCGACGAGGTCAACCTGCTGGAGGACCACTTGGTCGACCTGCTGCTCGACGTCGCCGCCTCGGGCGAGAACCTGGTCGAGCGCGAGGGCTTGAGCGTACGGCATCCGGCCCGCTTCGTGCTGATTGGCAGCGGCAATCCCGAAGAAGGCGAGCTGCGCCCGCAACTCCTGGACCGCTTCGGCCTCTCGGTCGACGTCCAGACCCCCGGCGACGTCGCCACGCGGGTCGAGGTGGTGCGGCGCCGGGACTCCTTCGAACGCGATCCGGAGGCCTTCGGCACCCGGTGGCAGGCGGAGGACGACAAACTGCGTCGGCGGATCGGCGCGGCGCGCAAGCGGCTCGGCGAGGTCGAGGTCCCGGACGCGGTCTACGAGCAGGGTGCCGAGCTTTGCCTCGCCCTGGGGACCGACGGGCTGCGCGGCGAACTGACGCTGATCCGCGCCGCGCGCGCCGCTGCGGCCCTGGAGGGCCGGAAGCCCGTCGCCCGCCGTCATCTGCAACAGGTCGCCCCCCTCGCCCTCAGGCACCGGCTGCGCCGCGACCCGCTCGACGATGCCGGCTCCAGTGTCCGGGTCGAGCGCGCGATCGAGGAGGTTTTTGGGTCGCGATGAAGACCCGACGGCAGCCGAACTCCCTGCCCGCCGACGCGATCCTGGCCGCGGCCCTGGCAGCAACGGCGCCGCTGGCGCTGGGCGGCGTGTCCCTGCGGTCCCGCCCCGGCGAGCAGCGCGAGGCCTGGCTGGCTCGGTTCCATGGCCTGCTGCCGCAGGACGTGCCCCGACCGCGGTTGCCCCTGCACATCAGCGACGACCGTCTGCTCGGCGGGTTGGACCTTGCCGCGACCCTGCGGAGCGGACGCCCGATGGGTCAGCGGGGCCTGCTCGCCGACTGCGACGGCGGGGTCCTGACGATTCCCATGGCCGAGCGGACCCCTGCCGCCTTGGCGGGAAAGCTCGCGGCCGTGATGGATGCGCGGGCCATCGTCTTGGAGCGCGACGGGCTTGCCGCGCGGCATCCGAGCGCCTTCGGCGTCATCCTGCTCGACGAGGGCCTCGCCGAGGACGAAGCGCCGCCGTCCTGCCTTCTGGACCGGCTCGCCTTCCACCTGCACCTGGAACCACGCGGCGGCGGCGAGGACCCGCCGCCCGGATTGCACACCATCACGCCCGACGACGTCGCCGCCGCGCAACGGCGGCTGCCCGCCGTGGAGGCCCGTGATGACGCCGTCGAAGCGCTCTGCGCCGCAAGCCTGGCCCTGGGTATCGCCTCGGCGCGCGCGCCCCGCTTTGCGCTGACCGCCGCGCGCGCCTCGGCCGCCCTCTTCGCACGCGACCGTGTCGGCGAGGACGACACGGCCCTGGCGGCGCGCCTGGTCCTGGCGCCGCGCGCCACGCAGCTTCCGGCCGGGGAGCCGCCCGCGGAAGCTCAGGAGCCCGAGGCGTCGCGGGACCAGTGCAACGGGGAGGACCCAAGGTCGCCGGAGCGGGACGCGGAGGGCCGAAATCCGGAGGCCCTGGAGGACGTCGTGCTGGCGGCGAGCAAGGCCGCCATTCCACGCGACCTGCTGGCGCAGCTCATGGCCGGCAAGGACCGGCGCAGCCGGGAGTCGGGCAGCGGACGCGCAGGACCGCTCCGCGCGACGACGACGCGCGGCCGCCCCGTGGGCGCGCGCCGCGGGACGCCGAAGCTGGGCCAGCGCCTGAACGTGCTCGAGACCCTGCGGGCGGCGGCGCCCTGGCAGGCGATCCGCCGGCGCGAGCAGGCCGACCGGCCGCCGGCCATGGCGCCGCGCGTCCTGATCCGCCGGGAGGACTTCCGGATCACCTGCTACAAGCATCATCCGGAGACCACGACCATCTTCGTCGTCGACGCCTCCGGCTCTGCCGCGCTGCACCGTCTGGCCGAGGCCAAGGGCGCGGTGGAGCTGCTCCTCGCGGATTGCTACATCCGCCGGGACAGCGTCGCCCTTCTGACCTTCAAGGGCCGCGGCGCCGAGCTCCTGCTGCCGCCGACCCGCTCGCTGGCCCGGGTCAAGCGCTGCCTGGCCGGCTTTCCGGCCGGCGGCGGCACGCCTTTGGCGGCGGCCATCGACGCGGCCGCAACCCTGGCCGACGGGCTGCGGCGCAAGGGGCAGTCGCCGGTGGCCGTGTTCCTCACCGACGGCCGCGGCAACATCGCGCGGGACGGGTCGGCGGATCGCGACGCTGCCGAAGGCGACGCGCGCACCGCCGCCCGTGCTCTGGCCGCGAGCGGGCTCGCAAGCCTCCTGGTGGACATCTCGCCACGACCGCGTCCGATCGGCCGCCAGCTCGCCGAGGCGATGCGCGCCACCTACATGGCGCTGCCCCAGGCCGACGCGGCGGCGCTGTGCAACGCGGTCCAGGCCCACGCAGACCCGAGCCGCTGAAGGCAATGCTCGGGCGCAGCAGGCTGGCCTGGGAGCGGGACGGCGCCGACTGGCCCAATCGCGCGCAGAGCGACTTCGTCTCGGCGGCCGGACTGAAGTGGCACGTCCAGCGCGAAGGGCGCGGGCCGCAAGCGCTGTTGATCCACGGCACCGGGGCCTCCACCCATTCCTGGCGCGACCTGAGTCCCATCCTGGCGGAAGACTTCACGGTCATCGCCCCGGACCTCCCGGGCCACGGATTCACGGACCGGCCGGCCAGCTTCCGGCTTTCGCTGAACGGCATGGCCGAGTCCCTGGCCGGCCTGCTGCGCAGCCTCGAGCTCGACCCGGTCGTGGTGGTCGGCCATTCCGCGGGCGCGCCCATTGCCGCCCGCATGTGCCTGGACGGCAAGATTACGCCCAAGCTTGTCGTCAGCATCAACGGGGCCTGGCTCCCCTTCCGCGGCGCCTCCGGAGTCCTCTTCCCCTTGATGGCGCGGGCGCTGTTCTTGAACCCCCTGACACCGCGCGTCTTCGCAACCCTCGCCGACCGCGGGCGCGTCGCACGCTTGATCCGGCAGACCGGCTCGGACCTGGACGAAGCGGGGATCGCACTTTATCAGCGGCTGCTGCGCAGCCCGTCGCACGTCGCCGGCGCGCTCGGGATGATGGCCAACTGGAACCTGGAGCCCCTCAACCGGGACCTGCGCCGGCTCGCGCCCGAGCTTCTGTTGATCGTCGGCGAGTCCGACCTCGCGATCCCCCCCGCGACCGCGGAGAAGGTCGGCCGTATGGTCCCCAAGGCCGAGGTTCGGCGGCTGCCCGGGCTCGGGCACCTCGCCCACGAGGAAGCGCCGGAGACGGTCGCCGGAACGATCCTCGACGCGGCCAGGGCCCTCGACCTCCTGTCCGACGACTGACTCGGGTCCGTCTGTAAAGCGGCGTTGCGAAAATTTGCTTTACAGGCTTTAATGTCAAAACATGTTGACGCATCTGGACCGACCGCGACCTTCCGAAACCGGTGACCCTCGCCGCGCGCATGCCGTGGTGATCGGCAGCGGCTTCGGCGGACTCGCGGCCGCGGTCCGGCTCGGGGCGCGGGGCTACCGGGTCACGGTCCTCGAGAAGCTCGACGCCCCCGGCGGGCGCGCCTACGTGTTCCGGCAGGACGGCTTCACCTTCGACTCGGGCCCCACGATCATCACCGCGCCCTGGCTGCTCGAGGAGCTCTGGGCGCTCTGCGGCCGGAACCTCCACGACGACATCGAGCTCAAGTCGCTTTCGCCCTTCTACGACATCCGCTTCGACGACGGGTCGGTCTTCACCTACAGCGGCGATCCCGAGGCGATGCGCGCGCAGATCCGCAAGTTCTCGCCGGACGACGTGCCGCGCTTCGAGCGCTTCATGCACCGGAGCAAGAAGATCTACGACTACGGCTTCGACGTGCTTGCCGACGTGCCCTTCCATTCCTTCGGCACCATGCTGAAGGCGGTGCCCAAGATCCTCCAGCTCGGCGGATACCGCACGGTCTACGGCCTGGTCTCGCGCTATATCCGCGATCCCCGGCTCCGCATCGCGATCAGCCTTCATCCGCTGCTGATCGGCGGCAACCCCTACGCCGTGACGGCGATGTACTGTCTGATCAATCACATGGAGCGGGCCTGGGGCGTGCACTTCGCGATGGGTGGGACCGGCGAGGTGGTCAAAGGGCTGGTCGGCCTGATCCGCAACCAGGGCAACAGCCTGCGCTGCAACGCCGAGGTCCGGCGGATCCTCGTGGCGGACGGACGGGCGAAGGGTGTAGAGCTGACCGACGGCACGCGCATCGACGCCGACGTCGTGGTCTCCAACGCCGACGCCGCCTGGACCTACAACAAGCTCCTGCCGGCCAAGGGCCGCCGGCGCTGGACACCGCGCAAGGTCCGGCGGACCCACTATTCGATGGGCCTCTTCGTCTGGTACTTCGGCACCAACCGGCGCTTCCCCGCGATCAAGCACCACAGCATGGTCCTCGGGCCCCGCTACCGGGGCCTGCTGCGGGACATCTTCAAGCGAAAGATCGTGGCCGAGGACTTCAGCATCTACCTGCACCGGCCGACCGCGACGGACCCGGCCCTGGCGCCGCCGGGCTGCGACACCTTCTACGCCCTCTCGCCGGTCCCGCACCTGGAGGCCGACTTCGACTGGGAAGCCGGCGCTGAAGCCTACCGGCAGGCGATCGCGGAGCGCCTGGAAGAGACGGTCATGCCGGGGCTGCGCGACTCGGTCGTCTCCTCCCGGGTCATGACCCCGAAGGACTTCGAGTCGCGCTACAACTCCTACCTCGGCGCCGGATTCGGCCCGGAACCGCTGCTCTGGCAGAGCGCCTGGTTCCGGCCGCACAACAGCAGCGAGGAAATCGCCGGCCTCTACATGGTCGGCGCCAGCACGCATCCGGGCGCCGGGATCCCGGGCGTGATCGCTTCCGCACGTGTCTTGGACAAGGTGGTGCCCCATGCGGCTGAGCTGGTCTGAGTGGCGCTATGCCAACCTGGAGGACCGGCGCACCTGCCGGAAGCTGATCCGGCAGGGCTCGCGAAGCTTCTTCGCGGCCTCCCTTCTGCTGCCCGCGGACCTGCGCGACCCCGCCTACGCGATCTATGGCTTCTGCCGGCTGGCCGATGACGACGTCGACCTGCGGGTCGGCGGCGCGGCGCCGATCGCCCGGCTGAAGCGGCGCCTGGACGCCATCTACGATGGCCGGCCTTGGAACCAGGCCTCGGACCGCGCGCTGGCGGATGTCGTTGCCTTCTATGACCTGCCGCGCACCCTGTTCGACGCCCTGCTCGAGGGGCTGGAGTGGGACGACCAGGGCCGAAGCTACGACGGCATCGAGGAGCTTCACGCCTACGCGGCGCGGGTCGCCAGCGCGGTCGGCGCCATCATGACCTGCCTCATGGGCCGCCGGGCGCCCGGCACCCTGGCCCGGGCCTGCGATCTGGGCGTTGCGATGCAGCTGACCAACATCGCGCGGGACGTCGGGGAGGACGCCCGCGCCGGCCGCCTCTACCTGCCCCGCAACTGGCTCCTGGAGGCCGGTATCGACCCGGCGCGCTTCCTCGCCGAGCCGGTCATGAGCCCCGAGCTGGGTTCCGTCATCAGGCTGCTCCTGGAGCACGCGGACACGCTGTATCGGCGCTCGCTGGTCGGGATCGCCGATCTGCCCCTCTCTTGCCGTCCCGCCATCAACGCGGCGCGCCGCCTCTATGCCGAGATTGGCAACGCCGTCGTGGCCCGAGGCTACGACTCCGTCACGGCGCGCGCGGTCGTGTCACCGCGCCGGAAGTTTGCCGTCCTGCTTTATGCCGTCGCCGAATCGACCCTGATCAGCGAGCGCTCGAGCGCGCCCGGACTTGCGGCAACGCGATTCCTCGTCGATGCGGTGACCGAGCAGGCCGCCTATCGTGGAAGCTCGCAGGACCCGGAGATCGAGTCGCGCACCGAGTGGGTCATCGACCTCTTTCAAAGGCTGCGCGAGCGCGACTACCTGGGCGATGCCAGCGGCAGCACCGCCTGAGCCATGGCCGCCCCGGATCTCTCCCTCGTCGTCTTCGTCCTAGCCAGTCTGCTCGCCGCCTCGAGCGGCGCGATCTTTCGGGCCGGCCCTTGGTACAGCGACCTGCGCAAGCCGAGCTGGCGGCCGCCAAACTGGCTCTTCGGGCCGGTCTGGATGGTTCTCTACGCGATGATCGCGCTGTCGGGCTGGATCGTCTGGCGCAGCGCGCCGGCGGATCAGGTTCTGATCGCCATGCTGATCTACGGGGTCCAGCTGGTCTTCAACGCCCTCTGGTCCTACTGCTTCTTCGGGCTTCGCCAGCCGGGCCTCGCCCTGGCCGACATGAGCGCCCTCTGGATCTCGATCCTGCTGACCATGCTGGTCTTCTATCCGGTCTCGGCCCTGGCCGCGGGGCTGCTGCTGCCTTACCTGCTCTGGGTCAGCTTCGCCTGGCGCTTGAACCATGCGATCTGGCGCCTGAACGCGCCGGCCCGCGGGCACGAAGGTGCCGTCTGAAGTCCGACTGCCGCCAAGGCGGGGGTCAGGGCATTATCCGATCAGATGGAATCGCTTCGCGATCCATCTGGCCGGGTGTAATGCTCTAATTCCAACGCATGAGCGCACTACTCCCGACTAGACGCGAACGCGTCTGATCGGGAAGTGCGCTAAGTCAGCCGCCGCGCCGCGGCATCCGGAAGGGTAACATCATCTGCACCAGCCGCTTGTCGAAGCGGTCCAGCGACAGGCCCTCGTGCATGGCGAGGACCGCCGGCTCGATCAGGTCCAGCGACAGCATCGACCGGGAATAGAAAGGCGTGTCCTCCAGAGTCTTGATCACCTCGGCGCCCCCGCTTGGATCGGCGCGGGTCTCGCGTCCCAGGCCCCAGAGGGTGCCGGGCAGCCTGACGCGCGGCGGCACCTCGAAGTCTTCGATCTTGCCGCTGCGGTCGACGCGAAGCGCGAGCGGGCCTTCGCGGCCGTCCCTGAAAACCGGATCGTAGAGCAGCGCCGCGCTGCCGTCGGAAAGATGCGCGCGCGACCAGCTCCAGCGGGAGAAGCCCGCCTCCAGGGGCTCGCCGCCCTCGTTGCTGTCCAGGTAGCCGTCGCCCGTCCAGCTAAGGCCCGGCTGTTCCAGGGCCACGTCCACCCGCGCCATGGGCGCGATCGGCCACCAGCGGTGGCGACGCGCCGGATCGAGCTCGAAGCAGCGCTCGGTGACGTTCTTGGGGGAGAGGCGGACCCGCCCCTTGATGCGCCGCGGCAGCGGGACGGCGACCTCGTCCAGGTCGATGATCAGGCCGTCGTTCTCCCAGCGGGCGAGGCTCGGCCCGATGGCCAGGGCGTCGGGCGCCGTTTCCAGGGCGGGCCGCGCGCGCTCGGTCATGGCCCAGCGCCGGTGGGAGCGGCCGTAGAGCGCGACATTGACCGCGACGTGGTCGCGCGGATCGCCGCCGCCCCGCCGCCGCGCCAGCGCGTAGTAGGGCGAGAATACGCTGCCGATAAAGAGGATGATGGTCAGGCCGTAGCGGCCGTCGTCGCTGAAGGCGTCTAGGTACCACCAGACATAGCCACCGGATGGAACCGCCGCGTCGAAGCGCGGTCCGCGGCCAAGCTCTCCGCCGCCATAAGGCCGGAGAGGGTCGCCATCGGCACCCCCGGCCCCGGATGAACGCTGCCGCCGGCCAGGTAAAGCCCGGGGATCGCCGTCCGGCAGCCCGGCCGCTGAAGCGCCGCCCGCCAGCCGTGCGACGCCCGGCCGTAGAGCGCGCCGCCGGTCCCCGGGAAGAGCCGGTGAAAGTCGCTCGGCGTCACCACCTGTGTCTTGCCCGGATCCTGCTCGATCTCCAGACCGCAGTGCCGGAGCAGGGAGAAGGTCTGGCTTTCGCATGCGTCGATCTCCGCTTTCTGAAAGGCGTAGCGATCCCCGGCGGCCGGGGCATTGACCAGGCAGAACAGCCGTTCCGCGCCCTCCGGCACCGGGTCTGACTCTTCCAGGCGGTCCTGCGCGCAGACATAGACCGTCGGCGCGGCGGGCAGCCTGCGCCGCTCGAAAAGGTCGTCGAACTCGCGGCGATAGTCGTCGGAAAAGAACACGTTGTGGCGCAACAGGGGAAAGCCGCTGGCCTTCGCCTCCATCAGCCAGGTCACGGCGGAAAGAGAACGGCTGCCGGCGGGCGGCGCCGGCACCGCACGCCGGACCTCGTTTCCGAGCAGGCCGGCCGCTAGCGCGGCACTGTCGCCATTCATGACCACCGCGTCGGCCTCGAGATGCTCGCCCGTGTCCAGGCGGACGCCGACGACGCGACCCCCGGCACGCGTGATCTGGTCGACATGGGCCTCGTAGCGGAGGCTGCCGCCGCGTGCGGCCAGCAGATCGGCCAACGCCAGGGCGAGCGCGTGCATGCCGCCCTCGACGTACCAGACCCCGGCCTGCTCGACGTGGGCGACCAGCATCAGGGTCGCCGGGGCTGCGAAGGGCGAGGAGCCGCAGTAGGTCGCGTAGCGCCCGAAGAGCTGCTGCAGGCGCGGGTCGCCGAATCGGCGGCCGAGGGCGCGCCACATGGTGTTGAAGGGACTGAGGCGGCTCATGGCCGAGAGGCTGCCGAAGCCGAAGGCGCCGACCAAACCCGCCACGTCCGGAGCCGGGCGGCACAGGAAGGGGTCTTTCAGCATGCGGAAGATCTCGGCCGACTCGGCGCAGAAGGCGCGGTAGTTGCGCGCCTCGCCCGGCCCGGCGAAGGCCGCGATCGAATCGGCGGAGCGGTCGATATCGGCATAGAGGTCCAGGACCGGACTGTTCCGCCAGGCGTGGCGCGCTAGAACCTCCGCCGGCCGCAGGCGTACGTGATCGTCGAAGGACTCGCCGATCGCCGCGAAGAGCCGGTCGAAGACCCACCGCATCGTGAAGACCGTCGGCCCGGCATCGAGAAGGCCCGAGCCCACGGCGACCCGCCGCATCTTGCCGCCGGGGGCCGCGGCCCGCTCCACGACCGTCACCCGGAATCCTTGGGCCGCCAGGCGGAGACCCGCCGCCAGCCCGCCGATCCCGGCTCCGATTACGATGACCCGCTCGGCCGTCATCCCTGGACTTGCACCTTTGTCATTGCAGCTTGACATATCTACTGTATAGTTCTCACGACACTTTTCCATGACAAATTGCCGGACCGACCTTTCCGCGGGCCCCGGCAAAACAGTGGGAGGGACCGCATGCAGGCGCAGACTCGCATCGAGACAGGCTTGGCGGCGGCCCTAGACCGGGCGGCCCGCCCCGGTGCCCCCAAGCGTCTGGCCGAGGCCATGCGCTACGCGGTCTTTCCCGGCGGCGCCCGGATCCGTCCGCAGCTCTGCCTGGCGGTGGCGGCCAGTTGCGGCGACGACGATCCCGAGACCGCAACCGCCGCCGCGGTCGCGATCGAGCTGCTCCACTGCGCCTCGCTGGTGCACGACGACCTGCCCTGCTTCGACGCCGCCGACACCCGGCGCGGCAAGCCCGCCGTGCATCGGGCCTACGGCGAGCCGATCGCGGTCCTGGCCGGCGATGCCATGATCGTCCTGGCCTTCGAGACCCTGTCCTTCCGGATCCCGCAGGCCCCGGCGCGCGTGGCCGGCCTGCTGCGCATCGTCGCCGGCTCGGTCGGCATGCCCTTCGGCATCGTCGCCGGCCAGGCCTGGGAGTCGGAGCCGGACGCGATCCTGGCCGACTATCAGCGCGCCAAGACGGGCTCGCTCTTCGCCGCCGCGACCGAGACCGGCGCCGTGGCGGCGGGCGGCGACGCGACCCTCTGGCGCATGCTCGGCGAACGCCT
>JAAUXY010066330.1_pt1 | contig 15396 bp, 13 predicted proteins | sample 7278121 | NCBI WGS metagenome assembly JAAUXY01 (sample SAMN14350117, study PRJNA611818) | marine sediment metagenome | isolation source: surface marine sediment (1.8m) | place: French Polynesia: Moorea | collected 2018-08 | reverse complement strand
TAAAGGGCAGCTGGAAGAGCTCCGTTGCGAGCACATAGGACAACACCGACGCACCTGCAGACGCAAGCAATCCTGCAGCGGCCCCGAGCGCCGCAAACTCGGCCATCACTCCCGAAAACACGATCCGTTTCCTCGCGCCGAGCGCTCTCAGCATCGCACTCTCGAAACGACGTTCGTCAATCGTCGACTGCACCGCCGCAAACAGCACGGCGATGCCCGCCGCCAGCGTGAAAACGAACACGGCCTGAACGGCAAGGCTCGCTTTCTCAGCGATGTCCCGAACCTGCTTGAGTATCGAACCCAGATCGATCACCGATATCGTGGGATGCGCGCGCACCAGGTCGATCAGCGCCGGCTTCTGCTCGTTCGGAACGCGCATGCTCGCGATGAACGTCGCCGGGTAATCGTCCAGCGCGTTCGGCGAGAAGACGAGGAAGAAGTTCGGCTGGAACGAATCCCAGTTGATCTTGCGTACGCTGGCGATTTCGGCCGACAGCTGCTGGCCTGCTACCTCGAACTCGAGCTGATCGCCGAGTTTCAGGCCCGACTCCATCGCGACTTCCTCCTCTATCGAGACGAGAGGCGGTCCGTCGTAATCTTGCGGCCACCACTCACCTTCGAGCAACTCGTTGCTGTCGCTGAGGGTAGCGGCCCACGACAGGTTTTGCTCGCGCGTCATGAACCAGCTCGCTCCGGGGTGCGTTTCGGCGTGATCTTTGGCCGCGGTTCCGTTCACGCGCGTCATTCGCGCCCGCACCAGTGGCGAAAGCGCGGGCGGCTCCATGCCGCGGGAGTCGAAAATGTCGACGACCGATTCCGTTTCGTGGCGCTGAATATTGATCAGGAAGTGATTGGGCGCAGATTCATCGAGCAGCCGCTTCCAGCCTTCGAGCAGGTCCGTGCGGACCAGCGTCAACAGCAGCAGCACCGTGAGCCCCAGGCCGAAGGCGACGACCTGTATCGCACTTGCCCTGCCCCGCCGCGCTACGTTCGCCAGTCCGTAGCGCCACGACACGCCGACGCCGGCGCGGAAGCTGCCGAGGGCGGCGACGAGCAGACGCCCGACGACGTACAACGCCGCGGCGATTACGATCACCCCGCCGAGCACGATGACGAGCATGCGCGCATCACCTACGGCACGATACAGCAATGCGGCGACAGCAATGAGCGAGATGCCGGCAACGACCAATCGCGATGGCGCCGGCGGCATTGCGTCGTGGCGCAGTACGCGTAACGGCGGCGTGTCCTTGAGCTGGAACAGCGATGGCATGGCGAAGCCGAGCAGGAGAACGAGCGCGCTGCCGCTGGCCAGTATGACGGGCATGATGCCGGGATCCGGCAAGTCTCCGGCGATGACGTCCGCCAGTATCCAGGACAATACCCGCTCGGCGGCGAAGCCGATGACGCTGCCGACCACGACGCCGATGATGCCCACGATTAGCAGCTGAGTTGACGTTACGACGATAACGAAGCGCTGGGTCGCACCGAGGCTCTTCATCAATGCCACGCTGTCCATGCGCCGGTGCGCGAACCGGCGCGCCGACATCGCGACGGCAACGGCGCTCAGCAACAGGCTGATGACCGCGGTCAGCGACAGAAAACGCTTGGCGCGATCCGCCGCCGCGAACGCCCGCTCACTGCTCTGTTCCTGCGAGCGCAGCCGCAGGGCGTCCGGTAGTTCGTCGGCCGCCGAATCCCGAAAAGCCGAGACCTGTTCTTCGTCGCCGGCGATGAGCAGCGAGTACGCGACACGGCTGCCGACGCCGATCAGGCCGGTCGCCTCGATGTCGGCGATGTTCATCAGCAGCGTCGGCGCCAGCGATGCGAATCCGATCGACTGATCCGGCCGGTAGGTTACGATCGACCCGACTTCGAGCTGCGCATTGCCGATCTCGAGCACGCCGCCGACGTCCGCGCCCGTGCGCGCCAGCAAAGAGCTGTCGGCCCAGACCTGCCCCGGCGGCGGTATGCCGTCCGCATCCGATTCCTCGCCGAACAGCCGGTCGGTCGTGCGCACGGTACCTCGCAGCGGGTACCCCTGGCCGACGCCGATGATTGTCGTCAACGCACTGTCGTCGCCCGAGTAGACAACGCTCGGGAACGCGACCATATCGCTCGTGCGTAGCCCGAACTCCGCAGCTTGCTGGCGCCACGCATCCGGGATCTCATCCTGTGACCGGAGCCTCAGGTCCGCAGCGAGGACCTCGTTGGCCTGGCGCTCGACGGCCTTGCCGATACGGTCGGTCAGGAATCCGACCGCCGTCAGCGCGCCAACGGCGAGCACGATGGCCGCAAGCAGCACGAGCACCTCCGCAGAGCGGATCTCCCGCCCGAAACTGCGCAGCGCGTAGCTCAGCGGTTTCATGCGGCAGCCGGTGTGTCGCTGACCAGCCGACCGGCATCGAGGCTCAGGATCCGATCGCAGCGCGCAGCAAGGGCAGTGTCGTGAGTCACGAGCACCAGCGTCGTTGCCGAGCTTCGATTCAGCTCGAACATCAGGTCCATGATCGTCTCGCCCGTTTTCGCGTCCAGGTTGCCGGTCGGCTCGTCGGCGAACAGCACGGCCGGTTCCGCCGCGAATGCACGCGCAATCGCTACGCGCTGTTTCTCGCCGCCCGACAGCTGCGCCGGGTAATGGCTCCAGCGATCCTGCAGGCCGACCTGCTCGATGATGCTTTGCGCGCGCTCGCGTGCGTCAGCCTTGCCGGCCAGCTCCAGCGGCAGCATGACGTTTTCACGTGCGTTCAGGGATGGCACCAGGTGGAACGACTGGAATACGAAGCCGACGCTCTCCGCACGAACGATTGCACGTCCGTCTTCATCGAGCTCGCTTAAGCTCGCGCCGTTCAGTCTTACATAACCCTTCGTCGGCAGATCAAGGCCCGCAAGCAAGGCCAGCAGCGTCGATTTGCCGGCGCCGGATGGACCGACAATGGCCACGGACTCGCCTGCCTCAACGCTGAAACTGACGTCGGACAGAATGGTCAGAGTACCTTCCGGGCTCGTAACCAGCTTGCTAAGCTCATGCGCGGACAGGACGTTCTCGGCCGGCGATTCATTGGACATGCGTAGATTTCTCTTCTTTTCGTTGCTGCTCGTCAGCTCGCTCACCTGCAAGGCAGGCGAACCCACGGTGCTCGTGTTCGGGGACAGCCTGAGCGCAGGCTACGGTATTGACGTTGACCAGTCCTGGACCGCTTTGTTGCAATCCCGGCTAAAATCACAAGGTTACGAACATCGTGTCGTCAACGCCAGTATCAGCGGCGAAACCACGGAAGGCGGCGCGACACGCATCGGCAAGGCCCTCGAAAACTTCCGGCCGGCGCTGATCATCCTGGAACTCGGCGGCAACGACGGCTTGCGCGGTTTTCCGCCCGAACGCCTCAAGAATAACCTCGAGACGATCGTCACAACAGCGAAGGAATCCGGCGCAGCCGTGGTGCTGCTCGGTATTCGAATTCCGCTCAACTACGGGCCGCGGTACTCCGCGGCCTTCGAGAGCACGTTTCGCGAGGTTGCAGAGGCGCAGCAGATACCCTGGATCGAGTTCTTTATGGAGGGCGTCGCGCTCAACGAGGAGCTCATGCAGGATGATGGCATTCACCCGAATGCCGAGGCGCAGCCCATACTGCTCGACAACGCGTGGCCGACGATTGTCGAGGCACTCGACTCAGCCGGCGAATGAGTTATTCTCTCAGTTCGGCACAAGATAACTATTATTAGCCGCCACCAGGGGAATCCACACATGGACAAAATCTGGCTCAAGTCCTATCCGCCGGGCGTGCCCGCGGAACTGCCGGAACCACCGTACCGCTCGCTGCGGGACATGATCGAATACAGCTTCGAGGAATATCCCGATCTCGGTGCGTATCACAACATGGGTACGACCCTGACGTACCGGGACCTGGACAAGCTGTCGATGCAATTCGCCTGTTACCTGCAGGGCACGCTGGGGCTGACCCGCGGCGAACGCGTCGCGATCATGATGCCGAACATCCTGCAGTACCCGGTCGTGCTGTGCGCGATCTTCCGGGCAGGCCTCGTCGCGGTGAACGTGAATCCGCTGTACACGGCGCGGGAGCTCGAACACCAGCTCAAGGACTCGGGCGCGAAGGCTATTGTCATCGTCGACAACTTTGCGAGCGTGCTCGAGGAGGTGATTTACGAGTCCGACGTCGAGCACGTGGTCACGACCGGAATCGGAGACCTGCTCGACCGGCCCAAGGGCTGGATCGTCAATTTCGTACTGCGTCACGTCAAGAAGGCCGTTCCGACGTACAAGCTGCCGAGCGCGGTGAGGTTTCGAAAAGCACTGAGGATGGGCGACAACAAGCCGCTGCATCCCGTCGAGCTGGGTCTCGCCGACATTGCATTCCTGCAGTACACGGGCGGCACGACAGGCGTCGCCAAGGGCGCGATGCTCAGCCACCGCAACATGGTCTATAACGTCATGCAGACGATCAGCTGGCAGGGGGACGCATACGTCGGCGTCGAACCCGTCATCGCAATCACGGCGCTGCCGCTCTATCACATATTCTCGCTGGAGAGTAACTGCCTCACGATGATGGCGCAGGGAGGACTCAATGTGCTCGTCACGAACCCGCGCGACTTCCCGGCGTTTGTCGAGGAGCTCGGAAAGTGGAAATTCAACTACTTCTCGGGCGTCAATACGATGTTCGCGGCCTTGTTACACACAACCGGATTCGACAAGCTCGATTTCAGCGAGCTCAAGGTCTCCATCGGTGGTGGAATGGCAGTGCAGCCCGCCGTCGCCAAGGAATGGGAAGAGGTCACGGGCTGCCCGATCGGGCAAGGCTACGGCCTGACCGAAACCTCGCCGGCTGCGATCGTGACGAAATTCAGTGAACCGTTCACAGGATCGATCGGACTGCCGTTGCCCTCGACGGAAGTCATGATCGTCGCTGATGACGGCAACGAGCTCGCGGTCGGCGAGGTCGGCGAAATCTGTATCAAGGGCCCGCAGGTCATGGAGGGTTACTGGCAGCGACCGCAGGAAACGGCCAACGTCATGCTTCCGGGCGGCTGGCTCAGGACCGGCGACATCGGTCGCATGGACGAGGACGGCTTCACCTGGATCGAGGATCGCAAGAAAGACATGATCCTGGTGTCCGGATTCAACGTCTACCCGAACGAGATCGAGAACATCGTCGTCGAGATGCCGGGCATTCTCGAGGCGGCAGCCATCGGCGTGCCACACGACCGGTCAGGCGAGATCGTCAAGATCTTCGCCGTACGAACCGACGACAGCATCACCGAAAAAGACGTAAAAGAGTACTGCCGCGACAAGCTCACCGGCTACAAGCGTCCGCGGATGGTCGAGTTCCGGGACGAGCTGCCGAAGACGAACGTCGGCAAGATACTCCGCCGGGCGCTCCGGGACGAGTAGACCTGCAGGACGCTCGAATCGTGGGAGCGGCGTCCTCGCCGCGATTCGGGCCGAGACGGCCCTCCCACTAACCCTCGACGAGTGCGCGGGGAGTCAATTGGGACATTCTGCTTTTTCCTGCGACCACGTGCGGCAGGAGACCCAACAAGATAGAAAAACCAGAATGTCCCAATTAACCGTGATATTGCGGGCTGAGCTCGTGGACGGCGTCGACGAGTACGCCAAGGTGCTCGGGATCGATGTCCGGCGTGATTCCGTGGCCGAGGTTGAATACGTGGCCAGGCCCTGTTCCGTAACTGGCCAGCGTCTCGGCAACGCCCTGCCGGATGACGTCGGGTGACTCCCTGAGCGTCGCCGGATTCAGGTTTCCCTGCAGCGCGACAGCATCACTGACGTACTCCCGCGCTTCTGCGAGCTCGGTGGTCCAGTCAACGCCGAGAGCATCGCAGCCGGTCTGCGCAAGGTCGGCGAGCAACGGGCCGGCACCCTTGGTGAACAGGATCACCGGGATCCTCCTGCCGTCCTTCTCACGTGTCAGGCCGTCGACGATCTTCTGCATGCTCGCCAGCGAGAAACGACGGAAATCGTCAGGCTCGAGCGCGGCACCCCAGGTGTCGAAGATCTGCACCGCTTGCGCGCCGGCGTCGATCTGCGCGTTCAGGTACTCGATCGTCGTCTCGGCGACGACGTCCATAAGGTGATCGAGAACCTCTGGCGCTTCGGCTGCCATTCCCTTGATCGTCGGGAATTCCCGGCTCGAGCCACCTTCGACCATATAGGTGCCGCAGGTGAACGGACTGCCGGCGAAACCGATCAGCGGTACTTTGCCGTTCAGCTCCCGGCGAATCGTTCGTACCGCATCGAAGACGTAGCCCAGTTCCTTTTCGACATCGGGCACTCGTAACGCGCGGATGGCCCCGGCGGATTGGACGGGGCGCCTGAATTTCGGTCCTTCGCCGCTGACGAAGTACAGCTCGAGACCCATAGCGTCGGGCACGGTCAGGATATCGGAGAACAGTATGGCGGCATCGAGCTTGTAGCGACGCAATGGCTGCATCGTAACTTCGCATGCCAGGTCCGGATTGCGACACAGGCTCATGAAGTCCCCAGCCTGAGCACGCACCTCCCGGTACTCGGGCAGGTAACGTCCCGCCTGGCGCATGATCCAGAGCGGCGTCCGTGGCACCGGTTCGCGCATCAGGGCGCGCAGCAGAAGGTCGTTTTCGAGCTTGCTCATCAGGCCCCGATGGTCGCTTCGATTTGCGCCTGGATGTCTTCGGCCGCAGCGCGCGGGCTTTCCGCATCACGAATGGGTCGGCCGACGACGATATGGTCCGCACCGTACGAAAAAGCGGTCTCGACGGTGACAACGCGTTTCTGGTCACCGACCGGCTTGTTGTCGACCGGTCGGATACCGGGCGTAACGACGACCAGCCGCGGATCCACCGTCTCGCGAAGCTTCGGCACTTCGAGACCGGACGAGATGACGCCGTCGCAGCCCGCTTCAAGTGCGCGCTTCGCCCGTGACAACACGAGAGCGTCAATATCGCAATCGAAACCGAGATCGTCCATGTCGCCGCGATCGAGGCTCGTCAGAACAGTAACAGCCAGCACTTTCAGACTGTCGCCCTTGTTTTCCGCCGCGGCCTCCATGATCGACTGGTTGCCGTGCACGGTAACGAAACTCGCGCCGCGGTCCTTGAGTGCACGGACGGCGGAACCCACCGTCGCCGGGATATCGAAAAACTTGAGATCGCAGAAGACCTTCTTGTCCCTCGCAAGCATCCAGTCGAGGAGCTCGAAATAGCCGCCGCTCATCATCAGCTCGAGCCCGATTTTGTAAAACGTAACCGAGTCGCCGAGCTCGGTCGCCAGTTCGCGCGCACGATCGCAGTCCGGCACGTCCATCGCGAAGATCAGGCGGTCCCTGTTTGGAATGTTCTTGTGTTTCATCGCGCGCGATTCTAGCAGGTGGAGAGTCGCTCGTGTTCGGCTATAGCGTATCGATCGGTCATGCCCGCGATGTAATCAGCAACAACGCGGGCCCTCCCGGCTGAGTCGGCCTGGCCCGCAGCGCTTGCGAACTGCGGCGGCATCAGTTCCGCGTCGTTGAGAAACATCTCGAACAGGTCCGACACGATGCCCTGCACGCGCGCCGTCATTTCCAGCTTTTGCTCGTGGCTGTACAGATGCTTGTGCAGGAAGCGCTTCAGCGAGCGATGCTGTTCGAGTATGTCATCGGACATGGCAACGAGAACCTTGTCCGCCTTGCGTACGTCGTCGATTGAACCGGGCTGTTCAGACTCGAGGTTTGCGCGCGTGGTTTCGATGAGGTCCGTTACTACAGCGCCAATCATGCGCCGAATGATCTCGTAGATGAGGCGCCGATCGTCGAGCTCCGGATATCGCTTGCGCACTTCCTGATACTGGGTCTCGAACAACGACTGTTTGCGAAGCTGTTCGAGGCTGATCAGTCCTGCGCGATAGCCGTCATCGACATCGTGGTTGTTGTAGGCAACGGCATCGGCAATGTTGGCAAGCTGCGCCTCGAGACCCGGTTGCTCACGCTTCAGGAAGCGCTCGCCGACGTCGCCGAGCTCCCTCGCATTCTTCGCGGAACAGTGTTTCAGAATCCCCTCGCGAGTCTCGAACATCAGGTTGAGGCCCTGGAAGTCCGCGTACCGGGTTTCGAGGACATCGACGACGCGCAGTGACTGGTAATTGTGCTCGAAGCCGCCGAAGTCACGCATGCAGGCGTTGAGCGTGTCCTGGCCGGCATGACCGAACGGTGTGTGCCCGAGATCGTGGGCGAGAGATATGGCCTCCGTCAGCGCCTCGTTCAGATGCAAAGCGGTTGCGACCGAGCGCGCAATCTGTGAGACCTCGATCGAGTGTGTAAGCCGGGTACGATACAGGTCGCCCTCGTGATTAACGAAAACCTGCGTCTTGTAGACGAGCCGCCGAAACGCCGTTGAATGAATGATGCGATCGCGATCACGCTGGTATTCGCTCCGATACGCAGGTGGCGATTCCTTATGGCGCCTGCCCCGACTCTGCGATTCGTGCGCAGCGTAGGGAGCAAGGTCGGCAACCACGTCAGTCGGCCGCAGCCAGCACCTTTTGAAGGCGCGTGGCATCGTATTCGCTGCTTACATAAGCCTCCCCGAGGCACCGCAGCAGTACAAACCGGATCTTCTTTCCGATGACTTTCTTGTCCATACCCATCGCCGCGAGCAGGGCCTGCGAACCGGCTTTGGGCGGATTCGTCGGCAGTCCTGCCGCATGAATCAGGCGCTGCAGTCGGTCCTTTTCGTCATCGTCGATTCCGCTCAACTCCGCGGCCATCAGCATGCCCGCGGCCACGGCTTCACCGTGCAGCCATTCACCGTAGCCCTGGCAATGCTCGATTGCGTGGCCGAACGTGTGTCCGAAATTCAGGATCGCGCGACGGCCCGCTTCGCGCTCATCCTCTGCAACGACTTCGGCCTTGAGCTCACAGGACCGCAGGATCGCCGTCCGCAGCGCCTCGGGATCCAGTGCACGCAGCGAGACGATATCCTGCTCTAGCCAGTCAAAGAATGCGACGTCGGCAATAGCGCCGTATTTGATGACCTCCGCGAGTCCCGCCCGGAGTTCTCGCGCAGGCAAGGTCTTGAGCGTATCGGTATCGATCAGCACGGCGCGCGGCTGATGAAACGCGCCGATCAGGTTCTTGCCCTTGTCGTGATTGACGCCCGTCTTGCCGCCTACAGACGAGTCGACCTGTGCGAGCAAGGTCGTAGGCACCTGCAGGAACGCCACGCCACGCATGTAACAGGCCGCCGCAAAACCGGCGATGTCACCGACGACGCCGCCTCCCAGCGCAACGACCGTCGTATCGCGATTTGCGCCAATATCTACGAGACGATCAAGTATCGACTGCATCGTTGCAACCGTCTTGTATTGCTCCCCGTCCGGCAGCGAAATCGACTCTGCTGTTTTGCCGGCCAGGTTTTCGAGCACGAGATCGAGATAAAGCGGCGCGACGGTATCATTGGTAACGACGAGACAATCCTCGCCCGCCACGTATTGAGTGAGATCGAGATCGCCACCCAGAAGACCGCGCCCGACAATGATCGGGTAACTGCGCTGGCCGAGATCGACGGTGAGTGGTTTCATCGGCGCTAGGGTACCTCAAACCGAGCAGCTTGTAGGAGCGGTCGTCAGACCGCGATCGCGGCGGGACGCCGCTCCCACAATGATCGCGCCTCCAGCGGCGCTCCTACAGGTGCTCGATGATTTCGTCGGCGACCGATCTGACGCGTCGACCATCCGTGTCGACAATCAGGTCGGCGATCTCACGATACAGCGGATCCCTGGCGGCGAGCAGGTCTTCCAGCGTTTTTCGTCGATCGCCGTTCTGGAGCAACGGCCGCTCGCGGCCCTTTGCGGTTCTGGCGACCTGCTGGTCGACGCTCGTATACAGGTAGACGACGAACCCTCGCGCGCCGAGCCTGCTGCGGCTCTCGTCTCGCGTCACGGCGCCACCGCCCGTGGCCAGCACGATGCCTTCGCGTTGTGAGAGGTCGTCGATGACCGCGACTTCGCGCTTGCGAAATCCTTCTTCGCCTTCTTTCTCGAAAATAAAGCCGATATCGACACCGGTACGAGACTCGATCTCATCGTCGCTGTCGAAGAAGTCGAGGTGCAGCATGCGCGCGAGCTGTCGCCCAACGGCGGACTTGCCGGCCCCCATGGGCCCCACCAGAAAAACGTTGCTCGGTCGCGTCATCCGACAATTATGGCGCTGGAAATGAGAAAGCCAACCTTCGGACTAACGCCCGAAGATTGGCTTCCATTTAAATTGGGACATTCAGCTTTTCTCGCGAAAAGCAGAATGTCCCAAAATCCTAGTAGATGCTCGCGCCTTCCTCGAGAATGCGCGGCGTCACGAAGATCAACAGCTCAGCCTTGTTGTCGATCCGCTGCCGGCTCTTGAAGAGGTTGCCCGCGAACGGGATATCGCCAAGGAACGGTACCTTGTTGATCGTCTCACGGCGCTCGGTCTCGTAGATACCGCCAAGGACAACCGTCTGGCCGTCAGCAACGAGAACCTGTGTTTCGACAGCGCGCGTATCGATACTCGGAACCGTACCACCGATACCACCGGTCGAGATGATCTCACCAACGTTGTCCTTGTGGACGCGGAGATCCATGATGATGTTGTTGTCCGGTGTGATTTGTGGCGTAACCGTCAGGCTCAGCACCGCTTTCTTGAACTGGATCGTGGTAGCGCCGGACGACGCAGACTGCTGGTACGGGATTTCCACACCCTGCTCAATACGGGCTTCCTTCTGGTTGGCCGTAATGACTCGCGGCGTAGAAACGATTTCACCGCGACCTTCCGCCTCGAGCGCGGTCAGTTCGAGATCGACGAGGTAGTCCGACTCGAGCACTGCCAGCGAGAAGCGTCCCGCAGCTTCGGCGATAGGTACGTTGACGTTGTAGCGATTGTTCAGCGTCGGGATCTGCACCGGGAAGATCGTGCCGTTGGACGGATCGGCGAGGTTTTCGAGCGCCGAGTTGACCATGGTATCCGTGCCGGTACCTGTACCCGAAATAACCGTCATGCCGTCGGTGCTGTTCTCCCTCAGCGCAGTCACGCCGAGGCGAACACCCAGGTCGCGGCTGAAGTCATCATTGACCACGACGATGCGCGATTCGATGAGGACCTGCTTGATCGGAATATCCAGGGTGCGGACCATGCGGCGGACGTCCTGCAGGCGCTCTGCCGTATCCTGGATCAGCAGCGTATTGGTGCGATCGTCGACGGCAATCGTGCCACGTTCCGACAGCATGGAATTGCCGGTGCCGCCCTCGGCGCGAATCAGGCGGGCAAGATCCCCGGCCTTCGCGTAGTTGACCTGCAGGAACTCGGAGTACAACGGCTCGAGTTCCGCGATGGCCTGCTGCGCTTCGAGGTCTGCCGTCTCGCGTGCGGCGATCTCTTCCGCCGGCGCAACGATGATTACGTTACCGTTCTGGCGCATGTCCAGACCCTTGGTCGTCAGCACGATGTCGAGAGCCTGGTCCCACGGCACGTTGCGCAGTCGCAGCGTCACGTTACCCTGCACCGTATCCGACACGACGATGTTTCGTCCCGAGGTTTCGGCCAGCAGCTGCAGTACGGCGCGCGTTTCGATGTCCTGGAAGTTCAGCGTCAGGCGCTGGCCTTCGTATTCCTTGGTCTCCGAGAAAAGCGTCGAACCATCCTGCGCTTCCGCAGCAACCGGGTTGATCTCGATCGAGAACTCGTTGTCCGACTGGTAGGCAAGCTGCTCATACTTGCCATCCGCCGTGATCACGATGCGCGTATCGAGGTTCGTACGCAGCGTGTCGACAGTCGTTACAGGCGTAGCGAAGTCCATAACGTCCAGGCGGCGCATGAGCTCGGCAGGCAAGCTCGTGTCCTTGAAAACGGCGACGACACGACCACCTTCCTGGCGGATGTCGACCGGCGTACCCGGATCGGTCAGGTTGACGATAACGCGACCGCCACCGTCCCGCGTGCGGCGGAAATCTACGTTGCTAATGGCACGGGAACCTGGTGCCGCGTAGCTCGGTGCGGAGGACGTGGTCGCGCTGCCGGCGAACTGGGTGGTACCGGCGTTGTAACCTTCTCCGTCCCCGAGGACGACCGTAACGGTATTGCCGCTGCGGCGAGTCTCATAGGCGACCATCGTGTCCAGGTTGAGTACGACGCGCGTACGGTTGTTGGCCTCCGCGGTCAGCACGGTGTCCAGCGGACCCATGTTGACGTCGCGACGGCGCGAGCTCAAGCCAAGGGCGGTATTCGGCAGGTCCAGCGCGATGCGCGCGGGGTTGTCGATCGTAAATGCCAGCGGCTCGGGAGCCGTGTCACTCATGATGAGCTTGAGCTCTACCCGATTACCGGGCAGATTCTGCACCTGAATGTCCTGCAGCCGGTTACCTTCCTGCGCGCTTGCAGCAGACGCCACAAACATCAGTAGCACGGCGTGCGCCATTGCAGTCAGTCCTGTCAACAGGCGTTGGCGACTGACCTTTTTTCTATTGAGCATCATTCCAATTACTCCCAGTTCCCTTCAGGCGTCAGTCTGACAGACCAACTGCGGCGTCTCTCTCAATGTAACCGCCAATTCCGTCCGAAATTATTTCTACCAATGAAATTTGAGATTCCGATATGGCCGTAATGCGACCGTCGTTCTGGCCCATGTAGTTACCCGGAATGACCCGGTGAATCAGGCCATCGGCCGTCTGTATGAGGCCGTACTCGTTGCTGCCGATGTTCAGCGTGCCGACCATTGACAAGGTATCCAGCGGAAAGCCTTCCAGGTATTCCCGGCTGCGATCCGGATCGGGTCGCGTGCCGGTATCGGCGCCAATAGCCGCTTGCGCGGTATCGGGCACGAACGGCGAGCGGATTCCCTCCGCATCGGCCACGTAGGTGAAAATCTCGTAAGGCGTTATTTCAGGCAACGGCTCGATGCGACCACCGGGACGCGCCTTGATCTGGTTGATATAGGCGTCCAGCTCGTCCATGTTGGCGCCGCAGGCCGTCAGACCCGCGCAGGCCAGTGTCAACGCCAACAGCTGTGTAATTTTGACGGAAGCTTTCATTATTATTCTGCCTCCTCGTCCAGATAGCGATATGTTTTGGCTGTGACCTCGATACTAAGTGAATCGTAGGTCTCGCTGCGTTCCGGCGTGATGTTGATGTCGTGCAACGTCACGATACGCGGCAGGGCAGCGACGCCACTGACGAAGTTCGCAATCTCATGATAACCGCCCGTGAGACGAATTTTTATCGGTTTTTCCGCATAAAAGTCCCTGGGCAGCTCCGGCTGTGGCTGAAACAGCTTCTCCTGGAGGCCTGCAGCCAGCCCGGTCTGCGAGATATCGACGATCAGGCTCGGGATTTCGGTCTCGCCGGGCAGCTGACGCAGCATCGTGCCGAAGGACTGCTCGATCTGCGCGAGTTGCGACTTGTAGGCGTCGTAGTTCGCCGCCTTGCGCTGTTTGTTCTCGAACGTCACCTTGAGCGAGTCTTCTTCAGCCTTCGCGCGTTCCCACTGCGGCTTCTTGTTGTCGATGATCGTCAGCCAGATCCCGCCAATGGCGACGACCAGGAAGACGATGGCGATAACGGCCACGCGAAACACCAGCGGCCATCGGCCTACGTCATTGACGTCCAGGCTTTGTAGTTCGTCGACGAGGTTCATTCTCCCTCCTCCATTTCGCCGTCCTGGCGTACCTGCTTGAGATAAACAACGAACTCGGCCTGCCGGGAGTTACCGGACTGGGTCGTCTCGACCTTGTCGACCTCGGGATCCATCAGCCAATCCGACGTATCGATCTGTCGCATGAGCGCGGACACGCGCGTGCTCGACTGGGCGACGCCGCGAATCTCGACGCGTGTGCCCTGCTGCTTGAGGCCCGTCAGGTAGACGCCTTCGGGCAGGCGCCGCGACATCTCATCGAACAGGTGAACGATTTCGGGGCGGCTCTTCTGCAACTGCTCGATGATTTCCATGCGGGCAAGCAGGCGTTCTTTCTGTCGCTCGAGGCCGTCGATCTCGGTAATGCTCTTTTCGAGCTCCTTGATCTCGGCAGTCAGGCGCTGGTTACGGCGCTCCTGCGCATTGATCATCGAGTTGAACAGCAACATGGTCAAAACGACGACGAGTACGCCGGCAACCACCGCGCCGCCCATAGCCACGCCGAAGTCACGCTGGCGTTTCTTGCGCTCTGCCTCGCGCCATGGGAGTAGATTAATACTTGGCATTAGTCAAAGCTCCTGAGTGCGAGGCCGCACGCGGTCAGTAGCGCCGTTGCGTCCTTGTGTACGCCCTGCGATTTTGCTTTCGATGAGATTTTCATCTGGCCGAGCGGATCGCCGACTTCCGTCGGAATGCCCACACGGCTGGAGATAACTTCGGCGATGCCCGGTATGTTGGCGCAGCCGCCGCACACCAGGATCATGTCGGGTTGCTCGCGTCCGCCGCCGGAAGCGAGGTAGAACTGCAGTGAACGGCTGACCTGCTGGGTCATGTCGTCGATGAACGGCTCCAGGACTTCCGGCTGGTAGTTGCTGGGCAGACCGCCTTGCTTCTTTGCTCGCCCGGCATCTTCCATCGACAGGCCGTACGTGCGCATGATTTCCTCGGTCAGCTGCTGGCCACCGAAGTTGAAGTCCCGCGTATAGATGACCTTGAGATCCTGGAGCACCGAGAAGGTTGTCGACGATGCGCCAATGTCCACGACTGCGACCGATTGGCCCATGCCGCCATCGGGTATCTGGTGGCTGAGCAGCTTGCAGGCATTCTCGAGAGCGAACGCCTCGACGTCGACGATCTCCGTCGAGAGTCCGGCCGCGTTCACGGCCGCCTGGCGCTGCTCCACGTTTTCGGTACGCGTCGCGACGAGCAACACGTCCATGAGTTCCGGGTCCTTGTCGTTCGGACCGATCACTTCGTAGTCGAAACTCACTTCTTCCATCGGGAACGGGATGTACTGGTCGGCCTGAATCTCGACCTGGCCCTCGAGGTCCCGCTCGGAGAGCGTCGACGGCATCTGGATGACCTTGGTGATGGCCGCGTCACCACTGATTGCGACGGCGACATCGGTAGCTTTTGCGCCAGCGCGCTTGACGGCACGACGGATTGCTTCACCCACGGCCTTGGCGTCCACGATCGCTTTTTCGCTGACGGAACTGGGCGGCGTGGGCTCTGCGGAATAGGACTCGACGCGGAAGCGTTTACCGCTTTGCGACAGCTCGATCAGCTTCACCGACGAGGTCGTGATATCGAGGCCCAACAATGGTTGAGATTTCTTGCCGAAAAGCACGTTTTTTCCTTCCTTGTCGGTGAGTTGCGGGCCAAAACTAACTTGGCTCTAAGCAACGCGATTTAACTATATATCAACAAAATGTTAAATAAAACGTGACCAGGATCACGAGTTGCGGAGGCCAT
>JAAUXY010012340.1_pt1 | contig 15397 bp, 12 predicted proteins | sample 7278121 | NCBI WGS metagenome assembly JAAUXY01 (sample SAMN14350117, study PRJNA611818) | marine sediment metagenome | isolation source: surface marine sediment (1.8m) | place: French Polynesia: Moorea | collected 2018-08 | reverse complement strand
TTTGGGATCAGTCCTGTTTCGGGAGATGCCTTTGGATGGATCATGTGGATTACACAAACTCTTTTAGTAGTGGTTTTCGGTGCAATATCTTTTCTGGTATTGCCGTTATGGAACAGGAACCCTAAGGGGTAAAGCTCCAAATACACATACCGATGAAAACCACATTCTACAGCCTGATGGCATTACTTTTTTGTATTCTTGGCCAGGCTCAGGTAAAACAGGAAATCTTTGAATCGTTTAAACTACAGGAAAGAAGGGATGTTAAGTATTACTTCCCGGAAGACTATAATCCTGAAAAGAAATACCCGCTTGTAGTAGTTCTGGATGCCGAGTACCTGTTCGATCAGGTTGTGGCAACTTCAAAATTCTACAGCGATTTCCAGGGTATGCCGCAAACCATTGTGGTAGGTATATACCAGGGTGATGATCTGAGATGGGACGATTGCGATTTTGAAGGCGATACAGGACTGCCCTCAGATAAGGGAGAGCAGTTCTATGAATTCCTTGGAATGGAAATAATCCCTTACCTGGAAACAACTTTCAGCACAGCGCCTTTTAAGATGTTCGTAGGTTATGACATTACTGCCAATTTTGGCAACTACTACCTGTTTAAAGACAGATCTATTTTTAATGCTTACATCAGTATTTCACCGCTGCTGGCACCTGAAATGGAAACGCGTGTACCAGCCCGACTAGACGATCTGGATCAGAAAATATTCTATCACCTGATAACTGAAGGTCAGAAAAGTGAAGACCTGGAACAGGTAAAGAGGATGAATACAGCTCTCAAAATGCTGAACAAGGAGAGTCTTAGTTATTTTTATGACGAATATGCCGAGGCCAATGACGTTTCTATAGTTACCTACGGGCTTGGTAAAGCCTGGGACCGGACCTTTGAAATGTTCAAACCGATAAGTCCGAAAGAATACAGGCAAAACATACTTACCTCAGATGAACCGGTATTCAATTACCTCGCCAATAAATACGATACTATTGAAAGTCTTTTTGGTTTCAGAAAGCAGGTAGAACTTAACGATATTATGGCTATTTACGCCGGATGCCGGAAAAAAGATGATTTTGAATCACTAAAACCGCTATCCGACCTCTGCAAACAGGAATTTCCAACAACCATGCTGGGATTCTACTTCGAAGGTGAGTATTATGAAGAACTGGGTGAGCCAAAAAAGGCACTGAGAACTTTTGAAAAGGCATTTGGCATGGAGGAGATCGATTTTCTAACCAAGGAAATGGCACTGGAGAAGATGGATGCACTGAAAGCCGATTTTGGTTTCTAGCATACCCGAAGCAGTAGCATATCACCATATAAAGGACCTCTGAAATAGAGGTCCTTTTTTGCTTTGATATTACTCTTAACAACAATATCTTTAGGCTTGATCAAATTGACTTAATGGCTAAAGTTAAATCGGCATTTTTCTGCCAGAATTGCGGCGCACAGCACTCAAAGTGGGTAGGACAGTGTACTGTTTGTAAGGCATGGAACACCGTGGTTGAAGAGGTGATCAGCAAAGACACAAAAGAACCCTGGGACCAGGCTTCTGATGTTAAAGCTACCGTAACGAAGCCGCTGGCTATAAAGGAAATCAAAACCGAAAATGAGACCAGGATCGATCTGAATAATCAGGAGATGAACCGGGTACTCGGCGGCGGTCTGGTTCCCGGATCCCTGGTACTGGTCGGTGGGGAGCCCGGCATCGGGAAAAGCACCCTGATGTTGCAAATTGCCCTGAACATCCCGCTAAAAACATTGTATGTATCGGGCGAAGAAAGTCAGAGACAGATCAAGATGAGGGCTGACCGATTGGAATTGGCAGGTGATCAGTGTCTGGTACTTACAGAGACCAATACTCAGAAAATATTTAACCATATCGGCAGAGCAGAACCCGGGCTGGTTATAATTGATTCCATCCAAACGCTACACTCGGACTATATTGATGCCCCGGCCGGCAGTATATCTCAAATACGCCAGACAGCCTCCGAATTGATCCGTTTTGCCAAAGAAACCAATACCCCCGTGATTCTGATAGGTCATATTACCAAGGAAGGCAGCATTGCCGGACCTAAGATCCTGGAGCATATGGTGGATACCGTTTTACAGTTTGAGGGAGACCGGAACTATGTTTTCAGGATCATGCGTGCATTAAAAAATCGTTTTGGCTCAACTTCAGAACTGGGTATTTACGAAATGCTGGGCAATGGTTTGAAGGAGGTACAGAACCCATCGGAAATATTGATCTCCAAAAACGGGGAACGGCTAAGTGGTACAGCAATTGCAGCTACCCTGGAAGGTGTCAGACCGCTGATGATAGAGATACAGGCCCTGGTGAGTACAGCTGTTTACGGTACTCCACAACGTTCTACGACAGGCTACAATGCAAAACGCCTGAATATGCTACTGGCCGTATTGGAGAAACGCGCGGGCTTTAAACTAGGAGCGAAAGATGTTTTTCTAAATATTACAGGAGGTATCCATGTAGATGATCCCGCTATTGATCTGGCCGTTATTGTGGCTATCCTTTCTAGCAATACAGATATCCCGGTAGATAAAGGCTTTTGCTTTGCTGCTGAAATCGGTCTGGCCGGTGAGATCCGAGCGGTTCAAAGGATCGATCAAAGGATCTCCGAAGCTGAGAAACTGGGATTCCACACCATTTTCATTTCGAAGAACAACAAGATCTCCTCAACCAATCAAAAGATAAACATCGAAACTATTGGGCGAATAGAAGATGTGATACGGGCTCTCTTTGCCTGAATGATAAGACTAGGGTGCCGGATTAGGAACGGTATTGTGGATAGCTTCTATACCTTTAAGTACCTCCTCACTCAATTCCAGATCTATACTTCCAATATTCTCTTTCAATTGCTCCATAGAAGTAGCCCCAATGATATTACTGGTTAGGAAGGGCCTGGTATTAACATATGCCAATGTCATCTGAGGAAGGCTGATCCCATGCTCTCTGGAAAGATCGGCGTATTGTTGAGTTGCCTCTACTGAAGTTGTCCCGCTGTATCGGTTGTAATTTGGAAACAAGGTAACCCTGGCCTTTTCCGGTTTCTTATCGCCGAGGTATTTACCGCTTAAAACTCCAAAGCCCAGTGGTGAATATGCCAGAAGCCCTATCTGTTCTCTCATGGAGATCTCGGCCAGGCCAACTTCAAAGAGCCTATTGAGGAGGCTATACGGATTTTGTATTGTAATCATCCTGGGAAGTCCTTCATGTACCTTGCTTTCCTCCAGGAAGCGCATAGTACCCCAGGGGGTTTCATTTGAAATTCCAACATGCCTTATCTTACCTTCCCTAATGAGGTCTCCCAGTGTCTCCAGAACCTGGTGAATATTATCTTTCCAGTGGTCCCTGCTGGAATGCTCATAACCGCGCTGGCCAAAATAGTTGGTGGTCCTCTCAGGCCAGTGCAATTGATACAGGTCTATATAGTCTGTTTGTAGTCTTTTAAGGCTTCCATCTACAGCTTCAATAATAGATGATCTCTTAAATCCTGTCTCCCTTATGAATTTTGTAAAAGGAGCTCTGCCGGCGATCTTGCTGGCCAGGATCACCTTATCGCGATTTCCTTTCTTTTTAAACCAGTTGCCAATAATTATCTCCGTATGCGCATAACGGTCTGCATGCGCCGGAACAGGATATAGCTCAGCAGTATCAAAAAAATTGATGCCCTTTTCGAGAGCGTAATCCATCTGCTCATGACCCTCGGCCTCGGTATTTTGTTTCCCCCAGGTCATGGTCCCCAGGCATATTTTACTCACCTCAATCTCGGTGCGTGGTAATTTGGTATAGCGCATTTCGGTTCTATTGATAATCGGATCGTGCAAAAGTAATAATTACCAACCTTTAAAAGCAGTTAGGATGGTCAACTTTGTTTCAATTCAAGTAAGATTGGACAGTGATCACTGTGAACAGCTTCAGACAAGATCACGGAACGACTAATTCTTTGCTTAAGTGCATCGCTGACCATGGCATAATCTAGGCGCCAGCCCTTATTATTTGCCCTTGAATTTGCCCTGTAGCTCCACCAGGTATAATTATCAGGTTCCTTATTAAGATGACGAAAACTATCAGTGAAACCGCTGGCGAGAAAATTACTCATCCACTCGCGTTCAACGGGCAGGAATCCCGATACATTTTTGTTTCGGACCGGATCGTGAATGTCTATAGCCTCATGGCAGACATTATAATCTCCGCATAATATCAGTCCGGGTCTGCTATGTCTTAATTCATTGGCATAATGATACAGATCATCCATATAACGGAGCTTAAAATCCAGTCTGTCTAAGTTTGAGCCGGAGGGAACGTAAAGGCTCATGACGGAAACCCCGTCAAAATCGGCCCTGATATTTCTTCCTTCATGATCCATATAGTCTATTCCTGTACCATAGACTACCTCATCCGGTTCCTTTTTGGAGAGAATTGCGACACCGCTATATCCTTTCTTCTGGGCACTGAACCAGTGTTGATGGGTGTAACCACAGGCGTCAAAAACAGAAGTGTCCAGTTGATCTTCATTGGCCTTGATCTCCTGCAGGCAAAGTACATCAGGAGATACGAGCTGTAACCATTCCAGAAAGCCCTTATTCAGGGCGGCTCGAATGCCATTTACATTATAGGATACTATTTTCAATTCGGAAATTTTGAGGCAAAAATAGCTAATGGCTTTATGAATAGGAAAAAGCGCTGTAATAATAAAAAAGTTTGGAACGCAAATTGTGTTATGAATTAATGGACACCAAACCGAATCAAATGAAACACTGGGTAATCACACTATTGGCAATTACATCTTTCGGGACTGCGTTCGGCCAGGCTTATCCCGATCCAACTATTAATAATGAGGTTAGGTTTAATATGGGTCTCTTTCTGGCCACTACCACTATTGAAGGCTCTTACGAATATTTTATCAACGGTGATGCCAGCATAGGACTAACAGCATATTTTGATAGCGATCCAAATGATTTTAACGGGGACTTTGGAATTGGACCTAATTTCCGTGCTTATTTCGGATACGGATATGCCAACGGTTTCTTTGCGGAAGCATTCGGGCTTTTCTATACGGGTAGAGAAGAGGTTACCAGGGATTTTGATACACCTGTCAATGTCAACTACGATACTTTTGCATTAGGTCTTGGTATAGGAGGAAAATGGGTTACACGATCCCAGCGCATCAGCTTTGAAATAAGCGGCGGTTTTGGCAGGAATGTTAATCCGGAATACTTTCAGGATGACTTCATATACCGGCTTGGACTCTCCATAGGATTTAGGTTTTAATCCTTACTTTTGGGGCTCAAAAATTGCCTCATGAAGAACTTTTTCTTCTGTATTCTGGTTCTTGGCTCATGTGTTGGCTGGGCTCAGGAGACAGACAGGGATTCAGTAACTGTGCTGGAAGAAGTGATCCTTTTTCAACCTATAGAGCCAAATGTAAAACTAGGTATTACATCTTCTTCCATTATCAGGGAAAAAGCCTTCCAGAATTTCAGTCCCATAGATATTCAGGGTTCTGTTAACCAAATATCCGGTGTTTATGTATTATCCGGGGCACTTAACACGAACCGTATAACCATTCGCGGTGTAGGGGCGCGAACTCCTTTCGGAACAGACAAACTGAGGCTTTACTTTAACGAGATCCCTGTCACCAATGGAACTGGCTTTTCCACCATAGAGGCTTTCGACCTGGAAAACCTGGCCAATATAGAAGTCGTTAAAGGTCCGAAAGGAACCACATACGGTGCCAATCTTGGTGGTGCTATTTCACTGCATACAAAGGACCCTGAAGGCAAGGGAACTTCATTGACCAATAATTTTACCGTTGGTTCTTACAACATGATTAAAGATAATCTCGCCTTTACCTATAGTGATTCCAGATTCAAACTTGGCCTGCAATACAATCATCTGCAAACCGATGGATACAGGGACAACAATTCCTTTGATCGTGATGGCTTACTCCTGAATTCCTCCTTTAAGACAGGACAGGAAAGTGAAATCAATATCCTGATCAACTATATCGATTACACAGCCCAGATCCCCAGTTCACTTAGTCAGACCGCCTTTGATGAAGACCCTACCCAGGCTGCATTCACCTGGGCTCAGGCACAGGGATTTGAAGCCAATAAATACACGCTCGCAGGGGTGTCTTACAAGGGTCGGATATTAAAAGATCTCAGAAATACAACCAGTGTTTTTTACACCTATCTGGATCATTACGAGCCCAGACCTTTCAACATCTTAGATGAATTCACCAATGGCTATGGCTTCAGATCTGTTTTTGATGGTCAACTTAGGCTGGGTACAAAAGAGGGTCAGTACTTATTTGGTGCAGAGTTTTATCGGGATGAATACAACTGGTCTACTTTTGAAAACCTTTTTGCAGAAAATAACGGTAATGGCAGTCTGCAAGGCGATCAGTTGAGCAAGAACAGGGAGTTCAGAAGACAGTTCTTTGCATTTGGATCTGTGGGTATCCCACTATCAGAATCTTTTAAAGTTCAATTAGGTCTCAGCGTAAATAAGACGCATTACGACTATCGCGATCTGTTCAATACTGGTGACGAGAACCGAAATGCCAAAAGAAATTTTGACCTGGTATGGCTGCCCAATCTCGATCTGCTTTATAGGTTTAATCAATACGGGAGTATTTATGCCAATTTAAGCAGGGGATTTTCAAATCCAAGTCTTGAGGAAACTCTAACACCAGACGGGCTTATCAATCCGGAGATTGAACAGGAAAAGGGCTTCAATTATGAGATCGGAACCCAGTGGCGGCTATTAAAATCTAGGTTACAGATCAACCTGGCAATTTTCAGGATGAATATCAACGACCTGCTGGTTGCAGACAGGGTTGGTGAAGACCAGTTTATCGGAAGGAATGCAGGGGAGACCAGACATCAGGGAATTGAACTTGATATGGACTATACATGGTACCTGGGTCAGGATCTGAGGCTTTCCCCTTTTGTGAGCTACACCCTAAGCGATCATAGCTTTATAGACTTCGTGGATGGGGAGGATGACTTTTCCGGAAACGAACTTACAGGGGTCCCCATGCACAGGATAAACGCTGGTTTACGACTTGAAAAGTTCCGTCAATTCTACTGGAACACTACCTACCAGTTTGTAGACGAGATCCCGCTTACTGATGCGAACAGTCTTTACAGCGATGCTTTTGGAATATTCAATACACGGATGGGGTATACACGGGAATTTACGCCCTCTTTTTCAGCCGGTATAGACTTTGGCATAAACAACATTTTTGATAAGACCTATGCCCAGTCAGTACTGATCAATGCCAGAAGTTTTGGAGGATCGGAACCCCGATACTTTTATCCGGGAAACGACAGGAATTACTACGGAGGATTGCGCCTGCGCTATATTTTCTGAGATCAGGCGATCTTCTGAAGCCATTTGCTCATGCTCACTTCACCGTGAATTGTAGAGCGGACTTCTGAAATAGGAATACGGATCTGTTCCATGCTATCCCTGTGTCTGCAGGTAACCGTATCATCTTCAAGCGTCTGGTGATCAATCGTAATACAAAAGGGGGTGCCTACTGCATCCTGTCTTCGGTACCTTCTGCCTATAGCATCCTTTTCATCATAAACAACATTGAAATCCCATTTCAATTCCTCAACAACACGATGTGCCACTTCTGGCAGCCCGTCTTTTTTTACCAGCGGCAGGATCGCTGCCTTGGTAGGTGCCAGGACAGCAGGAATTTTAAGCACGGTCCTGGTAGTTCCATTATCGAGTTCTTCTTCTTCGAGCGACTTCGAGAAGATAGCCAGGAACATCCTGTCCAGACCTATAGAGGTCTCAACCACATAAGGAACATAAGATTCGTTGAGTTCTGTATCGAAGTATTGCAGTTTTCTACCGGAGTACTCCTGATGACTCCCAAGATCAAAATCCGTCCTGGAATGAATTCCTTCCAATTCTTTAAAGCCGAAAGGGAACCTGAATTCAATATCGGCAGCAGCATCTGCATAGTGGGCCAGCTTTTCGTGGTTGTGGAACCGGTAATTTTCATCGCCCATTCCCAGTGAAAGATGCCATTTCATTCGTTGCTCCTTCCAATGCTCGTACCATTCTTTCTGAGATCCTGGCCTGATAAAGAATTGCATCTCCATCTGTTCAAATTCCCTCATCCTGAAGATGAACTGCCTGGCGACGATCTCATTTCTGAAAGCCTTTCCAACCTGGGCTATTCCAAATGGAATTTTTAGTCGGCCTGTTTTTTGAACATTGAGGAAGTTTACAAAGATCCCCTGGGCTGTTTCAGGTCTGAGATAGAGATCCATTGCGCTTTCGGCAGTAGCGCCCAGCTGGGTACCAAACATCAGGTTAAATTGCTTTACATCTGTCCAGTTAGAGGAGCCAGACACCGGGCTAACGATCTTCAATTCTTCTATAAGTGACTTCACATCTGCGAGGTCTTCGTTTTCCAGTGAGCGGGACAATCTCTTAATAATATCTGTGGACTGTTGCTGGTAGCCAAGCACTCTTGGATTCGTGCTTAGAAATTGTTCCTTGTCAAAAGCATCCCCAAATCGTTTGGCAGCTTTTTTGACTTCTTTATCTATCTTGCCTTCAATCTTTGCCACATGGTCTTCTACCAGAACATCGGCGCGGTATCTTTTTTTGGAGTCTTTATTATCAATCAAAGGGTCGTTGAAGGCATCAACGTGACCCGAGGCTTTCCATGTAGTCGGATGCATAAAAATAGCAGCATCCAGACCTACGATGTTTTCGTGCATCTGCACCATGGCCCTCCACCAGTATTCCCTGATGTTCTTCTTTAGCTCTGCCCCGTTCTGACCATAGTCGTAAACAGCACTCAAACCATCGTAAATTTCACTCGACTGAAATACATAGCCGTATTCCTTCGCATGGGAAATTACTCTTTTAAAAGCCTCTTCTTGTTTTGCCATTTGGCAAAAATAGAATATTAGGCTAAAATGGCATTATTTATTTAAGCTGAAATTCAGTGCTGGCGAGAAGTCGCTGATCTTCAAAAACATTGAGGGTGTAAATACCGGGTTGCAGAGAGCCTTCCGGAATGGTTATATAATCGCAAACCACAACTTCTTCACCCATGTAATCCAATACTTCTACACGCTTGCTATATGTATTACCACTCACAGAGATAGTATTGGCATTATCCTCAATAACACCCATATTCGGACCCAGGAATTGGAAGTAAATTATCTTTTCCCTTATAGTGGGATTGTTGTCACCCAGGATCGTAACGCAACCACGCAATACTTTTATGGTAGATGCCTTATTGGTTTTTATTGAACGTCCTCCTCTTAAACGAAAGCCGTTCCCTTCAGTGTTTTCAATAATCAGGTATTCTTTTCTGCGGAGTTCCTGGTTAAGCTCCTGATTTTTTCTTCTCAATTCGGCCTCAGCCTCGGCCAGTGTACTGCTTTTACCGCGAAGTTCCTCAATTTGTTTCCTCGTTTCCTCATACTTATCACTCAGCAACATATTGTTGTACTTTAAGAAGTTGTTACTGAGTTTCAGACTGTCATACCTTGCCTCGAGTGTACGTAGTTCTTTTCTGTATTCGGTGAGTTTATTGACCGTAAAATTTAAACGGCCAACGGAATCGAGAAGTTGTTGAATACGGAAGCGGGAATCCTGCAATTCGATCTCATTTACCTCATTGAGTGCTGAGAGTCTGTCGACCTCTGTTTTCATCAGGGTCAGGTCTTTGACCAACAGTGATTTCTCCCCCTCAAGATAATTGATCTGGGTCTGGGACTGGGCATAGCTGTAATAAAAGGCAATTAATATGCCTATGATCACCGCTACCAGCGCTGCCAGAATGATTTTATAGTTGAATTTATTATCTTGAATATCCATGCAATGAGGCTAAGTTATAAGTAGGAACAATAATCAAGATTTGTTATATACTAAACTATCAAATATAGTGAATGACCTAAACTCAGTCCTGTTTCCCAGACTGTGTTTTGGATGTAATGTACGATTATATCGAGGAGAGCAGTTCTTGTGTACCTTTTGTCGGAACCAAGTGCCACTTACCGAATACAGTTTTAACGAAGAAAATGCTGTTGATCGTATATTTTATGGACGAACGGACGTCAAAAAAGCCGGTGCTTTCCTGTACTTTTCAGAAAAAGGGATCGTCCAAAACCTCATTCACAAGCTAAAATATGAGAAACAGGAGGAAATCGGACAGTTCATTGGCGATTGGTACGGAAGTGAATTAGCAGAAAATACTGGTTTACAAGATGTTGACTATGTCATCCCTGTGCCGCTTCACAGAAAAAAGCTTAAAAAAAGAGGATATAACCAGGTCAGCCTCTTTGCCTCCAGGCTTGCGGATCATCTTAAGGCCGTTTATCTGCCGGGTATTTTAATAAAAACGGCCCATACGAGGACCCAGACAAAGAAACAAAGGATTAGTCGGTCCCAATTTTCGGATGAGCTATTCCTGCTGACCGATAAACATATATTGAGCGGCAAACACGTATTGCTGGTTGATGATGTGATCACAACAGGGGCCACGATTGAAGCCTGTGCCAGGGCTATTCATCAAAGCCGGTCGGTACAACTTTCCGTTGCCTCCATGGCAGTGGTACCCTAATTTTACAGTTCTGTAAATTAGTTGTTTATTTGCTCCATACAATTAGTGAATGGCCCGTCTTCAGCGAATATTTGCACTTTTTTTCTTTGGACTGATTTTGATCGCTTTTGTGCAATGTGCCCGGCGTGGAACACCTTCGGGCGGACCGAAAGATGAAACACCACCGGTATTGATCAAATCCGAACCGGAAAACCTCAGTCCTAATTTCAAGGCCGACCGGATCAGGCTCTATTTCGATGAATTTGTAAAGCTGAATGATGTCCAGAATCAACTTATTGTTTCTCCTCCTTTGAAATATAATCCAGAGATCAGTCCACAGGGCGGGACCAGGAAATATGTGGAAGTCAGAATTAAAGATACATTACAGGACAGTACTACCTATACACTTAATTTTGGACAAAGTATTGTAGATAATAACGAAGGAAATCCATACCCCTTTCTCAACTATGTCTTTTCTACCGGGGACTACCTGGATTCTCTTACACTGACCGGTGTGGTAAGGGATGCCTTTAACAAAGACGCTGATCCGTTTATCAGTGTAATGCTCTATGAGATAGATACGAGCTATACTGATTCGACCATCTATCAAAAACCTCCAAATTATATTGCGAATACGCTAGACAGCACCACGGTATTTACCCTTAGGAATCTCAAGGAAGGGGAATATGCCCTATTTGCCATTCGCGACGACAGCAAGAACAACCTTTTTGATCAAAGGACAGATAAGATTGCATTTATAGAGCAGACCGTTGTTCTGCCAACAGATAGCGCATTTATACTGACACTATTCAGGGAAATTCCTGATTTCAGTGTCTCCCAACCCAGTTTTGCGGCCTCTAACAAGATCATTTTTGGTTTTTCAGGCGAGATCGATTCTGTTGAGATCAGACCACTAACCCAGATACCTGACACAGTAAGTACACTATTTGCCAAAGAACCGGAAAAGGATACGATCAACTACTGGTTTACCCCTTTTGAAATTGATTCATTGCTCTTTGAAATTAAGAATGATCCTACGGAGTATATAGACACTTTTACAGTGAAGCCGCGAAAACTGGCTGCGGATACCTTGCTGGTCAGCGCAAGTCACAGGAGCAAGATCAATTTTGAGGACCAGTTTTACTTTCAGTCTAATATCCCCCTCACTAAAGTGGATACCTCTAAGTTGAGCATACAAAATCGGGATTCACTACTGATACCATATACCGTGGAAAGAGATAGCATACTGAACAGGTTGCTCATCAATTTTGACAAAGAACCGAACGGATTATATTCACTTACCGCCCTACCGGAATTTGTAAGCAGCTTCTTTGAGGAAACCAACGATACACTGTTTTTAAGGCTGTCTACGAGCAGTTATGCAGATTTTGGCAATCTGAGGATAAGACTTAATGGAGCTATTAGCTATCCCATTATACTACAACTGACTAATGAAAAAGGGGAAACTCAACGTGAGATCATCGCTTCGGAATCACGGCTTTTCGAATTCAACAACATAGATCCGGGTGATTACCTGATCCGACTCATTTTTGACAGTAATGGCAACGGCCTCTGGGATACGGGTAACAATCTTGAAAAGCTACAGCCCGAACCCGTCATTTACTATCCCCAGACCCTGGAAGTAAGAGCTAACTGGGAGCTGGAGCAGACCTTCACAGTTGGAGGCTGAATTCGTCCCTGTCTTGCAGAAATTTAAGTTTTTCCCTGGTTTTTGCCAGATGCTCTTTACTCAGTTCGGCATAAAGAATCTCTTCTTTTTCAGAGAATGCAAGTTGTTCACCCAGGCTGTCGTATACAGCAGAATGGCCGGGGTATGACAAACCATTGGCATCGGTACCTATCCGGTTCAGGCCAACGGTATACACCATATTTTCTATAGCACGCGCCTTCAGTAGTGTGTCCCAGGCATTCACCCTGGGCGTGGGCCAGTTGGCTACATAGAGTAGTACGTCAAAGTCGACAGTATTCCTGGACCAGACAGGAAACCTGAGATCGTAACAGATCATGGGACAAATCTGAAAACCCTTATTGGAAACTACAAGGCGATCCTTCCCCCTCTTATAGACCTTATCTTCACCGGCCAGGGTGAAGGTATGTCGCTTATCGTATGTATAAATGTCTGCCTGAGGGGTTATAAAGTACAGGCGATTATAAAAGGCACCTGGTTTGCCGGCAACAATGCTTCCTGTAATAGCGCAACCGGTAGCAGTGGCTTTATCCTTCATCCACTGCAGTGTTTCGGCTTCCTGAGCGGGCGAAATGTTCTCTGGCGACATAGTAAATCCAGTGCTGAACATCTCTGGCAGGACAATTAGATCTGCGTCTGTTATCTCTGCCAGCAAGGCATTGAAGTGAGCCCTGTTAGCTTCAGGGTCTTCCCATAGAAGTCCTGTCTGAACCAGCGCAAGTTTGAGTGTATCTGCCATGGAACTAAATATATGAAATAGGCGTCAGAACAATCACAGAAAAACACACTAATGAAATAATCTGTCCACGTCGCTTAATTCTATATACTTTTTAGGTATTTTCTTACGTTATCCATTTAATTATTAACTTACTACAAAATCTCTCCTCGTGAAAACCATTGACCTCAAACTTGATATCAAGAATTCCCCGGCATGTATTGCAGTGCTCGACAAGGAAATGCGATTTACGGATTATTCCACAAGATTTACCGAAGGCACAAAGCTTGAAAACAAAGACCTCAACGGACAGAGAATCTTTGATGTCTTTAAAGCCTTTCCTGAAGAATTCAGATATAACGGACAGGATGATTTTCCTAAACAGCTGCTTCTGGAGAAAATTGAAAAGCATTCCTGCAAGGAGTGCGGCACCAAATGGTATAAATGGAAGGTGTATACCATGACGGATGATGTAGGGGAGCATTTGGGATTTACTGTGATCAGAGAAGACCACACAGCTTCGAAGCGAAGAGAGGAGTTAATGGCCAAATCGCTGGAAGTAGCCAGGATTGGTGGTTGGGAGGTAGATCTGATCAACAACGAGGTACATTGGACAGAAGTAACCAAAGAAATTCACGAAGTAGATGAGGATTACGTTCCCAATCTGGAAGAAGGAATTAATTTTTATAAAGAAGGTTATGACCGTGTAAAAATTGCTGAATTGGTTAGTGAGGCTATCCGAACCGGGAATCCGTGGGATACGGAGTTGCGTATCATAACTGCGACCGGTAAAGAGGTCTGGGTTAGGGCCAAAGGGGAAGCGGATATGCTCAAAGGCAAGTGCATAAGACTATTCGGAACCTTCCAGGACATTGATGAAAAGAAGAAAGCCGAGCTTAAATACCAGGAAGTATCTGAGAGGATGGCCATTGCCAACCAGGCGGCTACCATAGGTGTATGGGATTACAATGTGGTGGACAACAAGCTGGTCTGGGACGATAATATGTACAAGTTATACGGGATAAGGCGGGAAGACTTTTCAGGAGTATACGAGGCCTGGGAAACTGCCGTTCACCCGGAAGACCAGGAAGACGGTAAAAAGGCAATCCAAATGGCTATTTCCGGCGAAAAGGAATTTGACACCGAATTCAGGGTCGTATGGCCCAATGGGGAAGAACGCCATATAAAGGCTTTTGCCATTACCCATAGGGATGAACAAGGCAAGGCATTGAGGATGATAGGTACTAACTGGGACATTACGGAAAAAAAGAAGAACGAGAAAAAACTAAAGAACCTTCTTGATATCAGCAGTGAACAGAACAAGAGCCTGATGAATTTTGCCCATATTGTCTCGCACAACCTCAGGTCGCATGCAAGCAATATGTCTATGCTCACCGGTTTCCTGACGAAGGAAGAAAAAGAGGAAGAGAAGCTGAATCTTGTGCGAATGCTGGATGAAGCTGCAGAGAGCCTGAATGAAACCGTGCAAACGCTCAATGAAGTAGTGCAGGTAAAGACGGGGACAGCGGAAAAGATAAAGCCTGTAAATCTCTTGAAAACGGTCAAGGCTGTGGAGAAGAACTTAAGCATCCTGATGAAGGAGACCAATACTGAGTGCGAACTGGATATAGATGAGGGGCTTGAGGTAAATGCCATCAAGGCCTACCTTGACAGTGTACTGCTCAACCTCTTTACGAATAGTATCAAGTATAAATCGCCAGAACGCGATCTGAAGATATGTGTTAAAGCAGTTAATGAAGACGGGAAAGTATTGCTGAGTTTCAAGGACAACGGACTGGGAATCGACCTGGAGCGCTTTGGTGATAAAATATTCGGTATGTACAAGACTTTTCACCGTCATAAAGATGCCAAGGGCATTGGCTTATTTATAACCAAGAATCAAATGGAATCCATGAATGGAAGGATAGGTGTGGAAAGCACTGTGGGTGAAGGCACCACTTTTAAGCTGGAATTCCTCAGCACATAAAAACAAAGACCATGAAAAACCTCGAGAGCATCTGTATCATAGACGACGATCATATATTCGTTTACGGTGTAAAAAGACTGATCAATGAAGTGGAACTAAGCGACAACCTGCTCGTTTATGAGAACCCTGTAGATGCGCTGGAGGAGATCCAGGCCATGGCCAGCGAGGAAAAGCCCTTACCCAAAGTCATCTTTCTGGACCTGAACATGCCGATGATGACGGGCTGGGAATTCCTTGATGAATATATCAAGATAGACCACAAGGACACGCACCGCACATGGGTCTACATCATGAGTTCCTCGGTAAACCCCAAAGACCTCATGAGGATCAACAACTACAGCATTGTAAAGAACTACATTTTAAAACCTGTTACGGC
>JAAUXY010100783.1_pt1 | contig 15398 bp, 10 predicted proteins | sample 7278121 | NCBI WGS metagenome assembly JAAUXY01 (sample SAMN14350117, study PRJNA611818) | marine sediment metagenome | isolation source: surface marine sediment (1.8m) | place: French Polynesia: Moorea | collected 2018-08 | reverse complement strand
TATTCCGGGCGATATTTCAACGTACGGAATAACGATTCTGAAAACGCATTGTCGTTGCTCACCGAAGGACGGCTCAGTGAGGGGATGACGCCCAGCTTCTGCAACGTGGCTAACATCGTGGCGCCCTTCATCGGTGAACCGTTATCGGAATGTAGTGTGATCTGATCGCGCGGGACCTGCTCCCCAAAGCACGCTTCGGTAATCAGCTCAGCGGCCAGCTCCGCTAGTTCGTGCTCATGCACTTGTCAGGCGATGATCTTACGGCTGTAAATGTCGATGACCCTGTACAGGTACAGAAACATCCCCGCTACTACAGTCGGCAGATAGGTGATATCCCAGCTCCACACCTGATTAGGCTGGCAGGCCACGTGCGACTTCGGCCGACTGTGGCGGGCGGGATGGCTGGCTTGGCGATGTGCGTTCATCTTGGCTTCTCTGAGCAACCGATACAGGGTGGATTCGGAGGCCACATAGATCCCCTGATCGGCCAATTGCGCTACGATCTGGTGTGGCGTTAAATCCTGATACGCCGGCGAAGTCAGCAGCGCCAGGGCTTGGGTGCGCTCCGACCCCGTCAGGGCATTGGCCGGCCTGGCCCGAGAGCCTTGGCGTTGATCCTCCACACCCTGGCTTTCCCAACGCTGAACCGTCCTCAACGATAACCCCAAGGCCTCACAGGCGAGCTCCTTGCGGCATCCCGACCGACACGCCTGCGCAATCAATTCCAAGGCCTGGTGGCGGTCTTCGCTACGGATTAATCGTCCTCGGGCTCCCCCCAAATCAAATGCGCTTTTTTTTTCAATACCAGCAGCGCCGAGGTCTCCGCCAGAGCCTTTTCCTTATGCCGCAACTCCTTTTTCAGACGCTTGTTTTCTTCTCGAAGCTGGCGAGTCTCGCCCGCCACCGCGCTGGCCTTGTGAGCGGTTGTGCCGGCCATGGCTGCGGCCTTCCATTGGGCAAGATGATGGCTATGTAACCCATGGCGACGACACCAACCCACGCGCTCCTCTTCATCCAGCTGGCTGGTCTCGAGCAAGGCCGCAAAGCGTTCTTCAGCACTCCAGTCCTGGAGGCGTTTGTCTCTGTGGGTCACCGGCCCTCCTCCGCCATGGCGATAATCACGAAGCCATTTTTGCAAAGTTGAGCGCCCAATACCAAATTCTTCGGCCACTGAATCCTGGGGCTCATTCGAACTCAGGGCCTTCTTGATCATCGTCTCTCTAAATTCTACTGGATATTCCATCTATCTTTACCTCGGCCCCCTGAGTCTTGGAATGACCGCATCTTAGCCAATACTTCAAAAGGTGGCTGCGGCCGCCGCCCTGGCTATCAAGTCTTCAGTCGCCCTACGGGCTCCTTACGACTTGATAGCCACGGACAGGATCATGAGGCGACAACTATCCTGACACAGGGGGGGAGGATGCGCGCCATCCAGAATTATATTGCGCACCCTTCGGGCTGGGCGATAATGGTCGCGCGGTCAGTGTCGGACTCCCCCAACCTCCGGAGCAGAAATCCGTCTGATGTGCCTGCGCCCCTTCGGTAATGAGTTCGAGCCGATGGACGCCACCAGAAAACTTCTTAAGATCTAGGGTCAGAGCTTTCCAACCGCGTTGACCGGGATCGTTCTTGGCGTCGACGATTTCATTCAACACCGTCTCACCCGAAACCTTCACTACAAAACGCAAAGCACCACCCTGGCAATCGTAAACCGAAGGATGCATGGCGAGTGCGAGATTGAGATAGGTCAGCTCCGTGAGATCCACATCGTAGCACACCCGCGTCGGCGGGTGTGCTAACAAGAACTCAGAACCGTAGTCATCGAAGAAATAGGCAGGTCGTACAAAATCCTCGGGCGCCTCGATGTAGGCCTCGTTAATATGACCTAATAGGTCTAAGCATTTTTCCGACGCCTTAGGTTTCTGACGTCGATGTGGTGGACTAATGTGCCCGAGTTGTGCAGCCATCCAAATGTCCTGCGCATTGGCTTTGAAGAAACCGCCGTTGCGGGCTGCGATTTTCTCAATCACCAACTCGTGCGATTTGCGATGCGCCGGCGGAGTCAGATTCAGCGCACCCGAATTGGTGTAGCGCGCCAGCCAGCTGGGTATAACCTGTCCTTGCAATCCCTGTTGCGCCAGCGCCAACCAGAGATCCCAGTCGCGCCAGCCCTCCGGCAGATCATTATTCCAACCTCCCACTTGGCGCAAATGCTCACCCCGAATCAATGCGAAGGGTATGGGGCGATAATCAGTTATATCCAGCGATGAAAAATCCCAGCCACAATATGGACCCAGTTCAGGTTCATCAGCCGGTAGCGCCCACGTGGTCGCCCAAGATACTCGCTCGTCCCGTAGCATCGCCTCTAACGTCGCGCTCAAATACTCCGCGTCGATGGTCTCGCCGACATGTAGCTTGAGCAGCAGATCGGCTCGTTGCGTCGATACTCGCGCTGTCCATTGAGCAAACCATATGTCCTCAGAATCACCGTGCAACAGGCTGATGTTGGCCACGGTATCGCTACCGACTAATTCCTGACCGACTCCTGCAAAAACATTCAATCGCAATGATGTTTGGCCGGCTGCCTCACGCAACGAAACCAACGTACGTTCCAATCTGGAACATTCGCCGTTGCCTAGAACCAACACAGAGAGTTCTTGAAGCCTCATCTCTACTTTCCTCATTCTTTGCGATTGTCGCAGTTTCCGCGCGGCGCCCATCACACGTCGATAATGAGCAATACGCTGCTGAGCGACACTCAGCGGATCACACAAGCGTCGAATACGTTCTTGTGCATTCTGCCGGATCTCGTCATGCGGCCCGTCCAGGGCCCGTCGTATCTCGGCACGCACAGCGTTAGCATCTGCGCTGTCAACGACAAAACCAGAGCGGCCATGCTCGACCATCTCAGACATGCCGCTATTGTTGCTGGCAATGACGTAGGCCCCACACGCCATGGCCTCTGCACAGCTATAGGGAAAATTGTCCCACGGTGCCGGAAAGACACATGCGGAGGCATTGGCGTAGCGTTGACGCAAGTCAGTGCGTGCCATCATGGATGTAAAATTCACGCGCTTAGCGAAACGCTCCGGAATCAAGCGGCGCAATGCAGCGATCATATTTCCTGGCACCGTCCCTGCCGGACAATCCTTACCCACAAGTTCCAGCCGAAGCGCCGGATACTCCTCAAATAGCGGTACAACCGAGCGCACCAACTGACGCACACCCTTTCGAGGTTCAAGACGTCCCACATAGAGCAAGTACTGTTGGCCGACATCGCGCTGCGGCAGCCGCTCCAACATGGTTTCGTCGAGCGGATTGGGAATAACGTCCGCCGAGACACAATGGGGTTGACGTTGCGCAACTCTTTTGAGCAAGGAGCGACTCGGGCAACTGAGGCCATCAGCACGCCGCATTATCATCTCTTCCATAAAAATGCCACGCCGTACCCAGACCTGTTGGCGTTCGAGCTCGTTGAAATGTGCGATCTCTTTGAGGGGTGAATGTAGTGTAAGCGTCATGGGTAGATCGGAGAATGCCAATCCTGTGCGTCGCAACCCAATAGCTACATAGGACTCAGCAAAGCACTCAGGAAACTCGACGATATCCAAAGGTAGCTGCCGATGTAGCCGTTCTAACCTCTGCGCTGCTAACCATGACCAGAATAACGCTCCAATCCAGCGTCGGTAGATCTGTCCAACAACATTGGCTTCTGCAGCATGCGGTACATCAGGTTGATAGTCGCGCCTCAACCCCCGTACGCGATGCACATAGACATTGCCACGTCGCTCCTCCAGTGGTGCTGGCTCAATGTCGTGCCAAGCGTTGGCAATCACATGAATCTCGTGATCTAACTGTGCCAGTGCATCTGCAATCGCCGCAGTATAGGTACCTATTCCGCCTCCGCCAAAAGGTGGGAACTCGGAGGACACCAAGCCGATGCGCATTATGCGGCACTTCGCGCCTGATCGCGCTGAATCACCGCGTGCGCGTATAGCTCCAATTTCTGTCGCACTACGGTCTTGGGATCGCACAAACTCTGAATCCGCCGCTGGGCAGCACTGCGCATGGCGCTGCCGCTATCAGCTGCGATCAGGTCGAGAATCACTTTGCGCAAAGCCTCCTCGTCGCCCCGCGGGACAACAACGCCGCTTATGTCATGTTCAACGATTTCAGCGGGGCCGCTACCGCTGCCTACAACGACGCGCGCCCCTGCAGCCATGGCCTCGCACAAGGTGTAAGGAAAGTTGTCCCACGTGCAAGGAAACAAGCTGGCGGTCGCGTTGCGGTATTGTGCGAACAACTCTCGCCGCGGCATGGGGCCAGCAAATTCGAAATTGCTGCGCCAGCGATCCGGAATACGCGCCTTGAGGACTTCGGTCATTGAGCCGGGAACAAATCCAGCCTGGGAATCTCGCCCCACAAGTCGAACCCGCAATCGAGACTCGGTTTCCATTGCGCGAGCAGCGGCCTGAACAAGCAACTCTACGCCCTTACGAGGTTCAATTCGCCCGGCAAAGAACAAATGCGGCTCGGCGTATAGTGGTGCTCCATGAACCGCTACGTGGTCAAAATCCATAGGATAGCGAATCACTGGGCAAGGCAACGTCTCTGAATCAAGACCTAATCGTGTATACACCAGATCGCGTAATGATGCGCTCGGTGAATTGAGTGCATCAGCGTACTGAATGCAAAAGTCTTCCATCTGTACGCGACGACGCACACTAGGGTACACGAGAGGCAAACCGTTGTAGAAGTGGTGTTCCCAAACCGGGGTATGCAGCGTCAACACCACTGGCAAGTCCACAAACATACCGAGTTTGCGGCGCTGCAACGTAACATAGGCTTCAGCGAAACACTCGGGAAACTCGCATACGTCAAACGCGCTCAGGGTTTGTAGCTGCTGCAGATACTCCGCAGCGTGAAGCGACCAGCTGAGCGACGCTTCCCAGTCCCGCTCGACGGTCGCTAAGGGGTGATCCCCTGGCAGATGACTTCGGAAGTTCGTGTCGAGTACAGGCAGTCGATGCACGGTAATGCCTTCCTGTTGACGCACAACGATCTGTAGATGCTCATGTGGATCGGGACACCAATGATTGGTGATCACATGTACCTCGGTGCCAAATTGCGTCAGGACCTTCGCAAGCACCTGCGTATAGGTACCAATACCACCGCCAAAGGGTGGATACTCGGCAGACACTAAAGCTATCCGGTGAGCGACCATGACACATCATTTTCCCTCTCTTCTCCTGCTCTTGCAAGCACATCCAGCACGGTAAATTTGTTCTACTGGACTTTGGCCATTCCTTATATATCAATAACTTGTGATTTAGTCTGAGAAAACTGGCTTTCAAAAAAATCAATGAGTTACAGAAAATCAATATTCGGTGCAAGTAAAAATGGCCAGAGTTCAGTTACTCATTCCCTTTAAACACTAAACGGTAGAAGTCCAAAAGGGATATGGGCTTGTTTGAACCGCTGATACTGCACGCGTTGTAGGTTGCGCTCAAAATAATTCTGCCACATTCTCAGAGCCTTGGCTCTAGCTCGGCTGCCCGTGAAGGTCCTCATGATGGAATGGTACAACCCCTTGAGGTCCCCCTGCCAAAGTAGTGTTTTCCACTGCTGCTCTTGGCGGTGTTTGCCTTTGACTTGCTTCGGCAGCCAATCGATAATCTCCTGCAAGTTTTGCTTGGCATGGGTATATTCAAGCACTTGATAAATCTGCTCAGAGGCCAACCCCAGTCGCTGACACAACGCTTCAACCCCTGACCATATCCAAGGTGCCCCATCGCCATAAAAAATTATGTTCGCTAACCCCGATAAATTCGAAGCCTCAAGATAGCGTTCTAGCAGAGCAAACATCACCTCATGATCACCCAGCGTGGCATCGTGCAAGGGTTTGAACTCTTTGACCACTTGCCCCTGCTCATCGAGCACATACAACGTAAACAACTTCGGTTCTTTCCAATCGGTACGATAACCTTGGCGACGTTGGCCGGCTTGCTTTCGCCCCGGCTTGCGCCGACGCTCGCGCACCCGACCACCATCAATCCCGATAACCAGCGTTCGACCGGCTAAACTTTCCCGCCCGCGTAATGACAACTCGCCTCGACGCGCTAATCCCAACTCACCGAGCCGTGCACAGAGGCGCCTCAGCGTCTTGAAGTCCAACGCCCGACCACGCCGAGCCAGAACTTCACGGTCCCCCTCGAAGGACGGGCACAACAACGCCATCTGCACCACTTCGCTGATTAACCGCGCACTGCAGCGCTCCACAAAACCTAGCACCTCCAAGCTCAGATACACCCCTCGACCCTTCGTACCGCGCTTCTTTCGGCCTCGCTTCGAACGCGCTTTTAAAAAATACGGCACCCATACCTCGATACTTCGATCACTTTACCCGTGCCTAAGCGTATCCGAACGGCTCGATATTCCTTAAACCGCATTCCTAACCGGGCCTCGAGCTCTTTGAGCCGAGCTTACAATCCAGGCGCTTCATGGAATCGGTTCAACATCAGCGCCAGTACCGATGTGAGCAGATCATCGACCCGTTCGCCCGGAATTCGTTCGACCTCGACAAAGTCTGTTCCTTATTGAGTCGCTCCTGGAGTTCTTCAATAGTGGTTTCAAGTCGATCTAGAAATTCGTGTAAAATACTCATCGGCATCATACCCCCTACAGCCATTCCCATAAATGGCGTGGTGTTCGCTCAAAAGGAGTGAATGACGCCATCTTTTACCCTACATGACCGCAATATTTTGGAAATGCATCTGCTTTTAACCGCCAGTCTATGATTCCCAGCCGATTGGTTTTCTCCTGCTGCAGAAAATTCAATGCGATTGCCCTACTCTGAGCGCCATTTTAGAAGGAAAGATGGTGTGGTCTGTAGTATTATTTTCTAAATTCTTATCATCGAATTAACTAAAGACTTCGAATCAAAAGTTAATGAGTGACCAAGAAAAAAGAGTTAATGGGTTATGGATTGGAAAGGCTCTTTCCGAGATGGAGCTTCTCACTTTAAAGTCGTTCTTAGATCAAGGTCATCAATTTATTCTTTGGGTTTATGAGGATTTGGACACTAAATTGCCGGATGGTGCGGAATTAAAGGATGCTAATGAAATATTGGATAAAAGGCATGTTTTCAAATATCCGGAGGATGGGCCACTAGGTTGGAGTAAAGGAAGCTATGCTGGGTTTTCGGATATTTTCAGATACAAGCTGTTGTATGAAGTCGGGGGCTGGTGGGTTGATATGGACGTGACTTGTTTGAAGCCATTTGATTTCGTTGAGCCTTATTTTTTCAGGAATCATTGGAAATATCCCGTAGTAGGAAATGTGATGAAATGTCCGACTGGCAGCGAATTAATGAAGCAGTGTTTCCAAAAAACAATTAAGCATGTAACCGCTGAAAACAATGAATGGCACAAACCCATTAAAATCCTTAATGATACGATCGAGGGATTGGGACTGATGCATTTTAGGAAATTGGGTCTATTTAATTCTGACCAAGCAGAGTTTTTAGAACTATATTTTAAAGAGCCCAGCCCTTTCCCCCATGATTGGTACGGTGTACATTGGTGTAAGGCCTGCCAAGAAATGAGATATACTGAAAGAAGTACATTCAATCAATTGCTCAAAAAATATAACATTGAAAGAGAACCCAGAGAATGTTAGCTAAAATTATTCGAGCAGCACTGATAGCTCCGGAAATACCTCAAAATTTAATTCTTGCCTCAAATTATCAAGTTTTTCAGTGAGTGATTCAGTAACTTCTCATTATTCCAGGGCAATCAAACCCTAGCCGGATCTAGGAACAGGGCCTAGTGCACGTAGTTCACCTCGAGGGACGCAGCCCCAGCCACGGATCTGCAGTTGCTGCACGGTTCGCATCTGTTCGTGGCGCCGTTCATCGAGCTGGACTTCGGCGACCAGGACTGCATTCCGACTACGATGCTCGAGGCGATGGCGACGACAATCCTGGAGGTCAGCACCGACGCGGGATGGACCACCGTGGTGATCAAGCCAGACGAGGACGACTTGATCGTCCCGCAGCGCGATCACCGAACGCTTGCCGCGGTGGTGAAGCGGCTCCCCGACGATCCCGCTGCCTGAACAAGCAGGCGGCGAAGATGGTTTGCTACCGGTTCGACGTCGAGGTCTGCGAGCACGCCTTCCACGAAAGGTTGCGGTAGGTCGTAGCCTGCGGTTGTGACACACTCCGGCGGTCACCACCCTGCGAGTGCGGAAACCGAGCGGCGCGTGAACAGCGATTAAGGAGCCATCGATGCTTGACCCCAGTGTTCTGGCCGAGTACAACGCGATCAGAACGACGAAAGACGAGACGATTTTTTGTCATTCACCCTTCACGAGCATGAACTTCGAGCAGAGCGGCCAGGTTACAGTCTGCTGCTACAACCGCACCTACTTGCTCGGCAGATATCCGAGAGACAGCCTGGCCCGCATCTGGTTCAGCGACGCGGCAGAGCGACTTCGCGAGAAGATGCGAGGGAACGAACTGCCCGCGGGCTGTGGGATCTGCCTCGACCAGTTCCACAGCAGAAACTTCGAAGGTCTGCGGGCACGATTCTACGATAGCCTCGCCGAGAGCCCCTACCCATGGATCGACGGCCACTTCAGCGCGATGCCGAAAGTGATGGAGTTCGAGATCAGCAATACCTGCAATCTCGAATGCCAAATGTGCAACGGCTCGTTCTCTTCGTCGATCCGACGCAACCGAGAAAAGCTGCCCCCGATTGAGAATCCCTACGATGAGGCTTTCGTCGAGCAGCTCGAGCCTTTCATTCCGCACCTGCAAAAGGCGAGATTTCTCGGCGGCGAGCCGTTCATGATCAAGCCGTACTTCGGAATCTGGGAGAGAATATCCCGCAAGAATCCGAGTCTTGAGGTCAGCATCACCACGAACGGGACGATCCTTACCGAGCGGGTCAAGAGGCTGTTGGATCGGCTAAACGCGACGATCATACTTTCAATCGACTCCATAGAGCGTGCGACCTACGAGCGGATACGTGTGAACGCCTCCTACGCGCGCGTAATGGCCAACCTCCGTTACTTCCAGGCCTCCGCCCGCGAGAGAGACACCTGCGTGCACTTCGCGGTCTGTCCCATGCAGCAGAACTGGCCGGAGCTACCGAACATGCTTGAGTACTGCAATGCGAACGGAATACGGCTGTTCCTCAACACCGTCGTCCACCCGGCCCACGCGGCTCTGAGCGCGATGACTCACGAAGAGTTGCAGCATGTCGTCGAGCACCTTCGTCGAGCGAACGTACCGGAAAGCTCAGACACCGAACGCCACAATGCGCCCGTATACTGCGACCTCATCAAGCAAGTCGAGCGTTACCGCGACACCAAGGCAGGCTATTCGGGCTTCGAGAACGTGGACTTGAGTAGAGGGAGTCCCCCTGTGTCAGGATAGATGTCGCCTCCTCTTGAGGATCTTTGTGTGAGACGGGGGCGTACAGCTCAACTGGGGGCCGTTGATCGTGGAGTCCGGCAAGCGTTACCTTCTCGGCTTTCGAGCCCGTTCCAACCTTCCACGGCAGATCGACTTCGGCTTGGCCCGCGCCTACGAGCCGTGGGATAACCTGGGCATCTACTCCTCCGCGCGACTCGACCGCGGCTGGCAACGTTTCGAAGTGGAGTTCGTCCCCACTGCCGACGACGACAACGCGCGGATCCTGTTCGATCTCGGCGACAGCGTTTCCTACGTCGACTTATCTGAGCTGACGTTGCGCTGTGAGGGAATCCCATGAAGCGGTTCAAGGTAGTGGCGCTGGACCAGCTATTGCTAGCGGTCTCCAGCCTTGGAGCCACCCGCAACGACGTCAAACGGCGACTTCTTTCTTCGAGGGTCTACAACATCCTGCTGATCGTCGTCGATACCTTTCGCGCTGACCATCTGCACTGCTGCCAGCGGCGCAAGACCTCGCCGACGATGGACGCGCTGGCGTTAACCGGTGGCCGTTTCTCGAACACCGTGACGGCGTTGGCCGGAGACCAACCTGGGCATGGCGTTGATGCTGACCGGAAGGTCTGTTAGAAAACCGGCGTCCTGCGCAAGACCCCGCATGCCCTCTCAACGGATCTCACATTGCTACCGGGGATCCTGCAGCATAAGTGCTAACTTCTTTATTGCTTAATTTTTAAGCACCCCCTCCTATCATAAGAACACGGTTCAGGAGGAGGAGAAAATAAGCCGTGGATGAAGACTGGGAGCTATTGACATCATTTCTTCCGAAAGATTGGCGTGGAATGGCTGTGATTATGGGGGCGTTGAAAGGTTGAGTTTTCGAAGAATTTCACCTCATAAACAAATGAATGACTTACGTTAGCAGCCTATTAAGAGGCTGTTTATTTTTCAATCAGTTATGAAACAGCACAAGTGCCTCTCGTGTGATTGACAACTGGGTGATCTCTCGTTACTTTGCTGCTTGATGAAAAAGGGCGTTTATTCCCCCTGTCCTCTGCTTTAATCAATTGCCACGCTCGTTGGATCTGTCCATTATTAACCCAGAATTTGGGTGCATTTCCCGAGTTGGACGACTGCAAAAACTTGGCAAGGCGATTCAACATACCGGTGTGCGCTCTTTTGAGGAGTTTGCCATCTTTATTGAAAAAGCTCGGTTCTTCAGGGCATGTTGACGTCCGCAGCCAACAAAGATTGCGCGATAAATACCAGTCTGGTCGAACAGCTAGGTCAATGTCACAGCTTAGTCGCACGATCCTAAGAAAATGAAAAACAAGATCAAACTATCACCATCTGCATATAGAGCCGTTAATGCAAACGGTAACTTAAGAACTAGCCTTACCGATGACGGAGTATTGCACGCGCAGATTCGCTTTGATACCCAGGCACACCTTTCTCTTGAAATATTTGAACAAGAGCTGCCTCGCAATTCGTGTGACGACATTTACGTTTCATTTGAAATCCATTCCACTCAGCCCATTACCCTGTGGCTTGCTTTCGTTCACAACCACAAAGCATGGCACAAACCGCTAAGTCAAGAAATAAACGGGACTGGTTGGCAAATGGTCAGGGTAAATCTTCAGGAATTTGCCAAAAACGAATTGAGCCGATTCAAAATCATTAAACTGATCTTTAGACAAGATTGCGAAATAAGACTGAGAAATGTCTGTGTCACAGGCTTGCCGAAACAGCTGATGCCAATCAATGTGGTAGTGCCATGGTATGGGCGTAGCGCACAGCGTTTGAGGGCACGTGACAAGGCTCTAGCAAAGCTGGAGTGCCAAAGTCTGCCATTCACATTGACTGTAATCGAGCTTGTTACCGATAGCGGATTACCAACATTTAGCGCGAATCTGCCCCATCATCAACATTTATTGATCGTCAAAGACCGCACTTATGAGGGAATATTCCACAAAGAAAGTCTGCTGAACTACTTTCTCGATACTCAGCCGATAAGATCACACATAGCCTACTTATTTCTTGACGCAGACGTGTACGCTGAAGACAAAGACTGGTTGAAGTTAGCTCTGACAAAGCTGTCAGACCTCATGGAGCGTGAAGATCAGGTGATGGTGCAACCCTTCAGCTCGGTAGTCGACGATGTCACTCAACAAAGAAAATATTCCTTTTCCTTCGTTCACAAAACCTGTCGGCAAACTCTCGCGGTCAATTCAGGGCTATGTTGGCTTATTCCAGGTGAATATATACTGAACCAAAAAATCAGATTCCCTCATACCCTTGTCACCGGAATCGCCGATGTGGGTTTCGTTAGTAAGTACATTGGGCAATTTCAAGAACTGCCATACCTACCCGCCTTTGCTACAAGTCAAGTAAGAAACATCAATCAATCGACTTTCGACTACGTAGACTCACAACTTACACACTGCAATCATGGACCAAAAAATCCGCGCAATTATGCTATGCGTGACCACCTGTGGCAAACATGCCTAGACTGGGCCGAAATTAATCACGAGCCAGCCATTTTGCAGGATGACGATGGGTTCTTGCATTTCCCCAGAAGTGAACATCCGGCGCAATACTGTCTTTCGAAGATGTTGGAGGTCGACAGCATAGAAAGTGTACGAGCCAGTGTGCTCAGAGCGCATGGCACATCGGCACTCGCCAAAATCCAACACATCTCGCTCGAAAGCTCTGTCGACCTCGCAAGTGACCCACGTTCTTTATCGCGATGGGAAAGAGCCAAATGGGAAGTTAAGCGTGCTCTATGCAGAGTTTATAACCTCGGCGTAGAATCAACGTTGTTGCGTAAGAGCGAATTTCAGCCAGAGTCGATAGTTACGACCGACTATCCTCTGCTGAGAGACTCAGTTAATTCATGTGCTTGCCACCCAATTATTCTATTGTCAGACGAGCTTGCGGTAATATATCCTGACGCTCTACTAAAAATACAAGATGCGCTGAAACTGTCAGATGTTGTTATTCTTTTTGGAGAAAGGCATCGCTTTGAGAATACACCGGCTTCCTGGCGCGCTGTTCTCGAACCACCATCCAAACTGGAAAACCAAACAACTGCGGCTATCGCGTTTCGACGTACTTGGTGGGAGGAGAACGAAATAAATTTCCCTCATGGGTTGGTGCACGCCGTCAATTTCCTCGATTGCTTAGTCAAATTACTCACACAATCTTATAAAGACATACCTCGGATAAACGGCTACTGCCGCGTGCTAGCACACCCCCATGTAGACACCACGGTTGCGGATCACAACGAACGCGTCACTAATAGAGTGTGTAACTTGATAGCGCGAGATTTCCTAAGATTAGGTTCCATTGAAACAAAGCGCCGAAAGCTTCGTATATATCCCAAATACTCCTGGCAACATCACTACAGCGGCCATGACTTAATTAAGATATTGGAACGACTGGAAATTGATGATGGTGTGCTTTTCAACCCAGTTGTAGATCCTTGCTTTTCTTACTTGAGCGATTGGATCGAGCCATACGGCGAGCCATGGACTGGGATCGTTCATGGTGTATTTGACTACCCCGAACACTTGCCTAACCCTCACCACTCGCTTGGCCATGTCCTGCAAAGAGAGGAATTCCAACAGAGTCTAAACTACTGTAAAGGTATCTTTACATATAGCCATTACTTAAAGAACCGCATCCTTAAAAGCGGGTATTGGAAACAAGGGGTACCAATCAATGTATTGCCACACACAACCACGCCCAGCGCAGTAGGATTCCGTGCTGAACAATTCATCTCGGAGCGAAAAAAAAAGGTCTATGCAATAGGATTCTATGCCAGGCGATTGAGCTCCTTTCTTGATCTAAATACGGGGAAGTACGAAAAAGTGCTTCTCGCACCCATGGATAAACCCATATATCAGGAGTATTTGCAACGGGAGTGTTCCAGGGAAAGGTTGATGGATGGCGCAGTTACTATGCAAAATCGGGTTAGCAAAGCTAACTACGATGAAATGCTTTCTAAAAGCCCCGTGTTCTTAGATTACTACGACCTAAGCGCGAGTAATACACTCACAGAATGTATGGTAAGAAATGTGCCAATACTAATCAGACGTCACCCCGCCGCTGAAGAAGTACTTGGTTCCAGCTATCCGCTGTTCTTTCATTCTACGGCAGAAGCTGAATCGTTATTGAACGAACCAGATTTACTCACCGGGCACGAATACTTGGCCAAACTAAACAACTCTCAATTTTATCATTCGGCTTGCATACGCTCGCTGCAGGATAGTGAGATTTACCAGTGTTTATAGCCGCGGATCAAGGCGTTGTGATCATTGCTAATGGCAGCCCAATCTATGGCGCGATGGCACTCAATTTGGCGGTATCTATCAAATGCAATGATCCTTTTGCGAAAATTGCGCTCATTTATACAGACTCAGCCATTCCCTCCTTGAGTGAAGGACGAAACCAACAGCTTTACCAAAAATGGATCGACTATCTAATAGAATGCCCAAGCAATCTTCTAAAGTGGGGAGTCGACACCAACCACTATATCTGGCCGCGTCTCTACATATATGAGTTAAGCCCATTCAAGCGCACTCTATATTTGGATGCCGATTCCATTATGATGCGTGGTAAACGCGCATCCCAATTGTTAGATTCGGTCAAAGGGCGTGAATACGCAGTGCAATATTCAGAAAGGTACCCAATCGACAGCGAGGGGGGCTGGTGGGTTAAATGCGCTGACTTACTATCGGCCTACGGACGCTGCAGCGAACACGTCTACGAAGTAAACGGTTTCGTAAGCTACTTCGCCCGCTCTGAGGACAATGAGGCATACTTTGCGCTCGCAAGAGAAATCGTGAGCAATCCTAAAACATCGTGTCTCTCGTTTAGAGGTGCCATTGGCGATGAAACGGCTCAAGTCACAGCAACATTCATCATGGACAGACGCCCAACGGAACCGCGATTTGCACCCATCCTATGGCAAGGTTTACTAAACAAGGGCGTACCCCTAAGCAGTTCGGACTACTGGGCCTACACTTTTACCCACAGTGATCCACAAAACGCTTGTGACAATTATTGTGAGTTAGTGTCTGAGTACGCTCGACCTAGATCGTTACGGTTAGATGCGAGCCCGTTGGCGGAGCCAAAAAAGGAACCGTTCGGTGAATGGATCAAGTTCAGCCAAACGCCAATTCCAGCTCCACCCGAGATCGAAATTGCATCACCACCCCCCAATCAGTCCTTTCCAAAACACGTTCACCAAATTTGGATTAATAATGAAAGTGAAAACGTTGTCCCTGAGCGTTACATTCCGCTGGTCAATTCTTGGATTACTCGTTCTGGACTCACCCATCACCTATATTCAAACGCAGACCTACGCAGATTTTTGACCGAAAACTATCCGCAGTTTTTAGATTTCTACGACCTGGCTACCTACGAAACTGAAAAGTCCGATATATGTCGATACCTTCTGCTGCACAAATACGGCGGTATCTACGCGAACGCCGATATGATGTGTTTACGTCCAATGGGGCCATTGCTAGAGGCAGTAAAGGCACCAGTATGCATGGCTTTAAAACCGCCTACGCATAGATTTTGGGGGCGACGCCTCCTAGGATCAGCTTTCGTACTGTCCCAGCCTGACCAACCTATGTGGCTCGAAGTGGTCGAATTCATGCAGGCCCACTATCGACCAAGGTCATATCCCGCTATTACCACTGGTGCGTACATCATTGATTATTTCCTGCACGAACATGGCCATAAAAGCGATATTGAAGTTATTGATTCGCATTATATATTCCCGGTAAATCTTAATCAGCGAGTGCAGATAGAAACGTCCGAGCCATTCTGTGAACATGTTTGGACAGGTGTCGACAGTTGGGTGCCAAAAATCCCCTTCACACTTCGCCAGACAATTCAAACCCAGACATTTAACATCTGGGACGAAGTCCTAAACCTCGTCAACCATGCTCTGGAT